>Ga0172380_10005372_pt1 | contig 15576 bp, 18 predicted proteins | sample Leawe162metaG_FD_119747 | JGI IMG/M metagenome (GOLD analysis project Ga0172380, IMG submission 119747) | Leachate microbial communities from a municipal landfill in Southern Ontario, Canada - Leachate well 162 metaG | ecosystem: Engineered > Solid waste > Landfill > Unclassified | place...
CGCCCAGCCCCTACACCCTTGAAACCGTCATGCCCGGCCTGCGCCCCGCCTTCTATCCCGCCTCGCCGCACGCCAACCCGAACTTCGTCGGCTCGTACACCTATGACCCGACTGGCATCCAGAATCGCCAGACGGTGTCACGTTTTATTGCCAAGACGACGTCAAATATACTCAAGGGCAGCAATGACAACATTGTTTTCGTTGAAAAGGTTGACGGCGTTTTCAATGACGAAGACTTTCCAAAGTCTGGCTTGCTGGTCATCGACTACGGCACCGACACCTTCGAGGGACCGGTCCGTTACATCGCCACGATCTCGAGCGACAGCGGCCCGTCGCAAATCATCCTTGACCCAAGCTACAGGTTCAAGCACAGCCATCCGGTGGGCGCACAGTTCCAGTTCATTCACGCGGCGACGCCGTACGTCCCTGACACCCTCGGAACGGCCTTCCCGTTCTACCTGACCGGCACCGCCCAGGCGCGCAACACGCTGTTCGCCCTGATCGAGCTTCTGACGGCGCTGGGCGTCTTCTTGGAGCCGAACGTGCTGCTGCCAGAGTTGCTCTATCAGGACGTGGCCATTCCGCCGTTTGACTAATTATTCAATTCGTCCCCAGCCGCCAAATAAATGTATAATTCTGAAAGCCCAATGATTACAGAGGGCTTTTATGCAATTTATACGTGCCGACGAGTGTCGCTCATTTTCCTGTATATCTCCGGAAATGTTGAGGATTGTAGATATTGCGCATTTGCAAATACCTACAATCTCAATCCGCCAACAATTTCAGCATGTTAGGTGTATTGGTTATGCCAATACCCGGCCTGTCACAAAATCGACATCTTTTTGTGACAGGCCTCAGAAAAAGGTCGGTCCCAATCCTTGCTTAGACGTCGCCACCTCTGGTAAAATGTGAAGGTCCCTAACTGAGGATTCCACATGGCCGTTTTGGCTCGAGTAAATTGGGTCGCGCAGCAGAGGGTTGACCTGAACCACCTCCTGGCTCAGGAGTCATTCCTCGCATTCGACTTCCGCTCGCTCCTGACGGCGTTCTCCGGCTTCGATCAGCCATACATTCTCCGCGGCTTCGAAGTGGTCGGCAAGACCGGCCTGACCCTCAGCATTCGTGTTGCAAAATCCCTCGTTTTTAACCCTCTCGACGGTGTCGGCTCTTTCTATGCCGGCGGTACCGACGATGATGACATACTGGTTGATTTGCCGGCCGACCAAGAGAACATCTTTGTTCAGGCCAAGTTCATCAACGAAACGCGCGCGCCCGTCAACACCGCCTTCTGGGACGCCCTCGCCCTCACTGGCGATGACGTCGCTGGCACCGAGTTCACCGCATCGACCAACACCCAGAACGTCATTGTCCTGGTCATTGAGTCGAACACCGTTGGCTTCTCGCCAGACGCGATTCCAATCACTCGCGCGACGACATCGGCTTCTGCTGTCACGAATATGCTCAACAGCCACAACAACCTTTACCGGTTGGCTCGTGGCGGAGCGACTCCGAACCCGCTTCACAAATATCCGTGGTCGAACACTCGCGGCGAGCCAGTCGTCAACGGTACCGGCGTCGGCGACGACGTGGACAGCCCATTCCGTGCTCGTGACCCCAGCGGTGCGCGCAACGACCTTGCCCTCCAGTCCCTGAAAGACTGGATGGACGCCGTCATGACTCGGATTGCCGAGCTTGCCGGCCAGACCCTCTGGTACGACAACTCGTCCTCATCGCAGGCCATCGGCAACCTGACGCTGAATCAGCTTTTCTTTGATACCCTTGGCCATTCGATCGAACCGGACGACAATGCGACCATCATTTGGCATCGCGTCGCCGGCTCGCTCCGTCTCGGCTCGCAGGGCACATCGCCTGTTGCTTGGAAGTCGAACTACTCCGAGCTGACGTGGACACTCGGCGGTACATTCGTCAGTGACGTTCCTGGCGGCTCTCGCCAGTACAGCGACGTTCACTTTGAATCGCTTGAGCCGGCCACCGGCGGCAACATCTACCTGCTGCTCGAGCGCGAAGTCAGCAAAGGCTCTGGCAACGCCGTATCGTGGGCAGACAACTCCGCCGACACGAACCTGATCGAGGCCCGCACGGTCTCCGGTGTGGCTACGGACTTCACCGGCATCGCTGTCGGCGACTTCATTCGCAAAGAATCGGAAGGCTACCTACGGTATTACCGCATCCTCCGGGTGTCTGACGGTACGACCATCAACAGCACCACCGGCTATGTCTCCGACAACACGATTGTCGCTGTCGAATTCGACAAGGACATCGTCGGCACCGCCTCGTCTGAGCCGCTGCGCTACTTCCGTGCCAGTTACTCCAACGACGACATCGTCATTGATACGACGATCGGCGTCTTCAACTTCCAAGACCTCAACTACTATTGGCTTGGCCGTCGCGTCGGCACCCTCTTCATGCTTAAGGGCTTCGGCACCATGCGTGAGGGTGAGGAAGTCACCGTCCTCAATGACAAGTTCGTTGGTGATGAAGGCGCTGCCGCAGACTTGATTTTCGAGCACGCGTACGAGTCGTCTTTTGATACCGGCGCGGCCGGATATGCCCTCAAGACTGGCGCTGGCACGCTCCTGACCATCCACCGCCGCAAACGCGACAACTTGGTCGAATCCCCAGGCGCAGGCGACAACTCTGACGCATACCTCACGTACACCATCGCTTCGCCGGTTGGCCTCCTTGCCCCAGGTGAAGCGCTGTGGGTCAAGCTGAATGACGCGGCCGGCGGCGCGCTGACGGCTGGCTCTGTTGCTGGTAACGCATCTGACGACCTCAACAACGCCAACTCCATCACCAACGTCTACGAGATCTTGCCGGCGTCCGAAACGCCGTTGCGCAACTACGACAACCGCAACGTCTACCTCGTCGCGCGCTGTCTCTTGACGACTGGCCCGGAAGACACTGAAGTCCTCGAGTTCTCCGACGGCACTGTCCTGGCGTCCGAGGGCACCTTCATCAACAACCGCTTCTTCACGAGCGGCGTGACGCGCTTCTACAACGACGACGTCCACCTGATGACGCGTCCAGCCCAGAGCGTACTCTTCATTGACCAAAACGTCGTCGGCCGCATCAATGACGACGCCGCCAATTTCTTCTACGACAAAGACAACGGCATCCTCGGTGTGTTTAATTGGCGCTTCGGTCTGAACTATATGGACTTGGCAGCGCCGGCCGACGTTCGGGTTCTGGGCAACCTCGGAACGAACACCGCGATCTTTGGCCAAAGCACCTCGACCATCTACATCCCAGGCGACCTGATCGTTGACGGTAGTGTGGTCGCGACCCAAACGTCGCAGCTGCAAATTGACGACAAGCTCGTAACCCTTGGTATCGGTACGCTGTTGGGCCAAGGCGGCGGCTCCGGTATCGAAGTTGCCGACAACACCCTGCAAGTGGTCAGCGCCCAGTCGGCCGTCGGACAGGTTTACATTGACCTCACCTACGGCGCACCGCACGGCTACACAACCGGCCTCAAAGTCGGCGTTTCGTCCAACGTTGACGTTGGCGGCATCACTGCGGGCCTCATGAGCAGCGACTATGTCGTCGTTCTGGTTGGCGCTACGATCGGCGACGCCGAAGTCATTTCCGCAACCGTCCTCCGTATCTGGACGGGCACTGCCGCAGCCTCGACTCAAAACGTGGTCATGGCACCGCCGACCACACAAATCCGTACCTACGACGCCGAATCTTGGATCAAGATGACGGACGCCGACGGCACCACTGGCGATATGACCAGCTGGGGCTTCCAAGTAAAAGGTGTCGCTCAGGTTGTCACTCTGACGCCAGTTGCATCCTACGGCACTGTCCCGACGGCCTTCAGTGCCAACATGGCTCAGGGTCGTTTGCCGTACGTTGACAATGACGGTGATGGACCAGCTGGTTCTGACTCGACTCTGAACTTCAGCGCCGACCTCACCTTTGACCCATTCAGCAGCATCTTGCGCCTTGACGGCACAATGACGTTCGTACCGCAGACCGTCCCAGTTACTGTCGCTCCGGGCGACGTGTATTACTCTGACGCACGCCGCAAACTCGTCTATCGTGACAGCCAAGGCGTCCGCGATATCGACGGCGGTGACATCACCGGAGAATACACTGGTTTTGCGAGTCGTGACCAAACGACCTTCAGCTTCAATGACGGCACGCGCGAACTGACGCTGACCCCAACTGGTCTGGCCCCAGACTATTTCGTCCAGGGCATCCGCAGCCGCCTGCTCGCCCCAGTCGTTTCCTCTGTAATCCCCGACACGACGGGCATGCACTACTTCTTCATTGACGAAGCTGGCGCACTGACGTCAACCATGACGCCAAACACCCAAGATTACAAAGAGGGTGCGCAAGTTGCCGCTGTCTTCTGGGAAGCGGGCGGCACATCGCAGATGCTCACTGATGAGCGTCACGCCCTTACCATGGACTCGGACACCCATTTCTACCTGCACCAGACCCGCGGCGCACAATACGGCAGCGGCTTGAGCTTGCTGCCCAACAGCTTCCTGGGTTCCGACGGCTCTGCCAACGGCATGGGTCAAGTCCGGATGACCGGCGGCACTTACTACGACGAAGACCTTCTCAATACGGTCGTTGCCTCGGCCACGCCGGCAGCGTTCTTTGAGCAAGTTCTCGAAGGTATCGCCGAACTGCCAGTTTTCTACCGTGACGGTAGCGAAGGCTGGCTCAAAGAGGCAGCCACTCAGTATCCAATGAAGCTTGGCGCTGCCCGTCCGCAGTTCAACCAGCTGCAGCCAGGACCGTCGAACAGCGTCACGCATGCAGGTGCCTTGACACTCACCTTGCCCATACTTGACACGCTCACTGGCCGCGGTCAAACTTTTACAACTCCAGCCACTGACATCAAAGTCTTCAGTATTGACATCAATGTCAACGGCAACGGATCAGTCGAAGCTGGCAACGTATTCCTGCGCGTTTACACGACAGCTGGCGGAGACCCAGTCACCCTTCTTGCAACTTCCGATCTCGTACCGATCACCAGCTTGCCGGGTGACATAAACACGCCGGTGAATTTTAGCTTCTCGTCCGATATTCTGCTGCAAGCCGGTACTGAATACGCTTTTGTTCTGTTTGTTGATACGAACTACACGTCGCCACCAAACGTTGAAGTTTCTTACGAATCTCCGGGAACTTATGTCGGCGGTCAAAGAACAAACACGACTGACGGTGGCTCGTCATGGTTCCCTTCTGCCACCCAAGACATGCGCGAATGGAGCGTCAACTACTTCGAGGTTGACAGCTGGGCGACAATCGACACGACGGCTGATGGCAAATACATCGCACAGTTCGTGTACGTCACGAACGACGTCGCCAATCCGATCATCGTCGTCGAAGGTCAGGCAGAATACAGCACGCTCGAAGATGCCGAAGGTCACGCAACGCCAGAGTCTCTCGATCTGACTGGCCTGCCGTACGAAGACATGAAGCTGCTGTGGCGCTTGATCTACCGCACCGACAGTACCTACGCCAACACGCCAAAGGCAGCCATTTTTGCCTACGCTGACTACCGTAGAACAGACGACCGCCGCACAATCAAGCAAGTCGTTGCTGCGTCCCAGATTGCTGCCACCGGCAGCGTTCATGTTGGCGAAGAGCTGCGCACGTTCGATCGCAACGCCGGCATCGACTTCGTCAGTGAATACTACCTATCGAACATTGTCCTGTCGGGAAGCTCGGTCAACCAACAGCTGTTTGACTTCGTGTACGACTGGCGCTTCGTCAGCTCGCTTCAGATTGACTATACCGTTACCGAGGCATTGACTGGCTTCATCAGGCAGGGCACTCTTAGGATCGTCTCCGATGGTGCAAACACGAGCATTACCGACGAATTCTGCGAAACCGGCATCATGAGTCTGACCTGGGCCGTCACGAACGTTGGCAACGAGGTCATCCCGGATTACACGACAGCGCTCGCGAATGCAATGACAATGAAATGCCACATCAAAGAGTTTAGGGCTTAAGATGGGAAAAAGTTTTTTACATCTAAGAAGTGGCATCAACCTTCCGGTCCTTTCGGCACCGCCGCTCGATCCGCAAAACGGCGACGTCTGGTTTGAAGGGTCTGAGCTGTTCGCACGCATTGCTGGCGTGAGCACGTCTCTTGGTGCCGGCGGCGACCCTACGCTCTCCGACACCATCGCCCCCGGCGAAGTATCTCCGACGCCGATCACTGGCTTTATTGTTGACAAGGTCTTCAACCGCGCCTTCGTCGCCGAATATTCGATTTGGCGTCCCTATGGCGCATCCGAACTGGTCACCCAAGGCACGCTGCGCGGCGTCTATCGCGAAAGCACTGACACCTGGGAGCTTGGCGGCGAAGAGTTTGCTGGCGACGTCTCTGGCGTAGTCTTCACGATTGATAGCAGCGGTCAAGTTTATTACACAAGTAGCGTCGTCCCTGTGCAACGCATTGTCGTGCTCAGCGAATCGACCACCACCGCATACTATTCCGACGACGGCGTCACCTTCACCGCGGCGACCTGCGAGGATGGTACGTGGCGCAACGTGGCATGGTCGCCAACCCTCGGAATGTTCGCTGCAGTCGCTACTGGCGGTCCTCAGCGCCTCCAGACGAGCACCGACGGTATCTCTTGGAACGCCGCCACGCCGTCATCTGTCACGAGCTGGCAAGACATTGTGTGGGCTGACAGCCTTGGTCTCTTCCTTGCCGTCTCCCAGAGCGGCACCGCAATGCGCTCGAGTGACGGCTCGACATGGCTGGCCAGCACGCTGAGCAACAATCCGTTTGCCGCCGTCGCGTGGTCCGAATCCCTTGGCGTTGGCGTCACTGTCGCGACGTCGGCCAACACTGTCGCGACTACGACAGACGGCATCACTTGGTCTGATTCTGCCCCGTCGGCCAACGAGGCTTGGCGTGACGTGGTGTGGGCTGAAGGTTTGGGTCTGTTCGTCGCTGTGGCCTCTACCGGCGCTGTTCAGGTTATGACGTCCCCAGACGGCATCAACTGGACCAACCAAGCGGCCTCATCGCCACAGTCATGGTTCAGCATCGCATGGTCGGAAACTCTCGGCCTGCTCGTCGCCGTGGCCAACTCGGCAGGCGTTTGCGTCATGACGTCGCCGGACGGCGTCAACTGGACGGACCAGACGTCGCCGAACACGAACAGCCAACTCGCCGTCGAGTGGAACGAACAACTCGGCCTGTTCATTGTGGCATCCGATGCCGGTACAAACCGCATCATGACGTCGCCGGATGGTATCGCCTGGACTGCAATTGCGGCCGACGCCAGCGACAACCGGGCTCTTGGTACGGGCACCATTCTGGGTGCAGCTGGCCCCGATGGTGAAATCAAATTCACAGTTAAGAGGCTGTAATGGGTTCTGGCGCTAACATACCTCGCTTGATCATGCCCAACCACGGCTCCCTGCCGCCTGGATTGGTCGATGGTGAAATATATCGTAACGCGACTGGCACGCTCATCGAGCGGCAGGCCATCAGCTCGCCACAGGTCATCGTCCCAAACTCACCGACACCGCCGACACCGGTTGCAGGTCAACTCTATCGGAATTCGGCAGGCATTCTAGTTGAACTTGAGGCCGTTCAGTCTCCGCGCGTCATCATTCCAATTTCTGCTGTCCCGCCGCCGACACCGGTGGTCGGAGAGATCTATCGCGACACAAACGGAAACTTGGTCGAGCGCAAAGGCAGTTCCTGGGTTTCAACCGAAAGCGTATTGCCGCCGGTCGGTACTATCGTTGCGTACGCTCCTGGCTACTTTGCCGCGGGCGCAAACGGTGGCGGATGGACGGTCATTGGCCCGGCCACAAACACAGTCGCCGGTGTCAAAACCTTCCTCGCCGGCACGGGCTGGACGGTTTGTGACGGCACGGCACCGAACGACGCAACCAGTCCAATCTTCAACAGCGCAGCTCGCTTTTTGCCAGACCTGACTGGCGCAATATTTATCATGGGCAACACGGTTGCTGGCGCTGTCGGTGGTAACGCGGGTAACCAGTTCACCCTTACGGCCACCCAACTGCCGAGCCACAACCACGCCGTGACTGGTGCCGTGACCGCTGGTAACGCCCCACACACCCACGCAGAGACGCTTACTACCGGAAACAGTGCTGTTCTTGATGTCACAGAAGGTTCCGGTGGTAACCTTATTAGATCGTTCCCGATCACGTATGCCCCTGGCGGCACCGCCGTGGTTGTTGCGGCTCGCGTGCCATCTGGCACAGTGCTCGTGGCCGAAGCGCACGCCCACCCAGTTGGTGGCGCAATTACGGCAGCAACTGCCCCGCACACCCACGCCGACACGTTCGCGACGAGTCCTGCCGGTACTGGCACGGCTTTCAGCATCTTGCCTCAGTACCTCGCTGCCTTTTACATCATGAGAATCAAGTAAGCTCTTGACCGCCCCGCGCCCTTTGTGAGACACTTAGGGCGAGGAGGGCTGTATGGAAACTTACACATGTCGCTGGCGTCGCGTTTGGCTTCCATGGGGTATTTCCCTTGGCACCCGCGTCGAACGCGATCTCATCGGCCACAAGCTCGACCAAACGCAAGACAAGCTCGTCTTCTACTACCGCAACGGCTCTCTGAGAGAGGTCTGTCGCTGGTCCACCTGCGAGATGAATCTCGGTACGGACTGGGTTTTGTGGACAAAAGATCAGCTCGCCAAGAAAACTGGCACCGACATCAAGCTGAGTGTGGACACGAATGGCTGACCAGCAAATAATCATCATCGACAATTTCTTTAAAGACCCAGACGCGGTTCGCGCCGCCGCAATCCAATCGGGCTTCAAAATGCTTCCGGGCGGTACTTATCCTGGCAAAATGACTGGAGCTTTTCTCTCCCCCGAGATCGATAATGCGTTCTCGTCTATCGTCGGTGCGCAGACTTGGCCGCGGCCAGAAAGTTGGTACGGTCAATTCCGCCTTTCCCTGGCAAGCGACCCGTTTGAGCAGTGGATTCATTTTGACTTTTGCCCGTGGTCTGCCATTGCGTACATGAATCCAACCTATCCTGCTGGCTACGGAACGGCCTTCTGGCAGCACAAAGCTACCGGTTGGACCGAGTATCCCGAGACCAGAGAGATCATGCTGCAGGGTGGCTACGTCGATTACTCCGACGTCAGAGAGCGCCTCGTTCTCAAAGACGGCCTCGATGAAACCAAATGGAATCAGATGCAGTTTGTCGAAGGCGTGTACAACAGAATCATCATCTTTCGGCCAACAATGTTCCACTCGCACATGCCCAAAGGCAATTTTGGTGTCAACGAACAGGACGGCAGGCTCGTTCAACTGTTTTTCTTCAATGAGATGCGCCTATGACGCTCAGCGGAACCTATCCGTGGACTTCTCCATTCCAGGCAGCTGAGCTGCGCGCCGATGTTATGGTGGCAAGGAATATCCTTTCGAGAGAGGACTGCGCCAAGATCATAAGCACCATCGAAGCGCGGCCAGAGCAGTGGCAAAAATCTTCCACAGTGGCTGACGCAAACGCCGGCTCGATCGCACCCAATAGTCCACGTAAGTCTGATGGATTCCCGTTGTCGTCGATCGCCGGAAAGAGTCTCTTCACGTCAATCAACAAAGTTGACGATCTGTGCTTCGGCGTCTTCGGGCAGGCAGTGCAGGCCTACAGTCGCCTGCTTGGCGAGCGCTTTGCCATCGACCAGGACGAGGGGTACTCCGTCCTTCGGTACGGCCAGGGCGGTGAGTACAAGTACCACGTTGACAACGGGGCGGCTTCGACAGGAACGCTTCGGACCTTGAGTGCCCTCCTCTACCTGAACGACAATTACGTCGGCGGTGAGATCGACTTTCCGCGCCAAGCCCTTAAGATCAAACCAGAAACCGGCCTAGTGATCGTGTTTCCAGCCATTGCCAACTTTATTCACGCCAGCCTTCCCATCGAGTCTGGTATAAAATATACCGTGGTCACTTGGTTTCGATGAGGGCAAAATGATAAAGTTTTTCGGCAGCTTAGCCGGCATGAAAAATTACCTGAGCTTCGTCCTGACGTTGATTTCGATCCTCGGAATCTTCGCGGCGCACTTTGTCCGCGGCACCGACATTGAAATCCTGCTGCCGACTGTCCTTGGTATCTACGTCATGAACCGCACCGCATCGAAGATGTCTGCGCATCTGGCTGCGTCACGCGACGAGAAGGCCGACACCGGCGAAGTCATTCGTCAGGTTGACGACAAATAACCCTCTCTGCTATAATTGCTGTGACCCGGCTGGGGCAACTTTCAAATTACCCGGCCGGCTTCCGCACTCCCGGCGTGAAGTTCACTAAGTAGCGTCCGGGGTTCGTTAAGCGGCACACCGGTATAAGTAAGCCGGCCTCCACTCGAGGGCTCGATGACTTGCCAGCACGGCTCAGGCCTTAGGTGCTATGAATGCGCCCCAGAACTCTGGGAGCCGCCGGCAGAAGAAACCGCCAAAACCAACCGCCGCATCTACCAAACCATGGTCATCAATTTGATTGATTGGAATCGAGCGTATCGTGCCGGCGAGCCGATGGTCGAAGATGCGCGCTACGATCTGTACGAGACGTCATTGCGCGAGCGTTACCCAGAGCACCCGCTCTTCTCGATGGTCGATCACGACGAGACGAAAGTCGAAGAGTGCTTGGCGTACTTATCGGAAAAATCCTGCTCGTAACACAAACCTGTTACTTGTAGAATTTTCGTGTTAATTTGGCGACTTGCTTGACTTTTTCAGCAACTTCTCCGATGCGGATCGCAAGCTGCTTCAGCTCGCTCCACTCGAAAAACTCAATCTCGCCAGTGAGGCGTGCAGACACAAAGCGCCGGCCGCGAGTCGTTGCGCTGGTGCGTTCCCGATGAGAGCCGATCGCAAAAGCCTTCCCACAGATCAGGAACACTTCAGCTTGTGAGCAGCGGGCAAGGTCCGCGCGCAGCTGTGCGACTGTTGGCTTTTTGTCGTACTTCAGCACAGACGGCCCCTTTCGCGCAATTTTTGCGCTTTACGCTGGCGCTTTTCCTCAGCCTTGGCGAGATAGCGCGCGTCGTCTTCCTTCTCTTTTGCCGTCTTCGGTCTGGCATCCTCTTCAGCCTTCTTGCCAAAGAGATCGGCACCAAGGCCGGGCACCGCCGCAGAAGCAAGTGCGGCTGCGAAGGCGAGCAAGTTCATGCTGGAGCGTCTCATTTTCTCTCCGTGGGGGTCACCTTGCCCCTAAAAATTATTTTGAAGCGCCCGATGGTGATTTGATACGAGTATTGCTGAAGCCGATGCTTCGGCAAAAAGCCACGTATCCGCTTGACTGCCAAGAGATCGTCGGCGCGCGTCAGTACCCTCGAGCCACTCGGGCGTTTCGGCCTCAACCACCAGCATGTGCCCTTTGGGGCGACATCCCAGGCCACGGATACGCCAGTCCACCTCTTGATCCAAAAATACAGGCGCAAGTTCACAGCAACGCCCCAAAAGAGATGATTGTGGCCGGGCCGTCCAACGTGATCACGCCGTCGGTAGGACCCATCAGCTGGCTACCATGCTCGTCAAACAGCAGGCTGTACAGCCACTCGGCGTCCTTGTTGGCACCGCCGTTGAGGTACTGGTCTTGAGCGCGCTCGGCGCGAGCCAACTCTTTTTTCGACATTGCCATGTCAAAGATGAGCGTCTCTTCTTGTGTAGAAAAGATCACAATGACACGACTGACCCAGCGCTTGCTCATGATTTCTTCTTCGGTGCCGTGTTGGCGGCTTTGCGGTCCGCAGCGTACGGGCCGTAGAATTGGCCGAGGCGACGACCCTGGAAGCGATCGTTGTAGAGCGCCTCAAGACGGACCTTTTGGTCCACTCGGCTGGCGACTGGCCGCTTCTTCATCGCGTTGTAGGCGGCACCAAAACCGCGGCGGAACTTGGACGCTTGGCGCGCCGTTTGTTCGACGCTGGCTTCGACGCAGCCCTGGATAAATGCTTGATCGACCTTGGCAAATTCGGCGTTCGTCATTTCTGTTCCTCGTAGTTGAGCGTATTGGCGACAATACGCAGTGTTGCTGGATCTGCTTTCAGGAGCGCTGCCGACAGGCCGTGAATGTTCTTGCCCTTCCAGAGAGCGTCCTCGGCGTCTTTCTCGGAAATGTAGAACTTCTCCATCGGAAAACCGTGGCTTGCGACCTCTCTCAGATTTTCAATCCCGACCTTGGTTGGTCGGCCGTTCATTTCGATGGTGTAGTACGAGCGCCCGACCTTGAGGATCGGACACGCGACGACTTCTGACTTCTGCTCAGAGCGCAGCCACGCGACGTAGTAAAGATTTTCACCTGCCCTCATGCGTTCACCACCTGGATGGCCCACTTGTGGAGTGCCGCGAGTTCGCTCTTGGCCTTGATGCCGGCAAGAACAACCCGATCACCGATTGAAGGCTCTTCGTTGTCGCGCGCCAGGATGTCCCACAGCCCGCCCGGCCGCTGAAAGGCCTTGTACTTGGTCGTCGTGCCGACGATTGAAACCAAATATCCGCCGGTTGACAGGCGTCGATCGGCATCAAGGATAAGTGCCCCCGGCGCGTATCGAATTTTGGCAAAGTCTGCGTCCATCTTTAGCCTCCACCCACCTTATCGGCGGGAGCTGCACCAAACTTTAGGAAAATACCACAAACTGTCACTTTTTGACAGCGTTGCGCCAGAAGGTGCTGTAATAATAATTGATCGTCTTGTCAAAGTCGATCCGGTCGCGGTCGAACCCCAGTTCGTCGAACTCGCTCTTCATCAGCTCCGAATCGATCTGTCCAATGGTCCGTACGAACGGGCACCGAAGTTGGTCTTCAGCTGGCCAGACGCTGAAGCCGTTGGCGTCTTTGATCATGCCGGCTTCAAGGACGCCCCACTGCTCGCGGTAGTCACCCGAACAGTACGCCTCACGGTCGGCCCTGACGATCTTGTCGAGACGCTTTTCGCCGGGGTGCAGTTCGATGTCGGCAGACTCTGGCGTCGCGATCGTGTACCGAGCGCGGGTGATGTCCCACACAACAAGGCCGAGATTCCTGACCTTGGCCGGACGCCACCGCGGCAGCCGGCTCAAATTCACCTCGCCGGTCTCCCAGATGACAACGTCACCTTCGTAAATCATGACGCCGTTGCAATCCTTGAGACCGATAGACTGGCGCTTCATGCCGCAACTCCGAGTTGTTTGACGATTTTGCACCGCGACAGGGTCGTCTGTTTGACGCCTTTGTAGTCTTCGTGGCGCTTGATGGTGCCCTTGAGGAGGTATTTTTCGCCGACTTCGAATTCGCTCTTCTCGCCAGAGGCGAACCACTTGAAAACGTTGCCGGAGATGTCTTCGAAGGTCAGGAGAGTCGAGATGCCGAAGTCGCTTTCGATCGGACGCGTGCCGGTGCAGGTCAGTTCGTACTCACCGCGGTCGCCGACGGTGCCAACCCACTCGTTCGGCTTGTCAGCGCGGGCGAAGCGGGCTGCGATGGCGGCGTCGATGCTGCGAGCTGCAATGGCCACACCAGCGACCATCAGGCCCATCTCTTTGTGAGAAACGTAGCCGAGCTGCATGCAGATCGAGATGTTGTGCTCGAAGTTGCTTGGGCTGAGCTTGTCGGCGTAGCCATTGAGAATGGTGATGATTTCTGCCATCTTGGCTTCGTCGAGGCGACCGCTGTACTTCTCTTCGAGTTTTCTCAGGCGCGCCCGATCGCTGTCGCTGTATGGCGGCGTCAGTAAGTCCATCACGATGCCCGACGTCGGGACAGCAGTCTCGGACATGGCGGATTTTGGAACGAATCCAGACAGAGCGATGACTTCCATCGTCGTGCGTACGATGTCCTTGACTTCCCAGGTCAGCTCGCCGTAGCCGCCACCGGAACGGTCTTCGTCTTCAGAGTCCTTGAGTTCGCGGATGTATTCCATCATGGCGGCGATGTGCGCCGGGTTTTGATGGCCGAGGAAATCGCGGATGCACTGACGGCCCACGGAGCGGACCTCTTCGCCCTTGGCAACGAGGAAGTATTCAGAGCGTTTGCGGTCTTTTTTGCAATGGTCGCAGGACATTTGTGCGTGCTGCCAGCTCGTGGCGACTTCCATGCCTGGGAGCGCGCGGACCCGGTTGCCGGCGGTCGTCGGCTCGATGGTGGCCATGAACGTCCAGCCTTCGAGCTTTGGTGCCGTGCCGGTGACTTCGAACAGCACATGGCGACGTTTGGCTTTGACTTGGCCGAAGGCGTGCTCCTCGTAAACGGCGACAAATTCTTCGCCGATCTCTTTGGCGACGGGGGCTTCCAGGCCCAACTTGGCCGCAGCCTTGACGACCTTGGCAAAGCGCTTCAGGAACAGGGAAACGTTGATCGACGGGATCGAAAATTTCGTTTTGACTTCCATAGCGCCCTCCCTTGTTACAGAGGTCTTATCGGCATTTTGGTGAAAAACTTTAGTCTTTCTTGGAAGTCCTTGAAAGCTTTCCTATTTTTAAGGAGGTGCCTTCAGCTATAATTTGCAATGGTTTGTATTCATTGGTCTTTTTGTCGATTTTCCAGGTAAACACGTTCAGGAGCGGCAGTTTTGCTGCCTCGATGATGGTGATGGCATTGACGATCGCGGTCCATTCGGACCAGCCGGTGCCAGTTCTGCCGTCATGATGCGTATATTTGAAGTCCATGTGCGCCCTCCTGCAGAAGGTATCGGTACGCGCCGACAAAGCTTGAGAAAAACATTGTTTCGTGTCAAGCAGATTTGACGGCGAAAGGTCGCTTGACCGGCGTGCGCCGCGATGCTATACTGCTGTGGGATCGTTAACCTATTGGAGTTACAATGCTAACCGTCAAAAATTCAACCGAAACTACAGGCTTCGTCGCGTCGTCGCTGATGGGCCCCAATTCCGTCCCACCCGAAGTCGCGTCCAAGATGCTCGAGCAGAGCCGTAAAGCCTATGCCACAAAAGAAGAGCGCGCCGCGGCCGACGCTGAACTGGTGGCGACCTTCCCGCCACGGATGGCCAAAGAGCTGGCCAGCCTGAACGTCAAGCTGCCGTCTGAAATTGTCAATGTTTGCATTGACTTCGGCTCCTTCCTCTTCGACGTTTACAGCCTGAGCGCCAACCGTCCGCAAGCGCCATTGGCCCTGGCAGCCCACAACAGCCGCCTGCAGCGCCTCGCCGAGCGCCTTGAGGGGAAAACCTTCGACCTGTCTCAGGACGAGCTGGCTGTCATCAAAAAGGCCCTCGAGAATGACGATCTGTGGAAGACCTTGGTTCTGCACGGTTACTACGAGTCCACCGACGCCGAGGGCAAAGTGGTGAAAAACTCGCTTGCAATCAACGCGACCGGCGCGCAATACTTTACCAAGACCCTTGACGCCGCCGTCAAGCTGTTCGAGGCCGAAAATGCAAAACCGTCTGACAACGCGCAAAAGTCCGAAGTCAAAACCAAGGCTGGTAAGCCCAAGGCCGGATGAAACGCCGGTCCTGGCGAAGGCCGCGGTCAACCGCGTCGTCGAGCTGCTGCGCGAACAGGACAAAATCATAGGCGGACTAACAGACTACCACGTTAAGTGGCTGTTAATGTTCACCTATAAGTTCTTTTCGACTCGAAAAGCCGAC
>Ga0172380_10005373_pt1 | contig 15575 bp, 20 predicted proteins | sample Leawe162metaG_FD_119747 | JGI IMG/M metagenome (GOLD analysis project Ga0172380, IMG submission 119747) | Leachate microbial communities from a municipal landfill in Southern Ontario, Canada - Leachate well 162 metaG | ecosystem: Engineered > Solid waste > Landfill > Unclassified | place...
CTGACCACACTCGAGCCCTTTGCCATGGACTTGTGGAACGGCCAGATCGTCGACTGGTTGCCGCCTGACTGCCAGAATTTACGCGTGGAAAAAGAAACTTATTTTGGCGGTCTGTACCAGAAAGTGGTCATCACGCGGTGATTTGTGGCATCGGGTCGTCCAGTTGCCAGTCCCTACTTTCTTTGAGCTAGATCAAGTAACAGATGTAATGCGCCGCGCATAAACCTAGGGTTCACCCTAAAATCCGCCGCTCGTTGGCCACATTTCTGCACTATTTTGAAATCCCCATCCACCCTGACCTTTGCCAAGCTCGGCTGCTCCAAAGGCGGACGCCAGCTGTTCAAAAACGTCGATTGCACCTTGACGGCTGGTCACTGGCTGTACGTCGCCGGGGTCAACGGTGTAGGCAAAACCAGCCTGTTGCGCATGGTTTGCGGCCTGTCGTCCATTGGCGCGGGAGACATCCTCTGGAACGGCGTCCCGATCCACGCGCAAGCCGACGCCTACCATCAGGATCTGTGCTACCTGGGACACCTCAACGGCTTACAGGAGTCGATGACCGTCGAAGAAAACCTGACGTTCATCACCGCGCTGGCCGGGCGCACTATCGGGCCGGGCCAGACGCAAAAAGTGCTCACCCGCTTCGGCCTGCGGGGCCGCTCACAGCAACTGGTGCGACACCTGTCGCAAGGGCAAAAACGCCGCGTCGCCCTGTCGCGCCTGGCACTGAGTCCGGCGCGCCTGTGGGTGCTGGACGAGCCCTATGTGGCGATGGACGAAGCCGGCGTGAAGATGCTCGCTGACCTGATTGCCGACCACCTGCAGCGCGGCGGGCTGGCGGTGGTGACCAGCCACCAACGGGTGCCGATTGGTGACATTCCTGCCCAAATGCTGGAGCTGCAAGTCTTATGAGTCAGTCCCTCAAGCCGATCGGGCTGGCGCAGGTCATGCTCTCCGTGCTCAAGCGCGAAGTGGCCCTGGGCATGCGTCAAAAAGGCGAAGTGCTCACCCCCCTGATGTTTTTCATGGTAGTGGCCAGCCTGTTCCCGCTGGGCGTAGGTGCCGAATCGAATTTGCTGCTGCGCATGGCTCCCGGTGTGCTGTGGGTCAGCGCCCTGCTTGCGGCCATGCTGTCGCTGCAGCGCATGTTTTCCACTGATTACGCCGACGGCTCGCTGGAACAGATGGTGCTGTCATCCACCCCGCTGGGCCTGTTGGTGTTGGCCAAGGCCTTGGCACACTTTCTAGTCTCTGGCTTGCCACTGGTGCTGATCGCGCCCGTGCTTGGGATTCAATTTGGTCTGGACGGCCGTGGTCTGGGCTTGTTGGTTCTGACGCTGCTGCTGGGCACGCCCACACTGAGCCTGATCGGCAGCATCGGCGCGGCGCTGACATTGGGCGTACGAGGTGCAGGGGTTTTGCTTTCACTATTAATCTTGCCGCTCTACATTCCGGTACTGATTTTTGGTGCCGGTGCGGTTGAGGCCGACGCGGCAGGTCTGGGCATCGGCGGACACCTGTCCTTGCTGGCCGCGTTGCTGGTGCTGTCTTTGTTCTTTTCGCCAATGGCGACGTCTGCTGCCTTGAGGATATCCCTGGAATGAAATCGACTGACATTCACTGGTTCAAGTTTGCCGCCCCGCAAAATTTTTACCGATTGGCCGGGCGCATGTGGCCCTGGTTTGCGGGCCTGGCGACGATTCTGACCGTCATCGGTCTCTACATCTCGTTTTTTGTCGCGCCGGTCGACGCCCAGCAAGGCCAGGGCTACCGCATCATCTTTGTCCACGTCCCGGCGTCCCAGTTGTCGATGTTCATCTACCTGGTCATGGCCGGCTGGGCCGGCTTTGGTCTGGCGTTCAATACCCGTTTGTCGGGCATGATGGCCACCGCCCTGGCACCAACCGGAGCTTTGTTTGCCTTTTTGTCATTGGTCACCGGTGCGTTTTGGGGCAAACCCATGTGGGGCGCCTGGTGGGTGTGGGATGCGCGCCTGACTTCTGAACTTATCTTGCTGTTTCTGTATCTAGGCTTCATGGCATTACAAGCATCCATCGACGACCCACGGCGCGCCGACAAGGCAGGTGCCGTGCTGGCGCTCGTGGGCGCGGTCAATGTGCCCATCATTTACTTCTCGGTCAAATGGTGGAACACCTTGCACCAGGGCGCTTCCGTTTCCTTGAAGGGTAGCTCCATGGCCAGCACGATGCTCGCCGGCATGCTGATCATGGTCGTGGCGTTCTGGATGTACGCCATCACCATCGTCCTGTTGCGCGTGCGCAGCATCATCCTCGATCGGGAACGTCACACGGAGTGGGTCAAAAATGCAGTGGAATAGTCTGTCGGAGTTTTTGGACATGGGCGGCTACGCCCTGTACGTCTGGGGCAGTTTCGGCATCACCGCGCTGGTGGTGGTGTTTGAAATCTGGGAAGTACGCGCCCGCCGCCGTGCTGTCCTGCAAAGTCTTTCCAACGAAACCGGGTCGCTTGCCGACTCAAGTGAGGCGTAACCATGAAACCTCGTCATAAACGTGCTGCCATCATCATTGGCGGCGTCGCTGCGGTTGCCGTCGCGGCTTATTTTGTCCTGAACGCCTTCAACAGCAGTCTGGTGTTCTTCTTTACGCCGAGCCAGGTGGCCAAGGGCGAAGCCCCCGTCAACCGTGCCTTTCGCGTTGGCGGCATGGTCAAGGAAGGCTCGGTCAAACGCGACAACCTGACGGTGTCTTTCGTCGTGACCGACACCGCCAGGGAAGTCCCGGCGTCTTACACCGGCATCCTGCCCGACCTGTTCCGCGAAGGCAAAGGCGTGGTCGCGCAAGGCAAGTTGAACGACGCCGGCCAGTTCAGCGCCACCGAAGTACTGGCCAAGCACGACGAGAACTACATGCCGCCCGAAGCGCAGCACGCCATGGATCAGGCTCAGATCGAAAAAGCCACCCAAACGCTCAAGTAGCGTCTACCCTTTGACCACAAACAGGTGACTCACCATGATCCCGGAACTTGGACATTTTTCTCTCATCCTCGCCATGCTGGTGGCGCTGGCCATGGGCTCGCTGTGCATCGCCGGTGGCCAGCAAGGCCGCGCTGACTGGATGGCGCTGGCCAAACCCGGTGCGCAAGCCTTGTGGGTGCTTACCGGCATTTCTTTCTTGTGTCTGGCCTGGTCGTTCTACACCAACGATTTTTCGGTGCAGTACGTGGCGCAAAACTCCAACAGCAAGCTACCAACCATTTACCGCTTCGCCGCGGTCTGGGGTGGCCACGAGGGTTCGTTGCTGCTGTGGCTGCTGATGCTGTGCACCTGGATGATGGGCATTTCGCTGTTCTCGCGCCAGCTGCCTGACGTGATGGTGTCACGCGTACTCGGCGTCATGGCGCTGGTCGCAGTCGGTTTTCTGCTGTTCATGCTGATCACCTCAAGCCCGTTCACCCGTTTGAGCGATATTCCAGTCGACGGCCGTGACCTGAACCCTTTGCTGCAAGACCCGGGGCTGGTGTTTCACCCACCGATGCTCTACATGGGCTACGTCGGCATGTCGGTGCCGTTTGCATTCTCGATCGCTGCCTTGCTCAACGGCCGCCTCGACGCCGCCTGGGCGCGCTGGACGCGCCCCTGGGCGACCGCCGCCTGGATCTGCCTGACCATCGGGATTGCCATGGGATCGTGGTGGGCGTATTACGAGCTGGGCTGGGGCGGCTGGTGGTTCTGGGACCCGGTGGAAAACGCCTCGTTCCTGCCCTGGCTGACGGGCACCGCGCTGATTCACTCGCTGGCCGTCACTGAAAAGCGGGGTTTGTTCCGTAACTGGACCATCATGCTATCGCTGATCTGTTTTTCACTGAGTTTGCTGGGGACGTTCCTCGTGCGTTCTGGCGTGCTGACCTCGGTGCACGCTTTCGCCTCCGATCCGAAACGCGGTATTTTTATTCTGTTGTTTTTGGTCGTGGTGATTGGCAGCTCGCTGGTGCTGTTTGCGGCGCGCGCCGGCAAGGTGCGGGCCGGCGGTGCCTTTGGATTGGTCTCACGCGAAACCTTTTTGTTGGTCAACAACGTGTTGTTGACCACCGCCGCTGCCGCCGTGCTGCTGGGCACCCTGTACCCTTTGTTCATCGACGCGCTGAACCTGGGCAAGCTGTCGGTCGGCCCGCCGTATTTCAACAGTGTGTTTGCGCCGATCATGATGCCGGTGTTGTTCTTCATGGTGGTCGGCTCATTCGCCCGCTGGAAAAATGACACGGTCGCTGACCTGACCAAAAAACTCAGCAAGATTGGTATCGCGGCATTGGTTCTTGGCTGTGCTGCACCGTTTCTTGCCGGACCCTGGTCGCCATTGGTGGCGCTGGGCCTAACGCTGGCGTTCTGGATCATCCTGGCTTCTGCCGTGCAAATCTACCGCCAGCTTAAAGACACCGTCAACTGGAAATCCACGCCAATCTCGTACTGGGGCATGCACGTGGCGCACATCGGTATCGCCGTGTGCGTGATCGGTATCACCATGGTCAAAGGGTATGAGACCGAAAAAGACGTGCGCATGACGATGGGCGACACGGTGGAGGTGGGTGGCTACACCTTCAAACTCACCGGTATTGACCAACGCCGTGGCCCCAATTACAACGCCGACGTCGGTGTGGTTGAACTCAGCAAAAACGGCAAATACCTCAAAACACTGAATCCAGAAAAACGCGCCTATTTCTCGTCAACGATGCCGATGACCGAAGCCGCGATCGACTCCGGTCTCTCCGGCGACGTTTACGTGTCGCTGGGTGAAAAGCTCGATAACACCGACCACCCGGCCTGGGCCGTGCGCGTGTACCACAAGCCGTTCGTGCCCTGGATCTGGGTCGGTTGCCTGTTCATGGCGCTCGGTGGCTCCATGGCCGCGCTGGACAAGCGCTACCGCAAGAAAATGGCGGCCAAGCTCAGCCGCTCTGACCTCAAAGGCATGGCGGTATGAAAAAAGCCTATATTCCGTTGGCAATTTTTGCCGTACTGGTTATCTTTCTGGCCATCGGCTTGACGCGCGATCCGCGTGAAATCCCGTCGCCGCTGATCGGCAAACCTGCGCCCGATTTTTCTGCGCCCAATCTGCACAACGCCGCCCTGACGCTGGCCAAGCAAGACATGCTGGGCAAAGTCTGGCTGCTCAACACATGGGCGTCATGGTGTGTCGCCTGTCGTGAGGAACACCCCTTGCTGGTCGAGTTTGCCAAGACCAAAATGATTCCGATCATAGGTCTGGACTACAAAGACAAGGATCAGGATGGCTTGCAATGGCTGGCGCGCTATGGCAACCCTTATGACATGGCTATTGCTGACCGTGACGGGCGCATTGGTATCAACTTTGGCGTCTATGGTGTCCCCGAGAGCTTTCTGATCGACAAGACCGGCACCATTCGCTACAAACAAATCGGGCCATTTAACGAAGCCTCGATTCAAGAAAAGTTGATTCCCTTGATCCGGGAGCTGCAAAAATGAGATTTCTGTTTGTCCTGTTGCTCGCTTTGTCATCACATTTTTCATATGCCGCCGAAGCCCCGGCACTGGCGGATGACCCGGTTGTTGAGCAGCGCTTGATTGCCATCGCCGAAGACCTGCGCTGCCTTGTTTGTCAAAACGAGTCACTCGCTGGCTCGCGCGCCGAACTGGCCAATGACTTGCGCCGTGAGGTGCGCAGTTTGATCAAATCGGACAAGTCCGACGACGAGATCAAGGAATTTCTGGTCAGCCGCTATGGTGATTTTGTGCTCTACAAACCCCCGGTCAAACCAACCACCTGGCTGTTGTGGTTCGGCCCGCTGCTGTTGCTGTTGGGTGCCATCTGGCTGCTGGTTCGCACCATCCGCCTGACCCAAAACAATGCCAACGTCACCCCCCTGGACGCCGACCAGCGGGCCAAGGCACAAGCCCTTCTTCAAGAGACTGAATCTTCAAAATGAATGCATTTATTGCCATTGCAGCGATCATGACGCTGCTTGTTATTGCGTGGCTTGCCTACCCTTTGTTGCGCCAAAAGGCCGGTTCTGGCATCAGCAGCGAACGCCTGAACGCCGAGATTCACCGCGACCAGCTCAAGGCACTTGAAAATGACCTGGCGCGAGGTGTCATCAACCAGCAAGACTTTGAAACCAGCCGCGACGAGTTGCAACTGCGCTTGCTTGACGATACCCAAAGCTACGAAGCACCCAAAACTGAGCAACCTCACAGCTTTCTGACGCCAAAGCTGACATCGATCATCATCAGTGTTGCCATCCCGGTGCTGGCCGTGGGTATCTACCTGCAGCTTGGCAACCCGGCTGCCATCAACCCCATACCTGGCGGCGGCCAAATGGCTGATCCGCAAATCCAGCAAATGGTTGACAACCTGGTCGCCAAACTCAAGGCCAATCCAGACAACCCAAAAGGCTGGGCCATGCTGGCACGCTCCTACGTGGTAATGGGCAAACTCGACGAAGCAGAAGAGACCTTTAAAAAGGTCGGCGACGCCATCAACACCGACGCTGACATCATGGTCGAGTTTGCTGATTTGCTGGCTGTGAAAAACAACAACAATATCGAAGGCCGCCCGATGGAACTGGTCAAGAAAGCCTTGACCATCAATCCCCATCATCCCATGGGCCTGATGATGTCAGGCGTAGCGGCTTACCGTCGTGCTGACTTCAAAATGGCTGCTGCCGAGTGGGAAAAACTCCTGGCCATTCTGGAACCCGGTTCACCCGATGCCCAGCAAATTGAAGCCAATGTGAACGACGCGCGTGCCAAGGCCGGGATGCCTCTTATTGGCAACGCAACCACTGGCGCTAACCCAGCCCCAATGCAAGCTGCAGGCCCCGCTGCTGCACCCACGGGCGGCAATGACGCCGAGATGGTCAACCAAATGGTCGATCGCTTGGCAGCCCGCCTGAAAGACAACCCGAACGATACCACCGGCTGGGCACGTTTGGCGCGCGCTTACAAGGTGCAAGGCAAGCTCAAGGAGGCTGAACAGGCATACACCAAGACCGGCAACTTGCTCGACACCGACCCTGAAGTCATGTTGCAGTACGCCGACTTGCTGGCGATGAACGCCAATGGCAATCTCAAAGGCCAACCGATCGCACTGATCAATAAAGTGCTTAAAGTCGATCCAAAGAATCCCATGGCCCTGATGATGGCAGGTCAGGCGGCCTACCAGGCAGCCGACTACACCAAAGCCATTACGCATTGGGAAACGGTATTGACCGTGCTGCCACCGCAGTCGCCCGATGCCGAGCAGGTTCGTGCCGAGATCGCCAGCGCCAAAGCCAAACTCTGATTCCAAAGTCAAGACCAACAACCAGCCAGATTCAGGCGACGCTTGAATCTGGTTTTTTTATTTTATTTTTTCAAGATAAAGCTGTTGATAAAGAATGCATAACCAAGGTGTTATCCACAGATATTGCAGCCAGGTACAAGTTGCTCATACCCCACCCGAACTTAACCTGTGCTCAACCCACACAGGTGTCCCAACGCCAATGCATTGATTGTCAACGTTTTATTGAACTTGTCCCCAGTTTGGACCCGACTCTATCTACTACGGCTATTTAAATAGATTGATTCAGAAAAGGATACACAAACGCCAATGCCAAGCCATCCTTGACGGCACCGGATTCACTGGCCTGGATCAGTTAAGATTTGGGTACCGCCAAAGCTTCTCTTTCAACCCACGCCTTTCCCCATCACGTGTCCCATTCCTTCGAAATCAAAAGCGCGCAGTTGCCGTTGATGGCGCTCTTGCTGAAAAAGGACAACGTGCAACAAATCAGCCAAGAACTCATTGAAACCTACGGGCCAGGCAGCGACAGCGCGGACTTTTTTGAAGGTGATGCGGTCGTCATCGACTGTCAAAAATTGAAGACTGCGTTGACCGCAGAAGACCTTCAATCGTTAAGCAAAGCTTTGTTGGTGTGTAAGCTCAAGCCTGTAGCGTTACGCAGTTCACGCCCCGAGGACCAGCGACTCGCCGGTATTTTCAACCTGGTGATTGCCAACGAAGAGCCTATCTCTGTCAAAGCGCCAAAGCCCCAGACGGCAGTCCCGGTAGAAGTAGTTAAAGAGGTAGTGCGTGAGGTGGTGCATGAAGTGCCCGGTCCGTTGACGATGATCGTCGACAAACCGGTGCGTTCGGGGCAAAAGATATACGCCCGTGGCGCCGATCTGGTGATTCTGGCGATGGTCAACCCGGGTGGTGAAGTGGTCGCCGACGGCAATATTCATGTTTATGCACCCTTGCGTGGCAAGGCCATGGCTGGCGCCAGCGGCAACACCAAAGCGCGCATTTTTTCAACCTGCCTGGAGCCCGAGCTGATCGCTATTGCCGGTGTTTACCGTACCAGTGAAAATGCCCTGCCCAAAACCATCCAAGGCAAGTTGGCGCAGGTGCGACTGAGTGACGACGGGCAGGAAAAGCTGCTGTTTGAAGCCGTATCGTCCTGAAACTTATTTTTTGTATTCTCTGAAAGCGTTTTGTTGCTATGACCAAAATTATTGTGGTGACCTCTGGTAAAGGTGGTGTCGGCAAGACGACCACCAGCGCCAGCTTTGCAACCGGTCTGGCCATGCGTGGCCACAAGACGGCGGTGATTGACTTTGACGTTGGCTTGCGCAATCTGGACCTGATCATGGGCTGTGAGCGTCGTGTCGTGTATGACCTGATCAACGTTATCCACGGTGAAGCTAACTTGCACCAGGCACTGATCAAAGATAAGCAATGCGATAACCTGTATGTACTGGCCGCATCGCAAACGCGGGATAAAGATGCGCTGAACCAGGACGGCGTTGAAAAAGTCATCGCCGACCTGACCGCGATGGACTTTGAATACATTGTGTGCGATTCCCCGGCTGGCATTGAAACCGGCGCCTTGATGGCCATGCATTTTGCCGATGAAGCGTTGGTGGTGACCAACCCCGAGGTGTCGTCGGTACGTGACTCCGACCGCATTCTGGGTATGTTGGCGAGCAAGACCAAGCGCGCCATGGAAGGCCAGGAGCCCGTCAAAGAGCACCTGCTCATTACCCGCTACAACCCCTCGCGCGTCAACCAGGGTCAAATGCTTTCGCTGCAAGACATTCAGGATATCCTGCGCATCAAACTCATTGGCGTCATACCCGAAAGTGAAACCGTTCTGCAAGCGTCCAACCAGGGTGTGCCGGCGGTGCACCTGGAAGGCAGTGACGTCTCTGAAGCCTACAAGGACGTTGTTGACCGCTTTCTGGGCGAAGACAAGCCGATGCGTTTCACAGAACCACCCAAACAAGGCTTGTTTGCCCGCCTGTTCGGGGGAAAGTAAAGCCATGTCGTTTTTCTCGTTTTTTCTGGGTGAAAAGAAAAAAACCGCCAGCCTGGCCAAAGAGCGCTTGCAGATCATCCTCGCGCATGAACGCAATGGGCGCAGCCCCGCCACGCCCGACTACCTGCCTGCCCTGCAACGCGAACTGATTGCGGTGATCAGCAAGTACATCAAGATCAATCCAGACGATATCAAGGTCAACCTGGAGCGCCAGGACAACCTTGAAGTGCTTGAAGTCAAGATCGAATTGCCCGACAAGCACTGAGAAACGCTCTAAATTAAAGAGCTACCTTCGCTTGAAATGAAAGGGCTAGAGGCCAATTTCTCTTATAACTTTGGCGCCCAGCGTTTGAGTAACAGGGCATTGCTCATGACGCTGACCGAGCTGAGTGCCATGGCTGCGCCGGCCATCACCGGGTTCAGCACCCCCAACGCGGCCAACGGAATGCCAACCACGTTGTAGATAAAGGCCCAGAACAGGTTTTGCCGGATTTTGGCGACTGTGCGGTGCGAGATATCGAGTGCCGCCGCGACCAGTGCCAGGTCACCGCGCATCAGCGTGATGCCAGCCGCATGCATGGCCACATCGGTGCCGCCACCGGCGTTGGCCATGGCCATGCCGACATCGGCCGCGGCCAGCGCGGGTGCGTCGTTGACGCCGTCGCCGACCATCACTACCGTCAGCCCCTTGGCCTTGAGTGCGGCAATGTGCGCCGCCTTGTCACCGGGCAACACGTCGCTGATGACTTCACCTTGGTCCGGATTCAAGCCCACACGGCGCGCCATCGCCTGTGCAGCGGCCCGGTTGTCGCCCGAGAGCATTCGCACCTGGATGCCCAAGGTACGCAAGCCGGCAATGGCCGCCGCTGCACTGGCTTTGGGCTCGTCGCCAAAAGCGATCAGCGCAACAACGTCCAGACCATTTTTTGAGCGTTGCGCCATCGCCGCCAGCGTTGCGCCACGCGCTTGCAGCGCGCCGATGGCATCGGCAAACGTGCTCAGGTCGCCACCCAGTGCAGAAATCCAGGTTAGGCTGCCAATGCAGTAATCCAGGCCGTCCACGCTGCCTTGCAGACCCTTGCCAGGCGTGCTGATGACGGCGCTCACCGCGCGGGCGGGCAAGCTCTTTTCTTGTGCTGCGGCGACCACAGCGCGGGCCAGTGGGTGGCTGCTACCGCTTTGCAAGGCAGCGGCCAGGCCCAGCATGGCATTAGCGTCAGTGCCAGGAGGAACCACAAAATTGGTGACGCGGGCGTGGCCCACCGTCAAGGTGCCGGTCTTGTCGAAGACGATCACATTGGCTTTGTGCGCCAGCTCCAGCGCTTGCGCGTCCTTGATCAAAATGCCATGTTGCGCGGCCACGCCGGTGCCCGCCATGATCGCCGCCGGTGTGGCCAGGCCCAGCGCGCACGGGCAGGCAATCACCAGCACCGTCACCGCGTTGATCACCGCCACGTCCATCGGCTGGCCGCTCAACCACCAGCCCAGCCAGGTCGCCACAGCCAACACCAGTACCACCGGCACAAAAACGGCACTGACCTGATCGACCAGACGCTGGATCGGCGCTTTGGCCGCTTGCGCGTCTTCCACCAACGCGATGATGTGCGCCAGCACCGTGTCGACACCGACTGCTTTGACTTGAAGCACGACACGGCCGTCGCCGTTGAGCGTGCCACCGGTCAAGGTGTCACCCACTTTCTTGGCGACCGGCAGCGGCTCGCCGGTCAGCATCGACTCATCCACCTGCGTCGTGCCTTCCAGCAGCACACCGTCCACGGCAAAGCGTTCGCCCGGGCGCACCACCAGTTCGTCACCGGCCAGCACTTCGTCAATCGGCACATCGACCTCGCCGTCCAGGCCCAGCAAGTGCGCCACCTCAGGTCGCAAGGCGTGCAGCGCGCGAATGGCCGACGTGGTTTGCCGCTTGGCGCGTGCTTCAAGCCATTTGCCCAGCAGCACCAGAGTGATCACCACCGCCGAGGCTTCAAAGTACAGGTGTGGCATGGCATCGGCTGTGGCGCTTAACCATAGCCAGACCGACAGCGCCCAACCCGCACTGGTGCCAATGGCCACCAGCAAATCCATGTTGCCGCTCAGCGCTCGCGCGGCGTGCCAGCCGGCTTTGTAAAAACGCGCACCCAAATAAAACTGCACCGGCGTGGCCAAGGCAAACTGTAGCCAGGCTGGCAGCATCCAGTGCAGACCCAGCGCACTACCGAGCATCGGCAGCATGAGCGGCAGGGACAGGGCTGCCCCGAGCGCCACCGGGCCAAAGCCAGCCCAAGCCGATTCCGTGGGCGCATCAATGGCGGCGTTGGCGGCTACTGGCTCGTAACCTGCATCACGTACCGCGCGCTTTAAGCGGGCTTCAATTTGTTCGGCGGGGTTGACCAGAATGCGCGCCGACTCGGTGGCCAGATTGACCGCCACTTCCTGCACGCCAGGCACCTTTTTCAATGCACGTTCAGCGCGTGCCACGCACGATGCACAGGTCATACCGTGGATGCCCAGGTCGAAGCGGATCGGGTCGGTTGGCACAGTGGGGTTGTTCATGATGCTGGTTAATGTTGGGCAGCGACGAGGTTCACAATACGCGCTTTTCAATAGCCGCATTTTCGGAGGATTTTCATGAAGCACAGCTTTAACGTTCAGGGCATGACTTGCGAGCACTGTGAAAAAGCCGTGGTGCGCGCGCTGCGCCAGCTCGACCGCAGCGCCGAAGTGGTGGCCGACCGCACCCGCAATCTGGTTGAAGTCACCTCCAGCCAGCCGCCCGAAGCGCTCAAGCAGGCGATCGCCGACGAAGGCTATACCGTGGTGGCCTGATGGCGCTTGCCGCGTTGGCGCAGGAGGTTTGCGCGCTCTACCCGTCGCTGGCGCAGGTGCAGCCGGGACTGGCCGAACTGGGTGACACGCTGCAGCCCATGCACGTCCCGGCGGCAACGGTGCTGTTCAGTGAAAACGCCGCTTGCCAGGGCTTTCCGCTGGTGCTGGAGGGCGAAATCAAGGTGTCGCGTCACTCCAGCGACGGCCGCTCGCTGGAGCTCTACCGCGTCGGCCCGGGGGAACTGTGCCTGGTGTCCAGCGCCAGCCTGTTTCGCGCCCAGCCGCTGTCAGCGCACGGCAGCACCACCAAACCGACGCAGTTTTTGTTGATCAGCCCGGAACTCTTCAAACGCTGGATCGACACCCCCGCCTTTCGCAATGATGTGCTGGGCCTGTTTGCCGAGCGCATGGCGGATTTGACGGCGCTGGTCGACGCGGTGGCGTTTCACAAGCTTGACCGCCGGTTGGCCGCGGCCTTGCTCGGGCGTGGGCAGCAGGTTCACGTCACGCACCAGACGCTGGCAGATGAACTGGGCACGGTGCGCGAAATTGTCACGCGTCTGTTGCGTCGCTTCGAGCGTGAAGGCTGGGTGAGCCTCGGGCGCGAGCAGATCACCATTGTCAACAGTGTTGCGCTGCGCGCGCTGGTGAGCGATCAACCTCCTGGTGCCCATATATAAAAACGACCTCTAGCCCTTTTTGTATATCCGTAATAAGCTATTAAATTGCCAGCAGGGCCACCATGCGCGCCACGTTGCGGTTGTCTTCGCCGTCCTGGTTGGTGGCGCAACCGTAAAGGACATCGGTGACTGCTGCCCAGTCCACCTGCGGGTTTCGCGCCATGAGTGCCTTCACGGGAATAGCACCCAAGTCGTTGGTGCGCGCGCTGCTTGACGCCCCACCGTAGCGGCCAAAGGGGGTACGGATGGCATCACAAATATAGGCTTGGGTCATGTTGGGCTTTCCTTGGCGCTGAGCAAATCAACTTGCACCGCTGCTGGTTTTGGCTAGGCGCCGCACTGAGGATGTCGCCATGATGGTGGCTTCACCGTCAATGACCACGGTGTCGCCGACACGGCAAACGGTTTCAAGAACAACCCGGGCTTTTTTAAGGTCTACCGATTTCACCGTCACCGTGGCGTTCACCGTGTCGCCCGGGTGTACCGGCGAGAGAAAACGCAATGTTTGGCCAAGGTATATCGAGCCAGGCCCCGGCAATCGGTTACCCAGCGCCGCGGAAATAAAACTGGCCGACAGCATACCGTGGGCAATGCGTCCGCCAAACGCGGTGGTCGCAGCAAACTCCTGATTGGTATGCACCGCGTTGATGTCGCCGGAGACACCGGCAAACATCACAATATCCGCGTCGGTCACCGTTTTGCCGTAAGTGGCTGACATGCCGATTGACAGGTCTTCAACGTCGTAGCCGTGTTGCTCATTCATGGGTTATTACTCGCTTGTTCAACAAAGGAAATACCATTGTGGCTGTGGGTTGGAGTACAGTCTACAGCCAGTCAACAGGAGTGAATGATGACAATTCTGGTCGCATATGTCCCACGCCCCGAGGGCCAGGCCGCCTTGGACAAAGGCATTGAAATCGCCAATCGTCGCAATGAACACCTGTTGGTGGTCAATGCGTCGCCGGGTGGCGGCAAAGAAGACCCGTCGGCGGTGGATGTGCTGCAGTTTGAGCGTGTCGAAAAGATACTGGCCGAGAGTGGTCTGAATGCAGAGCTCAAGCAGTTTGTGCGCGGCAAGAACGCCGTCGAAGAAATCGAGGCTCTTGTCGACACTTTGCCGGTTTCGGTGCTGATCATCGGCTTGCGCAAACGCTCGCCGGTGGGCAAACTGATCATGGGCAGTGTGGCGCAGGAGCTGTTGCTCTCGGTCAATTGTCCGGTGCTGGCTGTCAAGGCGACCGCCTGAGCGGTGCCTGGGTGACTTGGGTCACCGACTTTTGACGCAAACCTGGGTGTAATACCGTCGCTTCGTGCGCATGGGCGCGTTTTTTTCACCTTCAGGAGTTGTCATGACCTTAAATGTTGGCGGTATCGACCGCATTGCGCGTATTGTTCTCGGCTTGGTGTTGATCGGTTTGACCTTCACCGACCCGATTGGTGTGTGGGGTTGGCTCGGTGTGGTGCCATTGGCCACCGGCGCCATCGGCTGGTGCCCGCCTTACGCCATTTTTGGCATCAACACTTGTTCGATGAAAAAATAGTCCCCTGGATACAAGCACAAAATGCTATTATTTAAAAAGCTGCTTGCGCTTGTTATATAAGGGCTAGCGCCCTATTTCATTCATAAACGCTGGGCCATCAAGTGTTGGGCATTTCACCGCCCAGCGCGCCCAGCAAGTCCGGCAGCAGCTTGCGCAGCTCACCGGTGGCCAGCACAACGTCGGCATCGAAGTCGTCGTCCTTGTTGCTGCTGGCGCTGTCAAACACCGTGTCGAGAAACGCCAGTTTTTTCAGCTGCAGGCCTTCGGTCAGCATGAAAGACACACGCTCGTTCCAGGTGAGCGCCAGGCGCGTGGGCATTTTGCCGCCCTGCACGTGTTGCTGCACTTCTTCAGTGTCCAGCCGGTGGCGGGCGTAGCGCACCACGGCTTTGGATTCATCCGCGGCCTTGAGCTCGCATTCTCGGTCGACGCTGAAGCCAGTCGGCGCTTCCTGGCTGATCAGCCAGTCGGCCATGGCCGCAGCGGGCGAAGTCTGGGTGTTGACGAGGCTCAGCGCCAGACCAGGCAGCGCCTGCACCAGCAGTGTGACTACTTCGTCGGCGCGGGCCTGGCTGGCGGCGTCCATCACCAGCATGCGTGCCTCTCGGTCAAACCACACCAGCACGCTGGACTGTTTGGTAAACGCCAGCGGCAACAATTCCAGGCGGACGTCGTCTTTGAGGTCACGGATTTCTTTCTTGCCGGGCTTGCGCCCGCTGCTGGCTTCGATCTGTGCCACACGCGCCTGTGTCTTGCGGTTGACAACGGATGCGGGCAGTGCCTTGCTCTCGACCATCAATTTGACGATCCATTGCCCGGCTACGGCTTCCAGCAGGGCGCCGTGCGCCTGGCCGCGCGGGGCGATCCAGCCGAGCGATTTTTCCTGGCTGGCGGCGCATTCGACAAACGGGGTCGCCTGCAGGGCTTCTTCAACTTGCGCAGCGGTGGCGGACCAGCTGGCATCGATTCGGTACATGAGGATGTTCTTGAACACGCAAAACCTTTTCTTACAGGGAAAAAACGCCGATCATCCCATCAAAAGCGGCAAAATCTGTTCACCGAACTTTACAAAGCTTTGAGTTCGTCATATCAAGCCGATACACAGGGCCAAGATACTTCTTTCCATGCTGATGCCAACCCCGGTCATCTGCATCAACTCTAAGGAAGTCGTCATGAAAACCAGTCTCAAACTCTCCCTGATCACCGGCCTGCTGCTGGC
>Ga0172380_10005374_pt1 | contig 15575 bp, 18 predicted proteins | sample Leawe162metaG_FD_119747 | JGI IMG/M metagenome (GOLD analysis project Ga0172380, IMG submission 119747) | Leachate microbial communities from a municipal landfill in Southern Ontario, Canada - Leachate well 162 metaG | ecosystem: Engineered > Solid waste > Landfill > Unclassified | place...
GTTGAGGGTTGAGGGTTGAGGGTTGAGGGTTGAGGGTTGAGGGTTGAGGGTTGAGGGTTGAGGGTTGAGGGTTAGAATCATTATATGAAAAAGATAGTTACTTCAGAAAAACAATATTTGGATCTGCTCCGCGACATCATGAAAAATGGTGTGAAAAAAGAAGACAGAACGGGTACTGGAACGATAAGTACCTTTGGGCGACAAATTAGATTCGACTTATCTGAAGGATTTCCGCTGCTTACCACAAAAAAAGTATTTATAAAAGGAATAATTCATGAGCTTTTGTGGTTTTTGAATGGATCTTCGAATATAAAATATCTAGTCGACAACAACGTAAATATTTGGAATGATTGGCCGTATAGATACTATAAAGAGCAAATGGAAAAATCAAAGAAGGAAGTATTATCAATGAAAGAGTTTGTCGAGAAAATAAAATCTGACGATAAATTTGCAAAAAAATGGGGAGAGTTGGGTCCTGTATACGGTGTGCAGTGGAGAAAGTGGAAGACACTAGATGGAAAAGAGATAGACCAAATAAAGGATCTTATTGATCAAATTAAAAAAAATCCTTATTCAAGACGTCTTATCGTATCTGCTTGGAATCCTGCTGAAATAGAAGAGATGGCAAAATCAGGGCTTCCTCCGTGCCACTCACTTTTTCAGTTTTATGTAGTGAACGGAAAACTTTCATGTCAGCTCTATCAGAGAAGCGCAGATACATTTTTAGGTGTTCCATTTAATATAGCGTCATATGCATTACTTACTATGATGATCGCAAATGTAACTGGGCTTAAATATGGAGAATTTGTGCATACTTTTGGTGACGTTCATGTGTATATTAATCATCTGGATCAAGTAAAAGAGCAGCTAAAAAGAGAGATGCGTCCTCTTCCTAAAATGAAATTAAATCCTAATGTAAAAGATATTTTTAGTTATAAGATAGAAGACTTTACGCTAGAAGGATATGATCCGCATCCACCCATAAAAGCCCCGATTGCGGTATAATTAGTTTATGCAAGACGGCAGTTATATTCCAGCCATAGGAGTTCTTATTATCGATAATGGAAAGGTGCTTATGGTAAAGCATACCGAAAACGCTCAGCACCTAACAGACACTTATGCGCTTCCTTCAGGTAGGCTCGAGCCTGGCGAGAGCCTTCAAAGTGGCGCTATCAGAGAGCTTTTTGAAGAGACGGGGATTGTAGCTGAGGAGGACGATTTGATCAAGATACCGAAGCCTTTTTATGCAGATATACTTCGCAAAAGCGGCGAGACTTTAAGTTTTAAATGGGATGTATTTGTGGCAAAGAAATTTACTGGTGAAATACGAGAATCTGACGAGACTATTCCTGAATGGGTAGACTTAGACAAAGTAAGCAGCCTCAATTTAATAATTAACACAGAAAATGCTATAAATGAAGGTTTCAAAATATTAAAAAGTTTATAATTATATTATGGATAAGCCGATACATTTATCACTAATTGCTGCAATCGGCAGGAATCGCGAATTAGGGCGCGAAAATAAGCTCATTTTCGATATTAAAAAAGACATGGAGCATTTTCGCAAGACTACTTCTGGCCACACTGTTATCATGGGCAGAAAGACTTTTGAAAGCATAGGCAGGGCGCTCCCTAATAGAAAAAACATTGTAATAAGCCGCGATAAAGAATTTAAGTCGCATCATGAAATAATAATAGTTTCAACAGTAGAAGAAGCTTTAGATGAGGCTAAAAAGCACGAGGAAAAAGAAGTATTTGTGATAGGTGGGGGGCAGATTTATGAGCTTTTTCTCCCATATGCAGACAAACTTTATTTAACTCTAGTTGACCGTGAAGTAAAAGATGCAGATAGCTTTTTCCCGGAATACGAAAAAGAATTTAACAGAATTGTTTCATCGCACAGTGATTCTGAGAATGGTATTAAATTTACATTTCTCGAGCTTGAAAAATGAACGAGTTAGTAATTGATCTTCATTTGCATTCGCGCTTTTCACGGGCAGTCAGCACGAAAATGAACCTCACAAATATGTTTTTGTGGGGTAGGATGAAGGGACTTGATCTACTTTCCGTAAGCGATTTTACTCATCCTGTATGGCTCAGAGAAGCAAAAGCGCAACTAGTAGAAGTTAACTCGGGAATATATAAGCTTAAAAACGAAAAAGAACTTGTATCAGAGCTCCCTACAGCTACTCGAAATGAAGATTTGACTACTTATTTTATGCTCACGACAGAAGTCTCAAGTATTTATACTGAGCGGGGGGTAGTGCGAAGAATTCACAATCTGATTTGTGCGCCTAGTTTTGAGGTGGTCGATAAAATTAATAAAGAGTTTTTAAAAAGAGGGTTTAATCTTTCCTCTGACGGAAGGCCTATTTTAGGAATATCATCGGAAAATCTAATGGAACTTTTATTATCAATTGATAACAAGATCGTAATTATCCCATGTCACATTTGGACTCCATGGTTCTCTTTATATGGGAGTAAGTCTGGGTATGATAGGATCGCGGATTGTTTTGGAAAATACGCAAATCGAATTTTTGCAGTAGAAACAGGACTATCGTCCGATCCTACTATGAATTGGCGGATAAATGAGCTAGAAAACAGAAGCATAGTTAGTTTTTCTGATGCGCACTCGATGCAGAAAATGGGAAGAGAGGCAACCGTTTTGCAACGAGTGCAAAACGGAATGAACAATGAGCAAAAATCAAATATAAAAATTGAAGAATCTGACATAACCTATGACAATATTATGAATTCTATGGTTAGAAATCGTGAGAAAGTTTTTAAGATCGGATACACTATCGAATTCTATCCGGAGGAGGGCAAATATCACTATACGGGGCATAGAAATTGCAATGTAGTCCAAACCCCAACAGAGACCAAAAAAGACGGCACAAAATGCCCTGTATGCGGGCAAGGACTAACAGTTGGAGTAATGCACAGGGTAGAAGATATGGCAAACCAGCCGGAGGACAACTTTACATCTCAAAAAGATGATAAAGGTGTTATTTGGATGTCAGACAAGAACAATAAAAGACCTCGATATGTAAATCTAGTTCCACTTTTGGAAATTATATCTGAAGCTTTGGGAAAGGGCGTAGGTACCCAAACTGTTATGAGCATGTTTGATAAATTACTAAATGAGTTAGGGACAGAGCATACTATTCTTCTTCGCACCAAGATTTCCGAAATTGAATCTATCGGAGGTGCAAAAATTGCAGAAGGTGTTGAAAAAGTGAGAAGTAGAAATATTCATATAGTGCCTGGATATGATAATACTTATGGAGTAGTTGAGATTTGGGATCCGAATAAAGACATTAAAAATAAAAAAGAAAAGAAAGAAATTAAAGAGCAGATAGAATTAGAGTTCTAACAATCCATAAATATTGAACTATTTGAAGCATATCCTTGATATAATAAATTCGTGATAAAAGATATTAGTAACTTAGAATGTACATGTATTGTGCCTTTCTATAACGAGGGGGAGCGAGTTATAAAAGTTATAAAAGCGCTAAAAAATATAGAAAATATTTCTAAAATTATTTGCGTCGATGATGGGTCAGATTCGTTAGATGCTCACAATCAAATTAAAAAAGAATTTAAAGACATAACTCTTGTTAGACTCCCTAAAAATAAAGGCAAATCCAGTGCAGTAAAAGCTGGTTTGGATTTAGTAGTATCACCTCTTACGATACTTATAGACGCAGATTTAAAAGGTCTAAAAAAATCCGAAATAGAATACTCGATAGACGCTATGGTTACTGACAAATCGTTACGAATGGTTATTTTAAAGCGTATAAAAGAGCCGTGGTATATAAAATTAACGCGTTGGGATACCCTGGTTTCAGGAGAACGGGTTTTGTATACGAATGATTTAAGACAAATATATAAAAAAGACACTTTTTTTAAAAATCAGATCGAATATGCGATTAACCGTTTTATGATGATAAATAATAAAAAAGTCAGATGGGCGCCGTCGTCTGCAGAAAATGTTTATAAGATATATAAGTACGGTTTTCTAAACGGATTTAAACAGGATTTAAAGATTCATGTTGAATATATAAAATATGCAGGAATCGTTTTTTCACTTAGAAGTTACTTTTTATTCTGCACGAGGAGGGTATAGCTCAGCGCATATTGCTCATTTTAAATTTGCTTGTTTTAAGAATTGCGACTTTTATAAAAGGTTTTACATATCCTAAAAGTCCTGTTGTCATACCATCTTTAAATCTTCTACTCGAAGAGAGTACTGGCAGGTTCCTGACTAATTTTATTTTCCCTAGCTTTCTAACTCGTCGGGCGAGATCTACATCGTCTAGTGCATCGAGCTCTTTATTTATTTTCCCTGCTTCTACATATGTGTCGTGGCGAATTGCATAAGAAAATCCTGATAGCCAGTAATGACCGAGTGCTATTCTATGACCTTCATTTGCAAGCAGCATAAAGAATTTAAATACTGCCTTGTCTACTCTAGACGGCTCATCTATATTACATAGTGATGTGACAGCTACAATCTCTTTATTTTTAAAATACTTCATAAAGCTTTCGATCCAGTCTTCGGGAAGTATAGTGTCAGCATCAGTTGAGAAAATAATTTTTCCCTTTGCTTCCTCAAATCCTCTCCAGCGGGCAACACCTCTTCCTTGCTGTTTTTCTACAATCACTCTTATGTTGAGCTTATTTTTGAATGATTTTGCGACTTTGTTAGTTTTGTCCGTGGAGTTGTTGTCGATGACAATAACCTCAAATTTGGTCTTTGTTTTCTGCCAGGTAAGTGATTGGAGGCAAGGACCGATATAATCCTCTTCGTTAAATGCGGGGATAACAACAGATGCTTCGAATTTGTCCATATGAAAGTAAATTATATTATAGTGATCACTTTTTATCCACTTGGGGATTTATTCTGTAAAACAGGTTAAGCGCATTTTTAAACGCTTCATCCATATTAAAATATTTGTAATTTGCGAGCCTACCTACGAAATATACGCCATTTTTTTCCAGATTCTGAGCATCAGTTTGGTATTTTTTAAATATTTCTCCATTTTTAGGGTTGGGAATAGGGTAGTACGGTTCGTTTTCACCTGGTATATAGTCGACTGAAAATTCCTTTGAGATCGTTGTTTTTTCGTGTTTTTGACCGGTGAAGTATTTATATTCGACAATTCTGGTAAATTCCTCATCATTAGGGTAATTTATAACCGAATTTGATTGGAAATATTCTTGACTATGAGTTTCAAATTTAAAGTTTATAGATCTATACTCCAGATTTGCCTCTTTTGCATATTTGTACTCAAAGTATTGGTCGATAGGGCCGGTATAAAATAGAGCTTCGTAATTCTTAAATTCGTCTTTTATGTCAAAGTAGTCAGTATTTAATTTAATCGTAATATTTGGGTGCGAGAGCATTTTTTCAAAAAGTTTTGTGTAGCCGTCTTTGGGCTGACCTTGATATTCATCAGAAAAGTACCTGTCATCGAAATTATTTCTGACAGGAATCCTGTTTAAGACCTCCGCGTCTAGCTCCTCAGGATATTTATCCCATTGTTTTTTTGTGTAGTTTTTAAATATTTTTTCATATAAAATCTCGCCTACTCTGGAAAGTGCTGCTTCTCGGCCATTTTTAGGATTGTCATTTTTGATTTGATTTCGGGAGAGCCAATCGTCCATTTCCTTTTCACTCTGAATATTCTCGCCCAAAAGCATATTAACAGTTGTAATATTAACTGGGATAGGAACGAGTTTTCCATCGATTTTTCCCAATACTTTATGTTCATATTTACTAAAATCAGAAAAGTTGTGAACATATTCCCAGACGTCTTTGTGATTTGTATGAAAAAGATGCGCGCCGTATAAACTAACTAGAATTCCAGATTCGTTATAGTAGTCATAGCAGTTGCCTCCTATGTGGTTTCTCTTGTCTATTATTAGAACTTTTTTATCTAGTTTTGTGGCGTAGCGCTCTGCGATAGTAGCGCCTGAAATGCCTGCTCCTACTATGATAATGTCGTACATATAAAAAAGAATTCTATCAGATAGAAAAATATTAAGCTATTTTTTGAATTTTTTAAAATAGAAAAATAAATAGATTGAAAGCGAAATTATAAAAGAAAGAGCGTTGCTGATAATTCCCTTGCCTATATCAGGGAAAAAATAAGAAAGCCCGATTACATTAAAGATATTTAGATATTCTACATTTCCGGTCGTAATAACGATAACTACAAGTATAAAAAAATGTGGAACTGCTATAAAAAGCAGCACTATTAAAAATGGTTTAAAAACATTCACTTAAAAATTATCTCCTCCCATTTGATAATTATATAGCCTTCTTTCAAGTTTGCGAAATATAATTAAATAGCAGAATGCAAAACCAAATTTTAAGTAGGTGAGTATTCCTTCCTTTTCAAATCTGCGCATTGAAAACAAAACATAGGTATCTGTCAGAAGTGTCATTCTGCCCTTTTTTTCGAAGATTTGTCTTACCATATCGTGGTCTTCGCCGACAAATATTTTCTCGTTATAACCTTTGGTTTTATTAAAAAATAAAGTTTCGATTATGACATTTCCTCCGGTTGAAAAAGAGCGTGGAGTGTTGAGAAATAGTTTTATAAGAAATGTTGAAAATGAATAAATTAGAGGGTCCCAGAATCTTTCCTTTTGAGGTCTTAGTTTGGGAATTACTAGATTTACTTTTGTGTTTTTAATATGGCGAGTTACTATTTCCAAAAAATTTTCTGGAATAGTGTTGTCAGCGTCTATAAAGAAAATATATTTCCCCAAAGCATTTTTTGCGCCTAAATTTCGAGAAAAAGATAAGTTATGTTTTTTAGTATGTAGAATATTTAATAAAAACTTGTTTTTAAATTTATTCACCTTATCAACCGTCTTGTCAGAAGAGTTTGCATCTACAACTATTACTTCAAAATCCCTAAACGTTTGAATAGACAGGCTATTTAGTATTTTTCCTATATATTTTTCTTCATTTAGCGCAGGAATAATGACTGAAAAGTAAGGCTTTATCATTAATGTATTATATCATCATAGCCTTATTTAAAGATTTTTTATGCTATGATTATAAGTGAGGGGAGGTGAGTAAATATGACTACAAAAAAGAATTCATTTGACGGATATATAGATCAGGTAGGAGAAATGTTCTCAAAATTGCCCGCTATGCCAAAGGGAGGCCGAGAGTTTTTTGTTATGATTTTGCCTTGGTTTGCACTTATCTTCGGTATATTAGGAGTATTGGGAGTTATCTCAAGCTTTGGTCTATTCAGCTACTTTTCACCTTATATGTATCTAGGAGGTACAGGTATCGTTGGTCGAGGAATGATAACAGTTGTTCTAGGTGTCATTTCAGCGGTTCTTCTTCTTATGGCGTTTTCAGGACTTAATAAGAAAAAAGAGAAAGGTTGGAAATTTATATATTTTAGTGAGGTAGTTTCACTTGTTGCAAATTTAGTAATGTTTTCAGTAGGAGGAATATTATTAACCTTAGTAGGATTTTATATCCTCTATCAGATACGTTTGTATTACAAGTAATAGGATAAATTTAAATATTGGTCCCGAGAAGATCGGGATCAATATTTTTGTTAAAAAATCACTTTATATCTATTAAATCGGGGTTGACAAGAATACTGTCTAGTAACTATACTGTTTAGACCTTTATGGCATTAAATATCACAGACGACATTTTCGAAAAAGAAGTACTTCAGTCGGAAAGACTTACTTTGGTTGATTTTTGGGCAGAGTGGTGTCAACCATGTAAAATAGTAGGCCCGATCGTCGAAGAGTTCGGTGAGGAATATAAAGATAAGGTGAAAGTTGTAAAAATGGATGTAGACGCAAATACTGACGCTCCAGGAAGATATAATATTATGTCGATTCCAACTCTGATATTCTTTAAAAATGGACAGCCAGAAAAGATTATGGTTGGAGTTCAGAGTAAAGAACAATTAAAACAAGCTGCCGACGAGCTGCTTGGTTAATAACAGCGTTTAGGGTATAGGGTTTGGCGTAAAAGGATTTAAATTAAACGCTTAACGCTTTTCCCTCAACGCTTTTTTTATGGAAAACGAAATATACGACATAGCGATAATTGGCTCAGGACCTTCGGGACTAACCGCAGGGATTTACACTTCTCGTGCAGATTTGAAGACGATAATGTTTGCGGGACTTAAGTGGGGAGGGCAGTTAATGCTGACTACAGAGGTCGAAAATTTCCCAGGATTTCCTGATGGAATTATGGGACCGGAGCTTATGAGCAACATGAGAAAGCAAGCGGAAAAGTACGGAACAAAGATCATAGATGTTAACTTTTCACAAGCCGACTTTTCACAAAATCCTAAAAAGTTAGTAACTGAGGATGGAAAAGAATTTTACTCAAAAGCAGTAATTATCGCTACAGGTGCTGATACAAAGTGGTTGCAGATTCCGGGAGAACAGGAGAAAATAGGACGAGGTATTTCGTCATGCGCGCCATGTGACGCGGCATTTTATAGAAATAAAAAAGTAGTCGTAGTAGGAGGAGGAGACAGCGCTATGGAGGAAGCACATGTACTTTCTAAATTTGCTTCCGAAGTTTATTTAGTCCACAGACGCGAAGAATTTAGAGCATCCGACATTATGAAAAAGCGAGTTTTGGAAAATCCTAAAGTCACAGTTTTTTATAACACGGCACCCCTAGAAGTACTCGGTGATCAGGTAGTAGAAGTGATAAAATTTAGCTCAAAAAATCTGAAAGTAAAGCCTGCAGGATCAAATGACGTTAAAGAGCTTTCTCCTGAGGATGTGGGTGGGAAAATAATTTCTTCAAAAGATGGCGAGACAATATGGGAATTTAAAGCAAATGGGATGTTTGTGGCAATTGGTCACATCCCCAACTCCGGAGTATTTCCTGATATTGAGCACGACGAAAAAGGTTTTGTAAAGCGTCATAGTGACTCAAAAACAAATATAGAAGGAGTTTTTGTCTCAGGAGATGTGCATGATCACAGATATATGCAAGGGATAACAGCAGCAGGTTATGGATGCGAAGCAGCACTTGACGCACAGCACTGGCTAGAAGACCAAGAATAAATCTCATAGTATTGAGTTAAGCCTCGTCTTTTGATATAATCACCTCGATTTGAGCCTTAAAGCACTAGCATGTTTTTTGTACGAATCAGCACATTTAAAATTCGCATATCTATATTGTAAGCGGCATTTTGGAAATTAGATTTAGTTTCTGAAAAGCCGTTTACAATTCAAAAAAGAGGTACCCAAATTGTCAAAATCACCCAGACGAAAAAGAGTGCCGTTCGACGAGTTTTACTCGATTCGAGGCACATTAAAAGACAGAAGCGTAGTGCTTAAGCTTGGTAAAAAAACATACCAGGCCAGGATTACGTCTGTTCTTCATCATGGGAAAGTAGGATTTACCATTACTCTTCAGGGTTATGTTGAAGTTAATCCTTCAACTAATCCTTCGAAAAAGCCCATAAGAACTCGTTGGTTTCTAACCGACGACAGGATCGTGCTTGATTCGGATGGAGTCTATACCGTTTACGGCAGGACCTCCACTATCACGATTTATCCAGCAGAGAACTAAGCCTTCGGGCACCGCAAGACTTCACATAGGAGTAAGAATGGTTCAGATTTCAGGGTTCACAGAGATTTCTGGGGAGATTTTCTCCCGCAGTCTAGTGCACTTTTCAAAAAGAAGTGTTCTCATTCGCGTGAAGGAAAATGGAGAACTGATCGGTCGATTTGGATTCTGCGAAAGAATCTATGTCAATGAGCACAGTCAGCTGAAAATAGAGCTTGCAAATGTTGTAATGCTCGATAGTAACCGGCGCTGGTTTCCCGATCGAAAGTTCGAAACATCTCGGACTATGGATATAGCCGGAATCCAGGTAAGGCTAAATGACCTGACTGGTTCTGTGACTATTTCCCAAAATGGTCTCGAGATAGTCTTCTTTGTTCCGAAAGGAACGATTCAGCCCCGCTAGTCGGGGCATACGACCAAAGTTCAAAAAAGGAGCCATTTGATGGTGCACGAAGTAGCATTGACTGAAGACCAAATTCGAGAAAGGGTTCTTGGAAAAAAAGTCTGGATCATGAAGGACGACGGCGCGAGATATTCAGGCCGATGCGAGAATTTCGAGCATCGCGGTAATGAATTCTTGGTGAAAATCACTGATACCAAAAAAAGGCTTGAGGATGGACAGATTGGTCCAGACTCAACTTGTGATTTGGTAATCATGCCTGATTCTTCTGAAGCTGCTGTCAATCGATGGTCAAAGATGATCATACTTAGAGCCTGTTTGAACGGCGACGAGATGTGGTTTTTCGACTGACCCAAGTTCACGACCACAGTTCGTTGCGGGTAAATCCCGCGGAAAGAAGGGTACGAATGCCTGAGGTAATCATCAAGTACGATCAAAGACGCTTGCGAGACAGGCATGCAGTACTATACTGGCTGCGGGACAATCTCCCTCAGCTCGTTGCTGAGCATCTGGGGATCAAATATCACCCGGAGGCGGCGCTCGTCCCGGAAGACGTCGAGCTTGAAGTCAGAGACGTCGGCGAGTTTGACCGTCCAGGTAAGTACATAGTTCAGGTCATGGTGAACGCCAATGACTACCCGGAGAGACGTGGGATGGCTCGTGACGGCGCCAGGAAGATCCTGGCAGCTATTATCGAGCAGTTCCCATCACTCTCAGGGCAAGCCTTTGTCTGGGTAAGGCTCGGTTTCGGCGAATTCGTCGATGACGCAGATATTGGACCCATCAAATGGGGTGAATTCGTTCAGTTAGACATTGATTTGCACGGACGAGCGATCTTCATAGGCGGAGGGTTAGGCGCATACACTGCGCGATGTACATCCGTCAGTGCAGATCAATCGATCCGCATCTTCTTTCGCGAAGCCATGCGGGAAACTGGTCAGCAACTGGTTCCCGACCCTGATTTCCCGAGTCCGATCATTATGAACTATGATCTTGAAATTTGGGTCAATGCAATTGGGCATGTGATCTTTTCTCAAGGTGGCGTTCATGTCACCTTCTTTCCAGTGGCCTAGGGCCACACGACCGGAGTTCACAAGGTGAAACCGCAAAGGAGGTTGTCATCATGACGACGGAAATTCAAGCCGCAGAGTATCAGGTTTGGCGTGTCCACAAAAGCGCATACTTTCGGAGAAATCAGTGGGTTGAACGTTTGACACGTAGCTTCTGGATAAGGAGCTCGTTCGAATCCGTTTTGCCACCTGCAGAACTCGAACCCAGACTCATGGAAATAGTCTTCAGCAACGTGCCTGACTATGCGGACAAGAACCCCGAAGTTGTCTTCGTTCTCGTCAGGAGAGATGGGTTGGGTTTTAGGGTAGAATTCAAATTCACTCTAAAGGAGACCTGGACGACAGTGAAAATCGAGTGATATGCGAATTGGGCGCCGATAAGGCGCTGCGACAACCCCACCGTTTCTAAGAAACGGTGGGGTTTTTCATGTGAAAATTTGCTATCTGGTGCTATAATTACCCCAAATGAGTGTCGAAAGTAAAAGATTTAATCCCGAAGAAGTCGAAGTTGCTAGAAGGTTAAATGTCGAATGGAAGAAAACTATTGGTGATTTAGGTGGAAATGTGGAGAAGAGCGGAGCTGTATTTAAGAAAATTGTTGAGGCATATCGGAGTGGAGATGGGAGAGTTTATCATAATCTTTTTCATATAGATCGCATGCTGGGTGTGGTCAATAAATTCCCTCACTTAGCAGCGGATTTACCGGTACTAAAAGCTGCAATTTTCGGTCACGATATTGTATATGTTCCAGGTTCACAAACAAATGAACGCGATAGCGCAGATTTATTTGGTGGGATGCTTAGGGAACTAGAGATAGATGAAGATCGTATTAGTAAGTCGGATGAGCTTATTATGGTAACTGAAAAACATATTACGAGGGAGGATGACAGAGATGGGCGACTTATTATTGATGCAGATTTTGATATTTTAGGTTCAGATGGGGATGTTTATAGAAATTATTCTCAAGGAATTTATACTGAGTACGTTCTTTCAGGTAGAGTTTCAGTTGATGACTTTAAGTCAGGTAGAACAAATGGATACTTAAACCCATGGCTTGAATCAATTGAAAATAACAGCCTATATTTGAATCCTGAAATTGGAGAAGTTCTTAATCCTCAGGCTGAAAAAAATATACTTTTCGAGAAAGAGTGGTTGGCTAGTTTGTAGCCAGACTCTCACCTGTGGCTGTGACTATAGATTTTCCTTTAGGAGTATAGCTGGTAAATAGAAGTGCACAGTTCTTACCCGTACATCCTACACATGCATTTACATAGTCGCTTTGGATTTGGCTTCTGTGAATTGAACTATTTAACCACCATCTGAGTGTTTCATTTTCATCTCCGCCAGTTTTGGCATTTTCAGTAATCCAGTAACCTAAATTTCTGTTATATAGTCCCGAGTGGAGCACTCCTCTTTGCATTTCAGAGGCCAGTTCTGTTGATCTGGTCTGTGCAAGTGAGCACAACTCTCCATTTGTTATAAAAGCAGGTTTTCCCAAAGAAGCCCTATGAGCATTAACTAGTTCCAGAACTACAGCTGGATTGTTTCCTCCATCTGAAATACTTTGCTCCGCTACTATGACAGTTGGTGACGGTTCCGATTGAATCGGACTAGAAGTTGCAATATTTATCTCGGACACTATAACAGTGGGTGTGGGGACCGACTTTATAGGTGTTGGTGTCGGCAGGTAAGTTGCCATACTAACTGAATGTGACACAGAAAATTCTTCTGTTTTAGGCGACTTTACATTTGCCAGAAATTGAACCTGTCTTTCCTCAGAAATAGGACAGTCATATGACCGCGTAAGAACATATGGCTTTAGAGGGGAGGAGCAAATATTTGCTGTTTCCTTAGCCGTGACCAAGCTTATTTTTTCCAAGCTTTGGGCGTTTGATTTAGGTGCTGCTATCAGTAATAAAAATATTACAGATAGCACTAATTTTCCTGCCTTTAACATAGTCGTTTGGATCTGTAAATTGCTTTAAAGATCTTTGCGATAAGTTAGGAGTATACCAAAGATAAATCTCATGTCAAGAAAAACTATAAGATACTATTAGGTTCAAAAAGTGACCAAAATCGACCAATTTGAACCAAAGAGTCATGTTTTGCGATTTGAAGCTAAATGAGGCTAGAATTTACGCCTCTACAAGCATTTGAGGCAGCAGTGTATCAAGTAATCCTTGAAAAAAAGTATCATTACTTCTATCTTTTGTCCAAAAAACCTCCCCCTCGTCGTTCATTTGTGCTCTTACAAACTCTTCAATCGTAGCATTATGATCTATTTTGGCATCTAGCATGTCCCTGAGTAGGGCGATTCCCTCATCCGATCCCCCCAGAAGACTAACTGAGGGTGGGGATTCATCAGGGAAGATTGCCAAATCATGCTCAAAGCGATTGTTTGGTGTGGTAACCATATTGGAATTCCATTCGTAAAGTCGCCCCGGTATTTTCTGACGAGTTACAAAAAAAGATTTATTGAAACGATAATCCTGCCAAGCCTGAGGGTCTGAATTATCCGCAAGTGATATTGACAAACTACTTTGAACTTCGTTAGAGCTAATTGCGACACTGCAATTATAGCTTTTATTCTTTGAGGCAAGTGCAGCATTTCTTACCTCTCTAACATAGGCTGGAATTTGCAGGAAAATTTCTTGATCATTATCAACCATAACAAAAGGTAAGTTCTCTTCAGTAGCGGATTCGCGTATCGAAAAACCATGTAAGAGGGTTGTTTGAGCAGCCCTTAATGCAAGTTCATTTGTAAGTTTTACCATTTTTTGCTCTTTTCTTGCAGTAAAAAGTCTTTCCAATCTTCCAAATCTTCTTATATGCTCAGATCTCTCCATAATATGAGCAGAGTATAGCACTGAATGTTTTGATATTTAACTCAAGAGGCTAAAATTATGAAACTGGCTCAAGTGTTTGGAGTACGCTGAGTAGAAGCTTGCACTCGACAGGCTTGACCCTTTCCGAAAGACTTTCTATAGTATCTTCCGGCAAAATATCTACGACTCCTTGAGAGAGTATTTTTCCTGTATCAATGCCGTCTGATTCGACAAGATGAATAGTGGGGCGAGTTAGTTTTTCACCGGAAGCGAGTACGGATGCATGTACAGCGTCGCCATACATGCCTGGGCCGCCATGCTTTTTGGTATCACCGGGGTGAGGATTAATAACTCGATTCTTAAATGGTTCTATCAGATCACTGCTTCCTGGCTTCATCCAGCCTGAAAAGATCATGTAGTCAATTCCTACTTTCATCATTATTTCAGCAATAGCCTTATCTGGATTTTCATGGGTTTTGCTGCTTACATGATGTGAGCTATCTGGATAGTGCTCGCGTGCAAATTTCATAGCCTCGGATTTGGAGTTATTTGAAACAAAAGCAACAATTTCGGCATTTAATTTTCCTTGATTTATAGCATCATGAATATATTTGAATGCAGTTCCTCCATGAGACGCTAAAAATCCTAGCCGAAGTGGTCTTTCCATAGCATTATTATAAATATTCACGAAAGAATTGGTAGGTATTTCTTGCGCTTGACGAAAACGAGAGTATTGTGTAGAATAGTTCTTACCTTTTGAGGTAAATCGAATTACGCATGATAAAGTTTTTAAAAGACAATAATTAGGTCGACAAATTGGCCACAATACTGACTTTTTAGCCTCTATTTCGTTTATCGGTTTTTCTCCAAAGGTTTAAAAATTTCTAAAATGGACCGCTTCACCAAGCGATAAGTTTGGGCGAGCAGGTTTGAGTGATTGCAATAAACTTGGGCCCTTAGCTTAGCTGGTAGAGCGCATCATTTGCAATGATGAGGTCAGGAGTTCGAATCTCCTAGGGTCCACCGAGTCGAACTCGGCATCGCCGATTTGACGAGGCTACAGCCACGTTTGACGAGGTGATCGCGTTTGACGCGACACCTTAATTAATATTAACAATTAAGGATAAAACGTCTGACGTTTTAGATTAAAAATATAAAGGTTGACGATTAATATTTGAAGCTTGAATTAGGCTTTAAGTACTAATAGTTAACCCTATTAGAGCACATTAACCCATTCGGCTTTCGAGCTCAGGGTTAAAGTGCGAAGCACATTAATAATTGGGGTTATTTAAAACTAGGCCGGATTCTAGAATTGGTTTTCTAGAGTCTGTGCTATTTCAATTAAAGTCAATATGTGGATGCCTAGGAAGTGTTGACCGATAAAGGACGTATCGAGATTAACGAAAATCATCGGGGAGCGATCAACGACGCTTTGATCCGGTGGTCTCCGAATGGGGAAACCCGCTCTTATTAGAGCAGGTTGCTATGAAATTTTATTGCTTTTAGCAATAAATATTAGTGGTAACCGGGGCACCCGGGGAACTGAAACATCTAAGTACCCGGAGGAAAGGAAATCACAGAGAGTCCGTTAGTAGCGGCGAGCGAAAACGGATGAGCCCAAACCAACCTGATTTATCAGGAAGGGGTTGTAGGACGACTTGCTTAAATGCAATAGAGTACAAAAAACAGATAGCAGA
>Ga0172380_10005375_pt1 | contig 15568 bp, 11 predicted proteins | sample Leawe162metaG_FD_119747 | JGI IMG/M metagenome (GOLD analysis project Ga0172380, IMG submission 119747) | Leachate microbial communities from a municipal landfill in Southern Ontario, Canada - Leachate well 162 metaG | ecosystem: Engineered > Solid waste > Landfill > Unclassified | place...
GGGTATTTGAATTCACTACAAGTGCTATCGGTCTGGATCCGAATCGAATCTATGTCACTGCTTTTCGTGGTAACAATAAAATCGGCATTCCTCGTGATACAGAGACGGTCGAGTTATGGAAAAGACTTTTTGCTCAAGCTGGCGTAGAAGCGAGAGATGTAGATTTCGCCGAAAGAGATGGAATGCAGGACGGCAGGATTTTTTATTATGATGAAAAGAAGAATTGGTGGTCGAGGTCTGGTACTCCAAGCGAGATGCCTATTGGAGAGATCGGCGGCCCTGATTCGGAGATGTTCTGGGATTTTGGCGAAGAGCTGAAATTGCATGAGAACTCGCCGTTCAAAGACGAATTGTGCCATGTAAACTGTGATTGCGGACGGTTTCTTGAGATAGGGAATAGCGTTTTTATGGAGTATATCAAAACTGAGAATGGTTTCGATTTCTTACCCAAGAAAAACGTTGATTTTGGTGGTGGGCTAGAGCGGATGTTAGCAGCCAAGGCAAATGATCCTGACATGTTCCATATCGATCTTTTACTGCCTTTAATTGAGATAGCTGCAAAGAAGGGCGGAGTAAAATATAATACTGATCAAAAAACTGATGCCTCTCTTCGGGTGATTGCTGATCATCTAAGGGCCGCAACATTCTTAATCAATGACGGGGCCGTTCCCTCTAACAAAGAGAGAGGCTACTTTGTGCGCCGGCTGATCAGAAGAGCTATCGTTAAAGCGCATCAGTTGGGAGTTGAAGAGAACTTTGCCGGTAAAATTGCTGAAAAAGTCTTTGAAATATATAGGGGAGTGTATGATTTCGGCGAGGAAAATATCATTGCTGAGTTAGAGAAAGAGGAAAATAAGTTTAGAAAAACCTTGAAAGAAGGTTTTAATCTTTTTGAGAAGTTTTATCAAAGTTACCTTTCAAAAAAGAGAGAGACACCTAATATTCTTGAACAACCATACATCACTGGGGGAAAGTTCGTTTTTGATATGTATCAAAATTACGGATTTCCATTTGAGATGACGATAGAGGAAATGAAAAAAAGAGGGATGCTTATTAATGAGAGATCAATAAAGAAACAATTTCTAGAAGAGCTAGAAAAACATCAGGAGCTCTCCCGGACTGCCTCGGCCGGTATGTTCAAGGGCGGGCTGGCAGACGGCGGAGAGATCACCACGAAATACCACACGGCAACACACCTTTTGCTTGCAGCGCTGCGTCAGGTTCTTGGCGACACAGTCTTGCAGCGGGGTTCTAATATTACGGCTGAACGAATGAGATTTGATTTTTCCTATCCTGATAAAATGACCCCGGAACAGGTTAGAGAAGTCGAAGATATTGTTAATGACAAGATTAAAGCGGATCTACCTGTTGATATGAACGAGATGTCTCTTGCAGATGCAAAAAATTGCGGGGCAATGGGCGTCTTTGAGTCTAAATATGGCGAACGGGTCAAAGTCTATTCAATCGGCGATTTTTCCAAGGAAATGTGCGGCGGCCCACACGTTACTCATACGGGAGAACTGGGCCATTTCAAGATTCAAAAAGAGGAGAGCTCCTCGGCTGGTATTAGACGGATAAAAGCAATCCTTGACTAAAATTTGATCTCCCAAAATGGCTTAGTTGAATTGACAACTAAGCCATTTTGTTATATAAGAAAGCCAGCAATCGATTCAGAAATACGAGAGGGGGCAATCGGAATGATTGTGCGATTGGCGATAGGTCTCACCTGCCTGGAGACAGGAAGCTGGTGGCGAAGTGCTGCCGGTTCATTCTTCGAGGTGCCGGCCGTCTATTCCACTAAGCCGGGAAAACTGATGGAATGGGCCCATCTGATCGGCTATGATGGCGTTCAACTTCTCCCAATGCATGGAGTACAGAAGCTCAAGGACTTAAGCTATATACTCACTTGCGAAGGAGTCTGGACGCCGGAGGCACGGACGCTTTGGCAGCGGCTGCAGCATCCAATGGAATGGATGCTGTTTCTGGCACCGCCAACGAGAGACGAGGTTCTGGCAAAGTGGCAGGACCTGGGGATTCCGCGGGTCCGGCATGACTTTTCAGGGGAGAAGGGGGACTACATTGAGATCCGACATGGTATCGAAGACGTTCATCGACTGAATGACCTGATTGTGCTTGCCGAGACGACGAGGTGCCAGTACGTGGCCGACATGCGGCATCTGCTCGAGTTGCATCCGGAGGGCTCCTATCTTAAGAACGGAGAAAAGGCTGCTCATGGCGCTCTCCATCAGTTGGAGCCGCATATCTCAAGGATTATCCACCTCCAGCCGCCCGTCTTTGGCGCCGACCAGTTTTTCTCGGATCCGGTCAACACGCCGACTGGCCGCATCTTCATCCATGCCTTGCAAATTGTGCAACGGAATCACAAAGCAGGCAAGTATGGAGCGGAGGAAGCCATTGCTGTCGCCGAGTACCTGCAAGGAGCAAGGGCAATCGCGGCCCTTTCCAACCGCCGGGTCATCGGACAGGCTACCAGCATGTATAAGGCTATGCGGTTGCTCTGCCAGCAGGTATCTGGCGTCGAACTGACCAGATAATTCAAGCGAGTGGTTATCTGGTATCAAGACAAAGAGAGGAGAATAAGCCGCGCCCCGACATTGTGTCGGGGCGTCGTGCGTTTAATAGCTAAAGATAGTGATCCACTTATTTCGAAAACTTTTTGGATTATAAAAAAAATAGGTCACTTTTCAGCGGTCGTAATGACCCATACCTATTTTTAATAAAGGTAATTAGCGAAGACTGATAATTCCTGGCTGCCGCTTATTTGAATAAAATATTTTTGTTGTTATAATGATACTAAAAGCGCTCTTGCGCTCAAGTTTTGCTTAACTGGAACTAGAATCTAAGGTGTTGGAGGGAAATGGGATTATTTGGCCTTGGAAAACCGAAGGAACGATACGCTATCTCACTGGATATTGGTACTGAGTATGTGAAAGCGTTAGTTTTTCGTGTTGTCGGAGAGAAAGCAGTAGTCCTCGGTGTCGGGAAAGAACATCAGCAATTATCAGATATGCAGGGAGGGCGAGTTACCGATATTTCCGGAGTTATCAAAAACTGCGAAGCTGCACTTGAGCAGGCCTTTGGCGAAGCCAAAGTGTCTCCGAGACAATGCGTGATTGGTATTGCCGGTGAATTAGTGAAGGGAGCGACCACGACGGTCCATTATAAGCGGGAAAACTCTCAAGCTAAGATTGACGTGAAAGAATTAAAAGAAATTATTGAGCAGGTTCAGGAGCGGGCATTCGACAAAACTAGGTCTGAATTGGCTTGGGAGACAGGTCAGAAGGAGATCGATGTCAAATTGGTCAATTCAGCGGTTGTTGATGTTAAGATCGATGGCTATAAGGTGACAAACCCGATTGGATTTCAGGGTAGCGACATTCAGGTCGGGATCTTTAATGCTTTTGCCCCGATTATTCATATTGGCGCGCTGCAGACTATTGCTGAAGGGCTTAACTTAGACCTTCTCTCCATTGCAGCAGAACCTTATGCGGTGGCGCGCTGCGTCGGGCTGGAGGATTCGGCCGAATTCTCATCAATCTTCATTGATATCGGCGGCGGCACAACTGATATTGCCGTTGTTAGAGGTGGCGGAGTCGAGGGGACAAGGATGTTTGCAATTGGCGGCCGAGTTTTTACCAAGTCAATTGCCGATATTTTCGACCGTTCCTTTGCTGAAGCGGAAAAATTAAAAATTGATTACTCGTCCGGTAAAATTCCGGAAAAATCAGAGATCAGAAATAAAATACGCAAAGCAATTGAGAACGATTGCGAAGTGTGGTTGGCCGGTGTTGAGCTCGCGCTTGAAGAATTCTCCAATATTGATCTCTTGCCCTCAAAGATACTTTTATGTGGAGGCGGTTCATTGCTGCCGGAGATTAAAGAGTATCTCGAGAAAAAGACCTGGATTCGGCGGTTGGCATTCGCTCGTCCGCCAAGAGTTGATTTTATCAAGCCGAAGGAAGTAAGCAGTATTGAGGATGAAACCAAGAAGCTTGTTGGTTCTCAAGATATTACTCCGATGGCTTTGGCGAACATAGCAATTGATCTAGCCGGAGACCCGACTGTTGTAGAGGGAGTGTTTGATAAAATTGTCGATGGGTTAAGGTCATAATTAATTTTTAACCAGCTATCAACTTCTTAATCTGCGGGTTATTGAAAAAAATAAAAATCATCAAATTGGCAGAAATCAGAGGCTTCTCTGGTTGCTCGATAGTTGGATTAGTTATAAAATAAGAATCAATGAATAAAGTTATTTATCTTGAGCCGGATAGCGAAATAACGGCGGTTATAGATCGGATCAGAACAACGGAAACAGACGGTGTAGTTTTAGCTTTGCCGAGAGGCTCAGCTCTGGCCCATAGCATTGTGAACTTAAAATTGCTCAAACGGACAGCAGAAACCTTTGGTAAAACAATCTTCTTGGCTGGCAGCGATCGGGTCATGAGCAATTTGGCTTCACAAGTTGGCATCGCTGTCTTCGCAAAGGTATCTGACGCTGAGAGTGCCAAACCTCGTCCGATTCAGCCAGTCGAGCGGGAAGAGGAGGAGGATATAACAATTGATCCCTCTCTAGTCTCCTCAATCAAGGTAAAGACCTATAACCGTTTTGAAGAGGAATCTGAAATAGCACCAAAGAGAGGCAATCAGGTCACTGAAGAGAAAAGCGAAAGCAAACAGTTTGCCGGCAATCCTTTTGAATATGAAGACGAGGAACTGCCTTCAGAGAAAGTTCACATCGAAGCTATCAAGTATGAAGATGAGGAAGAGCCCGAAAGGCATGAAGAAGAACAGATAGAAGAAGATGAATTATCGGAAAAATCTGAAATTGTTGAGTCCGACAAGCAGGAAGACAAAGAGCCAGAACTCGAAGAGGTTGTTATTCAACCAGCTTCTACTTCCAAAAAAGAAAAAGTTGCTCCAGTCTTACGCTCACCTAGGGTAAAAGGGGAAAAAGAGCGGAGTATCGCTTCTCCGATCATAACGCGAGGCAAGGGACATCGCAGATTACTATGGCCAATTTTGGCCGGTTCATTAGTAATTGTGTTAGTTTTTGCCGGCTTGTTTTACCTTTTTATCCCGTATGCGACTGCCTCAATCATATTGAAATCTGATCCCTATCAAAAATCTCTGGAGTTGACTGTTGACAAAAATGCCCAAGAGAAAAAAATTGCTGAAGAAATTGTGATGCCAGGCAAGCTTATCGAGGTTGAAAAAGAGACTACCAAAAAGTTTCTGGCTACCGGCAAGAAGGATGTTGGCGAGAAGGCAAAGGGGACAGTAACTTTTTCTAATTCCTACAGTTCCGAAGACCAGATTGTTGCTGCCGGGACTAAGTTGACTACCGCTGAAGGAAAAATTTTTATTCTCCAAAACGCTGTGAAAATTCCTGGAGCAACGGTCTCGACTTCAAGTTGCAAGCTTGTAGGTGTGAGCGTTCAATGCGATACAGTCCCTGGTACGATCGATGGAGCAGCAGTCGGAAATGAAACAGGTGAAGATTATAACATTGGTCCGAGCCGTTTTTCGGTCGCAGGCTTTAGCTCCAAGATCTATGCAGAGAACAAAGCTGCATTTAGTGGCGGGATCACCAAACAAATTAATATTGTTACTGATGATGACTTGTCTAAGGCCGAAAAACAGTTGAAAAGTGAAGCCGCAGAGGGCTTAAAAGCAGACTTGGTAAAACAATCCGAGGACAGCCATCTGCGTTTCTTTGAGAACACAGTCTCTGACGAGACAATCTCTGTCTCTGCCACTAAAAAGGTTAATGAAGAGAGTGCTGACTTTGATTATACAGTTAAAATGAAGCTTTATGCTGTCGGTTTCTCTGAGACTGATGCGAAGTCAATTTTAACAGGCGCAGTGGAAAAGGAAATTTCTTCTGATCAGATGCTTATTAACGCTGATAAGGCTGAAATTAACTTTTCGGTTATTGCTAATGATAATGATGCAGGTACGATTAAGATCAAGGGCGATTTCAGCGGTAAAGTCAGCAAAAAAATTGAGGGTTCTGCGCTAGCCAGTGAGATCAAAAATAAAAGGATCGAGCAAGCCAGATCAATCTTACAAAATTCACCGGGGGTTGATAATCTTGAGTTTAAGATTTGGCCGAAATTTATGCCGTTAGTCCCATATCTTTCGTCTCATATTATTATCAAGTTTGATTATTCCATTTAGTTGCTTTTTTATCAGTCTAATATTGGCTATAATATGGTCATGATTTTAGCAATTGATTATGGCCAAAAAAGAATAGGATTAGCGCTTGGTTCTGTCATCCCCAGGGTTGCGGGGGTTATAGACAATGCACAAAAGCGCGAGCTGGTCCTTGAGCAGATTAAAACTCTTTGTCTTGAAAATGACGTTGAGAAGATTGTCATCGGTTTACCGATACGAAGCCAGGGAGAAGAAGGAACCCACGCTCAGGAGATCAGAAACTTCAGTGCTCAGCTGGAGAAGGCAACTGGATTGCTGGTTCTTTTCGAAGAGGAGCAATTCACTTCGACTGAAGCCGAGAGATTATTGGGTAAGATTAATGAGAAGGAACGCAGGGCTGGAAAGGTTGACGAAATGGCTGCACTTTTAATTCTGGAGCAGTATCTCAACCATTCGGAAGGAAGTGAAGGTTAGTTAATGAAGTTGGTTAAAAATATTTTTTTGATAATTTTGATCGGGTCTTTGACAGTGGTCGCAGCACTCTCATTTTATGTTCGCAAAGAAATGAAGAGACCGAATGAGCTTACTGATTATCAGATTTTTGAAATCAAAAACGGTGAGAGCCTTCAGAATATTGCTTCTCGGCTCAAAGCCCGCGATATCATTAAATCTGATTTAATTTTTATGGCAGGCGTAACTCTTGAGAGAAAAACTCTGAGTTTCGGTTATTATCAATTACCGCCTCGTGCATCGATTATTGACGTGATCAAATTAATTGCTGGTGGCAAGTCAATCGTCTATAAGGTTACTATCCCAGAAGGTTGGAGAGCAGAGCAGATTGCTCAGCTTTTGTCAGAAAGAAAGATTGTCGGCTATTCAGATTTTTTATTAAGTGCCCAGGATCTCGAGGGTAAATTATTTCCTGATACCTATTATTTCGCACCCGGTAGCGACGCATCAAAAATAGTTCAGATGATGAACAATGATTATGCTGAGAGAACTAAAAATTTATCCGTCTCCGATACTGACTTGATTATCGCTTCTATTGTGGAGAGGGAGGCTGTTAAAGATGAGGAGCGTCCACTGATCGCGGGGATTTATAAAAATAGGATTGCTAGAAAGATGAAGCTTGAGGCTGACCCAACTGTTCAATTCGGCAAGGATAGTAATGAAATTATCGGGCTGTCGTCAAGTAAGATTGTCTCTTCGTTTAAATTTTGGCGTCCAATCACATTGGCGGATTATCAAACGGTTGATTCTGATTATAATACTTACTTAATCTCCAGTCTCCCGCCCGGTCCGATATGTAATCCAGGGTTGAAAAGCATTGAAGCAACAATCAATTACCAGAAGCATGATTATCTGTATTTCCTTCAGAACGGCGGCGCAATCTATCCGGCCAAGTCAGTGACTGAACATAACAAGAATAGAGTTAATATTCTAGGCGCCAAGCTGTAAGGAGCAAGTAGGAAGTTAAGGTCAAAAACGAAGGCTTTGGTTTTCTTCTTACTTTCAGTTCATTTCGCTTGACCACCAAGCTGTTTTTATCTATGCTAGCATTACTATAAATATATGAAGAACCCACTTAGCAAAATTTTCTCACGCTTCTCCAATGATATTGGAATTGATCTGGGTACCGCCAATACGCTTGTTTATGTTAAAGGTAAGGGAATTCTGATCCGTGAGCCTTCTGTGGTTGCGATCAATAAATTAACCAAAGAGATATTGGCAGTTGGAGAGGAAGCAAAGAGGATGGTCGGCCGGACTCCTGCCCATATCGTCGCTATTCGGCCATTAGTTGATGGAGTGATCTCCGATTTTGAAATTACTGAGCAGATGCTCAGATACTTTTTAGAAAAAGTTCACCATGAGCGCTTCTCTCTCATTCCAAGACCTCGTGTCGTAATCGGTATTCCTCATAGCGTAACAGAAGTTGAAAGACGGGCTGTCGAGGAGGGAGCAATCAATGCCGGGGCAAGAGAGGTTTATCTGATCGAAGAGCCGATTGCAGCAGCAATCGGGGCTAGATTACCGATACAGGATGCTTCGGGTAGTATGGTAATAGATATCGGCGGAGGGACAACAGAAGTTGCTGTCATCTCGCTTGGTGGTGTTGTTGCTTCCCGTTCGCTTCGAATCGCTGGGGATGAATTAAATGAAGATATCATTCAGTACGCACGGGAGAAGTTTAATTTACTTCTCGGAGAACGAACGGCCGAGGAGATTAAAATTAAGATCGGCTCAGCGATAGAATTGAAGGACAAGTTGGAGGCGCCGATGAGGGGTAGGGACTTGGTTACCGGATTGCCAAAGGAGATTATGGTCAATGACAGCCAGATTCGAGAGGCTATCAAGAAATCGATCAATTCGATTCTGGAAAGTGTCCGTGTCACGATGGAAGAAACTCCGCCGGAACTTCTTGCTGATATTATGGATAGAGGTATTATCCTCTCAGGAGGGGGAGCATTGCTTCGTGGATTAGATCGACGGATCGCTGAAGAGACGCAGACACAGGTTCATATCGCTGATGATCCTCTAACCGCAGTTGTTCGAGGCACCGGAATCGTTCTTGAAGATCTCGATCTATTATCCGGAGTCCTGCTGCAAAGAGAGTATAATCGTAATTAAATGAAAAAGAATAATTTTTATCTACTTTTTTTTCTATGTTTAATTGCCGCATTTCTTTTCTTCCCCCGAACCGGTAAGCCAGTCAAGGCTTTCTTTATCAACGGTACAAACCGCATCGGGCATTTCTTTGTTTTATTTGGTCAAAGAACAAAAGGCAGTTTTTCATTTATCGGCCAGATTGCACACCTGAAGCAAGAAAATGATTTTTTAGTCAATAAGATTACTGAACTTGAGGTTGATAAAAGTAAGATTACTGAGCTTGAGGTTGAAAATAAAACCCTGAAAGGAGAGCTCGGTTTTGTTTCTGAAAGTGGAATTAATGAGTTGATTCCAGCGAAGATAACCATGAGAGAACCAACCTCATTTTTGGATAATATTATTATCGATAAAGGTAAAAATGATGGAGTCAGAGAGGGGACAGCCGTGCTTTCCTCAGGAACTCTGATCGGACAAGTGAAAGAGACTTATAATAATACTGCAAAGGTCGTTCTCGTTACCAGCAAGGACTCTCTCGTTCAGGCGATGCTTCAGGGCAGCCGGTCGAAAGGGATTCTAAGGGGCGGGATCTCGGGCTTATTTTTGGAAAATATTATCCAAGATACAGAGTATTCGTCCGGGGAGTATGTTGTGACTTCTGGACTGGGTGGTAAAATTAAACAGGGTATTTTGATCGGCAGAGCAGGGAAGATTCAATCAACCACATCAGGAATTTTCAAGAGCATTGCTGTCGATCCAATCGCTGATATGTCAAAGCTAGAATTAGTTTTTATAGAAAAATGAAAAAAGTAACTCGTGATGTAGCCATCATACTTATCGCTTTCACCCTTGTCTTTTTGGATGTCTATTATTTCAGTTTTTTGTCAGTAAAAGGCGTGATCATGCTGTCTTCGAGTTTGATGGTGATCATTTTTTCACTTCTTCAAACTAGAGACCAATTCTACATCCTTGCTTTATCGACAGTCATCTTTATGGCAATTTTTTCATCTTTGCCCAGCTGGCTAGTAGTCGTAATTTATCTCATAATCCCCGCTTCTATTCTTTATTTACGCAACAATTTCTTACCCGAACCCTCAATTATTTCTTCGCTTTTCTACTTTATTCCAGCGCTTTCTCTGGTTTCACTTTTCATGATGATCGGGTTGGCCGGCTGGAATATGTCAGGGTTAGTTACTTCAATTTATTTTATTATCGCAAACTCTCTCTTTGGCTTTTTCCTGTTCACTGTAATCAAAACTTTGCGCCAGAGGGGTAGTGCCAATCGAATAAGAATATAACATGGATATTTTTGGCAATTTTCCCAAGTTAAAGGGGGATAAGGAAAAGCGGCGAGTTTCACGAAAAAAAGAGCTGGATTTTTCGTATTCGGATTTAACCCTGGAATCAATTGGAAAGATTGAGAGCAAAGCCAGCATCCACTCACTTTTCAGCCTCAAAGGATTAGTCATCTTTATCTTTTGCGTTCTCGTATTCCGGCTGTTTACGATTCAGGTTGTCGAGGGGGATATTAATGAAAGCCTGGCTGAGGGTAATCGGATTAGGCCTCGAGTAATTGAAGCAAACAGAGGATTGATAACTGATCGGAGCGGACTCTGGTTGGCACGCAATAAACCTGATTTTGCGTTAGCTGTTTATCCCTCTGATCTTCCTCGAAAAAAAGAAGAGAGAGAAAAGATCTATGGAAAAATCTCAGTAATTGCCGAGATGCCAACTTCTGAGATTAAATCGGTAATTGAAAAAAACGGATTCTCTTCCCTCGACATGGTCACCATCAAAGATAATATCTCTCATGATGATGCTCTTCTACTTGAGGAAAAGGTTGTGGATCTACCGGGCGTTTTCGTTTCGAAGCAGTCGATGCGTGAATATCTGAATTTACCTGGCATGGCTCATGTCCTTGGCTACATCGGCAAAGTTGACGACGCTGATCTTAAAGACCATCCTGGCTATTATCTTTCTGATCGGATAGGCAAGACAGGTCTGGAATACCAATACGAGACAGATCTAAAGGGGGTGAACGGAGTGGAGCAGATTGAGGTTAACTCTCGAGGCGCGATTACCAGGGTTCTTGTCAAAGATGATAATCGCGAGTCTGTCCCAGGGAAAGATGTCTCGCTTTATCTTGACAAGGAGCTTCAGGCCAAGTCGGCAGAGGCATTGTTAAATGGCATGGGATCAGCAAGGGAGCTAACAGGGGATTCTACTATCGACTCAGGTGTTGTGATGGTAATGGATGTGAACACCGGAGGGCTCCTCGCTTCTGTTTCATTGCCTGACTATGACAACAACCTGTTTGCTTCAAGGATTTCTTCGGAAGAGTATAAAAAATTAATCGATAATGATTCCAATCCGCTTTTTAATCGTTCAATCAAGGGTCAGTATCCACCAGGTTCAATTTCCAAAATGATATTAGCGACCGCCGGACTTTCGGAGGGCACGATCACCAAAAACACAGCAATACATACGCCTCCAGCGATTATGATTGGTGATTATAGTTTCCCAGACTGGAAGGATCATTCTGGGGAGGCAACCGATGTTGAGCGTGCAATTGCAGAATCAAACAACGTCTTTTTCTATTCAGTAGGCGGCGGTTTTGACAAGATTCAAGGCTTGGGCATGGAGCGAGTTGTGAAGTGGTGGAAGCTCTTTGGACTTGGTGAAAAAACCGGAGTCGATATTCCGGGTGAATCGGATGGTTTTTTACCGACTCCGGCCTGGAAGCAGGAGGTTAAGGACGAACCCTGGTATATTGGTGACACCTATCATGTCTCGATTGGTCAGGGCGATCTCTTGGTGACTCCCTTGCAGATGCTCAGGGTTACCGCCTTAATTGCAAATGGCGGAAAATTGCTTCAGCCTCAGTATGTCCAAAAAATTACTGACAGTGATGGCAAAGTCCTAAAAGACTTCGGGCCTCGCATTGAGAGAGAAGGCTTTATCGATCCAAATGTTCTTGGCACGGTTGCTGCCGGGATGCGGCTGACTATCACAGATGGCTCTGCTCGGAATCTTGCTGATCTCCCAATCAGTGTTGCAGGCAAGACCGGGACAGCCCAATTTTTGAATAACCAGAAGACCCATGCTTGGTTCACGGCATATGCTCCCTACGAAAAACCGGAAATAGCCGTTATAGTCCTTGTTGATGGCGGAGGTGGCGGTCACGAAATTGCTGCTCCTATAGCTAAAGAAATATTAAACTATTATTTTGCCCGCTGATTTCTATTGACAAATTAGCGTCTTTTTGCAATTATATAGGCAATAAAGGGAAATCTACACGGTTAACAGCCGTGTTCTAATTTTTTAGAGAGGTAGACTATGAGCAACTACGTCACACCCGAGGGACTGGAAAAGCTGAAAATTCAGCTAACCGAAATCAAGGAACAACTCAAGGAGGTTGCAGTCAAAATTAAAGAAGCCAAAGATCTTGGTGATTTATCGGAGAACGCTGAATATCACGAGGCTAAAAACCATCAGGCATTTCTATACGGCAAAGAACAGGAGACAGAGGAGAAGATCCGGAACGCTGAAATTATCTCCAAATGCGGTAGCGATATTATTGCAGTTGGTTGCAACGTTCAAATCAAAGATGGCGGTGATGTTGAAAAATATGAAATTGTCGGATCGGATGAATCTGACCCACTAGAGGGTAGAATCTCAATTGATTCACCAATCGGCTCTGCACTTGTCGGTCATAAAAAGGGCGACAAAGTTAAAATTTCTACGCCGGGCGGCATCATCGAATACACAATCATTTCGATAAACTAGAGAGTTATTTCTATAAAGTGCTAGCAAAATCCCGGCAATTGCCGGGATTTTGCGTTAATCCTTATAGACTTAGGGCTACATAATTCCTTGGGTTTATGATATAAATTAGTAAATAGTAAAATGGGCATATATGGATAATGAACTAGGTACCACAGAACGTGAAATAATCGAGCAGCGCTTGCAAAAGGCATCGCTCTTGAGAACAGAGGGAGTGAATCCTTATCCTTCAAGGTCAAATCGTAATTGTCTTATCAGCGAGGCAACAAGCAATAAAGAGTCGCTGATTGGATCACAGAAGGCAGTAATTGTTGCCGGGCGAATGATGGCCAAGAGAGGACATGGCAAGCTTATTTTTGCTGATCTTGAGGATGAGACCGGCAAAATCCAACTAGTTTTTCGCCAGGATATCTTGGGAGAAAAAAACTTTGCTTTGGCCTCAGTGTATGATGTGGGAGATTTCATCGAGGCGTTTGGCCCACTTTTTGTAACGAAGGCGGGTGAACTTTCTATTGAGGTTCATGAAACCAATATTTTGGCTAAATCAATCAGGCCCTTGCCTGAGCAGTGGTTTGGCTTGAAAGACGAGGAATCCCGTCTGCGCAAAAGATACCTTGATTTGATTCTTAATAAAGAGGTTCGCGAACTCTTCTATAAACGGGCGAAATTTTGGCAGTCAACAAGAAACTTCTTAGTTGAAAGAGGGTTTATTGAGGTTGAGACACCGGTGCTTGAGAACACGGCCGGAGGCGCTGATGCTGACCCGTTTGTGACTCATCACAATGCGTTGGATATGGACGTTTATCTTCGGATTTCCATGGGGGAGCTCTGGCAAAAAAGATTAATGGTTGCAGGGTTTACTAAAACTTTCGAAATCGGACGGCAGTTTAGAAATGAGGGTATGTCGAGAGAGCATCTCCAGGATTACACCCAGATGGAATTCTACTGGGGATATGCAAATTATAACGATTCCATGAGATTGGTGCAGGATCTATACCAGCATATTGCCAAGGAAACCTTTGGCACGTTAAAGTTTAAAATTGGTAAATTTGATATCGATTTATCGGGTGATTGGCCTAAAATTGATTATGTCTCAACGATCCATGAGCGGTTAGATATTGATGTTCTCTCTGCCAGCGATGCTGAGATCAAAGAGAAGATTACCTCACTTGGTGTAAAGTTTTCACCCGTTGATAAAAGAGGAAGATTGATCGATATTTTATGGAAGCAAATTCGTCGGACGATCGCTGGCCCGGTTTTTCTGATCAATCATCCTGTTGAGGTTTCGCCCTTAGCAAAGCGGAAGGAAGATGACCCTCGCTTGGTTGAGCGTTATCAGCCAATCATCGCTGGTAGCGAGCTTGGCAATGGTTACTCGGAGTTGAATGATCCGGTTGACCAAGCCGAAAGATTTGGAGAACAGGCCAAGATGAGAGATGAGGGAGATACCGAGGCGCAGATGTTCGACCATGATTTTATAGAGGCCCTGGAGTATGGCATGCCGCCGACGACCGGTTTTGGATTTTCAGAGCGGCTCTTCTCATTCCTGGCCAATAAGTCAGCCAGAGAAGCTCAACTTTTCCCTCTTCTGCGACCTGAGAGTAAGAATAAAATTGGAAGAGCCAAAGAGACAAAATTAGCGACTGTAATTCTTAATAAATCATCTAAGCTAAATCATTGGCAACAGTTGAATGCCGTTGCTCACCTAAATGCCTCTTTTGCTGCCCGGTCTAGTGATAACCTGATCTTGCAAGATAAAATTAGAACCAAAGATGGGGCTGAGATAAATTTGAACATCCAGGCAGCGATACTTGTAAGAGAGGCGAGTGATAATCCAGTATTGATCGATTTAATCGAGGTGGCAAGATCCCGCGGTCTGGAAGTTTATGAATTTATTAGAGAGATGGTTGAGAGTAGCGATGATAAAAAGATTGCAGGATCCACAGTTCAGAAGAACTTAGATCAAGTCGAATTCCTTGGAATTTTGATCTATGGTAAGAAATCTCTCGTAGCAGAATTAACTGAAAATTTTCCCCTAGTAAAGGAGTAATATGCTAGATATTAAACTTTTAAGAGAAAAAGCTGAGGAGATAAAAGCAAAAATTGCCACCAAAAATGCGGATCCCGCTTTGGTGGATCAGATATTAGATCTTGACCAGCGTCGACGTGAGTTGATCTCTAAACTTGAGCAAAGCCAAAGTGATCTCAACAAGTACTCCAAAGAAATCGCGGCTTTTCATGGACAACAGAAGATTGATGCGATAAAGGATGCTAGCGCTGTTTCTGAAAAGATTAAGCAGATGAAGCCTGAACTTGATAAGGTCAATGCTGAATATAAAAAAGTCATGTATGCTATTCCAAATATCCCCTCCATCGATACACCAGTTGGCCCCGATGAATCAGCCAATGTTGTAATCAAAAAAATCGGTGAACCAAAGGTCTTTAATTTTAATCCCAAGGAGCACTGGGAACTAGGTGAGGAGCTGGGGGTCATCGATGTTGCGCGAGCAGTGAAGGTCAGCGGTTCTCGGTTCGTTTATCTGAAAGGCAAATTAGCACTTTTACAGTTCGCTCTGGTTCAATATGCTTTTTCAATTCTAACTAGCGAAGAGAAACTAAAAGAGATTGCCAAGGAAGCAAAGCTTGACGTCAGCACCAGGCCATTTATCCCTGTTATTCCCCCAGTTTTTATCAAACCAGAACCATATGAAAAGATGGCTAGAATCGAGCCCAGGGAAGAGCGGTATTATATCCCAGGTGACGATCTATTTTTGATCGGAAGCGCAGAACATACTCTCGGCTCAATGCATATGGATGAGACATTTGATGAGGCAGAATTGCCTATAAGATACGCTGGTTTTTCGCCTGCTTTCCGTCGCGAGGCTGGTTCTTACGGTAAAGATATGAAAGGAATTCTACGGGTTCATCAGTTTGATAAGCTGGAGATGGAATCGTTTACTTTACCTGAGGATTCAGTGAAAGAACAAGATTTTATCGTCGCAATCCA
>Ga0172380_10005376_pt1 | contig 15567 bp, 12 predicted proteins | sample Leawe162metaG_FD_119747 | JGI IMG/M metagenome (GOLD analysis project Ga0172380, IMG submission 119747) | Leachate microbial communities from a municipal landfill in Southern Ontario, Canada - Leachate well 162 metaG | ecosystem: Engineered > Solid waste > Landfill > Unclassified | place...
CGCCGGGAATTCTTTGGGGGGTGCCCCCCGCGGCCCCCCCCCCCGGGGGGGGGGGGGGGGGGGCGGGCCCGGGGGCGCGGGGGGGGGGGGGCCCCGCGCGGCGGCAAGCCCCCTCCACCAAGCTTCGCTTGGTCCCCCTCCCCCGGTGGGGGAGGATCGGTTGATCTGGTCCGCGGACCGCCCGGCCCTTCCCCGGTCGTGGACGTGCTGATCGCCGAGGGCGGCGTGCCCTGGACCGGGCACACGGCGCAGCACGCGATGGGTCAGGTCTACGAGATCATCAAGCGCCACCGCACCACGCTGATCTTCGTCAACACCCGGTTCCAGGCCGAGTTCGCGTTCCAGGAGCTGTGGAAGCTGAACGAGGACAGCCTGCCGATCGCCCTGCACCACGGCAGCCTGGCCGCCGAACAGCGCCGCCGGGTCGAGGCGGCCATGGCGCGCGGCGAACTGAAGGCGGTGGTCTGCACCTCGACCCTCGACCTGGGCATCGACTGGGGTGATGTGGACCTAGTCATCCAGCTGGCCGCGCCGAAGGGGGCGGCGCGGATGGTCCAGCGCATCGGCCGGGCCAACCACCGCATGGACGAGCCGTCCAAGGCCCTGTTCGTGCCGGCCAACCGCTTCGAGGTGCTGGAATGCCAGGCGGCCATCGAGGCTATCGCCGAGAACGCGCTGGACGGCGACCCGCCGCGCACCGGCGCGCTCGACGTGCTGGCCCAACACGTCATGGGCTGCGCCTGCTCCGAGCCGTTCGACCTGCTGGCCCTGTACGACGAGGTGCGCGGCGCGGGCCCCTATCGCGATCTGTCCTGGGAGGATTTTGAAGGCGTCGTCGAGTTCGTCTCGACCGGCGGCTACGCCCTGAAGACCTACGACCGGTTCCGGCGCATCGTCAGGAACCCGGACGGGCTGTGGACCGCGCGCAACGCCGAGACCGTGCGCCGCCATCGCATGAACGTCGGGGCGATCGTCTCGCCGGCCATGCTCAGCGTGCGGCTGACCGGCCGGGGCGGTCGGCCCGGACGCAAGCTGGGCGAGATGGAGGAGGGCTTCCTGGAGATGCTGTCGCCGGGCGACACCTTCATCTTCGGCGGCCAGGTCTGGCGGCTGCACGCGGTGACCGGCGTCGATGTGCTGGTCACCCCCGCCCCGCATGTCGACCCGAAGATGCCCAGCTGGGGCAGCAGCAAGTTCGCCATCTCAACCTTCCTGGCCGGCAAGGTGCGGCGGATGATGTCGGACGACAGCGGCTGGCATGTGTTTCCCGACGAGGTGCGCGAATGGCTTGAGGCACAGCGGCTGCATTCGGCCCTGCCCCGGCCCGACGAGATGCTGGTCGAGACCTTTCCCCAGGGAACGCGCCACTTCCTGACCTGCTATCCGTTCGACGGGCGCCATGCGCACACGACTCTCGCCATGCTGCTGACCCGCCGGCTCGACCGGCTGGGCATCGGGCCGCTGGGGTTCGTCTGCAATGACTATTCGATGGCCATCTGGTCGCTGCGGCCCATGGACGGGCTCGACCTCGACGCCCTGTTCGAGGAGGACATGCTGGGCGACGACCTCGAAGCCTGGCTGGACGAGAGCTTCATGATGAAGCGGGCGTTCAAGGGCGTGGCGCTGATCTCGGGGCTGATCGAGCGGCGCATGCCGGGGCTGGAGAAGACGGGCCGCCAGGTGACCTTTTCCACCGACCTGATCTACGACGTGCTGCGCCGTCATCAGCCTGATCATCTGCTGCTGCGCTGCGCCCGCTCGGACGCGGCGACCGGGCTGGTCGAGGTCGGCCGGGTGGCCCAGATGCTGGGGCGAATCAGGGGCCATATCCGCCACATGAGTCTCGACCACGTTTCTCCGTTCGCCGTGCCGATGTTCATGGAGCTGGGCCGCGAGCGCGCGCCGGGCGGGGCCGGCGACATGATGCTGGCCGAGGCGGCGGAAGCGTTGATCGCGGAGGCGATGTCGTGAGGGTGCGTCCTTCGACACGCGCTTTCAGCGCTGCTCAGGATGACGAGCAAAGTGTGCGTCATGGTGAGCAGCCCCGAAGGGGCGTGTCGAACCACGCAATCCCGTTCAGCGCCTCCCCCTGCGGCGGGCTGGGCATCGCGGTCAACGGCGAGGCGACCGTGCTGCGGGCGTCGGGCGCGCTATGGCTGCCTGGCCATCGGGCCCTGGTCGTCGCCGACCTGCATTTCGAGAAGGGCTCGGCCTACGCCCGGCGCGGCCAGCTGCTGCCGCCTTTCGACACGCGCGAGACCCTGAACCGGCTGGAGCGAGAGATCGCCGGGACGACGCCTGACCTGCTGATCTTTCTCGGCGACAGCTTCCACGACGGCGCGGCCGAAGACCGGCTGGCCGGAGATGACGCGGCGCGGCTGGCGGCCCTGGCCGGCGGCCGGCGGCTGGTCTGGGTGGTCGGCAACCACGACGCCGACGGCCCGCGCGACCTGCCTGGCGAGACCGTCGATGAAATGTCCCTGGGCGCCCTGGCCCTGCGCCACGAACCCCGCGAAGGTCCTCAACCCGGAGAGGCCTCGGGCCATCTGCATCCGGCCGCGAAGGTGGCCGGGCGGGGCGGGCGGGTGCGACGACGCTGCTTCCTGACCGACGGCTCGCGGATCGTCTTGCCGGCGTTCGGCGCCTATGCGGGCGGGCTGAACGTGAAGGACGCGGCGTTCGCCGGCCTGTTCACCGCCCGGCCGCTAGCCGCGGCGCTGGGCGCGGACCGGGTGCACGCCATCGGCTGGCCGTCGCTGGTGGAAGACTGAGACGGGGACTGCATGGACAAGCTAAGCAGTCCCAAGGGACAGCTAAGCCCGTCCCCTTCCTACATACTCATCGCCTGTTCCAGGGCGAAGGACAGGGCGATGGCGGCGCCGGCGGTGATCAGGGTGCGGTAGCGGGGCCGCCAGGCGGGCCCCTCGATGTCGCGGACGTCCCACAGCCAGACCAGCAGGAAGGCGGTGAGGAAGCCGGAAACCTCCCATACCGGATCGAAATGGTGCGCCAGCGCGCCGTACAGCAGGCCAAAGCCGGCGACCGGAGTCAGCAGCGACAGCGACAGGCTCGACCATCGCGGCGGGTGGTCGGCGCCCAGCTCCAGCCCCGCGCGGATGCCGCCCAGGTAGCTGAGCATGGCCGCCGACCAGGCGCCCAGCGCCAGCAGGGCCACCGCGCCAAAGCGGTCCGGCCCGTAACAATAGATCGCCGAGGTGACATAGAACGGCGCCAGGCTGAACAGCCCAAGCGTCCACGCCGACGCGGGCACCCGCGCGCTCGCCTGCCTCATCCCCCTCAACTCCTGCGAAACGCCCGCGAGGCCGCCCAGCCGGCGCAAAGAGCGATGAGCGCCGAAACCAGACCATACGACCACGGACGCTGATGCGCGAAGAGGTAAAGCGCACGCTCCATCCCGACCTTCTCGACCTTGAGCGGCAGGGTGCGATCCGAGACCGGGCGGCCGTCCTGAAACAGGATGACCCGCGCCGTGTACTGACCGATCGGCGCCTGGGCCGGCAGATCGACGCGCGCATGGAACAGGCCTCGATCGACAAAGGCCACCCCGCCGGCGTCGGCGCTGTAGAGTCCGGCGGTCTGTTTCAGCCGCACCACCGCCGCCCGCCAGGCGTAGTAGTCCGCGCCCAGCGCGCTGACGACCATGTCGCGCACGCCATAGCGGGTCTCGACGCGGCGCTCGGCCGGGGCGGCGATGGCCAGGTGGTCGAGGCCCAGGCCTAGCTTCCGCAGCTGGCCGAAGCGGGCGATGTCGCCCAGCGGCCGTGTCGAGGCGGCGCGGTAGAAGCCGGGCGCGCCCTCGAACACCACCGGGCGGCTGTTGAGCCAGACCCCGCCGACGCGGACCTTGCGGGCGATGCGCACGGGCTGGACCGGGCCGCGCACCACGACCACCACGTCGCTGGGCCGGCCCGAGGGGTCGAACACCGCGCCATAGACGGAGATCTTCGCGCCGCGAAAGCCCGAGGTGACCCGCACGTCCGTCTCGGTCAGGGTGGCCGAGACGGAGGCCGGCGGCTGGGGCGGCGGCTGGGCGATCGCCATCAGCCGACCCCCGACACGAGCACGAACGGATCGTCTGGCTGGATGAACAGTCCCAGCCCCATGCGCAGCCCGACCAGCAGCACCACCAGCGCCAGCAGAGCCCGCAGCTCCTCGGCCCGGAAACGCGCCGACGCCCGGGCCCCCAGCTGGGCGCCCAGCACCCCGCCGACCAGCAGCAGGGTGGCCAGCACGATATCGACCGTCTGGTTGCGGCCGGCCTGCAGCACGCTGGTCAGGGCCGTGGTGATGACGATCTGGAACAGGCTGGTGCCGACCACCACGCTGGCGGGCATGCGCAGCAGATAGACCATGGCCGGCACGAGGATGAAGCCGCCGCCCACACCCATGATGGCCGACAGCACGCCGACGAAGACGCCGAGCACGATCGGCGGAATGACGCTGATATACAGCCGCGACTTGGGAAACCGCATCTTCCACGGCAGGGCGTAGAGCAGGATCGGCCGGCGGTCGCGGCGGGGCTGCGGGGTCTCGCCGCGGCGGCGGCGCAGGATGGTTCCCAGCGACTCCCACAGCATCAACGCCCCGATGACGCCCAGGAACAGCAGGTAGGACACCGCGACCACCAGGTCGGCCTGACCGAGCAGCCGCAGGACCCGGAACGCCTCAACCCCGAAAAAGGCCCCGACGATCCCGCCGCCGGCGAGGATCCCGCCCATGCGGAAATCGACCATCCGCCGGCGGCTGTAGGCCGTGACACTGGAAAAGGAGGAGGCGGCCACATGGCTGGACAGGCTGGCCACCGCGACGGCCGGCGGAATGCCCATGAACACCAGCACCGGCGTCATCAGGAAGCCGCCACCGATACCGAACAGACCGGAAATGAAGCCCACGACAGCGCCCAGCGCGATCAGCAGCGGCGCGTTGACCGACATCTCGGCGATGGGAAGGTAGAGGTCCACGTCCTACCTATGCCCTTGGTTCGCCCCGGCGGAACCCGAAAACGCGCGCGGCGCGCGGGCCGGGCGTCACCGGGCGTAGGTCGACAGTTTCAGCATCGTCTGGGAATCGAGCATCCCCGTCGGCGCCAGCCCCTGCTCGCGCTGGAAGGCGGCGATGGCGCCCTTCAGCCCTTGGGACGGCACGCCATCCCGCGGTCCGCGATAGTAGCCGAGCGTCGATAGCGCCCGTTGGGCCGCGACGACGTCGCTGGCGCCGCCGCCGACAGAGGCCTGGGCCGGGGCGGCGGGGCCGGCGGCCGGACCGCTGGCGCGGAAGCCGAGCGCCGACCGTTCCGCGACGCCGCGGGCTTCCGGGCTCAGGTCCCGCTTGACCCGTTCGGCGCTGGACCTGGCCTCGGCGTCGCCGGCGCGGGCGGCGATCAGGTACCACTTGTAGGCCTCGGCGGGGTTCTGGCTGACGCCGAAGCCTTCCTCGTAGAGGCGGCCGAGGTTGTACTGGCTGTCCGACAGGCCCAGATCCGCGGCCTTGCGGAACCACTGGGCGGCCGAGGTGGTGTTCTTCGGCCCGCCCTGACCCTCGAAATAGTAGAGGCCGAGGTTGTGCATGGCCTTGCGGTCGCCGCCCTGGGCCGCGCGTTCAGTCCAGCGGCGCGCCTCGGCGGGGTCCTTGCGCAGTCCGCCTTCGCCGTTCTCGTAGAGCTTGGCCAGATAGAACTGGGCCGGGGCGTAGCCCAGGTTGGCCGCGCGCTTGAGGCCGGCCATGCCGGTCGTGTCGCGGGCCTCGATGCGGCGGACGGCGTCGGCGTACAGCGTCGCCGGGCTCTCGACCGGGGCCGCCGCCGGATCGACCGCGGGGGGCGCGCCGGCGAGGGCCGGATCGATCGGGACGACGCCCGGGGCGATGGCCACGGCGACACGCGAGGTCGCCGCCCCGGGCGAGGCCGGAGTGGTGTCCGCCTCGGCGGACTTGATCTCGCCCTGGTCGTCGGCGCTGTGGATCTGCAGCGCCCTGGCGACCCGGTCGGAGACGGATCCATCGCCATGCCCGGCGAACTGGATCACGCCATAGGCCGTCATCGAGGCGAGGGTCGCCGCGCCGGCCGCGACCACCAGGGCCGACTGCAGGGCCGAGCCCGCGCGACGCTTGGGCTTCTTCGCGCCGCCGCCGAACAGGCCGCGCTTCTCGGTCGCGGCCGGACGGGCTTCGGGGCTGCTGGCCTGGCGGGCGGCCATGCGGGCCTGTTCGAGCACTTCGCGGGTCGTGCGTGGGCGCTGCGGTTCCTCGACATCGAAGGGCGAGACTTCCGGCGCGGGCGGAATTTCCGGCGCGTCTGGAATATCGACGTCCTCGGTGATCGGCGCGAAGCCGTCGGCGGCCTCGAAGTCCTCGTCGGAAAACGCCGGCGGCCCCCGCTCGGCGACGGGGAAGGGCTCCGGCTCGCCCAGCGGCGCGGCGGTCGTCGGCCGGGTCAGCGCCTGGGGCGCGAAGGCGTCTTCGGGAATGGTCCGGCCCGGCGAAGGGAACGGTTCGGCGGCGAAGGGATCGCCGAACGGCTCGCGCGGCGGTTCGGCCCGCAGCTGGACCGGCGCCGGGGCGGCGGCCGCGATGGGCCCCTGGGCCACCTGCTCGGCCAGCCGGCGATGGGAAATGTTGAGGCTGGCGTCGATCTTCTCGCGCGCCTCTTCCAGCAGGCGGGCGGTGCGCTCCTCGCTCTGACGGATGCGCTCGGCCAGGTCGGCCGACGCCCGTTCCTGGCGCTGGTTGATGCGTTCGGTGACGCGGGCCACCTGCTCGCCGACCTCGTCGATGGCCAGGGCGCCGCGCCGCTCGGAGTTGGCGATCCGCTCGGCCAGCCGCTCGGTGATGCGGGCGATCTCGCCGCCGAGCTTCTCCAGCGCCTGGGCCTGGACGCCATCGGCGCGGTTGAGCTTCTGCTCGACCGCGGTGGCGATGCGCGCCACCTCGCCGCCGATCTGCTCGATCGCGTCGGAGCCATGGTTTTCCACGGTCTGCACCCGCCGGCTCAGACTGTCGGCCATGTTGACCACCTCCCGCCCCATCCGCTCGATGGCCTGGGCCGAGCGGGTCTCCGCCGTCTGGATGTGCGAGGCCATCTCCGACAGCTTGCGGTCCATGCGATCGAACCGGCCTTCGGAGGCGGTTCGCAGCCCTTCGGCCAGCTCCGTCCGGGTCGTTTCCATCTTGCGGGTCAGGTCGGCCGCCAGCGCTTCCAGCCGCGCCCCGCCGTCGCCCGCCCCGCTCTCGACGGTGCGCAGGCGGCGGTCGAGGGCCACGAACGAGGCGCCCAGGTCGCGCAGGGCGTCGGTCGTGCGACTTTCGGCCTCCTCGACCCGCGCCACCACGGCCTCGGCCAGCTCCGCGGGATCGGCGGCGGGCGCGGTCTCCACCGCCGCGATGCGCGCCTCGACGGTCGCCAGGGTCTCGCGGGTGCGGGCCTCGCCCTCGTAGAGCTGGCCGGCGACCTTGCCGAGCATGCCCTCGATCGCGCGCAGGGCCTCGGCCGACCGTGGGCCGGTCGACTCCAGCTCCACGCGGCGCAGGCGCTCGCCAATGCCGCCATACTGGCTGCCAAGCTCTTCAACGGCGCCTTCGAAACGCGCCGCGACGGCGATCTGTTCGCGCTCGGCCGTCTCCAGCCGCGACAGGGCGCCGCGAACCGACTGGTCGATGCCGGTGATGGCCAGGGTCGAGCGCTGCTCGGCGGCCTCGATGCGCGCGGTCAGGCGCTCGACGGCCTCGGCGACCCGGCTGACCTCGTCGGCGGGATGGCCGGCGACCTCGTAGCGAGGCGCGGCGCCGGGACGCGGCGTGCCGATCACCACCGGATCCGACGGCGACACGAAAGCCGGGTCAGGCGCGGCCTGCAAACCCTGCTCGCCCTCGCCGATCATGCGGTTGAGCCATTCGCCCAGCGTCATGCCGGACCGACGGGCGAGATCCTTGGCGATCTCCCGCGTCTTTGGGTCAATACCCTTCACGCTCCAGGGCGCCCCCGACGTCATACGAATCGTGTCTCCGGCACTCATAGAGGACGCTAACCAGCAAGACTTTGTGTGTAAACGCGGCGTTAACACTAAATCTAGCGGGCGCGACGATTAGCTGTGGACGAAGCTTGCATTGGGCCGGTCAGGCGGCCATCTGGCCCGGATGGATGTCTCCACGACCCTGGCGACCACCGCCGCCTTCGTCGGCCTGACAGCCCTGGCCGCCTGGCGCGGGGCCCGGCCACCCGACCTGCTGAAGGGGCCGCGCATGATCCCCTGGCGGATGATCATGGTCACCGGCGCCGCTGGCGCCCTGATGCTGCTGGTGCACCTGGCCAGCCTGCTGGGCCTGCATCACGACCGGTAGGCGGCGTCAGCCGTCGCCGCTGCGCTTCGGGCGCCGGGTCAGGCCCGCCATGCCGCCGGACGACAGCAGGCCGACGTCGGCCAGCAGCATCGGAATCTGCCACCTGTGCGGGGCGGCGATGTAGCGGGGCTGCCAGAGCGGGTCGTACTTGTCCTTGTACCGGCGCACGCCGCGGAAATTGTAGATTTCCTCGCCACGCTCGAACAGCAGGCGACCGACGCGCGACAGGATCGGCGCCAGCGGACGGTCGTCCAGCCCGGCCAGCGGCGCGGCGCCGAAGTCGAAGGCCTGGAAGCCTTCCTCGCGCCCCCACTCGAACAGCTCGACGAACAGGAAGTCCATGACGTTCCGCGGCGCCGCCTCGCCGTAGCGCATCAGGTCCATCGAGAAGGCCTTGCGCGAGGCGGTCAACCACAGCGTGGCGAAGGCCACCACCCGCCCCCGGGAGCGCACGATGGCGACCGGAAACTCGGCCACGTAGCGCGGCACGAAACCGCCGAGAGAAAAGGACTTTTCGCCGCCCGAATGGATCGCCAGCCAATCGTCGGAGATCGCCTTCAGCTCGTCCAGTAGATCGGGAACGCCCTCGGGTGGGATGACCTCGAAGGTCGCGCCGCCCTCCCCGGCCTTGCGCCAGTTTCGCCGCAGCGCCTCGCGCCGCTTCCCGGCCAGGGAGAAGCCGTCGAGCGGCACGGCGGCCGCCTCGCCGATCTTCTGGATCGAGAAGCCCAGTTCCACGGCGTCGGGCAGGTCGTCCGGACCGATGCCATAGAGCGCCGGTCGGGCGGCGTGAGCGTCGGCCAGCTCGCGGAAGCGCCACAGCAGCTCCATCCGCTCGCCCTGGCGTCCGACCGGCCCGTCCATGGCGATCCATGAGCGGCCGCGCACGCCGAACATCAGGAAGGTCTCGCCCGACGGCGAGAACAGGAACCGCTTGTCGCCCAGCAGGGCCAGGCTGGAATCGGGCTGGGCCCACTCGGCCGTCCGCAGGATGGCGCGCACGCGGTCAAAGTCCGGGTCGTCGTCGCCGGCCACCGGCGGGGTCGCCGGCATGGCGAACAACCGCCAGACCCCGAACAGCAGCAGCACCAGCGCGGACCCGCCCGTGGCGCGGATCGCGCGGGTCAGGTCCCTGTCGCCCATGATGCGCCAGATCGGCTCGCCCGCGTAGTCGGCGTGGGCGAACGACCACCAGCCGAGCAGGGCCGCGCCGCCCAGCGCCGCCGCCGCCGAGGCCAGCCATCCCGGAGTGACCTCCATCCGCGACAGGCCCGCCGCCCGCGGAAAGGCGTTGTGCAGCGGCAGGATGACCAGGAAACAGGCGATCAGGACGGCCGCCTCTTCCCAGTTGAAGCCCTTGAACGGGGCCAGCAGCGCCGCCAGCATCAGCGTCGTCAAGCTGGCGGTCCAGGCCGCGTCCAGCCGCGACCGCAGCCCGAAGGCCAGCAGAATCAGCAACAGGCCGAGGATCGAGGACAGGGAGTGGCTGATCTCGATCAGGACGGTCGGCGTAACCTTGAGCAGCGCGACCAGGCGGGAGGGATCCGACGGGGTGGCTCCCGAGGCCAGCAGCATGAGGCCCGACGCCACCGCGGCGATCGCCGCCAGGGTCGGAGCGGTCGCCAGGATGGCCGGCTTCAGTTCGCCATAGAGCCGCATGCGATTCCCACGCCCGCTTCGGTGTCTGTATAGCGCGGTCGGGCCCCGCCCGCGCGCGGGATGAATCGAACGAACGTTTGAACCGGCTTGCTCCGCCGGGCGCGCGCGCTAAGCTGGACCAAACGGGATTTCACGGGAGAACGGCCATGGCGGATTCTGGCGGCGGCGATCTTGAGGCCTTCCGCGCGGAGGTCCGCGACTGGCTGGCAGCCAACTATCCGGCCTCGCTGAACGCGCCGATGGACGAAGAGTCCGAGGCGCCGTGGGGCGGGCGGCGATTCAAGCCGAAGAACCCCGACGCCAAACTGTGGCTCGACCGCATGGCGGCCAAGGGCTGGACCGCCCCGATGTGGCCGACCGAATACGGCGGCGGCGGCCTTTCCCGCGAGCAGAACAAGGTGCTGGAGAGCGAGCTGCGCCGCATCGGCGCCCGCCCGGCCCTGATGAGCTTCGGCATCTGGATGCTCGGCCCGGTGCTGCTGGAATACGCCACCGAGGAACAGAAGCAGAAGTTCCTGCCCGGCATCGTCAAGGGCGAGATCCGCTGGTGCCAGGGCTACTCCGAACCCGGCGCCGGGTCGGACCTGGCTGGTCTGCAGACCCGCTGCGAAGACAAGGGTGACCACTTCCTGATCAACGGCCAGAAGGTCTGGACCAGCTACGCCGACCAGGCCGACTGGATCTTCTGCCTGGTGCGCACCGATACCAGCAAGAAGCACGAGGGCATCAGCTTCGTGCTGTTCGACATGACCAGCCCGGGCGTCGAGACCCGGCCGATCAAGCTGATCAGCGGCAACTCGCCGTTCTGCGAAACCTTCTTCACCGACGTGAAGGTCCCCAAGGGCCAGCTGGTCGGCAAGCTCAACGGCGGCTGGGAAATCGCCAAGCGCCTGTTGCAGTACGAGCGCCAGAACATCTCCGCCGGCGGCTTCGGCGGCGGGGCCGGTATCGACGTGGTCGAGGCCGCGAAGGAGCATGTCGGCCTCGACGCGCAGGGCCGCATCGCCGACGGCGACCTGCGGACCCGCATCGCCGCCCACAAGATGGACCAGCACGCCTTCATGCTGACCATCCGCCGGGCCGAGGCCGAGGCCAAGGCCAGCAAGGGCCCCAGCGCCGCCACCTCGATCATCAAATACGCCGCCGCCAAGCTGAACCAGGAGCGCACCGAACTGACCGTCGAGGCGCTGGGCCTGCAGGGCCTGGGCTGGGAGGGCGAGAACTTCTCCGCCGGCGAGATCGGCGCCATGCGCTCGATGCTGCGGGCCAAGGCCAATTCGATCGAGGGCGGCACCAGCGAGATCAACCTCAACGTCGTCGCCAAGCGCGTGCTGGGCCTGCTGGATCACCAGTGATGATGCCCTCTCCCAGCGGGAGAGGGAGGGGCCCGTCGCGCGGCGACGGGAGGGTGAGGGGTTACGGCGTCGGCCGGCCAGTCACCCCAGTCCCTAACCCCTCAACCTCCCACGCCCTTGCGGGCGCGGGCCCCTCCTTCTCCCTGTGGGAGAAGGGATCATGATCGAGTTCTGGTACGAGTTCGCCTCGACCTACAGCTATCCGGCGGCCATGCGGGTCGAGCGGCTGGCCGAGGCCGCCGGTGTGCGGGTCGAATGGCGGCCGTTCCTGCTCGGGCCGTTGTTCCACGCCCAGCAGGGGCTGACCGACAGCCCGTTCAACGCCTTCCCGGTCAAGGGCAGGTACATGTGGCGCGATATGGAACGGGTCTGCGCGGAAGAAGGTTTACCGCTGAACCATCCCTCGCAATTCCCGCGCAACGGCCTGCTGGCGGCCCGGGTGGCCATCGCCGGGCTGGACGACGGCTGGACGCCGGACTTCAGCCGCAAGGTCTATGAGGCCAATTTCGTCGCCGACCAGGACATCTCCGACCCCGGGGTGCTGGCCCCGCTGATCGCCGAAGCCGGCGGCGCGCCGGACGAGGCGCTGGAGGCGGCGCAATCCGAGCCCGTCAAGGCGCGGCTGAAGGACCATGTGAGCCTGGCCAAGGCGCGCGGGGTGTTCGGCTCGCCCAGCTTCATCACCGCCGACGGCGAGCTGTTCTGGGGCAACGACCGCCTGGAACAGGCCCTCGCCTGGGCCGTCCACCATTCCAACGAACACACCCTTGGGGAGCACGCCTGAGATGGCCGTCCTGAACGAAGAACAGACCCTGCTGCGCGACGCGGCCAAGAGCTGGGCCCAGGAGTCCTCGCCGGTGACGAAGCTGCTCGCGCTGCGCGACGGCAAGTCCGGCCAGAGCTTTGATCCCACGGCCTGGGCCGAGATGGGCCAGATGGGCTGGGCCGGGGTGATCGTGCCGGAAGAGCATGACGGCACGGCCTTCGGCTATCTGAGCCTGGGCCTGATCCTGGAAGAGACCGGCCGCACCCTGGTCGCCTCGCCGCTGCTGTCCACCGCCCTGATCGGCGCCTCGGCCCTGACGCTGGGCGGCTCGGACGCCCAGAAGGCCGCCTGGCTGCCGAAGATCGCCGCCGGCGAGATCGTCACCGCCCTGGCCATTGACGAAAAAGCCCACCACGCCCCCGAGATGACCGCCCTCAAGGCCGACAAGGGCGGAGATGGTTTCACGTTAAACGGAACCAAGACCTTCGTCATCGACGGCGAGGCCGCCGACCTGCTGATCGTCGCCGCTCGCACGTCAGGCAAGCCGGGCGAGACGGACGGCATCACCCTGTTCCTCGTCGAGGGCGGCGCGGCGGGCGTCACGCGCAAGCACCTGGCCCTGGCTGACAGCCGGGGCGCGGCGGAAATCACCTTCGCCGGCGTGAAGGGCGAGGTGCTGGGCGAGGTCGGCAAGGGCTGGGCGATCCTCGAGCCGGTGCTCGACCGCGCCCGCGCCGGTCTCGCCGCCGAGATGCTCGGCAGCGCGCTGCAGGCCTTCGAGATCACCCTCGACTACCTCAAGACCCGCACCCAGTTCGGCCAGGTCATCGGTACGTTCCAGAGCCTGCAGCACCGAGCGGCCAAGATGTTCACCGACCTGGAGACCACCCGCTCCTGTGTCGAGGCCGCCCTGGAACAGATCGACTCGGGCGCCACGGACAACCGCGCCGCCGCGTCCCTGGCCAAATGCAAGGCCAGCGAACTGGCCCATCTGGTCAGCAACGAAATGGTCCAGATGCACGGCGGCATCGGCATGACCGACGTGCATGACGCGGGCCTCTACCTCAAGCGCGCCAGGGTGGCCGAGCAGCTGTTCGGCGGGGCCGGCTATCACCGCGACCGCTACGCCAGCGTGCTGGGCTTTTAGAGATGGACGTCAACGGAACCGTCGCGGTCATCACGGGCGGCGCCTCGGGCATCGGCTTCGGCATCGCCTCGGCGCTGGCCAGGCGCGGCGCGAAGGTGGTGCTGGCCGATATCGAGGCCGAGCGCGCCCTGGCGGCGGCGGAAGTCCTGCGCGGCCAGGGGCTGGAGGCGACCAGCTGCTATCTCGACGTCATCGACCCGGCCAGCTGGGACGCGACGGCCGACGTCGCCTTCGGCCACTGGGACCAGGCCCCGCAGCTGCTGTTCAACAACGCCGGCGTGGGCGGCGGGACCACCGTCCATGAGACGCCCGAGCGGATCTGGGACTGGGTGTTCTCGGTCAATATCCGCGGCGTCTATCTGGGCGTGAAGACCTTCGCCCCGCGCATGCTGGCCAGCGGCCTGGCGGGCAGGATCGTCAACACCGCCTCCGAGCACGCGCTGGGTCTGCCGCCAAACCTGCGCGGGGGCATCGTCGCGCCCTATACGGCCGCCAAGCATGCGGTGATGGGCTACAGCCTGTGCATGCGCCGCGACTTCGAGGGCACCAGCCTGTCGGCCGGCGTGATCTGCCCCGGCGTGGTGCAGAGCGACATCTGGAACGCCTTCCGCAACCGCCACGACACCTTCGGCGGCCCGCGCTCGCTGGAGCGCCCCGGCCCCCACCCGATGGCCCACGGTCTGCCGGCCGCCACGGCCGGCGAACGCATCGCCGACCAGGTGGAGACGGACGAGTTCTTCATCTTCACCAACGGCCCCGACGAGGCCGAGGTGCTGGAAACCTTCACCATCGAAGCAAACGCGGCGATGGCGGCGTTCCGGCAGAGGTACGGGGTTTAGGAGGGGCTGTTCTAGCTGTCCCTTGGGACTGCTTGAACTGTCCCCGTCGGCGCTGTCTAGGACAGGCTATCCAGTCCCAAGGGACAGGAAAGCCTGTCCCCCGTCCTAGCGCAGCGATGGGCGGCTACCCCTTCTTCACGAACGGCTCCGGCGCCCGCCGGCCGCCCTGGCGCTCCAGCATCCAGCCCGGGTACTCGGGCGGCAGTTTCGAGGCCGCGTCCAGCGCCGCCATCTCGTCCGCCGTCAGGTCGATCTCGGCGGCGGCGAGGTTGTCGTCGAGCTGCTCGACGGTCTTGGCCCCGATGATCACCGTGGTGACGAACGGCTTGGCCAGCACATAGGCCAGCGCGATGCGGGCCACCGAGACGCCGCGGGCGTCGGCGATCAGCTTCATGGCGTCGATGCAGTCCCAGGCCCGGTCGCGGTTGACCGGCGGGAAGTCGAAGCTGACCCGGCGCGCGCCGTTCGGCCCGGCGCCGTCGCGCGTGAACTTGCCCGACAACAGGCCCCCGGCCATCGGCGACCAGACCATGAGCCCCATGCCCTGGTCGACCATCATCGGCACGATCTCGCGCTCCAGGTCGCGGCCGGCGATGGAGTAGTAGGCCTGGACCGTCTCGAACCGGGCGTAGCCGCGCGCGTCGGCGATGCCGTGCGCCTTCATCATCTTCCAGGCCGGCCAGTTGGAACAGCCGGCGTAACGAACCAGCCCCTGGCTGACGAGATCGTCCAGCGCCCGCAGCGTCTCCTCGACCGGGGTCACCGGGTCGTTGGCGTGGATCTGGTAGAGGTCGATGTAGTCGAGCTGCATGCGGTCGAGACTGGCCCGCACCGCGTCCATGATGTGGCCGCGCGAGGCGCCCTTGTCGTTGGGACCCCGGCCCATCTCGCCGAAGCATTTGGTGGCGATGACCACGTCGCTGCGCTTGACCCCCAGGTTGCGCAGGGCGGCGCCGACCATCTGTTCCGACTGGCCGTTGGAGTAGACGTCGGCCGTGTCGATGAAGTTGACCCCGCTGGCCAGGGCCCGGCCGATCATGTCATCGACGCCCTTCTGGTCGACCGCCCCGATGGCGCCCCACATGCCGCTGTTCTCACTGGCGAAGGTCATGGCGCCGAGGCAGATCTCGGAGACGTAGAGGCCGGTCCGGCCGAGCTGACGGTACTTCATGCGAAGGTCTCCCTGTCTTTTGGGGCCATCCTAGACAGGGAGGGTCGCGGCGCAAACTGGCGTTCGGATTCGAGGCACGGGGACATGCACTTCAGTGCGTGTCCCCTTCGACAGGCAAGGCTTCACGGCAAGCAGGGGACACGCACTGAAGTGCATGTCCCCACGCACACCCTAAGCCGCCGCCCGCGCCCTCTGGCTGACCTCCTCGGCCTTGCGACCGTTGAGCTCGACCATGTGGTCGTAGGCGGTCTCGAACGTGCCCAGGCCCTGGGTCA
>Ga0172380_10005377_pt1 | contig 15565 bp, 14 predicted proteins | sample Leawe162metaG_FD_119747 | JGI IMG/M metagenome (GOLD analysis project Ga0172380, IMG submission 119747) | Leachate microbial communities from a municipal landfill in Southern Ontario, Canada - Leachate well 162 metaG | ecosystem: Engineered > Solid waste > Landfill > Unclassified | place...
CGTGCGGAAAAAGGCGCTTTCAATAACCGATATATCGTGAGCGGTGAGAAATAATCTGTGGCCAAAAGTAAAAATTACATTTCAGACCCTTGTGTAGCCTTCCTTCTCTTTATATATACGTATCGCGCAAACACGATACCGACACCGAGTGCCGCTCCGAAGAGTATGTAGTCCTCAATCTTTGCTGAAGTATGAACAATATGCGTCAGCATTTCGGTACCTACGTATCCCGCATACAGATAAAGACTGTCACGTAGGATGGTACCGAGAAATGTAGTGACCATAAATAATCGAAGCGGGAGTTTCAAGAAGCCACCACCAGCAGACACCAGAACACTTGGCACTATTGGGAGAGCCCGTAATACAGTAAGGAGTACATAGTCTCTCGGAGTACCAGAAAGCTTTGCGCGAAGTCGAGCGACGTCCTTATGCGTCACACCGAAGAAGCGTGTTGCACGGCCTAATACAAAATTCTCAGCCTTTGCCGCAATACCATATACGACAAGCGCACCCAGTGTCTTACCGCAGGTAGCAACAAGTATCACAAAAATTATCTCCCCTATACCGAGAGATTGTACCTGCGCCAAAGAACCCGTCACAAGCATGACAACTGGCGATGGGATAGGAGCGACAACTTCCTCAATGAAAGACGCAACGAAAGCGAATCCTGCAAGCGGTATCTCCGTTGCAAGGCTTAGTAAGTGTTGTTCGAGTGCGCTAAACATGGGTTTTATGCTTCTACTATACGCCATCCACACGTCTTACTGCGTGGTGCTGTCTTCTCACAGACAAGATGGATAACACCCGTATGTGGCAGGCTTACGATTCCAAATATTATCTTCGCCATTTCCCAAGGACTTGGCATACGATCCTGACACAAGATTGCGAGAAGTGTGTTAATGAAAACAGTATGAGAGACTACGACAACTGACTTCTGTTTCTTGGCAAGGGATTCAAGATACTCACGAGCGAGACGCGTTCTGGTACAAAAAGCTTCATAATTCTCAGCATCCTCGTAGCGCCATGATGCGTCCCCACGCTTACGAAATGTTTGCAGCATATAGCGGAGCGTCGCCCAGCTTATCATACGCTTGTGATAGAGCGATGATGGTCGCACTACTTCAGAAAAGAGGTGGCTCACCTGTGTTTCCGTACCCGTGTGCAAACCAATGACGCGTGCTGTCTCTACTGCACGCGTATACGGACTCGTAATTACCAGACTTGGATTTACCCCACGGAGATACTGAGCAACCGACTCAGCCTGTTCCTTGCCATGTGGCGACAGGGGCGTATTTGGCGATTGATGCACACCACTCCGTGCAAGAAATGTGTCTCCATGCCGAACAAGGTACACGTGCATAGAAGACAGTATAACCGACAGGCCTTAGGTAGCGCTATGTTCAATGAGTGCAAGCTCAAGCGGCAATTCTGGAATCGCACTCTTCCCTACAAAGTCACCAACACTTATGAGACGTTGCACCAAGCGTGAGTTGATCGGTGAATTGATGTCTTCTGCGTATGCAAGGAGCATCTTTTGATTATCTTCAGGAAACGCGCTCACAATTTCCGTAGCGTGCGTTTTGAGATGACGCATAATCAGCACCGCACGAATCCGTTCCAAGAGAAGTTTATATAGAAGCTTTGCATCTACATGCGCAGCATGAGCCTTGCGGAGTGCAACCAAACCCTTCTCTACGTCACGAACCGCAAAAGCCTCAACAAGCTCAGCAAGGAGTGCGGTACGTGGCGCACCAATCACATCGGCAACTTCATCAGGAGTCAGTGCATTATCTGTACTCGCCAACATCACCTTCTGGGTAACACCAAGAGCGTCACGATACGAACCGTCTGCTGCTATCGCGATTACATCCGCTGCTGGTACCGTAAGTGCATATTTCTCTTTTTTAGCGACTTCAAGGACAATCTCACGCAATTCTTCGCGTGTCGGTGCGCGAAATTCAAATATCTGACATCGAGAGGTTATGGTGTCCAGTAGTTTCTCTCGTTCGGTTGTGGCGAGTATAAAAAGCACATGTGCAGGGGGCTCCTCTAATGTTTTAAGGAGTGCATTAAAAGCTTCCTTCGTGAGCATGTGGACCTCGTCGATGATGTACACCTTATACGGAGACTCATACGGCAAAGTGAGCACCGAATCACGTAATTCGCGAATATCATCAATGCCGCGATTTGATGCAGCATCAATTTCATAAATATCAACATCCGTCGCGCCTGCTTCCCGTGCAAAAATACGCGCCACCGTCGTCTTTCCTGTACCGCGTGAGCCAACAAAGAGGAAGGCGTGCGGAATTGTCTTCTTCTTCAAAGCTCCCTTCAGCACTGAGATGATATGGTCTTGATTACGCACGTCGTCAAACGATTGCGGACGGTACTTTGTATAGAGAGCGCGCGTGGTGTCTGTCATGGCGTTTCCAGTATACCAGACCCTACAAGCTCCGTGCCAAAGCGGTACAACGACGCAATATCTGCCTCAAGGTCGCTACTTCCAAGGATTACAATACCTATCTCACGGCCTTCGACTGCCGTAGAAAGCATACCTAAAAATGTATGGCCCGCCTCTTCCGTATAACCGTGCTTCCCTCCTCGGAACGCTTCAAACATCCGTGCAGGATTATTATTCTGATACGCGGCAGTATTAGTCAGGTATCGGTATAATTGCGAAATATCGAGGACATGCGGAGCATTGTGCTTGAGATAGCTGAAAAACAACGCCAGATCCCGCACAGTGGAGACGTTACCTGGACTCAATCCTGAGGCATCAACGATCACCGTATTCTCAAGTTGAGCGTCTGCGATGAGTACAGACAGATCTTCATACAATGCTGAGCCCAGCACCCGCTCAATCGCTGCAGCCGCATCATTTGATGATTCTAGAATAAGCGGAAACACCAGCTCGTATGGTGTAGTCACGTCACCCACAGTGAGACGACCCGCACGACCGAGCGCACCAACGTCGTGGTGCTCAATGATGACCTGTGTGTCCCACACAGCGCTCTTTATCACAACAGCGGCACTGAATAATTTAGCAATCGATGCTATAGGACGTGTAGAGATTTCAGTACTGGTACGCAACAAAGCGCCAGTCTCAGGGTCAAATATCCCCCATTCCTCTGCAGTCACAGGACCAACAAACTCCGGCACGTGTCGTGCCGGAGTTGTTTCAAACACACTAGTATAGGGTTCTGTTGAACGAAGGGAGAATGCTACGAATATAAGGAGAGCAACTCCGATAAGCAGCATTCGTGCATGCTTCGCAACAAACCTAATCATTGCTAAGAAGCCTTCTTTGGAGATGCTTTCTTCTTTGCCACTTTTTTCTTTGGAGCTGCTTTCTTTGCACCAGCCTTTGCTCCAGGCACAAGCTTCTTGATTGCATTACTCTTCTGAAGTTTCTGCCAGTGCTCTCCCATCTCCTTTTTGAAGGACTTCAATTCTGAAGCGGATGCATTCTTTACTGTTGAGTATGCACCAGTTGCTGCATCAACAAGAGCACCGTACTCTTCTGCAGTGATTTCTTCTGCTTTCTCGAGCGCTTCAAGCACCTCACCCTTTGCCTTGAGCATCCATCCCTTTACTTTCTTACGATTCTGAGTTGCCTTCTTGCTTCCATAGAGAAAGTACGCACTTGCCGCACTTACTGCAGCAGCAGTAAGACCAAAACCAATACCTACCTTCTGTCCGGTGCTCATTTCCTTCTTTTTTGCTTTAGCCATACGATGCTATTCGTTAGTGATTTCTAATTCTCCATTCTTTCTATCAGTCTTCGCTGAAGTACGTCGCGCTCCACCTCTCGTCGATTTGCCCGCAAACATACGTACAAGTCGAGCAATGAAGCCTCCATTCGAAAAGAACGTGCGCAGTTGTTGAATATCTTCTGCAATTACTTCGGCTCCAGCCTCTACGCTATCGATGAGACGGCGCACTTTTCGTGCCACCTTGATGAGATGGAACAAAAGCACACACACCAACGCAGAGCATATGATGACTGCAATGCCCGTAATTAAGAAAAAGATATTTGTCTGCAATACCTCGCTCATGTCCTCATTGTAACAAGTACAGAGTAAAGATGGTGCCGTTCGTGTGTATTACCCTGCGCTCTCGGAAATAATCAGAGCGACCTGGTTGGCGGAGTCAGTTTCCATAAGTTTCTCGCGGAGCTCCTTCGCACCATCCCAGCCGTGTACATATGCCTTAAAATGCTTCTTCATTATTGCAAAACTCTTATGGGGGAGCAGTTCTTCGAAGAGACGCGCATGCTCAACAAGTACACGGAGTCGCTCTTCCTTAGAAACAGAGTCCTTTAGCCGTATAGGATTAAAAAGCCATGGATTGCCAAAGATAGCGCGTCCAAGCATGGCACCATCGGCACCGCTCGCACGTACACGCTCATGTGCGTCCTCAAGTGAGGTAATGTCACCATTACCAAAGATAAGTGTCCTCTCTTCAGGAGGTAGGTGCTGTTGGTACGTGTCCCGAAGGGCTACGGCATGACGTACATGCTCCCAACGCGCAGGGACCTTCGACATCTCTTTTCGTGTGCGCGCATGTACCGTGATAACTGCTGGCGTCTCGGCGAGGAGTTCGGGGAGCCACGTTTCGAGTTCATCCTTGTTATAGCCGATGCGCGTCTTCACTGATACAGGAAGTGGGCCAGCGCCCCGCTTCGCCGCGAGAATAATCTCGCGCGCAGCTCTAGGATTGCGTATCATCGCCGCGCCACATCCCTGTTTCTCAATGGTGCGATCGGGGCATCCCATATTAATGTCCACGCCATCAAAACCGAGTTCGCGACACAAGAGCGCAGCCGCCTCCATATGCTCAGGATTTGCAGAGAACAGCTGAGCAACAATCGGGCGTTCTACTTCTGAGTAAAGGAGATCCGCCATAAGCTTCTGCTTCCCCTCTGGCGTTGCACGCATGAGACCATCTGCTGAAACGAATTCAGTCCACATAACATCAGGTCCTCCTACCGTTCCATCAGCGCGGACATGCGCTGAGTGTTGCGCTATGACACGTCGAAAGGAAGCATCAGTAACATTCGCCAAAGGCGCGAGAACAAGTATTGGTTTTGGAAGAGTTTTCCAGAATGACATATATTGGAACTAGCTTCTTACCATGTTTTGAGTCGCTCTGCACGCTACGCTCCAGATTCTGAACTCGTTGCAACGGTCTCGGTAGTCGTAGCAGCAACTTCAAAAGTTTCATTCACAAATATCTTTGGCGGGAAGCGGACATCAATATACTGAAAATTCCCTGGCTTTATGTGCGTGTACTCGGGTGTAGCCATTACTGAACGAATATTGGAAAGCGCCTCTTGCACATTCTTCGTTGTATCGAGTTTGAACATGCCTCCACCATTCACCATAAAGAGTACGTCTCCCGACTCTGTGTACTGGACTGAGCCGATACGGAAACCAAGTTCCTGTTGTACCGTGTCAATAACGAGCTGTGCGGAGTCGAGCCGATTCTGTGCAATCGTATCCCCACGCACAACCCGTTCTTTATCTTCCTCAATAAAGCGCACCAAGGCGCCACCGTGCAAAGCTGGCGCTTCCTGAAATGCAAAACCGTGCTCATCCATAAAAAAGCACGGGGTGTTTGAAACGCCTGCGCAGAGCAGTGCGTGCGGAATATATTCTTCAAAGTGCACATGGAGCTGCGTTAGTCCCTCGCGCTCCACTTCAGGAGTATGGAGACGCGGGTACCGATGCAGCGATTCAACGATACGGTCATGTGGATACAGGAGCGAGAATGTATAGGGTATAAGACGCCAATATGAACCACGAAGCGCAGTCATCACGTCTTGTTCTATACCATCGTGAGAAATGGTACTTCCACCCTCCACAACCACGGTTTGTATGGTAAATGCATCAATGCGCGTAAGGTGATAGATACCGAAGAAAATCAGTGCGATACCAGAAAGAATCGCAAGTCCTAGTGCGACTTGCCGTATGAATGCGATACGTGTGCTCCTTTGCGAACGAATACGCTTCCTGTTGCGCTCAAACACCATAAGAAACTATTCCGTAGTGGTACAGAATATAGAGCTATTGTAGTACATCGGATCCAAAAAACGGAACAAGCGCTGGTGGGATGCGTACCGTACCATCTGCCTGCTGGAAATTTTCAACCAAAGAAACAAGGATGCGTGGCGTTGGGATGGCAGTGCAGTTAAGCGAGTGTGCGTAACGGAGTATTCCCTCAGCATCTTTGTAGCGGATATTGAACCGACGCGTTTGGAAATCATGGAAGTACGATGCTGAACTAATCTCGCGGTATCGTTTCTCAAGTGGAACCCAAAGCTCAATGTCGTACTTCTTCACCTGACCTTGTCCAAGATCACCGCCACAGTTAACAACGGTACGGTATGGAATGCCGAGAGACTCAATGAATTCCTCAGTGTTGCGATTGAGCCATTCATGCCACTGCACTGATTCATCATGGCGTGCCTCGCAAAGGAGTACCTGCTCAAGTTTGAAGAATTCATGTACACGAATGAGACCTTTGGTATCCTTGCCGTGACTCCCTGCTTCGCGCCTAAAGCATGGTGAGAATGAAAGCCACTTGATTGGCAAATCGGTGACGGGAAGCACCTCGTCGGCGTAGTAACCCATAGTAGAGACCTCTGCAGTACCGATGAGATAATCATCATCCTGTGTACGATATACATCCTCAGCATCATTAGGAAGATGCCCTGTGCCGTAGAGATTACTCTTACGCACAATGGCAGGGACCATCAACGGATCAAAACCCTTCGCAAGAAAGAATTGCTGCGCATAATTCCAAATCGCCCATGAGAGACGCGCTGCACCCTTCTGGAGGTAATAACCCCGGAATCCGTGGACCTTTGCACCGCGCTCAAAGTCGACAATGCCAAGCGTGGTCATTATGTCGACGTGACTCTTCGGCTCAAAATCAAACGCAGGTTTCTCGCCCCATGTCTTTATTTCCACATTATCTGCGTCGCTTTCCCCATCAGGTACTGACATGTCAGGAATATTTGGCACCTGAAGCATGAGCTCCTGCCATTCCCGCACAATCTCCTTAAACGCCTCTTCCTCCTTCTGTATATCCTCCTTGAGGATTTTCATTTCAGAAATGAGCTGTGCCCGATGTGTTGCGTCACCCGTTGTCGATATCTCAGTCGATGCAGCATTCTGTTCTGTCTTCTTTGCCTCAATAGAGGTGAGTGCCGCACGCCGTTTATCGTCAAGGGCAATGAGGGCATCAAGATCTACCTTGATGCGCTTCTTTTTCGCACCCATCTTTATAAGGTCGAGGTTCTCCCGAATGAATTTAATATCGAGCATGAATGCTACAATTTATAGCATATGGGATACCCCCTTACCAAGGTACCTGTGCGGGACGTCTTTCCGATGCTTTCCGAAATACCCGACCCACCCGAGACTATTTACGTCCGTGGAAACCTGCCAGCGACCAGTAATCGACTCCTTGCGGTCGTCGGATCGCGCAATTATACGAACTATGGAAAGCAAGTTGTTGAGCATCTCGTTGGAGGATTGCGTGAATACCCTATTACCATTGTGTCGGGGCTCGCGATTGGAATCGACGGGTTTGCACACGAGGCTGCACTAGCAGGAGGTCTCCATACACTTGCAGTACCTGGTTCAGGTCTCGACGACTCCGTACTCTATCCAAGAAGTAATCGTGGACTCGCAGGACGGATACTCGAGGCTGGTGGCGGATTACTTTCTGAATTCGAACCAGACTTTCACGCAACACAGTGGTCATTCCCGAAACGAAACCGCATTATGGCAGGACTCTCGCATGCGGTGCTACTTATTGAAGCAAGCGAACGTTCGGGCACGCTCATTACTGCACGCCTTACCGTTGACTACAATCGTGAATTGCTTGTCGTGCCGGGCAACATATTTTCGGAGAACAGCCGCGGGGCACACCAATTCCTAAAACTGGGTGCAACGCCCGTGACGACGCCTGAAGACATCCTCGATGCGCTCAATATAGAGCGCATGGTGCCTCAAGAAACAAACGATATCTCTGTGTCCGATACAGAACGCGCGGTGCTTACGCTTCTCTCTGAACCCCGTGACCAAGACACACTTGTGCGTGTCTTAGAAAAACCTGCTGAAGAAACACTTATGCTGCTCGTGCGTATGCAAATGCGCGGACTTGTCCGAGAGGAAAATGGAGTCTTTTTCAGAGTCTAACGGGGAGCTATTTATTGACATGCATCCACTTCCCTAGTATTTATGGTGCACATGCCAACGCGCATACTCGTTATTGTGGAGTCGCCTGCAAAGGCGAAGACTATTGAGAAATATCTCGGAAGCGGATACACCGTGCGTGCTTCTGTGGGTCACGTACGCGACCTTCCAAAGAGCAACAAAGATGCAGTCGATATTGATGCAGGCTTTGTTCCAAAATATATACAATCGCTTGGAAAGGAAAAAGTTATAAAGGAACTACGGAGCGAAGCAAAAAAGGCTGACGCGGTGCTCCTTGCGACCGACCCCGACCGTGAAGGCGAGGCTATCGCATGGCACGTTGCTGAACTCATCAAAGACGAGAATAAGGACTTGAAGCGTATCGTCTTTCACGAAATTACAGAGCCAGCAATCAAGGAAGCTTTGAAACATCCCCGCCCTATTGATATGCATCTCAAGGAGGCACAGGAAGCGCGTCGCGTGCTCGATCGTCTTGTGGGCTACGATCTCTCAGGGCTCATCTGGAAGAAGGTGCGGTATGGACTCTCTGCAGGGCGCGTACAATCACCAGCCCTCCGCATCATCATGGAACGAGAGCGAGAGATTCGTGCGTTTGTTGCCGAGCAATACTTTGTACTCACCGCGCACACAAAAACAAAGGAGCATACAGAACTTCCGCTTGTGTGTGTTGAAACACCATCAACAGAAACGGAGGCTGATCGCATTGTGCGTATTGGTACAGGACATGCCTGGGAAATAACGGACATTCGCACCACTGAACAGAAACGAGTACCCCGCCCTCCGTTCACCACCTCAACCTTGCAACAGATCGCCTCAACACGACTTGGCTTTTCTCCATCACGCACCATGGGTGCTGCGCAGAAGCTGTATGAATCAGGACACATCACCTATATGCGTACCGACTCAACGAGTATGAGTCCAATCGCACAAAAACAAATCCTTGCGCTTATTCAAAAAGAGCACGGCAAAGAATATGCTTCCCCTCGCGCATACAAGACAAAGAGTAAATCAGCCCAAGAGGCGCACGAAGCAATTCGACCAAGTAATTTTAGTACGCGTGGAGCAGGTGCCACTGATGATCAAAAGCGGCTCTACCAACTTATTTGGGAGCGTGCGGTAGCATCGCAAATGAGTGACGCGCGCATTGAACGGACAAAGATCATTGCAAACGTCACCAATGCGAAGGAGTCTATTCCAGACTTCGCAGCATCGGGTTCACGGGTACTCTTCCCTGGTTGGCTTTCCGTTGACGTACGTGCGCGTGGAGAAGACATTGAGATACCAAAGCTTGCGGTTCATGATTCGCTTGCACTCACCACGCTTCAAAAAGAAGCAAAAGAGACGCAGCCACCAGGTCGCTACACTGAAGCAGGACTCATCAAAGAACTTGAGAAGCGCGGTATTGGCCGTCCTTCGACGTACGCATCCATCATGAAGACGATTATTGATCGTGGCTATGTAGAAAAGACAGGTCGCGTACTCATGCCAACAGATACGGGCGACCTTGTTTCTTCATTTCTTGAAGACCACTTTGCGGACTACATCAGTGATACATTCACGAGCGAGATGGAAGACAACCTCGACGAAATCGCAAATGGTGCGAGCGGTTATACCGAAACTCTTTCTGAATTCTACGGACCATTCCAAAAGGCGGTCGCGGCAAAAGAAAATATTGAGAAAATAACAAACCTTGGCGCAGGACCAAAAGAATTTCCGTGCCCCCTCTGTGGCAAAGACATGGTGATTAAACTCGGACGCGCAGGGAAATTCCTTTCGTGTAACGACTACCCAAACTGTCTCGGAGCCCGCATGATCGATGGAACAGAAATAAAGGAAGATGAACCACTCGGTACACACCCAGAAAGTGGTGAACCTATATACCTTCTTTCTGGACGCTTTGGACCCTATGTACAGCTTGGTAAGACGCCTGAAAAGATAAAAGGAAAGAAACAACCAGCACCAAGACGTGCGAGCGTTCCAAAAGGAAAGAATCTTGCTGAGGTAACCCTCGATGATGCAGTGACGTATCTCATCCTGCCACGCGAACTCGGGATACACCCTGAAACACAAGAGCCAGTTGTTGCAAACATTGGACGGTTCGGACCGTACATCGGACACGCAGGTGACTTTCGTTCACTGAAGGGTGGCGATGACCCATACACGATTACCTTTGACCGTGCGCTGACCATACTCAAAGAACCAAAAAAGACTCGACTCGGTGAAAAGATGATCAAGGAACTTGGTCTCCATCCCCGTACAAAGAATATGGTGCGTGTCTTTGAATCAAAGTCTGGCAAATACCTCAAGCGTGGACTTGCACGTATCTGGCTTCCTGATGACGTCAATATGGACACGTTCTCCGTCGAAGATGCTGTGGCACTCCTGAGCGCAAAGCCTGCCAAGAAATAATATATGCACGTACCGTTAAGGGTAACGTGCGCTGTAGCGTCACGAGCAAAAAATTAACTTGTAGCGGTACTCGGTATATACTATACCGATGAGTGAAACCCCTGTAGACGTCATCCTAAAACAGCTCGCGTCTGGCAACCCTGCGGATCGGGACCTTGTACAGCGTGCATACGAATTCGCAAAAAAGTTCCACGACGGGCAGACGCGCTATTCGGGTGAACCGTACCTCAACCACCTTGTTGAGGTAGGACGCATGCTCGCCGAGATTGGCATGAGCGCATCAACAGTTGTAGCAGGACTTCTCCACGACACCATTGAGGATACTGACGCGACTGATGCAGAAGTGCGCGAGCAATTCGGCGAGGAGATTCTTTTCCTTGTACAAGGCGTGACCAAGCTTGGCTCAGTCCGCTACTACGGCTCCGACCGACACAATGAATCTTTGCGGAAGCTTTTTGTTGCAACCTCACAAGATATTCGCGTACTCATCATCAAGCTCGTAGACCGACTCCACAACATGAACACGTTGGAGTACGTTCCCAAAGAGAAGCAGTTGCGTATTGCGCGCGAGACCCTAGAAATCTACGTACCCGTCACGCACCGCTTGGGTATGGGGCGTATCCGCAAGGAGCTTGAGGACCTTGCGTTCCCCTATGTATATCCTGAGGAATACGCACGGGTGATGAATCTAGTCAAAACCCACACTAAGAAAGGGGTTGCTGATCTTGAAAAAGCACGTAAAGGAATTCAGAAGCGACTTGGTGAAAGTGGTATTCTCAAATTTCGTACTGAATACCGTTCAAAGGGTCTCTATAGTCTCTTTCGTAAGCTCGAACGACGTGACTGGGATATGGATAAGATTTATGACTATCTCGCCATACGCATCATCGTACAAAGCATGGAAGACTGCTATCGCGTTCTCGGTATCGTACACGAATTGTGGCGACCCCTACCAAAGCGTGTAAAGGATTATATTGCTTTTCCAAAACCCAATGGATACCAGTCACTCCATACAACAGTCATAACTCCTGGCAGTACCATCCTTGAGGTACAGATACGTACTGAGAACATGCATCAAGAAGCTGAATACGGTATTGCATCGCATATCATGTATAAAAGCTTACAGCAAAATAAGTCGGAGACTGCGAGCTCAAGATCATGGTTCGCTTCCTTGGTACCAACACTTTTCAACCCGTTTGCATGGAAGATTCTCTCTCGTCGCAACGATCAAAAAACACTTCTACAGGACCAGGAACATAAAAATCGTATACCAAAGTGGATACAGGAGATTGCAGAAGCACATAAGGCAAACGATGGTTCTCGTGAGTTTTTTGAAGGACTTAAAGACGACTTCTTTTCGTACCGCATTTTCATGTTCACACCCAAGGGGGACGTGGTTGATCTTCCTGTTGGCGCATCCCCTATCGACTTCGCGTATGCTATCCACTCAGATATTGGCGACCGCACGGCAGGCGCTAAAGTGAACAACAAACTTGTTGGACTTGATACCGCGCTTCAGAATGGCGACATCGTTGAAATCATCACCAACAAAACAAATGGCCCAACACGAAAGTGGCTTGAATATGCAAAAACGTCGCTTGCGCGACGTCGTATTCGTGCAGCATTAGGTATGGCGGTAGAAAAACCCCATCCTCCGCGTGCCTACCGCAATACTTAACATTTGCTCTCGTTATAGAGAGAGTCTAGATCGAGAAATTCTTGATCGAGTAGAGGTCAGTATCATCCTTCTCTTCCTTTGGCTTTGACTCTTGTGAAACGGTAACACTACCACCGTTTAGCTCAGCTACCTTATCGAGCACTTCAGTGATTGTCGCGGTTTCGTCATATTCCACGAGCGGTTCCATATCATCCTTTGGTGACTCAGGAACAGTAAGTGTGTCATGGCGTGTAAAGACCTCTTCCTCTACTGCAGGTGATGGGTGTACATCAGATTCAGCGGTATGTACTTCGGGTACTACTTGCAGTGGTGTTGCGGCAACGAGGTGTCCTAGAAGTCCTGTATTGGTCTTTCCAAATGTTGCGTTCTCTGCACGATGAATCAAATCGAGCACCTTGCGAAGATCATCGGCAGCAAAGTAGTCGATGGTGAGCTTGCCACCATAATCGGTCTTTTGTATCTGCACGCGGGTACCCAACGTCTCCGTAAAACCACGTTCAATCTCAATAAGCTCTGGGTCTGTCTTCTGCCAATCCTGTTTGCGCACCTTGTCAGTAGCAATCTTGCGCGCAATCCGCTCTACCTCACGCACCGAGAGCTTCTTCATAAGGAGTTCGCGGAACACGACATCCTGCTCTTCTGGGCGGTCGTTGAGCATGAGAAGCGTACGTGCGTGTCCATCAGAGATGTCGTTGAGCCTGAGGGCGTTCAGAATCGTTTCAGGAAGCAGGAGTAGGCGAATCGAGTTTGATACGTACTCACGACTTCGTCCCACCTTTTGCGCAACCTGTGCGTGTGAGAGGCCAAAATGCTCGGCAAGTTGCTTGAATGCACGCGCGCGATCAACCGCATTAAGGTCCTCACGCTGGAGATTCTCAATAATCGCAAGCTCAAGCTTCATGAGCTCTGACTCCTCTCCTGATCGTATAATGACCGGTACCTGCGTGAGACCTGCGAGTTTAGATGCGCGGAGACGTCTTTCTCCAGCAATGAGTTCGTACTCAGTCGAGAATGTGCCGTCTTCACGAATAAGTTCGCGGCGCGTTACCACCAAAGGCTGCAAGACACCGTACATGCGTATGGACTCGGCAAGCTCTTTGAGCTTTGCTTCATCAAATTCACGCCGTGGTTGGAACGGATTCGGAACCACTTTCTCTACCTCGATCCAAAAAATCGAATTACTTTCGTACGCCATGTGGCTATTCTAGCATGTGCTGTAGTATTTCCCTGCTGTGCATAATTTGATAGACTCGGTACACTTCTGGGGTGGTAGAACCGCCTTGGAGGAACTGCCGTAGAGAGTTGTCAGTGTCGTAATCAAAGTGCTGGAGTGGTGGAATGGTATACACGTGCGACTCAAAATCGCATGCCGCAAGGCTTATGAGTTCAAGTCTCATCTCCAGCACTTTGATTGTGAAGAAAGAACATAAACCAAAAGTACTCGTCATTGTCGGGCCTACCGCCTCTGGCAAGACCTCGCTCAGCATAACGCTTGCGAAAGCATATGGTGGCGAGATTGTGTCTGCAGATTCGAGGCAGGTATACCGCGAACTTGATCTGGGTTCTGGCAAAGTGACTCCTGCTGAGATGCGAAACATACCGCATCATCTTCTCGATGTAGCGGATCCTCGTGATACGTATACTGTCACCGACTTTGTACGCGACGCGCGGGTAGCGATCACTGACATCCTCGAACGAGGAAAACTCCCCATCATCGTTGGTGGCAGTTTTTTCTACGTTGACGCGCTTCTTGGACGTATCAGTACACCTGAAGTCGAACCCAACTTTGCGTTGCGAGAGGAGCTTGAAAAGCGCTCGTCAGAAGAACTCTTTGCAGAGCTTGAAGCAAAAGACCCCGTACGCGCAAAAGATATTGATAGACAAAACCCACGCAGACTGGTGCGTGCACTTGAGATCATTGCAGCACGTGGCAGTGTGCCACCTCTTGCACCAGACGAACCGTACGACGCGCTGGTACTTGGTATAGAAATAGACAAGGAGGAACTTCACGAAAATATTCACACCCGTCTTCTTAAGCGACTTGATGCAGGTATGCTCGACGAGGTTCGCATAGTGCATACAAATGGCCTCTCATACGAACGTATGGAAGACCTTGGGCTTGAGTATCGCTATCTGGGGAGACACCTGCAAGGATGTATGCCATACGATGCGATGGTAGAGACTCTTGAAACGAAGATCCGCCAATTCGCCAAGCGTCAAATGACGTGGCTCAAGCGCGATGAGAGCATTCACTGGATCAATCCCTCAAATACCGAAAAGATATCAAGTCTCGTACAAGACTTCCTCTAGAAACTAGATACCGCAGACACTTGTGGCAGTGATGTCCCAGTGGGTACCTTCTCGCACATATTCATTGCCACAGCTATCATGGTACACCGCATCACCATTGCGAGTACCTGCTGCTGTAAGTCGGCCCATAATAAAGACATCCAATGGATCTGAACCAAGCGGCCCGTTCACCGTGTCTATATCGATCTTGTATCCATTTGCATGGCTCTGAGCACCTCCCGCATGCCCTGGTTCAGTACCACCAACAACCACAACAGGACACTGATTTGGGTGAGGACATGACGCTCTGTATGCATTCGCAAGATTGATCGTCTGCCGTATCACGTCCTGCCTAATATTATTGAGTGTTGTACATCCTGCTCCTGTTGCACAACTTGGCTGAACGCCGCCCGGACCAATCGTACTGTTGACCGTGATACCAGCGCCATTGAGCATTGCAACGGCATCAGCATGCGCGTAGTGACCTTGTGACACGACACCTGGTGTCGTTGTTCCTGTTCCGCCTGGAGTTGAGCTACCTGTTGGAGTAACAGGAACGGTATACGCTGGTGGATTACATTGATTCACATCGATTTGATTCCATGGACGTCCAAAGGTCGCTTCGTTGTTGGTAAGGACCTTAATGACAGTATCAACACCAAGCCAAGCGACGAGAAGGATCGCGAACCCGACGATCGCATTCCAAAGCATTCCCTTCGCTTTAGAGATCGAGCCTGGATCACCCTTTGAGGTAACGATCTGAACACCCGCCCAAACGATCACCAAAACAATGACCAATGTTATCAATCCAACAAGATAACTGAGGGCATTTGAGATCAATCCAAATGCGTCACATGCGGTACATGGGTTATTAGCCTCACCACACGGAATAATTGCTGCAGAAGCGTCAAGTGGCGCCAATACTATTAAAGAGAACACCAATCCCACAAAGAGCGTTCGGAAC
>Ga0172380_10005378_pt1 | contig 15564 bp, 17 predicted proteins | sample Leawe162metaG_FD_119747 | JGI IMG/M metagenome (GOLD analysis project Ga0172380, IMG submission 119747) | Leachate microbial communities from a municipal landfill in Southern Ontario, Canada - Leachate well 162 metaG | ecosystem: Engineered > Solid waste > Landfill > Unclassified | place...
AGATAAACATGGTACATATTGGCTGTGCCATTCGTAGCGCCAGCCCTTCTTCGCCGGCTTATCCGACTTATCTTATAGCCCTTCTTCGCCGAGGCTACGAAGGGCATTCTTCGCTGGCGCGAAGAATGGTGGACGATACTGGACTCGAACCAGTGGCCTTTGCAATGTGAATGCAACGCTCTAGCCAGCTGAGCTAATCGTCCCCTGACTGCCCAACAGTTTAACATTTTTCTTTTTGAAATAAAAGTATGGATGATGTAAAGTGAAAAGTGACAGATCATGAGATCGTTTGAACTTTATTTCAATCCTCAAGTCGAAGACGGACTGACGTTCGAAACGTATTGCTTCGAACCGGAAACCAGCCAAGAAAAGGAACTGGGGAGTTTATATTTGGCAGGATCGATGGCGGGATCGGGGCAAAAGACCAAAGATCTGCTGGGGGAAATGGCCGCCTCCGTAAAAGACGGTTATTATCGATCTCCCGGAACCGATCGCCAAGAATCTTTCAGGGAGGCTCTGCGGCAAGCGAACAGTTTCTTGGCCGAGACGGCGGATGATTCTTTTTCCGTCAATTTTTTCATACTAAGCTCAAAGGGAAGGGACATTTCTTTCAGCCAGCTCGGCGACGGGATAAAAGCCGTATTCTGGCAGGACGGCAAACTTTCGGAAGCAAATTACGGCAGCTCCAAAAACGGCAATGTTTTCAAAAAGATCGTTTCCGGCGAAATAAGAGAAAAAGACAGCGTAATGATCTTAAGCGGCGGCGTGCTTGATTTCTTTCTGCGAAAAGGGATCCTGGATAAGATCGCTTCTTATGAAAATTTCCGGGAAGTGGAAAAATCCATAGATAAGATCAAAAAAGAGACATCTTCCCTGTCTGGGTTTTTGTTGCTCCTCCGCCCGGAGAAGGATATCTCTTGCCAGAGAATAGTAGCCGAGGACAAACCGCTTAAAAAAGCATTCTCGCTTCGCTTGAGGCAGCTTCCGTTCCTGAAAAATTACAAAATACTCTGGCCCAAATTGCCGATTTCCCCGGACCTGCTCAAAAATATCAATATTCCGGCGATGACCGCTTTCCTTTCTTCAAAAAAGACAAATTGCCAGGCGGCGGCAAAATGGATGGTCCGAAAAATCTACGCAATAAAAGAAAAATCGGCAAAGATATCTTTTCGGGCCAAGGACATTCGCCTATCGTCCTGGGAGCAGCGCCGAAACATCCTAAATGTTATATTACTGATAGTTGTTCTGCTGATAGGGTTCAATTTCTCCCAAGTCGAAAAGAAAAAAAGCCTGGAATTGGCGCTAAAAGAGATAAACCAGATAGAACAAAAGGTCAGCCAAGCAAACCTGTTGATCAAGCAAGGAAAAACCAAAGATGCAAACCTGCTTTTCCAGGAAGCCTTGGACCAAATATCTTTAAAGATCGGACAGAGCAAAGCCGCCAATCAGGAAGCCCAACAAATGAAAGAAGAGATCGAAAAAAAACTTTACTCTCTGAACAAATTCAACGCGAACGCGCCATTTGAAACGATCTCCGATCAGCTCAATACAAAAACGACATTGATCCCGAATAGTTTGATATACAATGACGGGAAATTTTATATTTTTAATCCCAACTCGGAAAAGATCCTGATATTCGATCCTAAAAATAAGGATTACCAAACCGCATCATATTCCGCCAATCTGGCTTTCGGCAAGTCCTTTGACAAAGGCCAGCTGATCTTCTTGGACGGCCAGAATCAGCTCGTTATTCTTAAAGGCAAAGAGTTCCAGAGACTGGATGCTGTTTCTTTCCCTTACCCGCAAACAACCCCGCTGGATTTTGAATTGTTCAGCGACAACATCTACATCCTTGGCAAAAGATCTTCGACAAAAGAGATCATAAAATACGGATACCTGGAGAATTACAAATGGAACGGTCCCGAGATCTGGCTGGAAAAAGCGGATAAAGAGTCCGTCTCCATAGCCGTAGATGGATTGCTTTGGGTCATCGGAGACAATAACTCCCTCAAAACTTATTACGCCGGAAAATTCCAGAACGAATTCGACCTCAAATTCTTTCCCTCCCCCAAATATATTTCAAAGATCATAGCCCCTTCCAATTCTTCCTACATCTATCTTTTGGACACCGATAAAAAAAGGGTTGTCATCCTAAACAAAAGCGGATCGGTCATAAAGCAGGTCCAAAACGACCAATGGGGAGATCTCCTGGATCTAGCCGTATCGCCCGACGGCAAGACCGCTTATTTGCTGAACGGCGTCAGGATATTAAAAGTTGACTTGGGGTTGTAATTCTCACAGAAACAAAAAACCCTGCGATCGATCGCAGGGTTTTTTGATAGTCTTTTCGACAGACGGACCGAGGAGTTACTTTAATTCTACTTTGGCTCCAGCGGCTTCGAGTTTCTTTTTAAGATCTTCAGCCTCTTCTTTCTTGGCTCCTTCTTTGACCATCTGAGCGGCAGCGGCGGCGGCTTCGACGAGGTCTTTAGCTTCTTTCAATCCTTTCTGGGTAACGTCTCTTACTACTTTGATAACCTCGATCTTCTTATCGCCGATAGCGGTCAACATAACGTTGAAGCTGGTTTTCTCTTCGCCGGCATCAGCTGCGGCGGCGGCAGGAGCGGCAGCCATCATCTGAGGGGCGGCCGATACTCCGAATTTTTTCTCTAAAACTTTCACCAATTCGGCTAAGTCCAGAACGGAAAGGGTTTCGATGGATTCCACTAACTTTTTAAATTTTTCAGGAACCTCTACGGTTTCTGTTTTTGGGGTTTCTTCAGTTGCCATATTTTTATTTTTTGAACCGGGAAGATTAAAGTATAAAAATTATTTTGCGCTTTGATCTTCGAGTTCTTTTAAATTATTTTTTAATACTGCTTAACACGCAAACCAAACCTCTTAAATTGCCTTGAAGGGCGTTCATAAAGCCCGTCAAAGGAGCAGCGATCGTGCCTACTGTTTGGGCGATCAATTCCTGCTTGGTTGGTAGCTTCGCCAGAAAGATCACTTCGCTTTCCGACAAATATTTATCCTTCGCGCTCTTAATGTATCCTCCCAAGATCTTGAAGTTCTTCTCGGTTTGGCTGAATTTATAAATGGACCTGGAAGGAGTGACCTCGTCCCCGAAACCAAATATCACAGCCATTTCCTTTTTGATCTCTTTCAAGGAATTCTGGGAATAGCTGTCTTTCATGGCCAAGTTGAGCAAAGTTTTCTTGGCGACAGTCATTTTGGCGTCATTGCTTCTCAAATCCTCTTTGATCGCGTTGATCTTCTTGGTTGGAATACCCGAGATCTCAACAAAAACCATCGAAGTTTGTTTGCCGACGCTGTCTTTGAGACTGCTTAATATTTGCTTCTTTTGCTCTAGTGTTTTTGGCATAAAACAAAAATCTGCTTACCGCAGACTTCAACAAAAAAATTTCTTCTTTTGCCTCGATGGGACTTATTTTTCCGCCCATCATCTGCGGCTATTGACTTATTATGGAGTGATTATATCAGAACAACCTCTATTTTGTCAAATATGCGATCTGCCCTGTAAAGATGAAAACAACAGCTTGAAATTTAAAACCATATCCGGCGTACGCCTTCCCTTATAACTAGCAGGATATCCGAATACAATAATTTTTAATGAATTTTCAATGTTTTAAGCACTGGAAATTGAAACTTGAAAATTTTTCGCTTATTTTACTCTTTTTGGTTTCTTATCAGCTTTTGCTGCAAGGTCGAAAATGGGGCGAAGATAAAACCTGGGAATTCGATCTCTTCGAATTTATTTTCATCGATCTTGGTTATCCGCCAGATCGAAGTACCGATAGGCGCCACCAATATTCCCCCTATTTTAAGCTGATCTTTCCAAACTTTTGGAAGATCCCTGGACGATGCTGAAGCCAATATTTTATCGAAACCTTTTGAAATATCGCTGCGAATATCGGACAAAGGGTAAGGCCTGAAACCATCAGAACAAGTAAATTCCACAAGACCGCCTTCTATGAAACCGTAAGGAGCGATATTTTTTAACGCTAGATCCTTAAGTTCGGGGATAGCTTCCAGAGAATAGACTCTCCCCTTTTTAGTCCTGATGCTGACATCCTGCTCATTGCCGGGCTGGCTGATGATGCTGGCGAGCAATGCCGTAACCCAGCCGCAACCCGTGCCTATCTCCAGCACTTTATCGCCGCTGGCAGCCTGCAATTTTTCCAACATAAAAGCCGCCATTGTCGGCTGGGAAATGCTTTGCCCCCACCCTATCGGAAAAGCTAAGTTCAGCTGGGAAGATTCTTTAAATTCTTGAGGCAAAAAATCTTCTCTTCTGATCGTTTGAAAAGCCTTGATGATGCGCGGGGTCTTGATCCAATTTTCCTTTATGAGAAAATCCGAGAGCATTTATTGTTTTTGGCTGTTTTCTTTTACTCTATTGCCGTTGTCCATATTATCGCTCCTTTTGGAAGAGAAACCAAGTGCAAGAAAAAATCCGCCGGCTATGAGGGCAAAAACAGCCGATATCCAATACCAGACATCGGCCAAAACTATAGATTTTAGCAGGATCAGCGCAACGCCGAATCCCAAGACGAGACCGGCCGCGAAAAAATATAATGGTTTCAAAAAGTTTTCCATCATAATTTTAAATAAATTGGCAGGGGCAGAGGGAATCGAACCCCCATCCATGCTTTTGGAGAGCATTGTTTTACCACTAAACTATGCCCCTAATTACCACGCCAAAGCTTCATCAGCCTGCCTGTCGGCAGACAGGGAGCGAAGGCGGGCTTTGCCACGCCGTAGCTCCACGGATGGAGCGAAGGCGGGCTTTGCCACGCCGTAGCTCCACGGATGGAGCGAAGGCGGGCTTTGCCACTTCTCTATTCTAACCCTAAAAAAGATAAAGAAAAAGGTTTAAGGGCTGCCAAAGCTGATAATTGCTAATCTGCGCCTTAAACCTTATCCAAAACATTCCGCATCAAATTGGCGAGAACGTTTAGCTTACTTCTTTGACTCTTTGTGGGCCGTATGTTTTCTGCATTGCTTGCAATGTTTGCTAAGCTCTATCTTGGTTTCCGCTTTCGGAGATTTGTGCCCGAAATAGTTGGCGCTTTTGCAGACAGAACAAACGAGTTTAACGGTTGTTTTCTTTTTTGCTGCCATAATGATTTTAATTTATTAAACTAATGAGCCTAAGGCGAGAATCGAACTCGCGCTCTTCCCCTTACCAAGGGGATGTTTTGCCACTAAACTACTCAGGCGAACCCTTAATAAAAACTCAAACAGATAAAGGCTCCGTCTTTATCTGTAAAGATATTACACTAGTTGAGATCGGCGGGCAAGTTTTGCCGAGCATCCTCGCTGAACAAAACTGTGGGCAGGGAGGGACTTGCACCCCCGGAGGCCGAAGCCATCTGATTTACAGTCAGATCCATTTGACTACTTTGGTACCTACCCTTATATCTGGAACTTTTAAATCTTAGCAAAAAATCCAATAGTTTTCAACACTCACTCGTGCCGCACATTTATATTTTTTGCAGAGATCTAATCTCTGCAAAAACAGGAGAAAATACGAGAAAACCGCTTCCGATAAAATATGTTCATCGCGGGCCGCGAAGCTATAAAATATTCTTTTGATGGCCCTCTCTCCACCGGCTGATCTCTTTATGATCGCCGTCAAGCAAAACTTTTGGCACCTTCCACAGCCTCGTTTTTACCGGCCCTTTCTTGCCGCCAAAACCTTTTGAAACAAAAGGCTTTGGGTCAAAAGCTTCGGGCCTGGTATATTGCTGGCCTTCAATGAAGCCTTTCTCTTTCGAAACTCTTTCCTTTAAAAATTCTGGTTTGCCCAGAACTCCAGGCACCAGCCTGGCGATGGTCTCCATCACGATCATAGCGGGCAGTTCTCCACCCATCAGATCGTAGGAGCCGACAGAGACCTCCATATCGGCTATATTTTTAGCCGTTCTTTCGTCCACCCCTTCGTAGCGTCCGCAGATCATAACCAGCCTGTCCAGCTTTGAAAATTTATAAGCCATCCTCTGGGTGAATTGTTCCCCTCGAGGAGTGAAAAGGATTATTTTTGTCTTGCCTTTCTTTTCGGCGGAAACGGGTCTTTTTTGGGGGGCAACTTTGAGTTTCGAACCTTTAAGTTCGAACTTTAAAAAACTGGCCAAAGTCTTAACGATCGGCTCGATCTTTAACACCATGCCCAACCCGCCGCCATAAGGCCTGTCATCGACGCTCTTGCGCGCATCGTCGGCAAATTGCCTGATATCGTGCAAATCTATCCCGATCAAGCCTCTCTCTTGAGCTTTTCTAATAAAAGATTCCTGCAAATAAGATTCGAACATCCCGGGGAAAATTGTCAGTATATCGAATTTGATCATATTTCATAGCCTAACAAAAAAGCCGCACTATCGCAATGACAATACGGCTTTTCTATTTTATAAGTTTCCTTAAGCTCTTATCTCTTAGAGCTGTATTTCGTCCAATCCGTCGGAAACGCTGGCGTTGGCCTCGACATTATTGTTCTCTGCCGGCCTGTCCTCTCTTCTTCTCGAACCGCCTTCTGGTTCTTCTATCTTCAAATTGACTCTGGCATGGTTCTTCAAGCCGACAATTCTCACGAGGCTTCTGATGGAACGAGCTGTGGCGCCTTGGCGCCCAACGATCTGTCCCATATCTTCCGGGTTTACTCTGACAGAGAGCAATACTCCCATTTCATCGACTTTTCTTTCAACTTTCACGTCTTCCGGATTATCAACTAAATTTTTGACAATATAGGTTAAAAAATCTTGATCTTTGTTTGTTTCCATAACTTAATAACTTTTCTTAGAATTCTTATAATAACTTCTAACTTGTTTGCTTCTAAAGAACTTTAATTTCGGTTAGTTCGACCTTTTTCCCCTCGGAGCTTTACGGCTTTTTGGAGAAAATCCAAGTTGCTCTTAATGGCGGCCGACTTGGACAACCTAACTATCAAATCTGACTACAATTTAATTTTACACGTCTAAAATTCATTGTCAACATTCTCTATCCCCAACAAAAAGACCTATTTTTAGAACTATTTCTTGGCGCCGGGCTTGGTTTCCTCTTTTTTCTTTTTCATGGGAACCGATCTCTTTTTGCCCTCGACAATCTTAGCTTCGACCATCATATTGTAAACAGTATCGGATGGCTGCGCACCTCTTTTGATCCAATATTCCACTCTGTCTTTCTTCAAAATCTTCTCTTTGGTGAGAGGATTGAAAAAGCCAACTTCTTCGGTAAAACGTCCCCTGGAAGGGGCGTTGGTTTTTTCTGTAACAACCACTTTGAAAGAAGGCTGATTTTTCTTACCGGTCCTGAAAAGTCTGATCATTAACATAGGTTTGATTTGTTTTATCCCGCCGTAGCTTCGAAAGCGAAGGCGGACTTTGTCCCGCAGTAGCTTTTAAAGCGAAGGCGGACTTTAATATTATCTTTAATTAACTAATTTTTATTAACTGATCTTGATTTTAGATGTTTATTCGAGCCAGCCCCTCTTTTCCAATCCGTTCTTGGCGGCTTGCACTTCCGCTTCCTGTTTGGAAGAGCCCTCTCCTTTGGCTATCATTTCCTGGCTTAAGAATACTCCTACCACGAAATGCTTCAAATGATCCGGCCCCTTTTCTTCTAAAACCGAATAGCTGGGCGTAACGCCCACTATCTCTTGCGCTTTTTCCTGGAAAAGAGACTTTGCGTCTTTGAAAAGTTTTTTGGCAAGAATGGTGGGAAGCTTCCTGGCTATCAAATTGTCCTCGATGAATCTCTTGCAGGAATCATATCCTTGGTCAAGATATAAAGCTCCGACAAACGCTTCGAAAGTGTTGGCCAAAATATACTGCCGCGCCTTGTTCTCATCTTTAGCTTCTCCCTGGGAAAGCAAAAGGAAATCGTTAAAACCTATCTCCCGGGAAACCTCGGACAGTATGACGGCATTGACCAAAGCGGCTCTCCAACTGGTCAGCTCCCCTTCCGGCTTGTCGGGATAATTTATATAAAGGTCTTCGGTTACCACCAATTCAAGCACCGCATCGCCCAAAAATTCCAGCCTTTCATTGTGCGCCAGCTTGAACTGCGGATTTTCGTTCAAATAAGAACGGTGGCAGAAAGCCTGGGTCAGCAGGTCCTTGTTTTTAAAATTCAAATTTAGTCTCTTCTCGGGCAGTGAAAAATTTTTCACGGATCTTTTGGACATTTAAGCATTTGGACATATCAGCAAAGCTATAAGCAATGTTAAGATGTTAAAATGCTTAAACGAATTTATTTACTCCTCCTGTTGGGACGGTTCCATCTCTTTATAAACTGTCCCTAAAACTCCATTGATAAATTTGCGGGAGCTCTCTCCTCCAAAATTTTTGGCCAGTTCGATGGCCTCGTTAATGGCAACTTTGGGAGGAACTTCTTCTTTGTTGCCATATATCAATTCGTAAAGACCAAGCCTCAAAATATTTCTATCCAAGATATTTATCTGGTCCAAAGGCCATTCGGGAGCTGTTTTGACTATTATCTGGTCAAGAGTGTCTTTGTTCTCCATTACTCCTTTGGCCAGATTGCGAACGAACTGGTCTTCGCCCAGGCCAACGCCAAATTCTTTTATATTCTTTTCAATAACATCTTCGATCAGATGGTCTTTATCGGAATAGAAATCCCACTCATAAAGACTTTGCATTGTTATTGATCGTGATAAATGGCGAGCTGACATTTTCTTGGTTGAGAATTGAAATAAACTTATTTTTTAGCCGTATCGGCGGCCTTCCCCTCGGTTTCTTTGGCTTTGACTTCCCTCTCGCGGTTCTTTTTCTCTTTACGCTCCAATTTAGCCATAACGTTTATGACCTCTCTTCCTTTATAAAAACCGCAATAACTGCAAACGGTGTGGGGCAAAACTGCCTTGCCGCATTTGGGGCATACGTTGGTGTTTTTTGGGGTGATAAAGATATTCCCTCTTCTCTGGTCTCTTTTTGACGATGTTTGATTCCACTTTGGAACGCTCATAGTAATATAAAAATTAATATAGTTAAACTTCACTTATTATACATTTTTTCTATTTTTTGTAAACCCCGGGGTTCATATCGCGGCCGGCCAAACCCAAATTAGATATTGGAATATCCGCCGCAATAGCAGGTTCCGAGCGGTCCTTTTGCTAAAAACTAAAAAAGGCAAATTTGCCTTTTTTAGATTTGGATTTTGAACGCTACTGGGCCTGGAATGGCGGCAATTCTTTCCATTTCGGCAACGGGATCACCGCAATGTTGTGGCTCTGAACGGCGGTTCTGCCGTTGTTATCGGTGATCTGCAGTTGGACAACAGCGGGAAGGACGCTCAAGGTTGTCGTAGCATCCGAAGTGCCTTGCCCGGAAATGCCTGTCGTAACGCCGTTATAAGACCAAGTTCTGCCGGTAATGCTGGCTCCCTGAGACGCAACGGAGTGTTCGTATGGAGCCGACAGATCGTCCTTCAAATAGACAGCGGCGCCTTGATCCGGTTTTATATTGGCCACGTCTTCGCAATCATACCAGTTGGTACCATCGAGAGAACAGGAAAATCCAGCCGCCGGTCCTTGTATGAATGTGACGTTATTTGACGTGCTGCTTGTCTTCGAACCGGCATCGGTCACAGTCAGCCCGACGCTGTATGTTCCCGGCGCCAATAATTTTGGCAAAGGACAATCTCCTTTCATGGTGGCATTGCAAGCGCTATAAGCCACGCCGCCGATCGTCCATTCGGATTTCGTGATGTCGGAATCTCCCTGCGGGTCTGTGGAGCTGTTCCTTAAGACCAGCAATGACTGATTGTCGTTATAGCATTTGCAAGGGTTAGAATCGACAAGATTACACATTGAGGGGTCGCAGGAAAAGCTCGCTACGGGCGGATTGTTCGCCGTTCCGGTATCTATGACCCTGTAACTGGACATAGCTGTTCCCGATGTGGGACAATTCGTTCCTCCATTGGAAAAACCGTCGCTGTCGGTGTCGCAATTTTTGCTATTGAAGCTGATCGAGTTTATCACTGACGCGCCGGATGTGGCTCCTCCCCAGGCAAATCCCAAAAATTCTCTGATCCCGCCCACCGCAGGCCCCAGAGTGACGCTATAGGAAGTGCTGCTCATTTTTATCCATCCATCCCAGCCGCCGGCCCTGTCTCCCGCTCCGGAGTTGGTGCAAGCAGACCCGTTCCAATAATTGTCTTTGCATGCTGAAAGAGCTCTGGCCCAGCCGATAACTTTATTGGTGGCGTCCACTTTGGCAACGCAACCGGTGCCGCAATTATAACTGTCCGGAGGGGTTCCGGTTTCCGCTCCGTTAAAGCTTATAACTCCGATAGTATCCGACCAGGCATAACCGGCCAAAGCTCCAGAGCTGTCATCGACAGTAACTTTATACGGAGTGATAGAGTTGCCAACATTGCCGCAAGCTGCCACGTCTATCAAACCATCTTCGTTGGCATCGCAATTGGTAGAACTAAAGCTGATACTGCCGATCGTGTCCGACCAGGCCCAACCCGCAACGTCTCTTTTCGCCGCAGCCAAAGAAACTCCAGTGATCAAAAGTCCGGCCGACAGAACGGCTAAAAGCGAAGTGGATATAATTATTTTTTTGCTTGAGATCTTCATATGTTTAAGGCTGCTGTTGATTAATGGTTAAACTGATTAATTCTAAAATTTTATAATAAATTTTGCAAGAATTTAGTAGCTGCCTGTTTGGTGGAGCCAAAAAAAAGAGTAGCCGGCAATAAATCCTACCCCCGATGTATTAGTAGCAATATCGGGAGTCAGTCTCACCTCATAAATTTTATTTTGATAAGCGACTCTCGAGCCAAGATCCTGGATCGGTATCCCATTAACTGAAGGCCTAGCCAGAGACGCACCGCGATCAACCAAAACCATTGAACTGGAAATTTTCCAGGTATAGGCGCAACCGCCCCAATCAGGATAATAAAGAACATAAAGATATGTTCCATCCGATCTTACCTTTAATGAGGAGCGATCCCAACGGGTAATGACGTTCGAACCCAAAAGAGGATTTGTAGTACACCACGGGTTGCCTTCCGTACACCAATACATTGTCGCGCCTGTTGATAAATTTTGGCACGCCATTAGCGGGCCGCTGGCATCAAAATTATCCGACGGCAGATTATAAGTATCACAACACCAATCGCCGATACAGCCGCTGCTGTAAATAGCGTAAGCGTAATTATATTGGTCAGTTTTAACCGATAAATTATCTAGGTCAACGATTACCCTGCTCTTGGCTGCAGGATAAATTGAATCATATGATGCTACTGCGACCAATCTGTTGCTTAAAGGATCAAAAGAAATATCGGTATAATCTCTGCCGAACAATCCGTTGGTCGGTATCGTAATAATATCTCCCGACAATCCTCCACCTCCTCCGCCCGCGCTGTTCACTATTGTATTCCAGGTACTCGAACTGGCACACGTCGCTCCGATGCAAAGCTGTCCCCCGTTGTTGATGACTATCTTGCCGTCGTTCTGAATGGTCATGGCCGGAGACAAAGCTGCCGCCGATCCTATTGCCGCGGTTTGCTGCAAACCGGTGTAGAAAGTGATCGATCCTCCCAAAGTTAGAGCGGAACGGTAAAGGTTGCTGATCCCCGAAGAAGAAAGAAAGCTTCCGGTCGCGGACGTGCTGGGCTTCACTCCATAGCCCAGCATGGGAGCGCCGCTGGAATACTCGCTGCCCAAAACGCTTAAAGCTCCGTCGCCGTAGTATCCTTGGAGAAGAACGGGACCGTTTGTGGCGCTGACATTGCCGGTTGTGATGGTTCCCCTGACATCAAGGGCGCTTCCCGAAGAAGCGGTGCCGATGCCTACGGGTCCCGCCAGAACAGTCTGGCCGGAAGGATTAACGTAATAGGTCGAAGTCGGATCGTCGGCGTCGTAGAAGATCGGGGCGGTCAGATTGCCTTGGATGGCCAGGGCTCCGGACTTGGTCTGGGCTACGTTGCCGGTGTTCAACGGAGCGGCCACGGTCACGGGCATGGTGCCGGTCGGTTCTGTCCAGGCCAAGGCGATATAGCCGGCGGAAAGGGACAGGACAAGGACCGAGGCGAGAAGGGCTAGAGTGCGCGACGATGGTTTGAGAAATGGCATAAGGTTTGGAACGTTAGTGGCAATGTTATTGATCGGAAGATCGAGTGTCGAAGGTCGAAAATCGTTACGACATTCGACATTCTACTCTCAATGCTCGAATATCGACATTCAAGCTAACTCATTTTATCACAAAAGAAACAAGGCCGGAAACTTTTTCTGTGGATAACTGATACGCCGTACATTCCCAACATTTCGCGATGATGTTTGGTCGGGTAGCCCTTGTGGATGGCAAATCCATATTGCGGATATTTCTTATCCAATTTCAACATTATCCTGTCTCTGTAAACCTTGGCCAAAATACTGGCCGCGGCTATGGAAAAAACTTTTTGATCGCCTTTGATCACGGACTGCTGGCCAGCCAGGACCATGTTCCTTTTTTCTAAAATTTTTGGCGGCAATAAAAAATTTCCATCGATCACCAGATAACCGCTCCCCGGCTCCAAGCAAGAAAATCTTTTATCAAGCCCTGCTATTGCCTTTGCCATAGCCAGTCTACTCGCCTCGAAAATATTGATCCTGTCTATGGTTTTTTCGGAGACTTCGGCTATCCCCCATTTAATGAAAGGGTCTTTCACCAAAAATCCATAGATCTCTTCTCTTTTTTTGGCTGTTAATTTCTTGGAGTCGTTAACTTGTTCCAAAAGATAAGTCAATCCCCTTTTTTGGCCAGCTTTTGCCTGCTTCAGCAAAAAATAATCCACAGCCACTGCCGCGGCGACCACCGGTCCGGCCAGCGGCCCCCTGCCCGCTTCATCCAATCCGACCACTGTTTTAAAGCCTTTATGCCACAATTTTTTTTCAGCTTGCAGGTCCATAGAAACTTCTTTATAATTAATTGATCCTTAAACGTATTCTCAAATTCTTTCGTCATTCTAGCATTAAAAAAGCTGCAAAAAAATAACCAAAACGGCCTAATCAAAACAGCATGCAAAAATTCACCCACCTCCATGTCCATAGCCACTATTCTCTCTTGGATGGATTGCCGAAGATCGACGACCTCTTAGACCACGCGAAGAGCTTGGGAATGGATTCGGTCGCCGTCACAGACCACGGCGTACTTTACGGCGCAGTCGAATTCTATAAAAAAGCTAAAGCCAAAGGGATCAAACCCATCATCGGCGTAGAAGTTTACGTAGCCTTTGAAAAAATGGATCAAAAGAGAAGCGGGATAGACGCCAAAAGACACCACTTGGTGCTTCTGGCCAAGAACGAAGAAGGATACAAAAACCTCGTTAAGCTGGTAACCAAAGCCCATTTGGAGGGTTTTTATTACAAGCCAAGGATCGATGAGGATCTTTTGGCCCAACACTCTAAAGGACTTATCGGTCTTTCCGCTTGCATTCAAGGAAAAATTCCAAGGCTGATACTCAACAACAAGATCGAAGAAGCGGAAGCTACGGCCAGAAAGTATAAAGAAATTTTTGAAAAAGACAGTTTTTATCTGGAGCTCCAAAATCACCCCGCTATTCCCGAACAGGACAAGGTCAATAAAGCTTTGATCGAAATGGCCAAGAAGCTTGATCTGCCTTTGGTCGCGACCAATGATTGCCATTATTTAAGGGCGGAAGACGCGGAAGCGCAAGATGTTCTGATGCTTATCAACACCGGCGCCGATGCTAACGACACGGGAAGGCTTTCCATGAGAAAGGAAGATTTTTCAATGCGCTCGCCGCAAAGAATGGCCGAAGATTTCAAAGATGTTCCCGAGGCCATCGCAAACACCCAAAAAATAGCCGCAATGTGCAATTTCGAATTTGACCTGGGCAAAATAAAACTGCCCTCTTTCCCTGTTCCGGACGGCAAAACCGACTATGATCATCTAAGGGAACTTTGTGAGAAAGGATTTGAAAGAAAAAAACTTGAAAGGACTCCTCAAGTGATCGAACGCATGGAATACGAGCTCGCGGTCATAAAACAAATGGGATTTTCTTCCTACTTTTTGATCGTGCAGGATTTTGTTAACTGGGCCAAAGACAACCGCATTGTCGTCGGACCGGGCCGCGGTTCGGCCGGAGGATCTTTGATCGCGTATCTTTTGAACATAACCAACGTTAATCCTCTTGATTATGATCTGCTATTCCAAAGATTTTTGAATCCCGAAAGGATATCAATGCCCGATATCGACTTGGACTTCGCCGATCGCCGGCGCGATGAGGTCATCAAATACGTATCCGAAAAATACGGAAAGAACCATGTCGCCCAGATCATCACTTTCGGAACCATGGCCGCGCGCGGCGTTATCCGCGACGTGGGCCGAGCTTTAGGCTACGAGTACAGTATCTGCGATAAAACCGCCAAAATGATACCTTTCGGTTTCGATCTGAAAGACACTCTCGAGAAAGTAACCGAGTTCCGCGAGCTCTACCAGAACGATCCCAAGATCGGACGGCTGGTAGATCTGGCTAAAAAACTTGAGGGCTGCGCCCGCCACGCTTCGACCCACGCCTGCGGAGTGGTCATTTCCAAAGACCCTCTCGACAATATTATTCCCCTGCAATACCCGAGCCAGGAAGATCAAAACATCATCACCCAATACGAAATGCACGGCGTCGAAGACCTGGGCATTTTGAAGATGGACTTCCTCGGCCTCAAAAACTTGACGATCATTGAAGACACTCTTGCCAAGATCTACGCCATCAATAAAGAAACGCTCGACCTCGAAAAAATACCCGCCGGGGATAAAAAAACTTACGAACTTTTACAAAAAGCCGATTGCATCGGAGTGTTTCAGCTTGAATCCGAAGGGATGAGAAAATATCTCAAAGAACTGAAACCGACCGAGTTTGAAGACATCATCACCATGGTCGCTTTATACCGCCCCGGACCAATGGCCCTTATTCCCGATTACATTGCCGGCAAACATAAAAAGAAAACCGTCGAGTATCTGCATCCCAGACTGGAATCGATCCTAAAAAACACTTATTCCATCCCTGTTTATCAGGAGCAGATCATGAAGATCGCTCAAGAGCTGGCGGGCTTTACTCTGGGCGAAGCCGATATTTTGCGCAAAGCCATCGGCAAAAAGATCAAAGATCTTTTGATGGCCCAAAAAGAAAAGTTCATCGGCGGCTGCAAAAAGAACGGGATACCCGAAAAAACAGCTGACAAGATCTGGCACTGGATCGAACCGTTCGCCTCCTACTCGTTCAACCGGTCCCACGCCGCGGCTTACGCCCTTATCTCATACCAGACCGCTTATCTCAAAGCCCACTATCCTCTTGAGTTTATGTCTTCCCTGCTCACCTCGGACAGGGCCGATATCGAAAGGATCGGATTTTTAATACAGGAGTGCAAAAATATGAACGTCGATGTGCTCCCTCCGGACGTTAATGAAAGCTTCCGCTATTTTTCGGTCAACGCCAAACTCGGAAAAATACGCTTTGGACTGGCCGCGATCAAAAACGTCGGAGAGAACGTCGTCGAGATGATAGTCGAAGAACGCA
>Ga0172380_10005379_pt1 | contig 15563 bp, 14 predicted proteins | sample Leawe162metaG_FD_119747 | JGI IMG/M metagenome (GOLD analysis project Ga0172380, IMG submission 119747) | Leachate microbial communities from a municipal landfill in Southern Ontario, Canada - Leachate well 162 metaG | ecosystem: Engineered > Solid waste > Landfill > Unclassified | place...
AAGGCGATGCGGCGGATGCTCGACAGCCATCGCGTCGACCTCGTGGTGCTCGACCTGATGCTGCCCGGCGAGGACGGCCTGGCGCTGTGCCGCGACCTGCGCGCACACTCCAATCTGCCGGTACTGATGCTTACCGCGCGCGGCACGGAAGTCGACCGCATCGTCGGCCTGGAGATGGGCGCCGACGACTATCTGGCCAAGCCCTTCAATCCGCGCGAACTGCTGGCGCGCATCAAGAGCATCCTGCGACGCGCCCAGTCACTGCCGCCGAACCTCGAAGCCGAGGACATCGCCGCGTTTCGCTTCGCCGGCTGGACGCTGGACGTGGGCGCCCGTCATCTCGTGGCGCCGGACGGTCTGGTGGTGCCCCTGTCCGGCGCCGAGTACCGCCTGCTGCGGGTGTTCCTCGAGCACGCACAGTGCGTTCTATCGCGCGACCAGTTGCTCGAACTGGCGAATGGCCGCGAACCCATCCTGTTCGACCGCAGCATCGACGTGCTGGTCGGGCGCCTGCGCAAGCGCCTGCGCGACGACGGGCGCGAACCGCAACTGGTGAAGACCGTGCGCGGCGAAGGTTACGTGCTGGCGGCCGCGGCCGCCCGGGCCTGATGGCCTGGCTGCCGCGCACCCTGTTCGGCCGCCTGGTGCTGCTGATGGCGGCCGGCCTGCTGCTGGCACAGTTGCTCGGCGCGGCATTGCACCTGAGCGAACTGCGGCGTACCGTCGGCCGCACCGTCAGCCAGGAACTGGCGCAGCGCATCACCGCCGTCTATCACGCGATCGACAGTCAGACCGGAGCGGAGCGCGAGCGCCTGACCCGGTTGCTGTCGACCCCGCGCCAGCAACTGACGCTGGAAACCCTGGCACCGCGGGCGAGCGCTGAAGCCCCGATGTTCCCCGAGATTCTCGATGGCATCGCCGCCCTGCTGGGACCGGGCGTCGAAGTCCGCGCCGTGCGCATGCCGCGCATAGGCGACTTCGTTTTCGATTTCCATATCCGGCTTGCCGCCGGCGACTGGCTGCGTATCCAGGGCAATGCGCCGACCGAAATCTTCGCCTGGCCCTGGCACCTGCTGGTCAATCTCGGCGTCATGCTGGCAGCGGTGATCCTGCTGGTCTGGTTTGCCGCGCGCAGCGCGGTGCGGCCGCTGACCGACCTGGCGCGGGCGGCGCGCGATCTCGGCGAGAACCTGCGGCGACCGCCGCTGGCCGAGGACGGCCCGAGCGAAGTGCGCCAGGCCGCGCATGCCTTCAATGCCATGCAGATGCGCATCCGCCACGACATCGAGGAGCGGGAACGCTTTCTCGCCGCGGTGTCCCACGACCTCAAGACGCCGGTGACCCGCCTGCGGCTGCGCAGTGAATTGCTGGCCGACCCCGAGCTGCGCCAACGCTTCCTGCACGATCTGGACGACATGCAGGATCTGCTCGGCGGCGCGCTGGATTTCCTGCAAGGCAAGGCGGTCGAGGAGGCCATGCAGCCGGTCGACCTGGTGGCCATGGCCGAAAGCCTGGCCGACGATTTCATCGAGGCCGGCGGCATCGTCACGCTGCGCGCCCCGGAGGCCCTGCGCACTGCCGCGCGGCCGCGAGCCTTGCGCCGCGCTTTTGCCAACCTGATCGACAATGCGCTGAAGTATGGCGGGCGGGCCGATGTCAGCCTGTCGACGGAGAACGGCGAACTGCTGATCGTCGTCGCCGACGCCGGGCCGGGTCTGCCGGAAGCCGAGCTGGAACGCGTGTTCGAACCCTTCTACCGCATGGAAATTTCGCGCAGCCGCGACACAGGCGGCGTCGGCCTCGGCTTGGCCATCGTCCGCCAGATCGCTCGCAGCCACGGTGGCGAGGTGATGCTGGAGAATCGCGCGGCAGGCGGCCTGCGCGCCGTGTTGCGACTGCCGCTCGTTGCCTGAGCGGCACGGCCCGCAATTCCACCGCGCCGCGCAGAACTGCATGCGGCATGAGGGGAAATCGTAGTCCCTTGTCTCATGCCACGAAAACCGTCTGAAACAATTGGAAACATATTGAATCCATGAAGACATGAAGACATGGCGCTGTTACAGCACACTGCAAAAATGCTCGGACCAAAATCGAAATAGCAAATTGGTCGGGTATTGGTATTGTTCCCGCACCTACCGCTGCCCCTTTTCCTGACGCTATCGTTCCCGGCAGAAGCCGACCTCTTCAAGAAGGCAAAGCATGAGCGCGAAACCCGATGTGGACGAAGTATTGGCCGACCAGCCTGTTTGCAGCACGGAGCGGAAATGTACTTTGCTGATTGTCGACGACGATGCGGAATTGCGTGATCTTCTGGTGCGCTACCTGCAAACCAACGGGTTTGATGTTGTCGCGGTTGCCGACGGTCTGGCAATGGAAAAGTATCTCAAGAGCCAACCCGCTGATCTAGTCATTCTGGATCTCATGCTGCCCGGTAAAGACGGCCTGACTATTGCGCGGGAACTGCGAAGCGGCCGCGATTTGCCGGTCATCATGCTGTCTGCTCGGGGCGACGATGTCGACCGCATCGTCGGCCTGGAAGTTGGCGCCGACGATTATCTTGCCAAGCCTTTCAATTCGAGAGAGCTGCTGGCACGAATCCGTGCCATGCTGCGCCGCAGGATGACCGACAAGACGTGCGGGACGCGCGCGGTGGAAATGCAGACGCATCTGTTCGGGCCCTACCGGCTGAATATGCAAACACACTATTTAACCAGAAGCGGCCAGGACGTTGCTCTGACCACCGCCGATTTCAAGTTGCTCTGCCTGTTTGCTCTTCACCCCAACCAGCTGTTGAGCCGCGATACTTTGATGGACATGCTGAAGGGCTACGAGCGTGCCTCGTTCGATCGTAGCATCGACGTACGCGTGACCAGACTGAGGAGAAAGATCGAGGACAACCCTGCCGCACCGGTATTTATCCGTACTGTGAGAGGTGAAGGATATATGTTTACGCCCGACCGCGAGGCCGGGTAGTGCGTATCCGCTTTCCCACCACCCTGTTCGGCAAGACCGCACTCACCATTGCCGTAGTGTTGGTTCTGTTTCAGGTATTTACCACACTGGTGATCGCCTATTACCTGTTAATCCCTGTCGCCCGTCGATCCGCGAACGACATGGCCGATTTCGTGCTGCTTTCTTCCCGAACGTGGGCTGCTCTGCCGGTCAGCGGACGGGCCGAGTTCCAAGAGGTGTTGCGGAAGGACGCGGGCCTGATCTTGTTGCCGACAGATGACAATGCCAGCTCGCCGGGGTCCGCCGTGTACCTGCCGTATGTGCTGTTTCTGGGCAAGGCGCTTGCGGAGCGTACGCAGCGACCAATTCAGATGAAAACAGAGCGTGCAGATGGAGTGGACTGGTACTGGGTCGATTTCTATTCCGAGGGCCAACCGCTACGGGCTGGCTTCTCCGAACAGCGAATCAACATTCAGGCCCCCCCGGCCATTTTTCTGATACTCGTGCTGGGTACCATGCTTACCCTCGTGACCACGCTCATCCTGGTACGCCGGCTGACGCGACCTCTTTCCCTGTTATCGGATGCAGCCGAGCGTATTGGCCGAGGGGGAGTCGTGGAACCGTTGCCGGAAATTGGACCAAGCGAACTCGTTACTCTCGTGCGCGCATTCAACAAAATGGCACACCAGGTAGACACCCTGCTCGCCAGCCGCTCCACCCTGCTGGCCGGTATCGCCCATGATTTGCGCACTCCCATCGCGCGAATGAGGCTGGCCTTGGAAGTACTTCCGCCGTCAGCCGATCCGGAACTATTGGAACGGATGCTGCGAGGACTGGACAACATGACCCGGCTGGTCAACCAGTCTATCGAGTTCAGCCGTGGCCTGGGACGTGACCCTAGCCAGGAAGTGGATGTGGCCGAACTCATCGAGGAACTGGCCGAGGAGGCCGAGCTGGGTGGCGCAGAAATTCACCTGCAACCGGGACGCGCATACGTGCGCGTAGTAGCACCAATGGCGCTACGCCGCATCCTGACCAATCTGCTCGATAACGCGGTCCGCTATCGCGAAGGCAAGCCGATCGACCTTACCTGCGTATGCGATGGTGAAAAGCTGAGGATAAGCATTGCCGACCGCGGTCCCGGGATTCCGGTTGACGAACTGGAAGCGGTGTTCGAGCCGTTCTATAGAGTAGATAAGTCGCGCAATAGCATAACCGGCGGCAGCGGACTGGGCTTGGCGATCGCCAAGCAGTTGGCCGACAGTAACGGTTGGTCGTTGGTGCTTAACCCACGCGATGGGGGCGGCCTTGTGGCGAGCCTGGTGTTCTAAAAAAAGACTGGCAATCGGATGGATTGCCAGCAAACCGAGGAGCCTATGCCTTGAATCAGTGTGAATGGCCTTCCGGTTGCGCGCCGGAGAAGGCCGGGAATTTATCAGTGGCGTACTGGCTGTGGCAATTCTGGCAGCTATCTACCAAGCGTGAGTAGTAGAAACGTTGCAGCTCATAGTCCTTGCGCAATGCCGAATCGGCCAGCTTTTTGGCGGTCATGTGGAATTCGCCGTCCAGTTTGAGAAACTCTGGTGGCGCCGCCTTCATCAAATCTTTTTTGTCCTGCTCGGTGAGGCTGCGCTCCAGGATGAAACTATCGTGAATCTGTTGCGCCTGGGTGGCCACCAGAGGATGGTCACCGACGATCAAACCATCAAGGATCTGCTTGACAGCCTGTTTCACCGACAGCATTTCCTCGGAGAGCATCTGCTTCAGACGTGGTGTCAGTTTCGGACCGATTGGCTGAAGGTCTTCCGCGGCCATGGCCTCAAGCGTGATGCCTGCCATGATGGCCACGACAGCAACATACGCTGCAAGGCGCTTACTGTTCTTGATTTTCACTTTCTTCATTCCCTGGTTAATCCAGCTTGATCTTGACAGACAGGGCACCACGCACGTCGCCCACTTTGTAGCCGCGCGCAGTATCGTGCGGATATTGTTCAGACAGCTTTTGCGCTACATTCGGTGGCACCTCGCTGCTACCGTGGCAGGTCAGGCACAGCGGTTCGATTCGGACTGCTTTCATGAAACGTGCGTATCGCACCCCTCCCTCCTGCACGACTTCGTAGCGGCTGGCGTCTTCCTTGCCACTGGCGATTTCCTTCTCGAATCCTCTGAGCACTTCCTGCTCGTAGGCATCCGGCATGGCCATGGGATTTCTAGCCTTGGAGGACACTCGCTTGACCGACCAACCCGTCTGGGTTGAAGTCTCGGCACTCAGCTGAGCTGCTTTTACCGAACAGGCAGCTATGCCGCCTTCGGGACCGTTCTTGCTCATCTGTTCCATCAGGCCGGATTTCATCTGCTTGGCATAGCCGCCAGCCACCACCTTGACGTTGTCCAGGGGCGGAGCGTCCGCACTCCATGCAGAGGTGGGGAGCATAACTGCGACAATTGTTGTCAATGCAAATCGTTTCATGGTGTCTCTCCTTGATCTTGCGTTTGCAGGCCGCCCCGGACGGGGCGGCCCTGCCTCAATCAGTAAGCAGTCTGGTAGTCGCGCGCGATATGCCAATCCATCATGCCGTCGCTCAAATAGCTGGTCTTGTAACCTGCCTTGGCCAGAGCGGTGGCCGGTGCCAGCCCCTGGGAACCGAACATGTCGATGACAATGATCTCCTTGTCCTTCGGCAGCGTCTTCATCTTTCCTTCGAACTCCTCGGGCCGGATATGCCGGGCGCTGGGGATATGGCCCATGATGCGGAAAGCGATGTCGCTCTGGAGATCCAGAAGCAGCACATTGGGGCTCTTGGCTTTCCATATGCCCAGGAGCTCAGGAGTGCTGTAGAACTTCACACCCGCTGCCCTGGCTTCAGCCTCGCCGCGGCGCACATTCTTCGGATCGGTCCATACCTTTTCCCAGGTGCGCAGATATTTCACAATCGACCAAATCTGATCCTGGCTGAGCTTGTCTTCGAAGGTCGGCATCACGACTGGGGAGCCGGGTTTTTGCGGTGGTCCGCCCTTGACGATCTCAAAATGCTCGTGATCGCTGTGCAGTGACAGGTAGGATTTCATTACGATCGGCGGGAAACGCCCCTGGCCATCCATGCCGTGGCAAGCAGAGCAAACACCCTCGAACAGCTTCTTGCCGTCGCCCGGATTCTTGCCGCTGATGCTCTTTATGCTGGCTGGGATGTAGTAGTCAGGCTTGTCTTTTGCCGCGATCGTGCCCGGCGGGGCGATTTGCTCATGGAAGTCGTTTACCGCGAACTCAATCAAGGCAAAGGTGGGCGTCTTTTTCCGATCCACGGCAAATAGCCCGCCATGCTTCTCGAGATATTTTTCCATATCCCTCCGTGTAAGCTTCATTGCATCAATCCGCGCAATCAGGTCCGGCTTGAGCACTTTCCTGATTCGATCCATATATACCTTCTCGATATGCTGTGGGTCTTCGTTGAGCTTCACGAGGTCCTGATTCGGGTCATACTGGCGACGCAGCGGGCGCAAGTAGAGCGCCAGACGGAAAACCTGTTGCATTTCGAACGCATCCCGCTCGTTGGCCAGCAACAGCGCAGTACCCAAGACCAGATTTTCCACCGGGGAGAGCGCTTCCGTAGGAGAACCGGCCTTGTTCATGGCTATCACAGCTTTCGATGCGGTTGGCGACGGTGCGTCCGCTGCCCAGACTGAGACTGGGAGCATGATTGCAGCAAGAACGGCTAACGTGTATTTCTTCATTTATTTCTCCTTTGAGTATTGGATTTCTGAGTCGATTTTTTGGTTGAAGCCGTTCCAGGTCGGCCCCGGTTGCAACTTAGGCGTAGGCAAACGGTAAATTTTTTCGATAGCTCAATCCTCGAAATAAGCATTGAAATGGGTGGACTTGCAGGCCGCCTTGGTCAGTGGGATAGCCGGCACTCGATTTGCGAATCGAACACACCGATGGCGATAATTTCCTGTCCTTCGCTTGCTATTTATTCAGCGCCTCCACCGCCTTGGTCGCAGCAACGTGATCGGGGTTGAGGCTCGCCATGCCACCCTTTGGAATCCTTACGCCACTAGACATCATGAATCCCATCAGGTCACCTCGGGTCGTCTGCTCGGCCTTGATCGTGGCGACCAGACTGTCACCCAGGGCATGCTCCACCGCAAGCCGGGCACTATTGATATCTGCCGGCTGTGCCTTGGCCTCAATCAGGTTGGCAAGCTTCTGCCAGCGGCGTGCTATTTCGGGGCGGCTACCGGATGGAACCGTATCGGGGTCGTCCTTGAGTGCCTGCATGACACCCAGTGCCAATTGGGTATGGGGACTCAAGGCGTCCTCATAGCTGGTGTTCCAGCCCGCATCGGACACAACCGGCCCCATCGTTGGTCCCATGCAACCGGCTGTCGTCAGAGCCAGAGTGCCGGCCAGTACCGCGGGGAACAGGGTTTTGCGCAACATTCGAAATGTGCGATGTTTCATCGTGTTCTTCAGCTCCTCTGGTGGTAAGTGCGCAAGAACTTTGGTCTCTAGTGGCGGTAGGTAAACTGCATGCTCACGAGATTGGTCTCGAAGCTCACCCTGGTCGGAGCACCGACACTCGCGGTCATCTCATTCTTGAGGCCATGACTGAGCGAAAAAGTGAGTGATGAATGCTTGCTGACCTTGGCTGTTATCCCCGCCGATAGATGATGTTCGACGATGGCGGTGACGCCGGCATTGTTGTTGATGTCTTTTTCGGTGATCGGCGATTTGCCATAGTTGTAGCCGGCCAGCAGCGAGATGTTGTCGGACAAACGGTACTTGGCGCCCAGCGCCAGTACGGTCTGATCGCTCCAGTTGTAGGACAGAGTCTTGGTTTTCGCGGCTGTCGGGCCAATAAGCGTGGCCGCAGTACGCACGTCGCTGAAATTGAGCCACTTCAGGTCGGCCTCCAGTTGTAGCTTCTCAGTCAACTGGTGGGAAATGCCGACCGAGACGGCCTGAGGATCCTGAAATGAAAGACTCCACTTGCCGTCATCCATGTTCCACTTCAGATCCTCGGTGTACGAACGGCTGGTGTAAGCAGCGCCGAAGTTCGTGCGCTCGTTGATCCTGTAGATCGCCCCAAGTACGAAAGAGCTGCCATAAGCAACATCGTTCGGGAAGTTCATGGACTTCGGAGGGACGGTTGAAGTATCGAAGTTCTTGATCGACATCTGATTGACGACCAAGCTCAGATTGGCGCCGACAGACAGCTTGTCGCTGACTTTGTATGCGATGGCGGGACCAATGCGCATTGACACTCGATTGGCAACAACTGCGGCATTGGCAGGACCCACCTTGAATGCCGCTGCCGGGAAGTCCACGCCACCGCCGGATATTGGATAGGCACCGACGCCGATGGTGTAGTCTCGACCCAATATTTCACTTTGGAAGGCGAAGCCACCGGTTGCCAGGATATATGCGTTGCTGTCGCTATCCACTCCGTTCATGCTGCGCTTCGGGTTAAGTAGCGACAGATTCATGTCGAAACGAGTGTGGTTTTCCCCCATGTTCAGATAGGCCAGTCCAGCCGGGTTGCTGAGTGCGGTGGTGACATCCTGTGGCATGGCGACAACCGCCCCCCCCATGGCGTTGGCAATGGCGCTGTAACCCACCATCTGGTCGCCGTTGTTGGCGAAGGCCGTGCTCGAGATGAGCACGCTGGCGCAGATTGCTGCGGTTTTACCGGTTTTACGTGTCATTGCTTCCCCTCCTTTTGTGGTTGAACAAAACGATGCCTTTTGCCAGAAACCATGCCGGCATAATTCTTATTCTTTGAACTTCGGCAAAATATATAGTGTGGCCGCCCACCCGGTATTTCCCGGATGAAACTGTTTGGTGACAGTTGGTTACGGTGATCCAGGAAGGCGCTGAGTTCGGAAAGCTGACGCAGGCGATAGCGGCCCGATGGATGACTGGGAGTCCATTTCGGCAGGAATCGTGCCCCGCGCCGAGACCGGAATCGACATTCGCCGCGTCGCAGCGCCTGTCAATGGCGTAGTGCAACGAAGCGATGCCAACTTTGCGTGTAGCTTGTCCGGATGGGCGCCAGCCCAGCATGATCCCAAGATGAACCGACCGACCGGATAGGCCTACGTCATTTACCGCCGGGCACTGACCATCGCCGAACCGGCGTTACGGTATCTGCCGGCATCCCTGGGTATCCGGTGACTATCCGTAACACATCGTCACGAATATCTCGTCCTGGGAAATCTTGCGGAAGCTCGTCGGGCGGATGATGCCAGGCATTCGCATGAGTGAAAGAAGGAGGGTTTAAATGAGGACACGAGCCACGCGAGAGCAGCTGCCGGAATCGGCTGGTCTATTGGCCGTTGGGACCGTACATGCTACTCACCCAATGATTTCCGAAGACATGGGGACCCACGGTGCTGGCGGCACGGGAGGTAGAAACCTGCTGAACGGGCGACTGCAAGCAGCGGCCTTCGCGCTCCTCGCCGGTCTCGCAATGCCGGCGGCGGCCGAGCTCGAAGCCGCCCCCGACTATGCCGGGACGACCTTGACCGGCGACTGGAACGGCGCGCGCAGCGAACTCTGGCAGCGCGGCTTGGCGCTCGAAGCCGGGCTCAAGCTCGATAGCTTGCGCAACCGCGGCGGGGCGACGGATGGCGGCCACACGCTCAGCCATCTGGAATTGAAGCTGCGCGCCGACCTGGAAAAACTGCTGGGCTGGAGCAATGCCGTCGCCTATGCCAATTCCATTACCGATGCCGGTGCCGGCATCAACGCACGGCACACCGGGAGCCTGATGGGCGTCAGCAACATCGAGGTACCGGTGCCGACCACGCGCCTGTTCCATGCATGGGTGCAGAAGGGCTTCCTCGACGATCGATTCTCCCTGCTGGCCGGCATCTACCCGATCGACTCGGAATTCTTCACCATGGATTCGGCGGCGACGCTGCTGCATCCGGCCTATGGTCCTCCCGCCGACCTGTCGCTGACCAACGCACCATCGATATTCAACAACGCCGCCTTCGGCGTTCGCGCCAAATGGCTGTCCGAGAATCGCGACTGGTATGCGATGGGCGCGCTGATGGATGGCGTTCCCAACGACCCGGCGCGGCCGAAAGCCACGGCGGTCCGCTTCGCCAAAGGCGATGGCGGCTTCGTCATCGGCGAAATCGGCTGGATGCCGCTCGAATTAGGTCATTTCTTTGAACCCGCTGACCCGGCCCATGTACGGCAAACCCCGGCACTCGTCGCCCACGAAAAATACGGCGGCCACAGCAAATACGCCATCGGCGTCTGGCGCTATGGCAATCGCGTCGCCGACCAGCTCGATGTCGACGCCGACAACAACCCGCTGCAGCGTCGTTCGCAGGGTGGCTATGTTTTGGCCGAGCGCACCTTGTTCAGCCTCGGCGGCGACGCCGGGCGTGACGTCACGGCCTTTGGCCGCTACTCGTTCAGTAGCGGCGATTCGACGTCCATCGACCGCATGTGGAATCTTGGCCTGCGCATTCGCGGCCCGCTCGCCAGCCGGCCGGATGACAGTCTGGCAATCGGCTGGACCGGCAGCCGTCTGGCGCCGAAGTGGCGCGCCGTTCAGGCCGCTGCCGGCGTGGACACCGCAAGCGCCGAGGAAGCGCTGGAACTGACCTGGCGTGTCGCGATCACGCCTTGGCTGGTGCTGCAACCCGACCTGCAATACATCCGCCATCCGGGTGGCGCGACGGCGGCGCGCCACGCGGCGCTCGCGGGCGCGCGTGTCGAGATCGTGTTCTGAGTTCTGGAAAGTCGGCGCAGCAGTTTGCAGGATAGGATTTGACCAGCGGCATTGGGAGACATCGCCCGCGCGCGGGGCATGAGCGAGATTGCCAAGGCTTCCGGCATCACCCGCGAGGCGCTGTACAAGGCCTTGGCCCCGATGCACATCCGTGCTTCGATACCGTCAACCGCGTGTGCGCGGCGCTGGGCGTCAAGCTGGTGGCGCAGGCCGCTCATGCCTGAAGAAATCGGAGGCTGAACATATTGCCGCTGGGCATCCCTTTGTTTCTCCACCAGCAGCCCCATCCGTGCCTGACCCACTGCAGCGGACTCGCTTCGCTCGCCGTCCCGCCAGCGCCGACTCTTGTTGCTCGACTCATCACCCCGCCGGCAGGGTCAGCCAGGCCTCCAAGCCGCCCTCCGAACGGGGACCGATGTCTATTCGCCAGCCATGGGTGTCGGCCAGTTGGCGCACGATGGCCAGTCCCAATCCAGCACCCCCGGTACTTGGGCTGCGGGACATCTCGACCCGGTGAAACGGCTGAAACACCGCGCTCATCTGTTCTGCCGGAATGCCCGGCCCACGATCCAGGACGCCGATGCGGACCGTCTTCCCGGCCTGTTCAACCACCAGTTCCACGGGCCGATCGCCGCCATAGCGCAGCGCATTGTCGAGCAGGTTGCCGATCACCCGGCGCAGCGCCGATGGCGGCGCCAGAAGTTCGCAGGGCTGCGGTGCGATCCTCGCTTGCACCCGGCCATCCGGCGCACCTGCCGCGATGTCGGTGAGCAAGGCCGGCAAGTCGATTTCTGCCGCAACTTCCCGTTCCATGCCGCGCGCCAGATCGAGTATCTGTCCGATCAGCCGGTCCATTTCTTCGATGTCTTTTTCCAGCCGGGCAATCAGCTTGGGCGTCGGCTTTTCCTCCAGCAACGCCAGGGCCAGCCGCATTCGTGCCAGAGGTGTGCGCAGGTCGTGAGAAACCCCGGCCAGCAGCGTGGTGCGCGCCGCCAGTAGTTCCCGCACCTGGCTCGCCATTTCATTGAAGCGGCGCGCCAGGTGCGCCAGTTCGCGCGGCCCGGTCTCGGGCAGCAGTTCCGGGACATCGCCGCGGCCGACATCGGCGACGGCCTTCTCAAGGCGAGCCAGCGGCTCCACGGTGCGCCGCGCCAGCCAGATGGCAGCGAGCAGGGCCAGTACCAGGCCGATGACCGCGGAGATCAGCAGGGTGCGAACCGGCTGGGCGCCCACGCGCGATTCGGAAAAGCCGACCGCGATGGTGCTCTCGCCGGAGGGCAGCGCGATCCAGTACCAGGTTTTCCCTTCAATGGTTTCGCGCGACAGATGCCGCATGCGTCCGGTTCTTTCCGCCAGGGCGGTCTCCAGTATTTGCACGTAAGGACTATGCAACTCGTCGGCGCCGGCGCGCGGAGCTTCGGCGCGCAGGACCAGCAGATGCCTTTGCGCCAGCTCCAGTTCGAAATCCGGGCGGGTCTCCGGCGGCAACTCGTTCCAGGTCTGGGCCGACAGCAGTATCAGGCCCGCCAGGTCGTCGGCCGAACGGCGCGCCACCGGCACCATCAGGAACCAGACGACGGTCGCCGCCATCAGCAACTCGAAAACGATGAACACGCCAGCCAGCAGCAGGGCGTTGTGGCGGGCCAGGCTGGCGCCGACCGGCGCCTTCGTGTTCATGCTGCCGCCGGGCCGCCCCAAGGCAGCATGCGCCCCCCGTGGGGGCAGCGAAGTCGAAGACTGAGCGTGGGGGCCACCTATGTGCTTTCGCCCAAGGGATTGAACAGATAGCCTTCGCCGCGAATCGTGCGCACGAATGCCGGTGCGGCGGGGTCGATCTCGATCTTGCGCCGCAGGCGAGTCACGCGGATATCGATGCTGCGATCGAACGGGTCGCGTTCGTAGCCTTTCAACTGGCTCACCAGGGTGTCGCGGGAGAGCACGCGGTTCGGGCGTTCGACAAAGACGCGCAGCAGATCGAATTCGGCGCCGGTCAGGCGCACCTCGACGCCGTCGCGCAGCAGTCGATGAGCGGCAAGATCAAGCTGGAAGGGGCCGAAACGCGGCAGCAGCGACGGCGTCTCGGGCGCATTGGGCGAATTGGGTGTAGTGGGCGTCATCGCCGCCGCGCGGCTGCGCCGCAGCAGCGCCCGCAGGCGCGCCAGCAGCTCGCGCGGGCCGAAAGGCTTGGCCAGGTAATCGTCGGCGCCCACCTCCAGGCCGATCACCCGGTCGATCTCCTCGCCGCGTGCCGACAGCATCAGGATCGGCACATCGGAATGGGTCCGCAGTTCGCGTGCCAGGCTTAGGCCATCCTCGCCGGGCAGCATCAGATCGAGCACGATGGCGCCCGGCATGCCGGCCAGCAGCGCACGCCGCATGGCGGCGCCATCCCCCACCGCCTCGACCACCATGCCATTGGCGGTCAGATAGTCGGAAAGCAATTCGCGCAGTGCAGGATCGTCATCGACGACCAGGACGCGTTCAACGGAGGATGAATTCATCGGGCGAGTGTAGCGCAAGCGACGGAGCGCTCGCGCTTCGGAAGCAGTCCGAAACAATCGGAAACATATCGGAAAAAACAGGAAACACATCGATGCCGTAAAGATATTGCGCTGTTACGGCTCACGGCGATGATGCTTACACCGAAGTTCAGTTCCAGGATCGCAGATCACGGCGCCTTCGGTTTCAGCAGTCAACCACGGGAGAAGATGATGAAAGCAGCACAGTATCTCAAGGCCGGCGTGATCGGCATCGCCCTGCTCGGCGCGGGCAGTGTTCTGGCGGAGGATCTGCCCTTGCCGACGGACCCCGCGCAACAGCGCGAGAAGATGCGCGGCATGAGTGCCGAAGATCGAACCGCCCAACGCGACCAGATGCGCGATCAAATGCAGGAGCGCGTGCGCAGCATGACGCCGGAGGAACAGAAGCTCATGCGCGAAACCCGTTCCGACGGACGTGATCGCATGGAGAACCAGCAGGCCGATGGAACGCGTCAGCGCAGCCGGGATGGTAGCGGACAGGGCGGCGGCTACGGGCAGGGATACGAGTCGCGTCGGGGTGACGGCAGTGGCGGTGGCGGTGGCGGCCGCGGCATGGGCGGCGGGCGCGGGCGCTGAGCGCGGGAGGCCATGAACATGTGCAAGCATTGGCTGGTTTATATGGCGGTCGCCGGCGGCGTCCCGGCGGCCGCCCAGGCAGCGGATTTCACCGACATCGCCCAGGTGATTTCCGCCACGCCGATTTACAGGCAGGTGGCCGAGCCGAGACAGGAATGCTGGACGGAGACAGCCACCACTAGCGGGGCCAAGGAACGTTCCTACGGCGGTGCGGTTATCGGCGGGGTGGCCGGAGCCATCCTCGGCAACCAGGTCAGCAACGGTCGCGGCCGGGATGTGGCCACCGCACTCGGCGCTGCCACGGGTGCGATCGTCGGTGACCGGATCGACAACTCCAAGCAGGCGGCGGCTCCCCAACAGGTCCAGCGTTGCCGGCAGATCGATTCCTACCGCCAGGAGGTCTCGGGCTACAACCTGGTCTATCGCTACAACGACAGAGACATCACGGCGACGCTGCCGTATCACCCCGGCAATACGGTCACCGTAGGGGTTGGCATCATCGGTGCCGCCCGATGAGACCGGGCAAAGCGTTCCGTTTGCTGCCGCGGTGTTATGGCAATAATTCGCTGCTCAAGCGTCGCGGTTTCATCCTGTTGTGCAGCCACATGCGTGCCCGCACGACGCTGTTGAGCCATATCGTCGGCAGCCACCCATCGGTCTGCGGTTACGCCGAGCTGCACCAGAAGCTGCGCGGCTGGCCGGACCTGCTGGAACTGTGCGCCAAGGCCGAGGATGCCAGTGGCAAGACCGCGGCCCACCGCTACGTACTGGACAAGATCGTGCACAACCTGCCGATCCGGCAGAAGGTCCTCGACCGCGATGACGTGTCGATGATCGTCATGGTTCGCGAGCCGCGGCAGACCATCGAGAGCATCCTGAAGATCAAGGCGGGCGGCATCCGCGACCTGGACGGCGCTTGCGACTACTACGCGGCCCGACTTGCCGCCCTGCGCGACCTGATCGACCGTCGCCGGGGCCGGGTTTTCTATCTGGACTCCGAGGCGCTGGTGGAAAGGACGACCGCCACGCTCTCGGCCCTGAGCAGCCGTTTGGCCATCGCGCCGAGGCTCTCTGAAAACTACCGGCTATTCAAGCACACGGGGCAACCCAAGTACGGCGACATGTCGGAGAACATCAGGCTTGGCCGGATTGTCCGTAGCGAAGATCCGGCAAAACCGGTCTTCCCCGATGCCGAACGCATGGATGAAATGCGGAGCATCTATGAATCATTCCGGAAATACGCCGGAGAAAATACGGAACATCATGTTTTCGCCTGACATCAGGCAGGCCTGCCACCCCGATCCCGGGGCACGCTCCGCAAGACCACGACGGACGAACACCCTCTGTCGCGTTTCCCATCAAGTAGCGGATGAGGAGAGAATCGCCCGATCGGGCCATGCAGGCGCGATTGTCTGGCTTACGGGACTGTCGGGTTCGGGTAAATCCACTCTGGCGATGAATCTCGAGCGCAGGTTGTTCGACGCGGGCTTCATGGTGTATGTGCTTGATGGGGACAATCTTCGCCATGGACTGAATTCCGACCTCGGTTTCACGCCGCAGTCGCGACGGGAGAACACACGCCGGGTCGGCGAAGCGGCCGCACTTTTCGCGGATGCCGGTTTCGTCTGCATAGCCGCCCTCATCTCGCCCTCGGCACAGGACCGTCAGATCGCTCGTGCCGCCGCAAGGGGACACCCGTTTTTCGAGGTTTATCTGCAGGCGGACATCGAGACATGCGAGCGTCGCGACC
>Ga0172380_10005380_pt1 | contig 15562 bp, 13 predicted proteins | sample Leawe162metaG_FD_119747 | JGI IMG/M metagenome (GOLD analysis project Ga0172380, IMG submission 119747) | Leachate microbial communities from a municipal landfill in Southern Ontario, Canada - Leachate well 162 metaG | ecosystem: Engineered > Solid waste > Landfill > Unclassified | place...
AATTTTTCCAAACCTTGGAAAAATTTGAGAGCAGGGTTTCCAATCATTGGGAAATTTTCCTCGGTCGCTGGATCGAAGCGTGAGAAAACGGTTTATTTTAGAACAGTTATCAGGTATCAGTTACCGGTTCTCGGGCTGGGATTTTACGGAACAGACCGCAGATCAATAACTTTTAACCGATAACGGATAACTGCGCGAAGCGAACGGAGGGTTTTATGTCAGGGCATAGTAAGTGGGCGAATATTAAGATTAAAAAGGGCAAGGCGGATGCCGCGCGCGGTAAGGCGTTCAGCAAGATTGCCAAGGAAATGACGGTGTCGGCCCGTATGGGCGGCGGCGATCCGGCGGCGAACATCACACTGCGTATGCTGATCGGCAAAGCCAAGGCCGTGAATATGCCCAAAGACAATATCGACCGCGCCATTAAAAAGGGAACCGGAGCACTGGATGGCGGCGCGCTGGAGGAGCTGATGTATGAAGCCTACGCTCCGGGCGGAGTTGGAATTGTGATTCAGGCACTGACCGATAATAAAAACCGCGCAGCTTCTGAAATCCGCAACGCCTGCACCAAAAACGGTGCCAGTATGGCGCAGCAAGGCGCTGTCAGCCGTATGTTCCAGCGTAAGGGGCAGATTTATATTGATGCTGCCGGCATTGAGGAAGACAAGCTGATGGATATTGTGATCGAAGCGGGCGCGGAGGATATGCAGCGTGACGGCGATCAGTTTGAGGTGATTACCGCTTTTGGCGACTATGCTGCCGTGTCCGAGGCGATTTCCGCGGCGGGCATTGCGATGGCATCTTCCGAGCTGACGATGCTTCCCGAGATGCCGACGCAGATCAGCGATAAGGAGCAGGCGCAGAAGGTGATGAAGCTGATCGAAGCGCTGGACGAGCTCGACGATGTTCAGAACGTCTATGGCGCGTTCGAAATCGACGATGCGATTCTCGCGGAAATGGAATGAATAAAATCCGTATCCTGGGCATAGACACCTCGTTGCGCTCATCCGGCGTGGCGGTGATTGAGGTGTCCGGTCAACAGATGCGGGCGCTGGCCTACGGCCGGATTCAAAATAAAGCGTCCCTTCCGCATACCGGCTGTCTGGCGGCGATTCATCAGGAGATCAATAAACTGATTACCGAGTTTGAGCCCGATGAAGCCGCCATTGAAGGCGCTTTTTTTGCCAAGAACGCCAAAACGGCGATGATTCTCGGTCAGACGCGCGGTGTGGTGCTGGCGGCCTGTGCATTACGTACGCTGCCGGTTTATGAATACTCGCCGCGCTCAATCAAGCAGGCGACGGTCGGGGCGGGGGCTGCTACAAAGGAGCAGGTGGCCAAAATGGTGATGCGTCTTCTGGGGCTGGAGGAGCAGCCGCAGGAAGATGCCGCCGATGCGCTCGCCGCCGCCATCTGCCACGCCCACCAACGAGGCCTTCCGGAAGCCTTGCGTTCAAAACCGGTTTAATGTTAGTTTCCGTGCCCTGTATAAGAAAAACAAAAGGAGAACAGTCTGATGGAACTCAAGGAAATCAAAAAAATCGTTGAGATGATGACCGATAATGATTTGGCTGAATTTTTGCTCGAAGAAGAAGCGTTTACTTTGCAGCTAAAACGCGGCACATCCGGCGTGATGCAAATGGTCTCCGCGCCCCAGATGATGGCTGCTCCGGCCGCTTCACCCGCTGTTGCTTCCGCTCCGTCTGCCGCGCCCGTTTCTATTGATGAGAATGCCGGATTAATCGAAATCAAGTCGCCGATGGTTGGCACGTTTTATCGTTCTCCTTCTCCGGATTCCGACGCTTTCGTTCAGATCGGCCAGGATGTGATGCCCGACACGACCGTTTGCATTATTGAAGCCATGAAGGTGATGAACGAGATCCAATCCGAGGTAAAGGGCAAGATTAAGAAGATCCTGGTGGATAATGCTACGCCCGTGCAGTTTGGTCAGGCGCTCTTTCTCGTCGAACCCGCCTAACAGCCGGTTTTCATTTAAATCCTGATTTTTTACGAAACGGAACCGTTCATGTTTGAAAAAATACTGATTGCCAATCGCGGTGAAATTGCGCTGCGGATTATCCGGGCCTGCAAAGAGCTGGAGATACGGACTGTTGCGGTGTATTCGGAGGCCGATGAGGAATCATTGCACGTTCAGATGGCCGACGAGGCCATTTGCATCGGCCCCGCTTCAGCCACGTCCAGCTATTTGAAAATGGCCAACATTATCAGCGCCGCCGAAGTGGCCGATGTGGATGCCATTCACCCCGGCTATGGTTTTCTGGCGGAAAACGCCCACTTTGCTGAAATCTGCCGCAGCTGCAATATTACCTTTATCGGGCCGGATCCTGAAATTATCCGCAAGATGGGGGACAAGGCGATTGCCCGCGATACGATGAAAGCGGCCGGTGTGCCGATTACCCCCGGCAGCGACGGGATTCTTGCCACCAAAGAAGAGGCCCTCGAGCTGGCTCATAAAATGGGTTATCCCGTTTTGATCAAAGCAGTTGCAGGCGGCGGCGGTAAAGGGATGCGCGTGGCGCATAACGACGTCAGTCTGGTACAGGGCTTCATGATGGCCCGCGCCGAAGCCGAAAGCGCGTTCAGCAATCCCGACGTGTTCATGGAAAAATACATCGAGTCCGCCCGGCATGTCGAAGTACAGATCATCGGCGATAAGCACGGCAATGTGGTTCATCTTGGTGAGCGTGACTGCAGTATTCAGCGCCGTCATCAGAAACTGGTGGAAGAGTCGCCTTGTCCGGTTCTTTCACCCAAAGAGCGCCATGCGCTTGGCGAAGCCGGTGTGAAAGCCGCCAAAGCGGTTGGCTACAACAGCGCCGGTACCCTCGAATTCCTTTATGATGAAAAGGAAAAGAAATTCTACTTCATGGAAATGAACACCCGTATCCAGGTGGAACACACCGTCAGTGAAGAGGTAACGGGCATTGACCTCGTAAAAGAGCAGATTCTGGTCGCAGCCGGCAAAAAGCTTTCCTTTACGCAGGACGATGTAAAAGTGCGTTATCACGCCATTGAATTCCGCGTGAACGCCGAAGATCCCTACAAGAACTTCACTCCGTCGCCAGGCAAAGTGGAGGCCGTTCATTTTCCCGGCGGCCCCGGTATTCGGATCGATTCACACGTTTACAGCGGCTACACCATTTCGCCGTACTACGACAGCATGATTGCCAAGATTATTGCCCGGGGTGCTACCCGTGAAGAAGCGCTTAACCGTCTTCATCGCGCGCTTGAAGAGTTCACTATAAACGGCCCGCACACCAGTGTACCGGTCGGTATCGCTTTGCTGATGGATAACCGGTTTCGCCGGGGCGAATACAACACCGCTTTTCTCGAGAAATTTATGCACGAAAATTTTATGGTAGACCGGCAGTAAAGGAGAAGCATCTATGAGCGATAATAAAGATAAAAAAATGACAACCCCTCCTTCCCGTAATTGGCCTGTTCCGGATGAGCAATCCGATGACGCAGGGCTTGGTACAGTGCGGATACACAATAATGTGATTGCAGTCATTGCTCACGAGGCTGCCGATCGTGTACCCGGCGTTGTGGAGCTTTCCGGAACGCTCGTTGACGAAATTGCCGACATCATTGGCAAACGCTCCCGAGACCGTGGCGTCCGCGTTGCCGTCGAAGCCGGAAACACGATCGTGGTGGAGTTGACAGCCATCTTGGAGTACGGCGTCAACATTCCCGAAGTCTGCGGAAAACTTCAGATGGAAGTTCGTAAAGCCGTTGAAGACATGACCGGCAAGCGGGTGCAGGCCGTCAATATTTCGGTACAAAGCATTCGACGCAGTGCGAAGGATTCCTCAGGAGGAATGTAACATGACAAAATTTCTTCACGTACTTTCCGGACTCGTGATCTGGTTTCTTTTCGCCGCTCTGGGCGGGGCTCTCATCTACGCCAACGGCCTCTGCGTAGAAGAAGGAATTCTGGGGGCGTTTTACCTTCACGAACGGTGGTATGAAGCCATGGGCGCCGGCGGGATTATGATCCTGTTAATATTACTTTATCTCGTCACCTTTGGTCCGCGCCGTCCAAAAGTACGTTATATTTCCTTCGATTCCGGAAATGGATCGGTTTCTATCAGCATCAACGCCGTGCGCGACTATATTCGCAAGCTCAGCGGCGAGTTTGGCGCCATTGTCAGCATCGATCCGAAAATCCGGTCCGACAAAGACAGCATCAGTATTGATCTGAATGTCAATCTGGTGGCGGGTGCCCGTATTCCGGAGCTATCTCAGGAGCTTCAGAACCGGGTTCGCGAAAGTCTGCGCGATGGACTGGGCATCGATGAAGTCAATGAAGTTCGGGTTCGCGTTCAGGAAATCACTGGGGAGCCGCGCTCTGCCCGCCGCGATTGATCCCATGAAGAACGCCATCTTGCCCCAGCTCGTTATCGTCGGCTCCATCGGCATAGACACGATCGAAACACCGCGCGAAAAACATGTCGAAATCCTCGGCGGCTCCGTCAGCTACGCCTGCGCCGCCGCCTCATTCTTCGTCAAAACCGGCATGGTCGGCGTCGTCGGCACCGACTTTCCGCCGGAACACCGCGCCCTCTGGGAAAAAATGGGCATCGACCTCTCCGGGCTTCAGACCGAAGAGGGAAAAACCTTCCGCTGGTCAGGCGTCTATGAAGAAAACATGGACAATCGCCGCACGCTGCTCACCGAACTCAACGTCTTCGAACGCTTCACACCCGAACTGCCGGAAAGCTATCGCAATGCACCGTATCTTTTTCTCGGCAACATCGCGCCCGAGCTCCAACTTCATGTCCTCGAACAGGTTCATTCGCCGAAGTTTGTTCTCATCGATACCATGGATCTTTGGATCAACATCGCCCGCGACAAGCTGGTCGAAGTCGTCGGCAAATGCGACATGCTCACCTTGAATGAATCTGAAGCGCGTCTCTTTACCGGTGTGCATTCCCTAACGGATGCCGCCGAAGCGCTGCTTTCTATGGGGCCGAAGTTTGTTCTCATTAAAAAAGGCGCCAGCGGTAGTATGCTCTTTTCTAAAGAGGGGGTATTCCTGCTCCACGCTTTTCCGCTGGCCGACTTCAAAGATCCGACCGGTGCGGGCGACACATTTGCCGGTGGTCTCATGGGTGCTTTAGCTGAATTCGGCAAAACGGACGAAAAATCGATCCGCCGCGCTATGCTTTACGGCAGTGTCACCGCCGCTTTCGGGGTTGAAGAGTTCAGCCTCGAACGTCTTGCCGCTCTTGACCGCAAGCAGATTGACGCCCGTTCAAACATGCTCAAGTCAATGTGCTGCATTGATTAAGGTGAAAATATGAAGAGAAAAACCCTATACCTTTAAAGGTGTAGAAGTGTTTTTCATGTAATGTGTTTATAATAAGCTGTATACGCAAAAAATACTGTTTTTTTTCGGTCATTCCAAACCTTGGGGACATGAAATCCTTCAGTACACCGGTTTTTCCAAGGTTTGGAACTGCCGTGGTGTTTGACACTCTTCTGCCATCTTGTTAAATTCTTGCCGTCTCGCTGGTTGCATTTGTACGAAACCCGGAAGGAGCGTAAGACATGTCAGCATGGGCGATTGTTCTAGCATGCGGTAAAGATCAGGAAATCGGAGCAGGTGTCGATGTGGCATTTCTTGCGCTCGGTTCACGTCCGGTTGTGGCGCGCTCTATTCAGACCTTGGAGCAGAATCCGCTCATTGAAGGCATCATTCTTGTTGTGCGCAAAGAACGCGTGGACAGTGCGTTGCATACGGTTCGCTCTTTCGGATGCCGTAAAATTTCGGCAATCGTCGCCGGGGGGCCGGTTCGATTAACCAATCTGAAAAACGCGCTGGAAAAAGTCCCGGAAGAAGCCACCACCGTATTGATTCATGAAGCCGCCCGTCCGTTTTTGGATAACGGAATCATCACGGAAACCATCAAAGCCGGTAAGCGCTATGGTGCCGCTATCGCTGCTGTGAAAAGTTCTGAAGCGGTTAAGTTTGCCGAAAAAGGGCAGAAGGTCGCCAAATCGCTCGACCGAAATAGTGTCTGGCTGGTTCAAAGCCCCCAGGTCTATAAAATCGAGATATTCAAAAAGATGCTCAAGAGTTCCGGAAAATTGCTGGACGATGATTCTGAGCTGCTGGCTAAAGGAAAGCAGGATATCCATCTGGTAGCCGGCTCAACCGGCAATATGAAAATCCGCACGGCTGACGACCTTCAGGTTGCTTCCGCAATTCTCAGTGTCGCACGGAAAAACAATTAAACTCTCCCCTTGTTGGCGAGCGCTTCACCAATTCGTTGGTAATGTATCGTCCAAGATGTGACCGGCGGATTGCCTGCAACAGCTCCATCATCTGATCTTCCTCGCCTTCGGCAACCAACAACACACTGCCGTCGAACTCATTCTTCACCCAACCGGTTACGTCCAGCCCCTGCGCCAGACTCACCGCCGTGTACCGGAACCCAATTCCCTGCACCCGGCCTTCATAACGCACAGTTATTCGTTGCCGCTTCATCAAATAAAACGGATCAGGTGCGGCGGTTGGCCAGCACCTGAATCCTTGTAAACCCCGGTTCGATCAGCAGGGCGTTACATTTTTGGCGCACGGACCTTTTTGTCCCTGACCTTCTTCAAAAGCGACTTTTTGGCCATCGTTAAGCATGGCGCGTCCCGGGGTCTTCACTTCAGAGTGATGCACAAACAGATCTTTGCCTCCATCATCGGGGGTGATAAAACCAAAACCTTTTTCTGAATTGAACCACTTCACGGTACCTGTACTCATAACGCACTTCTTTCTTTTATTTTACTGTATATCGATCCACACATACGGATCGTTTAAATCAACTTCGACGAGTTTTCCTGCGGCGGCACGTCAGGCGTTCCCGCCTTCTTCTGCCGCTTTTCTTCCTTTTTTCGTTTTTTGGCGAGTTCTTTTTGTCGTTTTTCAAACGAATAGTTGGGTTTGGCCACCGGTACTCCTCTTGGTTGATTTGAGGCTTTATATCACGGAAGCGGGGTATTCTTTCATTAAAAGTGCATTTATCGACAGGCGAAGTTTCCAATGTTTGGGAAAAACCGGCCGAATTTTTCCAGACATTGGAAAACTCTATACCCTTGTACCGCGACCTCTTCGTCCCTTTTCCTATAGATCAAAGTAGTACGACTGCGGATGGTGTGTGATCAGCGCAAAGGTGGATACTTCCGGGTCAGCCATGAACAGTTCGGTGACTTTCAGGCCGATACGGTCGGTGTCGAGCAGATCGCAAACCACCTTGTTCATCTCCAGATCGGGGCAGGCGGCGTAGCCGAACCCGAAGCGGCTCTGGTCGAGTTTGTTTTTCCAAACCTCGGAAAGAGTCAGCTCGCCTTCGGTTGATCCCCACAGCAAACGAATCTGCCGGTGGGCGTATTCCGCCAGCGCCTCAGCGGTCATGACGGCCAGGCCGTGGAAAAGCAGGTAGTCGTGATAACGGTTGGCATCGCGCAGCTCTTTTTCTTTATCCATTATTTTGCGGCCGAGCGTGACGGCCATTAGCGCACAGATGTCCTGATCCGGGCGGAAGAAATCGGCCAAACAAAGTTTTGCGCCTTTTGTGCTACGCGGGAAGGGCATCGGGATGGTGCCGCCCGCGGGATTCTCCAGATAAAAGGTATTGCCGGTCGAATGGCAGTTGAAAAAGCCGTGGATCACTTTCGGGACAAACACGTCGCGAGCGATCTGCTTCATTTCTTCAAGCTTGGGATAAACTTCGTCGTCGAGCAGTTTCTGATACTCCGTGTCGGAGAGTTTACCTTTCTTGTAGCCCCATGCGCCTTTAATCATCCCGTTCAGGTCGAGATATTTCCAGATGGCATCGAGCGGAATGTGTTTGGTTACCGTGGTTCCGATTTTTACATCCGGAACCGGCACATCGGTTGCGATCAGTTCAACCGCCTCATCGGTTTTTCCAATGTTTGGAACTTCGCAGCCGAGGCCGTCGCGCGTCGGCGCGACATACTCTGGAAGTTTTCCGGTGTCTTTGAGTGTCTGCATTGCGGCCAGCCCGGCAAAGGCGTCTTTGCAATAAATCACCTGTCCGGAATAATGTGAACGGCAAGCCTGATCGACGAATTCTTCGGAAAGTGCTGCGCCGCCGAGCAGTACCGGCGTTTTGAATCCGGCATGTTCAAGAATCTTTATATTCTCAGCCATCACCGCCGTGGATTTCACCAGCAGTCCGCTCATGCCAAGCGCCATGGCGTTATGCTCTTTCACCGCGTTCATCATTTTTTCGATTGGTGCTTTAATGCCGATATCGATTACGTCAAAGCCGTTGTTGGAAAGAATGATGCCGACGAGGTTTTTGCCGATGTCGTGCACATCGCCTGCAACGGTGCCGATCACGACCAGCGGGACTTGCTCGCCCGCTTTGCTCTTTTTCATGAACGGTTTGATCATATCGACCGCGCGCTTCATCACTTCGGCGGACTTCAGCACGAAGGGTAGCTGCATAATACCGTCGTTAAAGAGCCGTCCGACTTCTTTCATTGCCGGAAGCAGAAGCGAGTTGAGAAGTTCCTCGGCACTCAGCTCCTTGAGCAGGTCGGGAATGGCGGGTGCCAGCCACGGCGATTTGCCGCGTATAATAGCGTCGGTCAGGACATCGCGTGACGGACGTTTTTCGACAGCAACCTCGGCGGTTTCCTGCACGTTTTCGAATAGATTAATATAGTTTTCGAGCGGGTCGCCGTTTGTCCGATCGTTCGCCAGCAGTGCTTCGGCACCTTTACGCAGCGTTTCAGGAATCTCATTGAGCGGCACAATGGAGGCTACGTTGATAATACAGGCATCCATTCCCGCCTGCACCGCCTGATGCAGGAATACCGCGTTGATGATTTTACGTAACGGCGGCTTTAGACCGAACGAAATGTTGGAAAGGCCGAGCATGGTCCGCACGCCGGGCAGTTCGGCCTTGATCCGGCGGATCGCTTCCAAGGTTTGGAAAGCCGCGTCGCGCAGGGTGGCGTCGCCGCTGCAAATGGTGAATGTCAGCGGATCGATCAGAATTTCTTCGGCCTTGAGTCCGCGCTCGACGCAGAATTCGACCAGCCGTTTGGCAACCGCGACCTTTTCGTCCGCGTTCATCGCCATTCCTTTTTCGTCGATTGTCAGCGCGATCATCGCCGCACCATAGCGCCGCGCCAGCGGCACAACCTGCTCAGCGCGCTTTCCGCCATCTTCAAAATTGATGGAGTTGATCAGCGCCCGCCCGCCGTAGAACTTGAGCGCCTGCTCGATCACCTCGGCGGAGGTCGAATCGATCATCATCGGAATTTTGCATTCGCGCGCCATACGCGGAACCAGCACCGCGATGTCTTTGCTCTCGTCGCGTCCGGCATAGCCGCAGCTCAGGTCGAGCACGTGCGCGCCGGTATCTTCCTGTTCGGTCAGGATGTGGAATGCGCCTTCATAGTCGTTGGCCAGCAGCGTGTCGCGGAACTTTTTGGAGCCGGTCGCGTTGGCGCGCTCGCCGATATAAAGCGGCGCGGGTTCTTGTGTCAGATCGACCGGAAAAAAGAGGCTGGAGGTCTGTTGCGGCGCGGCAACCGGTTCGCGGAGTTTCCAAGGTTTGGAAAACAGTTTGCGCACTTCACGGATATGCTCCGGCGTGGTACCGCAGCATCCGCCGACGATTGATAGACCCTGTACTTTTGCCAGCCCGGCCACCTTTTTGGCGAACTCTTTCGGCTGAAGCGGATAGTTGACTGTTCCGTCCGCGCGTGCTTCGGGCATTCCGGCGTTGGGCATGCAGGCGAGACCGGTTTCCCACACTTGCGCAAGTGTGTCGAGGTGGTGTTCCATTGCATCCGGGCCGGTCGCGCAGTTGAGGCCGAGAACGTCGATCGGGTAGGGGGCGAGAATCGCGGCGGCGGCAGGCACACTTGTGCCGACCAATAGCGTGCCGGTTGCTTCGACGGTAATGGAAACGTAGCGGACGATGTCACTATTCGGGCCAAGGATGTCGTCGGACGCCGCCAGCGCGGCTTTGATCTGGAGTGGGTCCTGACAGGTCTCAATAATCAATCCGTCCACACCGCCGTCGAGCAGGCCTTGAATCTGGATTTTGTAGGCTTCGACCAGCGGATCGAAAGCAATATGTCCGAGTGACGGAAGTTTTGTTCCAGGGCCGATCGAGCCGAAGACGTAGCGCGGTTGTTCCGGTGTGGAAAATTCAGCGGCACATTCGCGGGCGAGAATTGCGGCGGCTTTATTAATCTCGTAAGCGCGGTCGGACAGATTGTATTCACCGAGTGTTACCGGCGAGGCGCCGAAGGTATTGGTTTCAACCGCATCGGAACCGGCGGAAAAATAGGCGCGATGCAGCCCGCGGATTATATCGGGCGCGGAAAGGTTCAGCCACTCGTTACAACCCTCGACGGAGCCCCACTGTTTGGCGGTGATGGTTTGTCTCTGCAAAAAGGTTCCGGCGGCTCCATCGAGCAGGAGCGGTCCGGATTTCAGTCGTTCTTTTAATGTCATGACGCGAAACCTAGCAGATCGGCCTTACTTTGGCAACCATCAATCCTAAAATCCGGATAAACGGATTTTATTTTCCAGACCCGCGGATTTAATCCGGTGCCGGTCAGGCGCCCGGTAGCGGATGGAACGGTGCCGGTCGGAAATAACGGGGATAATTTTTCCAATGTTTGGAACGGAGGTATCCTGAGCAGGCGTATTCGCCAACTGGCCGACGCTATATTGCGACGGCAACGGAACAAAGTGAAGTGGCACCCGACCAATGGGAGAGAGGCCGCACGGATGTGCGGCAAGGAACGAAGTGACTGACAAATGCTTTTGTACTCCAAACAAAAAGAAGCAAAACGGCAAAATTGCGCTTTTCAACGGGGGGTGCAGGACGTAAAACCGTCCCCGCTTTAACGGAGGAGAAATCGCGTGGCAGAAAACGGAAAATGGTCCTCGTCACAGTCGGCGGAGCTTTACGGTGTCGAAAGCTGGGGCGCCGGATATTTCAGCATCTCTGAAAAAGGCGAAGTGACGGTGCACCCGGAAGGTAACGGAACGGCATCAGTCAGCTTGTACGATGTGGCGAAGGGGATTCAGGAGCGCGGGTTCGATCTGCCGGTGCTGGTTCGTCTGAGCGATATTCTCGACGCGCGCATTAAACGGCTTCATGAGAGTTTTGCCAAAGCGATTTCTGAATACAATTACGGCGGTGTCTACCGCGGCGTTTATCCGATCAAGGTCAACCAGCAGCAGCAGGTGGTGGAAGAGATCTGCGGCTTCGGCGCGCGCTACCATCACGGGCTCGAAGCCGGCAGCAAGGCCGAGCTGATCGCCGCCATGTCGTTTCTGCAGGATCCGGAAGCCTATCTGATCTGTAACGGCTATAAGGATGAGGAGTTTATTGATCTCGGGCTGCACGCGCTCAAGATGGGCCTGCGCTGCGTTTTTGTAATTGAGATACCGTCGGAACTGGAGCTGATTCTTGACCGTTCCAAAGTGCTCGGAATTCAGCCGATTCTCGGCGTTCGCATGAAACTTTCCTCACAGGCCAGTGGCCACTGGACGGAGTCGGGCGGCGAGCGCAGTGTGTTCGGCCTGAACACAGCGCAGCTGATCGATGTGGTCGACCGCCTTCGCAAAGAGAACCTGCTCGACTGCCTCAAACTGCTGCACTATCACCTCGGTTCGCAGATTCCCAACATCCGTGACATCCGCGAAGCGGTCAAAGAGGGCTGCCGCATCTACACCGGCCTCGTCGAAGAAGGCGCGGCGATGGGTGTGATCGACTTCGGCGGCGGTCTGGCGGTCGACTACGACGGCTCGCACACAAACTTCACCAGCAGCTGCAACTACACCACTGCCGAATACTGTTCCGCGCTGGTTGAAGAGGTGATGAGCATTCTGGACGAGACCGGTACGCCGCATCCGGATATCATCACGGAATCCGGACGCGCCACCGTGGCCTATTATTCCATTCTGCTTTTCAACGTGCTTGATGTCAGCCGTTTCGAAACCCACGCACTGCCGGAGAAGCTTCCGGAAGACGCGCACGAACTGTTGGTGAATCTGATGGGGGCCTATCAGGCGATGACGGCAAAGAATATGCAGGAGTGTCATCATGACGCAGTGTATTACCGCGATGAAATCCATGAGCTGTTCAAACGCGGCGGATTTTCTTTGCGAGACCGTGCACTGGCCGGGCAGATCTACTGGCACATTCTCACCCGCATTGCCACCCTGAGCCGCGGCATGCGTTATGTACCGGATGAATTCGAACATCTCTCCAGTGCGCTGGCCGATGTCTATTATTGCAACTTCAGTCTTTTCCAGTCGCTTCCCGACTCCTGGGCGATTGACCAGCTTTTTCCCATCCTTCCGATACACCGCCTGACAGAGAAACCGACACAGGACGCGATTCTGGCCGACATCACCTGTGACTGCGACGGCAAGATTGATCACTTCATTGATCTGCGCGATGTAAAAAAGACGCTTCCGTTGCATACACTGAAAGACAACGAAGACTACATCCTCGGCGTCTTCCTCGTCGGCGCCTATCAGGAAACGCTCGGCGACCTGCACAATCTGCTGGGCGACACCAACGTCGTCAGTGTCCGCATTGATGCCGACGGGCAGATTCACTACGCCCGCGAAATTGAAGGCGACTCCGTCGCCGACGTGTTGACCTATGTGGAATATGAGCCGAAGGAAATGGTCCGCCGCGTTCGCGAAATGTCCGAGAACGCCGTGAAAGCCGGCCGTATGACTGCCAAAGAGCGCCGTGCTGTCATGGACGCTTACGAAAACGGCCTGCGCGGCTACACCTACTTTGAGCGGGAAAATTAAAAATCCGAAGAACGAATCTCGAAAGACGATAAATCAGAATAATTAAGGACAGAATGATTATCTGTGTAATTCCGGTTGGTAAGAAAAATTATTCTGTCCTTAATTATTCTGATTAGAAATTAGAGGTTTGATATGGGGAAAGTTTTAATAATCGGAGCGGGGGGCGTCAGCGGCGTGGCGGTTCACAAATGCGCGCAGAATTCCGACATGTTCAGTGAGATTGTCCTGGCCAGCCGCACAAAGTCCAAATGCGACGCCATCGCCGCGCAGCTTGCGCGCCCGATCAAAACCGCGCAGGTGGATGCCGACAACGTGCCGGAGCTCGCCGCGCTCATCAAAAAAGAAAAACCCGATTTCGTTCTCAACGTCGCGCTGCCGTATCAGGATCTGCACATCATGGATGCCTGCCTCGCAACCGGCGTCAGCTATCTCGACACCGCCAACTACGAACCGCCGGACACCGCCAAATTTGAATACAAATGGCAGTGGGCTTATCATGACCGCTTCAAAAAAGCCGGTATCATGGCGCTGCTCGGTTGCGGCTTTGACCCCGGTGTAACCAGTGTTTTCTGCACGTATATTCAGAAACACTTGCTCGACGAAATCCACACCATCGACATCATCGATGTCAACGCCGGCGACCACGGCTATCCCTTCGCCACCAACTTCAATCCCGAAATCAACATTCGCGAAGTTACCGCCAAAGGCCGCTACTGGGAAAAAGGCCAATGGATCGAAACCGCGCCGCTGTCGGTTAAGCATCCGTTCAAGGTTCCGGAAAACATCGGAAACCCGAACATCTACCTCATGTACCACGAAGAACTCGAATCGCTCGCCAAACACATTCCGCATTTAAAACGCGCCCGTTTCTGGATGAGCTTCGGTGACAGCTACCTCAAACATCTCGAAGTGCTCCAGAACGTCGGCATGACCCGCATTGATGAAGTCGAATTTCAGGGACACAAAATCGTTCCGCTCCAGTTTCTGAAGGCACTGCTGCCCGATCCCGCCACTCTCGGTTCGCGCACCAAAGGCAAAACGTGGATCGGCTGTCAGGTCACAGGTCTGAAAAACGGCGAGAAAAAAACCGTCACCATCTACAACGTCTGTGACCATCAGGAGTGCTACAAAGAAGTGCAGTCGCAGGCCATTTCCTACACCACCGGCGTGGCCGCCATGATCGGCGCCAAACTCATGCTTTCCAATATCTGGAAAGGCGAGGGCGTCTTCAACATGGAGCAGTTCGATCCCGATCCGTTCATGGACGAACTCAGCCGCTGCGGCCTGCCGTGGAAAGTTGTCGAAAGCCCCGTCATCGACTTCGGATAATTTAACCACGGATGGACACGGATCAACGCGGATGGGACTCATACGGAATCAATCTGACTTGTATTGATCGGAGTCCGGAAAAGATTTTTACCACCCGCTTCGCTAGAGGGACATCCGAGGGGGTCAGAGTTGGGGATCAGAATAAACGAAACGGGCGATGCCCGCAGCCCTGTGAGCAGGGCTTGATTTGAAACAGGAAACCCGACTGAAAACCGGTTTTCGTGCGAGTTTTCTGTTTCAAATCTGTTCCGTTTATTGCCAGAAGTTGCCATTCCCTGCGGTCATTTCTTTCGGATATGCCGAAAGAACTTTCGGCTCTGCCTCAGGTCTCTGCCTTACTCCGAAGTCTGCTCCAGCGCCAGCGGGTGGTGAAAAATACTCATTAAGTTAATTTCGTATCAATCGGCAGAAATTGATTTAACCGCCCCGAAGCCTCGGGGTCTTCGACAAAAGAGCGCAGGGATCGCAAAAAATTCAACCGGCATGGGCAGAAGCGCTGCCGAAGGCAGGTGTTCCGCTCTACGGAACAGAAAACCCGACGGGAACAGATGTTCACAAACCGGTTTGCGAAATCTGCTTTCGTCGTGTTTTTAACTTTCTGTCCATGGCTTCTCCATTCTTATCTGTGTTGATCCGTGTAAATCCGTGGTTTGATCGGCCGGTTTTTGCGTTCTATGCGTTCTTTTGCGGTTGAGTTCTCATTCCCCTCAACTTTTTTAACTCTTGGGTACACAAATTCGGGGAAAACGAATATGTTGTCCGCATGATTACTTTAAATACGCTGAAACAACTCGGGCAGACCCACGGAACGCCGCTTTTTGTGGTCGATCACGACGTCCTCCGGAAAAATTATGCCACCTTTAAAAAGTACCTTCCGCGTGTGCAGGCCTACTATGCGGTAAAGGCCAATCCCGATCCCGCTATTGTCAAAACCCTGTTTGAGGCCGGCGCCAGCTTCGACGTGGCCTCCATGCCGGAATTCAACACCGTCTATGACCTGATTAAGCGGTTGCCCGCCAAAGAGCGGCAGGAGTGGATCTGGGACAAGATCATCTACGCCAACCCGATCAAAGCCAATGAGACCCTTCAGGAGCTGGATCAGTACAAAGCGCTGGTCACCTACGACAACACCGAAGAGATCAAAAAGATCAAAAAACAGGCTCCCAACTCCGGGCTCTGCCTGCGCCTGAGCGTTCCCAACACCGGCGCGATGTGCGAACTCTCGTCCAAATGCGGCGCGGCCTCCGGCGAGGCGGTCGATCTCATTCTGGCGGCCGACAAAGCCGGACTGGTCGTCGAAGGACTCAGCTTCCATGTCGTCAGTCAGACCACCAACTTCGAAAACTTTATCCAGGCCATCAATCACGCAGCCAGCGTCTTTGAAGAGGC
>Ga0172380_10005381_pt1 | contig 15561 bp, 24 predicted proteins | sample Leawe162metaG_FD_119747 | JGI IMG/M metagenome (GOLD analysis project Ga0172380, IMG submission 119747) | Leachate microbial communities from a municipal landfill in Southern Ontario, Canada - Leachate well 162 metaG | ecosystem: Engineered > Solid waste > Landfill > Unclassified | place...
CTCTTTATTGATAAAGCACGTGACCTTCACGAAGAAACCCTCGAAGGATTCCATGGATAATACAATACACACTGATATATCATTTGCATTCTTTGGAACACCAGAGGTTGCATCAAAAACACTCGCTATTCTAAAAGAACATGGCTATCTTCCTCGGGTTATTATCACATCTCCAGACCGTAAACGTGGACGAGGGCTTATTGAAACAGCATCACCTGTATCTGATTTTGCACACGCAAACAATATTCCCTGCCTCAAACCAGAACGAATCGATGAGGAATTCATGCAACAATTCAAAGCGTACGCCTGCGACATAGCAATCGTTGTTGCCTATGGCGTGATACTCCCTCAGTCACTTATTGATACACCACCAAAAGGTACGTACAATATTCATTATTCACTCCTACCACAATACCGTGGTGCATCACCACTTGAGCAAGCACTTCTTCATGGTGATGAAAAAACAGGCATCAGTATTCAACGTATGGTATTTCGTCTTGATAGTGGCCCACTCATATCACAGGTACCCACACAAATCGACGAACACGACACCAAGGAATCACTCAGAGAAAGACTTATCATTCTTGGTGGAGAAACCCTCGTGTCGCTCATGCCCGAGATACGTGACGGTACTTATACAGAAACACCCCAAGACGAATCTCAAGCAACAATATGTAAGAAAATAAAAAAAGAAGATGGGGAAATCAACCCCGACAACCACTCACGAGAAACATGGAACAAATACCGTGCATTTTCTGGTTGGCCAGGAATATTCTTTTTCAAAAACGGCAAACGTATCAAAATCACAAAAGCATCGTTTACAAACAATTCATTCACTATCGAACGAGTTATCCCTGAAGGTAAAAAAGAAATAGAATACACTCAATTCCTCTCACAATAAACCCCTGTACATTTGTACAGGGGTTTATTGTGAGAGATTTATTCTTCGTATTTTGAAGTAAATGGATTACGTTTTGAGATACCTTTCAGCATCTTTTTAATACTGACTGCACCTCGTTTGAACAATGTCTGATTCCTGTCTTTTGCGTGTGTGATTGTGCGAACAATTTCTTCTTTTGCGTCATCAATTGCAGTATACAGATTATCTTGTTCTGAACTCGCAAAGAAATGCGTACCATTAATCACAATATCAAATTCTGCTTTAAAGAATTCACCCTTATTGTGATGGTGTGTTGTCTTCCCAACTTCAACATATCCAGACACGTCACCCTCTCGAACATATTTCTCGAGAGACGAAAGTCTCTTGTGCACATAATCAGTAATAGCATCTGTTAACTCCATATTCGTTGCCTTTATATTTATGTTCATAGATATTTTTGATTAATTATGCGAGTAATACTTTTAGTATATCACGACTCTCGTATTATTTCTTTTTCCACTCTACCGATGAAGCACCTGTACGTTCTATCTGGTCAGCCTTGCGAAGTGTACGAAGCTGAGACGATGGAACAATATCATAGTGTTTTATTGTATCAAGAGCAGTATCAACACCCCACAGATCACGAGACTCCACCTCCCACCCATCCTCAAATGACCGGAGTGCGACAGGTCGAGAATACTGACGAAGTGTCTTTGTTCCATCATCAAGAAAATATTCGTGAAAATACGACAAGGCAAGCTCTCGGAGTGTTTTGTAAATAGGTTCTCGGTATCGCAAGACAGAGTGATTTGTCTTCGAAAGTGCACCCCAATACCCCCGCTCTTTAAATGGTGTAATCACATGATCAAGGTCATCATGTGTTGTTTTGAGGTGAAGCACATATGGTTCATATCCATGGAGCGAGAGTATATACGCACCAAGTAATGCACCTTCGATACAGTGTGCATTCCATTCGCGTAGTGTTCGTAGTGGTGATTTGATTGTGTCGATACCATCGTATTCAAAATTAAAAGGAATAGTATTGAGAAAATCCTGAACCTGTGCAGGTGTTCTCAGTGATTGCAATAATCTCATTTCTTCCTTTGTGAATCCATCCATGATTATATTATTCCACATAATACACATTCGACAAAAGAAAAACCCGAGCAGGTGCTCGGGTTTTAGCAGTTACAATATGCCACTATCTGTATCCATGTGGAAGGCAATTTGCTTTACGCATACTTGATGAAGTTGAAGGAATAGCCATCCGCTTGCGATACTGTTTACCTTGTGTCGTTGTACACGATGAAAATAAAATAGATACGATACTAACAATCAAAAGAACTCTTTGTTTCATTTTATGGATACATTTTATGGTTATACTTGTAAAAAAAATAGCATACATAAGCATAAAAATCAATATCTATGGCTAAAGGATATTGACAATTTATGTAAAATTTGGTATAATTGAGACAAATAAATAGATCAATGAAAATAAAATTATGCATTGTAGGTATCGCTATTCTGGGAATAGTCACCTCGCACACGTCCTCTGCCCAAGTGTTCTCTTCTCTTCAAAAAGAAGAAGACACTACGGTGGTTGTATCACACCAGTCCCCTCCTCTTTCGCTCGCATACAAGGCAACATGCCTACAGTGTGCATGGGGAGTACGACTGCTTGATGTTACTGCTCGACTGACAGACACAACGCTTGAAAAGTATGTTCGTGTTGAACTCGTAGCAAAGGAGAAACTTATTGGCTTACTCCTCAACGGCAATGAGAGACCAGTCGAGTATGTTGTGACGATTACAAAACCCTTCACTGGTACGATTGAACTCGCAGTGAGATTCACAGTGTTCATCGAACGACCATCAGAAGTACCTATCACAACGATTCCTGTGGTATCACGAAAAATACACGTCAGAGCATTTGATGCTGTACTGTATGCAAACCCATCAATCAAGAACCTCTATATACCTCCTGTACAAGGAATGTATACCGTTGGAAGTTTTATTCTCAAGAATAATCACCCAACAAAGAGACTTCTGTTTAGTGGTGTTCGGTACAATTTCGTAGATTCACAATCATCAGTTTTTGTACAAGGTGTTGCGGACAACATTCACACCAACTACGTTATGCCAGGTGATTCGATTTTGTTTGATGTGTATTTACAATTACACAATCTTACTGAAACGAAGATCCAAACATATTTGTATTTGTACGGATGGTATGAAATGGAAGGAAACACTCCTCCATTTACCGGTGATACACTTGTCGGATTGAGCCAAGAAGCGATTGTTACAAAAGTACTCGGAACGGTAGAACAAGGAATATCAGCAAAAGATATCACCCCTTATCCCAATCCGTGCACCACACGCATCGTATGCCAGACAGATGAACCTCCTCGCATTGTAAACATGCATGGTTCGTATGTACTTACACCAAGCACACACACAGGGAATGGGTATGAAGTCGACACTTCACTACTCCCTGCTGGTATGTATTTCATTGTTACTGAGCACAAAAAACACGCATTTATCAAAATGTAAAACACAAAAAGCCCCTCATATATGAGGGGCTTTTTAATTGACATTTATTATATTACATGATATAATGTAATAAATCTAAAAAAAGTAACCATGGCAAAAACAACCAAAGGGCCAGTAAAGAAAACGGCCGTAAAGAAAAAAGCTCCCCTTAAAGAACCAAAGAAAACAGCTTTTAAGGGATCGAAAAAAACCTGTATGGTTGGAGAGGACTCAATTATCAATCTTATGACTGATATGGCTCCACTTAAAAGTTTAGATATGATAGAAAAAATCATAAACAAACTTAAACCAGAACACAAAAAACGTCTTCTTAAAAAATTGGGTCTGAAAGTTGCCGTCAGTGCTAAATTGAAAAATGAACTCAAAAAAATACTACACGGCACCAAGTAACAACACAAAAAGCCCCTCATATATGAGGGGCTTTTTTAGTCCATATACAGAGAAAGTATTTTACTTGGACTTTGGTGACCGCTTATGACACGGACGCGAGCAACTGGTAGTGTATATTCTCGTGCGATTAGTTCTCGAACACGAGTATTTGCAAGATTTCGTTCTGCTTTTTCACAGACAGATATACGATACTCATCATCTTTAATTTTTTCTACCTGCTCTCTCCTCGCACCCGCAATCACTTTTACCTTGATATACATTAGTGTGTGATACTAGAACAATGCCTTGTATCGGTCACGATTCTGCCAGAGGAAGTAGATATTGAGGAGTAGTAACACATTTCCCATCAGAGCCCCTGCTGTGAACAATCCCCCATCGAGGAACATATGGAATGCGACGATATTGATTGTAATAGGGAGAATCAGAAGCGCGACGAGTGCCATCTTTTTTGCAAGCATTAACACAAAAGAGAGAGTAAATACGAGAGACATGATCCACATGACATATTTTGCATTTGTAAGTGCCATGATGAAATCATACGCTTCTGTCGTATTGTACATATCAGGTGTTGGTGGAGGGAAAATACCCATTGTTCCAAGCACTGGCATAATAAGAATAATCGCGAGCACAACTTTTAATATAATATGTATTACTTTTTTCATAGAGACAGTATACCATTAAATTATTTTGATATGTAGACTACTTTTATTTGATACAATACGTACATGAATAAGAAAACCATTGCAACCAAGACCCCACACACCCTACCGAAAGACATGCGAGACTCTCTTTCCTCTACTAAAAATGCATTCACACTATGGGAACAAATTACTCCCCTCGCACGCAATGAATGGATATGCTGGATTACTTCTGCAAAGAAACAAGAGACAAGGAATCACCGAATCAAAAGAATGTGCGAAGACCTCAAAAAAGGCAAACGCAGGCCTTGTTGTTGGGCAGGATGTATTCATCGAGGGAAATAAAAAGCACCAGTGATGGTGCTTTTTAACTATACTATTTCTTGAGATACTTCCCCGCCATGCTGAGTGCAAATGAAGGAAGGATAACAAAAACAGTTGCGAATAGAAGTTTAATCAACATCTCAGTCTGTGGAGTATCGGGAGTATCTGGACCTGAAGCTGTTAATACGATACAAATACCAATGATTCCGAAAACAATAGATGAATAAATAAAGATTTGTGTAGCTATTTTTTGCATACGTTTAATATAGCAGTTGAAAAAGTGGATGTAAATGTACGCTCATATTTAAATAAAAACATAGATAAATAAAAAAGCCCTGAACATCACAAGGTGAGAGGTGGGCTTTTAAACTATTTTAGTATTCTAATGTGAACACGCAATGGTCTTGTTTCAGAATCATTGAATTGATGAACACAGATATCGTACCTGCTCATTGCTTCATTAAATTTTTCAAATAATTCAAACAAATCAACAGAAGTATCTATATTTAAATGTTTTGACACTTCAGAGCGGGCAATTACAAAATGCCCACCGGCATAATTCAATTTTGCATTACTTTCGGATTCTTCCTTTCCATACAATCGAACAACAGACCGGGAAACAAGTAAACAAATAGTATCCAGTAAATTCTCCTGATGAGTAGGCTCATCTACATGATTTGAAACCATCAAATTAAAAAATGGAGCAAATTCTTTTAAACTTTGATCATTTAGTAAAATTTGCTTCACCTCCTTAAAAAGTTCTCCTTCGTTTTGCTTAATTCTCTCTTGTAGTTCTTGTATATCATCCATGCGAGAGATAATTAACTGATTGTTTAAGTGGGCTTTAGAATCCTGATGAAACCCTGCTAAAATTACTTGCTTTTTCATGATTTAAAATATTTTTCTTTACATTATAACTAATTCATATTTTTGTCAAATGGCAATAATAAAAAGCTAATCACTTTCGTGATTAGCTTAAAATTGTTTTACTGGAGTATATATGGCTCGATTATTCTCCGTACATACTTTGATTCATAAAATCTCGAATGAACCCCTCTAAGAAAGTGCATAATTCCTTTATCTTTAATTTCACTCATTGTATTGAGCATACTTTTAGCAAAAGGCTAAGAAGCCCTTCTCTATTTAATATTCACACTATCGAGAATAATGTAGTATTAACTTCTTAATGCTAATAACTGTTTTTGAGGCCACCTTAAACAATTTCATATATCTTACATTATTTTAAATAAAATGAAAGTTTCTAAGATATTTGAAATGGTTCCAAAGCTATTAATTTAGAACTAAATAAAAAAACCGCCATAAGACGATTTTTTATTCAAAAAAATGTATTCTAGCCGAAAAGAAAATCCTTGGCCTTATCTCTTACAATTTCCGAGTGACTTAATTGTTTCAATGAAGAAATAATCGATAAATCTGGTTTTTGTCTTTTGATTAATACATTCAAAGCTTTTAATGCTTCTTCATCTGAATATGATTGATTTTTAGCTTTTGCTATTTTATACAATTCACTGTCAGGCGTTTTTTCAGTTATTTCCATACTATATTTTATTTAATTGGTTATCACAAAACCCAAAAGGCTCTCTGAAAACCAATCAAATAAAATATAAAAGAACTGTATTGAGTGAATAATACAGTTCTTTTATATTTTGTCAATACATGCTCCCGATGTGAGAGGATGTTCGAATAGCTTAGTGAATTACGCTTCCACTATCACCTCGAACCCGCCAGTAGCGAAACGCTTCATATCGAACGGCATTGTAGCAGGATCAAAATTATTCATACCGGGGTCACTCATCACTTTCTTGTTCACCTGATCGCGGTGTGCTTTTGATTTGTATACGATCCATGAGAAAACAACTGTTTCAGTTGGTTTAAGATTCGCAAGTTTGGCAAAACCCAATCCCCCACCTTTTTGTACTTTTAAATCATCTCCTACGCATTCGAAGTATTCCAAAGCACCATATTTCTTCCACGTCTTCGCCCCCCATTCTGCCATCTTCTTATAAGCTTCTATATCCTTCTTCTTTATTGGTATCACAAAACCATCAACGTATTTTTTATTATTTTTTTTCATGTATTTAAATAGATAATTACCTTTTAATATATTATTAATATAATAGCACGGAATTTAATAATGGTTATTGATGTGAAAGAAAGTTAGAATAACTATTTTAGATAGATAGAAAAATCCACCAAGTAATAGATTTTTCTATTACTTGGTGGATTGGTTTTACGAAGTTGAACACAACTCTATAAGATTCTTATTGGTTGATGAAGATGCTAAATTATCTAATCCAATTTTCTTACAACCATAGATAAATATTCCTTTGAGTCTTTGAAAATCATCGAAATTATCAATCTCAAGTATGGTATCCCAACTTCCATCATGAGGACGCTCTATGGTACCATACTTTTTACCTTCATACTCTTTTTCTTCAAAAATCAAGTTCTCAACCAAACTACCATAGATCAAATTAAGATGCTCTTCTTCCTTAAGATGGTAATTAGTAGATTTAATATCATACTCAATAATAAGTTTTACTGAAACATTAACCATGAACTCGCTGTTATTATCGAATGCATTATTATGTCTAATGCCTGTAATGAATTCCATACCTCTAATAAAATAATAAGGTTTAGGCATTACATTATGATATCGTTTTGCTGATATCTTTAATGTTTCATTGCGGAATAAAATAATTCCTTCATCAGTTTTAACTTCATTTACAATACCACATGATTTTAAATATAGAGCCCTTGTTTGATTAGTGGCTTCCCCAGCTTTCTTAAATAACTCTTTAAGAAAAAGATCTGGTCTCAATATTTGATTTTTCATTTTGTTTGATTTTAAGAGTTTAACAATTTTTCTTTACATTACATTTTTCAACTTGTAAAGTCAATGGGTTTGAACTTTGTATAAGGTAACAAAAAATCACCTTGATTTACAAAGTGATTTTAAGTGCTCCGAATGTGAGACGATGTTCGAATAGCTATTTAGGCAAATAATATAAAATTATAAGTTCTCTCGAAGTTTATTTTCTAGTTCATCAAAATCTTTATAAGATAAACATAAATCAGAAATCCCCTTAAGAGTACTTGATATTTTCTCTAATTCATTTGCTATTGTTATAATTTTCTTCTCTTTTGCAAAAGAGTATCCTGCCTCTATGCCCACTCCAAAAGCAATTTGTGATGCCTCAATAAGAATCAAATCAGACTCATCTATTTTTTGAAATGCTTTTTCCATCATTTCTTTTTCATCCGCAATGTATTCTTCGTCTTGGGCAAAACAATAAGGTGTGTGTCCTAATATTTGTAAAATTTTCTTAATTTTTGGAACTAAGAGCAGTGATTCTTTATCGTACTTTATTCCAATGAAAATTTTCATAATAGTAAGTATATCATAGGTTCGAATTCCTAGGTACGGCAAAATAAAAATAACCTAGAAATAAGGTGATTTTTAAGAGCTACGAATGTGGGATGAAATTCGATTAAGTTTAAGGTAAAAAAAACCCGCTCAGAGAACGGGTTTCCGTGCTGACGGGTTGTTAATATGTAATCTTAAATCACCAAATTCGGAATTATATTCTTAATATCTTTTTATTTTAATTGTCTTACCAACTCCCACTTTGTCTGAAAAATCCAATTAGCAAAATCAATTTCAGTTACATTTGTCACATTTGAAAATCCAAGTTGTATAAAAACTTCAGATTCAGTTAAATCAAAATTATATTCTTTTGAATAACCACTAACCCTGAAAGCAACACCTGATCTTTTCTCTTCATCTAAGAAAAACCAGACTACCGTACCAATAGGCAAAATTGTTTCCTCGGTTTGTTTGCGCATAACACATACTAGATCGTCTTCTTTTAAGAGTTCTTTTAATCTTAAGAAGGTAGTTATCATAAAGGGTGACGATTTACCTAAACGATTTATGGTTTCTTCTGAACTATCGTTTTTTAGACTCAGACTGAAAAAATATCTTTCCATTTTGCTTCGATTATTATGTTTTTTTGCAATATTGCTCTATAAAAACCAATAAATGACATGCATAGAGCAATACACAAAAAAACATAAATAAATATCAAAGAATTGTAATTGATGTTATACTATAATATATTTTATTGAGTGTCAAATGATCCGAGTACAGGACGAAGTTTGAAGGATAATAATAAAAGGCTGAACACTTAAAGTGAACAGCCTTTTTATTTTACAAATTTTTTAATAAACTAATTTCCTCTTCAGAAAAGTTTGCTTTCAATTTTTCTAGCAGCTTCTCTTTTTTGCTTAATTCTGAGTTCTCGTCTTTTAAAATACGATTTTTAATTTTTTCAGGTAATTCATCAAAGCTCTCATAAGCTTTAATTTCTTCAATATCACCTGAGCCTTGCCCCATAGCACCTTGATTATGAGCGACTCTTTTAGCTAATTCTTCATCTAAAACAGCACAAATAAATGAGCCGTCTGTGCCATCTTGACCCCTATTGGAGACACTAAAAACTGTTTTCATAATTTAATTGTTTTATATTTGCCTTAACATTATATTTTTAGATGTATAAAGTCAATAACCCAAAAATGAAGCATAGATTTTGTAAAATTTTTGAGATGTTTCCGGTGTTAATGTTTCAGAACTCGTAAAAGAAAATTCAGAAAGAAACAATAAGGAAAAAGAAAACCCACCGAAGTAGATTTTCTACTGGTGGGCTACATTGTTTGTATATTCTTTTAAGCTATCTTTCTTCTGTATGTTCTGTATTCTTTAATCCATTCATCTGTATGTTTTCCCATATGACGACCTCCCAATTTTGATGCTTTCCAGATATAATAGCGAAATTTGTTCTCCCATGAATCATTAGGGTCGAATATAACTCTTCTTTCCTGATCAGAAATTTTCTTTACAAATTCAAGAATATGGACATCTTCGTTGTTCTTGATAATAAGCTTGTTATTTTTCTTAAGAACAATGGTAGTTGCATCAATTCCTAAACTTCTATCCATTACATGTTGTTTTGTTTTGGAATATGTTTCAGGGTCGACAGGATCGGCAAACAGGAGAAGTGTGTTGTTTTGAATGAAAGGCAATGAGTATTTTTTCTTCTCGTTTGTTAATCCTTCTTTTATCCATGTCTTTATCCTGAAGGGAAAAAGTTTATCATCTAAGGCAACGAACGGGCAGAAAAATAATTCCCCATTCCATTTGAAAACACCTTGGGTGATTTGGAGAAGATAATAAGCAACCATGCCTAAATCTTTAGTAGGTATGTTTTTAAGTTTCATGATTATACAGTTTTTCTCTACATTATTCTTAATAAGTTATTAAGTCAATTGGGTTCAAATTCCTAAGTTAAGCAATATAAAAACCCACATTTGCGTGCGAGTTTTTATATTGCTCCGAGTATGGGACGAAGTTCGAATGGAAATTTTAGGCAAATAAAAAAGCCTCGGTACTCCGAGGCTTTAAATTTAAACTTTTAACTTTAGGATAATCCTTCGTTATTGGGATTTAGTTCCTTTTGTAAATCACCATGACTTCTGTTTCGTAGGTTTTTTCTGATTTGTGTAACTTCATCGCTATGAACGAGCTCCTTTAGGAAAGGATATTTTGTAGTATCAAACATACCCTGAGAGATGAAGAAATTTCTTAACAGGTCATGGGACATTTTGCCATATGACTCGTTACTTAGAGCGCATTCAATTTTTATCTTGATAGGTTCTAATTGTAAAAATCTTTCTATGGTTATGCCAGCATATGATCCTCCTCCATAAAAAGTACCCAAGATTGATTTTGTTGCTAAAGCCAAAACTGTTTTTTCATTTTTATCCTCCATAATTTTAGGAAGTTCCTGTAAGAAAAGATTTCCTATTGGCATAGCCAAAATGTCTTCTATTTTGAATATACTTTTTTTCATTTTTATTGGGGTTTTAAATTGTTACCGCAAGCTCCGTTAGAACCTATGGAAACAATTTAAAATCCCAACACCAAAGAACTACTATGATTTGCATAATAGCATAGATTATATAAATAGTCAAACAGTGCTCCGGGTCTGGGATGAAGTTCGAATGGCTATTACCAAACAAATATAAATATTTCTACTACTCTGTTATAATCTTATATATGAATGAAGAAACTACTATACAGTATTCTCATATAGGTGCCTACGGAATTTACATCAAAAATAATGCTGTTTTGCTAATAAAGAAATCCAGAGGACCATACACAGGAATGTATGATTTACCAGGAGGAAAAATTGAGGCGGGAGAAACAATAGAAGAATGCCTCAAGAGAGAGTTTATTGAGGAAGTTGGGTGTGAGATCACTAGTCAAACATTTTTATCTGAAAATGAATACACCACCGAAGAATACAAAGGTAACCCGTTTCGTCATTTCGGCACATACTTCACTGTTTCTATATCTTCAGATGATATTAAAACTGGAGCTGATGGAGAAGATTCACTAGGAGCAGAATTTATTAATCTTGATACTCTCGATCAGACAGAAATCTCTCCAATAGCTAAACCTATGATAGAAAAAGCTATAAGTTTTTCAAAAGATAATAATTAGGTTCGAACGACTAACTTAGGTAGGAAAAATAACCATTACAAAATATGGTTGGAAAAATTGCTCCCCCGGTAGGGCCGTGAATACACATATCGATCCTTACAGGATCAGTACACCTTTTGTACTTTTTTTGAAACAGAGTTTCTTAAAAAGACACAAAAGCTTTTCGATCCCTACACGCGACTAAAGTAGTTTAGTCGCTCGGGGGAGCAATATAAAAACCCACACTTGCGTGCGAGTTTTTATATTGCTCCGAGTATGGGACGAAGTTCGAATGAGTTTAAGGTAAAAAAACCCGCTCAGCGAACGGGTTTCCGTGCTGGCGGGTTAAATTTATTCATTTTCAATTGCGAGACCCAATTGATCAACGGTATCACTTAGTTCCCTCGTGAGTTGCATCCATCTCTCATTTACCTCTTCATCTATAGGAGAGATTTTGTTAATATTTCTTCGGATTTCTATTTCTCTCTTAAAATGTTCCTCAGTTTGGTCAATTAGCGCTCTCAGAAGTTCCGGATACTTGGTTTTTGGGAACTCGAACCCTTCGGGAATTTTACCTTCTCGCATTTCATTGATTTTTTGCTTTTGCTCTTCTTCATCTCTTGTAATATCTACATTGGCGAGTACTTTCGTGTAAAACACGGCGTATTCTTCACCAAGCTTCAATAACTCATTTTTTATAGTATTTACTTTGTCGAGGAGATTTTTTTTATTTTGCATAATATATATTTAATTGGTTATCACAAAAGCCAAAAAGCTTCTCTGAGAACCAATCAAATACAATATAAAAAGAACTGTATTGGATAGGATAATACAGTTCTTTTTATATTTTGTCAATACGAGGCTCCGAGTATGGGACGAAGTTCGAATAGTCATTTTAGATAAATAGAAAACCCACCAAAGTAGATTTTCTACTGGTGGGTTAATTTTAAATCTGTGGCACAAAAAATCGAACTCTTCGATATGAACTCATATCTCCCAAGGAGTATATACTGGTCTCAAATCGCTTCCCCATTCCTCCTGGTATAGGATTTATTGAAACAGGAAGAATAAAATAATCTGCTTCTATAAAAAAAATACTGGGATTATGTCCAATTTCAGTTATGAACTTTTGATTATTAAGAACTATATGCTCTACCTGATCAGCATTCAAACTTATTTTTTTCAAATCTCCATTTACAAGTGAGAAAAGATGGTGGAACATTATATCAATTGATACATCATGTATTCCATTTTGCGAGAACTCATATGTAACAAGTTTTGCACTTTTTTTACTGTAACTTATCTTGTTTAAGTCAGACCAATATTTTATTTCAGGATCTCCTCCCCTGCCATCATACCCAGTCTTCTTAATACTATCATCAAGTTCTGAAAATAATTTTTTTCCATCAGAAGCAGGACATTTTATATCAGACTTAATAATTTTCAACTCAGCTTTTTCACTGATTGAAATTATCTCAGGAAGTTTTTTAAACATTACTGGTTTTTTAACAACTTCAGTTTTTCCTGAAAGAAACTCTTTTAGCCCTTCTTCACCGCCAAGCTTGTTAACAAGTGCCTCAATTTTACCGAGATTTAATTTTGAATATTTCATTTTATTTAATTTTATAGGCTGATAGCCCGTTTTTACTTACTGTCCGTAAGTTGGAACTAGACCACCTTGGTCATAGTTAGAAAACACCTAATAATTTAAGTATCTTTTAACTATGAACCTATAAAGAAATATCAAAGAACCACTATCCTTAGTAGAATAGCATATTTATATATATTTGTCAATATTGCTCCGAGTGTGGGACGATGTTCGAAGGGCAATAATAAAAGGCTGAACGTTTGCACGCACAGCCTTAAACTGATGTCAGTCTAGTAACCCTTAAAGTGCTTGTCATATTTTTCGACAAGAACACCGAATTCACCAGAAAAAGCTAACTGGGCCTTCTTCCTTTCATTAAGATCTTCTATCTTAAGTGATTCAATCTCCCAAAAGTCTGATTTTTTAATCATTTCTTTGATTATCTGAAAAAAGTTTAAATCTATTTTATTAAATCCAAACTTGGTATCTCTTCCTTTTGTTCCTTTTGGTTCAATTGAAATTGATAGTTTGTTTTCAGTCAAAAGACTATTGCCCAGGTAAATTCGTATGATTGCCCCATGAGGACTTTTAAAAAGGATCTCTCCATCATTATTTTCCTCCATTTTAACTGTGTCTGATAGATTTTTTTCAAATAAATCTATAATTGCTTTCTTAAGGCTTTCAACGATATCTGATATCTTTTGAACTTCTTGAATACTATACATAATTATTATTATTATTTAATTGGTTGTCACAAATCCCAAATAGAATCTCTGAAAACCAATCAAATACAATTTGAAAGAACGACATTGTTTATACAATATCATACTATATTTATTTGTCAATATTTGCTCCGAATACGGGAGAATGTTCGAATGAGTATTTTAACTAGTCAGTTCTAGAAACAAATTCTTTAAATTTTTCTAGATCTTGTTGAGTTCCAAGAATATAAGCTTGTTCATTTTCAAAAACAACAATTTCACTCACATATGGACGAGAATAAATTTTTTCTTGATACATCGGCAAACCCATATTATCTTTAGGTCCTATATATTCTATTAAATCTTGATTAAGTAGTTTTAAACTATCTCTATCTAAACTTTCATAATTAAGTATTCCATCATTTTTAATATATTCTGACATTTTTATTTTTGGAACAAAGGTATTTCCACCGTAATATTCTTTGTATTTAAGTGATGTTATAAATGGATTTTTTATATTTAAAATTATTCCATTTAGAAAACCTTCTCCTCTCCTGTACTTTTGAGCAAATGTTTTATCTGGTGTAGTATATATTCCTATTCCAAAATTACCCGATGAAGAATGATTTTCTAGATCAAAATTTTCAAATTTTCGAGTACTTCCATGCCATACTATATCTTTTATTTTACTTTCTGGAAAAATAGTATCTAAATATTCAGAATACTGTTCTTTTGTTCCAAGTTTTTCTAATTCAGGATTTTGCTCAAATATAAAATCTACCCCTTCTTTTACTTTAATTTCAGGGGTATTAATGATTTCATTTTTAGGTTGCTCGAAACTCATATTGTATATTATATCAAAAGTTCGAATCCTATCATAGGTAAGAAAAAATCACCTGATTTCTCAAGTGATTTTCTAGAGCTCCGAACTTGGCGTGATGTTCGAAAGTGTTTATTAGAACAATAAAAAAGCCCCCGTAAGGGTTCGAATGGTTATTATTCATCAGCTACAGGTATAAAATTACCCCCATTTTCTTTATATACAGTAAATAATTTATTCTCTAAATCATCAGCTAAAATATTAAATTCGGAATAAAGTTCTGCATACTCTATATTTTCTTCTAGCTTTTTCGGGTTAGGTGTTTTAGTTATAAATCCCTTTGAATGATCAAAAGGGTCAATATATTCTTGTAGGATTAATCCTGTATGAGCAAATAAATTCCTAATAGAGCTTAATCGTCTTAAATCATTTATTAATTTATTGTCTTTAGTTATTTTTGATAAAATATTTATTTTTAAGCCAAAATTAAAATATTCATCGTAAAGGGCTTTTGTCATAAAATCAATATTAACTTTTTTGAAAAAATATTGAGTAATAAAAACATCAACTACTCTTTCAACATTAATTGCTCTGTTTATAACTTCTCCTCTATATTCTTTAAGTTTTTTATCGTCCATATGTACCTTCTGGAGTTCTAGTAATACCTGGTTCTATTTCTTCTATTGAGAATTTATTTTCATTGGATTGATTATTTGCTATTTTAGATTCGAATTTCATATTCAAATTTTATCATAAGTTCAAACTTCTGCTAAGGTAGAAAAAATAAGCCTTGTGAATTAAGGTTTAAAATTTTGCTCCCCCGGTAGGGTATCTTTCCTTACAGGAACAGTATACCTTTCGTATTTTTTCGAATGAGTACATCCTTAAAAATATACTCAAGGTCTTCGATCCCTACACAAAAAGTCGTTTAGACTTTTCTCGGGGGAGCAATATAAAAACCCACACTTGCGTGCGAGTTTTTATATTGCTCCCCCGGTAGGGATCGAACCTACGACCAATCGATTACATTTATCCTAAAATTACTTAAAGGGATGGACTATATCATATCCATGTTTTGCTTGCGCAAAATTTAGGACCGAGGCGCTTC
>Ga0172380_10005382_pt1 | contig 15560 bp, 9 predicted proteins | sample Leawe162metaG_FD_119747 | JGI IMG/M metagenome (GOLD analysis project Ga0172380, IMG submission 119747) | Leachate microbial communities from a municipal landfill in Southern Ontario, Canada - Leachate well 162 metaG | ecosystem: Engineered > Solid waste > Landfill > Unclassified | place...
GATGAAACAATAATTTTAGATGGGTCAGGAGCTAGTGATTGGATTTTAACATCAGAGAATTATGGTAATTATGATTTTTAATATAGTAGGTGATTTATGGAACAAACATTTTTAAATATTTTTACAACATCTGTTTTTATTTTCTCACTTGTAATTGCTATTATGGTTTTGATTTTAAGAAGAATAGTAGAAACAATAATAAAGAAAATATCTTTTATAATTCCTGATAAATTAGAAAATCATATAATATTTTTTTGGAGAGAATGGATATTAAGAGGTCTTCCACTTTTAGTTGGTGGTTTGTTAGCATATCTTCTTAAAGATTATCCATTTCCAGAAGAATTTGTATCTAGTGATTCGGCGCGTACATTTGTAGGTATTATTGCTGGTTTAGCTAGTAGTAAAATTTATGGATTTGCTAAAAAATCTATCGATCAATATTTACCAAATTCAATTAAAGAAAAAATTAATAATGTAAACATATTAAAAAATGATATTACAGAAAATGTAGAAGAAAAAGAGTAATTAAAAAGGAACGTAAATGACAACTTATCCTTCAGCAATTGATAATGATGTAAGTGTAGTTAGGATTGATGATAATTTATCTGAACTTGGAACTACTGCAATAAACCAATTAAGACAAGCTGTTTTTTCTATTGAAAAAACAATTGGTATAAATGTGCAAGGTTCAAAAACAAATTTAAATGATCGTATTTCTGTTTTTATCAATGCTGATGGAACTCCTAATTTAACTGGTTTAGGATTACCGACATTTCCAATTGATAATAATCAAATTGCAACAAATGCAAATATAATAGAATCAAAACTTAAACTTGATTTTGGAACTTCAAGTTTAAATAATAGAATAGAAACTTTAGTAAGTTCTATTTCTTCTATTCAATTAAGTTTATTAAATCTTAATCTAAATATTATAGGACATATAGCAGGAACTTCATCTAATCATAATGCTAGTGCTATTATGTTAGATGGTGGTTTATATACTTTATATGAAAAAGATGGAACTCCAAGACCATCGGTTAATGTAGCATCTGCATTAGTAGAAATTAATAACGAATTAATTGGTCATGAAAATGAAATAACAAATGCTCATGTAGCTAGCGCTATTGAAGTTGATTCTTCAGAATTTTTAGAAATTCCAGTAGATAAAACAAATGTACAATCTGTATTTAATTATTTAGATCAAAGAGAAACATTATCAGCTGGTCTTGATAGAGCTACATTACATTCAAATGGAATTTGTCGTACTGCTAGAAATGATAATTTATCTGGTGATGGATATGGAATGAATGTTGTTCCATTAACATCAGTATATGTTTATTTAGCAATGCCAGATCAAACAGATCCAAATGACACAATAGCTAATGGTGATGATATTGTTGAATTTATACCATCTCAAGAAGATATTGATAGTTATTCTTTTGATGAAAAATTTGGACGTGTTTTAGTTGGTGATATTGTACGTATAACATATCCAGTTTGGTCTGGATATGATGGTTATATTTGGGATGAAGGAGAAGATGGATATATTTGGCAGGATGGATATTCGTATGTATCTGAAGATTTTCCAATTAAATCAGTTTCTCATGAATTTGTACCTGAAAGAAAATGGGTAGTAAGAATTAATGCATATAATTTGGTAAATGTTATAGATGGATATGCACGTGCAAGAATTGATAAGTCTAAATTTGATACAAATACATGGGGTGTATTTGTAGCTGCTGGGGCATATCAAAATATATTTCCTGTTCTTCCAGGAATTTCACCATATCCTGATGGAATTATTTTAGGTAATCCAAGAGGAGCTGTTGCTGTTGGATTAGGGTTTGATCCTGGCCAATTAGATTCTACTCATTATAATCTTTATTTAAGATTATATTTAGATACTACATTAACATCATTTTCAAATTTGCCACCTATAGATGTTACAGGAGATGCAGGAGCTAGTTGTGGAAAATATACAATAGATAGAGTTGTTGAAGAAACAAACAAAGCATTTAGAGCCGCTGGTTATAATTACAGATTTATTGCTTTTAATCAAAAGGGTGAATTTGGTATAATGTTAGCAGATTTTTATAATGAATCTTCTTTTTCTATTATAAATGGTGTTGTTAGTGGTGATACAATAATTCCATCTATTTATACACAAAATGTTATTGGGGATGCGTATGATGGCAATGATCCATTAGGATTGGGTTTATCAAGAGCTGGTTTTGCATCTCCTATAAATACAACTTCGTATTCAGGACCACAATCAGCTTCTAATTTATCAACGTTTATAATTAAACCAGTAAAATATCGTTATGCTGTTATTAATGGAACAAGAAGGGATTTAGTTGGTTCTAAAAACTTTGTACAAGGTGATGGATATTTATTAGCAGTAGTTAATGATGTAAATATTGTTGATGGATCTCAAGTTGTCCAATATGAAATTAATGCAGATTTAAGATCTGAAGGTTTAAAACCTGGTAAAACAATTGTTATACAATCAATAAATCAAAATGACCCAAGTATTATTGGATATGGAAGATTTATTATTGGTAAAGTATCTTATAATGCTCCTTGTGATATTGTACAAACTACAACTATAAGTGTTATAAATGGTGTTCATTCTGATGATATAGATATAGCTTTAGGAGCAACATCTTCAATAGGAGATATTGTAAGAATTTATTTCTCAGACGATTCTGTTGGTTTTAATACTACACAACTTGTAAATGTTCCTGGTGATTATCATAGATATCATGAAATATTTATTAATAATGAAGGTCATACATTTGGAATAGAACGTGCAAGAATTTTAAAAAGCACTCAAACCGTTATATTATTTGATACATTAAAAGATAATTGGAGAATACGTAATGTATCTAAAAAAATAATAGGATATCAAACAGATCCTTCTATATATAGATATTTTGTTAGATTATGTCTTAGAAATTATAATTCATCTACAGGTGAGTTTGATGGTTATATAGGTGAACCAAATGGCACTTCTAATTTAATAAATATTGGACCTATTACTAAAGGTACAAAAGACAATGTATTAAGATTCTATGATAATACATATATAAATTATATTGATATTGAATATCGTGAAGATACCATTAATCCTGGAACTATTGTATGTACTACAGAACCAAGAATTATAGATATTGAAATTTTTCCAACAGCTTCAAAAAATGATGAATATTTCTTAATTGCAGGTGTAAGTCATAGTAGTAATCATGTTATGTCTATTACTGATTTAAGAGAATTTGGAACGGTATCAGAAACGAACCTATCAGATTCTGCTATTGAATTTATACAATCTGGTGAACGTTATTTACATGCTAATGGTATTGTACGTGGATTCGAATATAAGGGTGTTGGTACAGGATCTACTGGGAGATCTCTTTTAACATTCTCAGGTGGTTTAGCATTAGTAAATGGTTCATTTGTACCAATGGATTCTTACAGTGTAAAATTACCAGAAATTAAATCTAGTATTAGTGATACTGTAGAATATTTTATTTGTATTACTAAAACAGGTCAATTAAAAGCAATAGTTAAAGATGTAGGTGTTCAATTCTTTACAACTTCTGGCACTCAATATTTTATTGAAACTTTAAGTTTTAAAGATATTATTGATACTAGAAAAGATTTAACAATCATAGCTAAAGTTATAGCTGATTTAACTAGTACTTTTATATTAGAATCAGTTACTGATGCTCGTAGATTTATAACAAATCAAGATTTAGGATCTTTTACATGGTGTAATTGTGATGAAACAGATGGATATAATGCAAACTTTATAACAGTTGATTCTTTATGTAACTGGGTTAATGAATATGGACTTACTCAAGTTAAAGTAAAATATGTTAAAGTTAATGATACAGAAATATATTTATCTTTTGATAATTATGTAGAATTAATTGGTGGAACTTATGAATTAAATAGTAACATTGGTTTGGTTTTTACTAAAGGAAATTGCAAGATTAAAGATGCAAAAGTATTTTATACACCAAGTACAACTCTTAGTTCAATAAATATTTTTGGTTTGAATTATAATTATGGAGCATTTGTTGCAAAAAGTATTATTACTCCTGCTACAAATATAGAAAATTTTATAATTGAAAACTCACATTTTTATAGTTTACAAAGCACTCCAAGACCACCATTTGTTTCATGTTTTGGAACTACGAATACTTTTAAAAATATAACTTTTAGTGGAAATATTTTACAAGATTCATCAGATTATGCAAAAAAGAGTTTAGCATATGCTTTTATAAATATTAATGGTGCAGGATCTTTGAATTATCCTACAATGTCTAATATTATAATTGAAGATACAAAGATAGATGGTTATCAAGGATTATTAATATCAGGACATGCTACTACTTCTGGTAATGGTTGGATTAATCCTACATATTGTAATATTGAAAATTGTGTTATTCGTAATAATCAATTAGGTTTAATTGGATTTAATATACTAAATAATTCATTAAATAATCAAATACACATATTAGATAATCAATCCAAAGTAATTATAAGTGGTATATTTGCTACTATAAATAGTTATGGAAAATATGCCGACTCAATTGATTATTATGAAGAAATTTATGGAGCAGAATATATTATCAGAGGAAATACAGTTGAATTTATGAAAATAAATTCTGTTGAATATAATTGTATTATTTCGGAAAATACATTTGTTGTACATGATAGCATATTATTTAATCAAATAGTTACAACTTCAACCACAAAGAGATATGCATTAGTTGTTATTGGAAATAATCCAACATATAATAATCAAATTATTTGTGCAAATAATATTATAAATGGTAATTCAAATACTTCATTACAATATCTTTATGCAATGTATATTATTGGAAGTTTATCTATTACTGGAAATAAATGCAATAATATTTTACATGGTATTTATGCATCAGTTAAAACAAATAATAATTTAATAATTGGAAATACATTAAAATCAATTAATATAACTGGTTTAACAAGACCTATATATGTATTAGGTGATGGTCATGGATTTATTTCTACAAATTGGTTTGATGTTTCTGATAGAAATAATATTATATCTGGTACATATCCAGAAAATTGGATTGTATCTTCAGAAAACTTTGGTACTTTTGATTATCCATAAAATATTAAACAATAATATATAAGCAATATTTTAGTATTATTTTATGACAACTCCAGGAACTGGAAATCTTGTAAGGCATGAACTGTACAATATACATAATGTTGTACAGAACGCGCTTACATCTTATCCTAAAGAATTAGTTATAGGAATCCTTAGGGAAGAGTTTGCTCAAGATACATATTATAGATATGTATCTGATGAATTTGGATTTCCAAAAGTAGTTGATATTACAGATTTACCACAAGATGCTGGATATAATGATAATCTAACAACTAGAATTTATATTGGAGAAGCATGTCATTTTGATGCAATATTCTATCCTGCTATTTTGGTAAAAGTATCATCTGCTAAATATGTTCCAATTTCAATGAATAGAAATAAAGATATAATTGAATATGAAAAATATTATATAGATGATGGATATGGAAATTTTAGATCATATTTTACTCCTAAATATATTGATTTATCAGGAGCTTGGGAAGGAACTTTAACAATAGATATATTAACAAGAGATATTTATTCTAGAGATAATCTTGTAGATATTTTGATGTTAATGTTTGCTGATATAAGATTTGAAAGTTTTAGAAAGGCTGGTTTATTAATAAAATCTGGTCAACCAAGTCTTGGCGGAGTTTCCGAAGGTGAAGATCGTCAACAAGATAAACTTTATAAAGCTTCTATTAATGTTGATTTTCGTAGTGAGTGGAGAAGATTAATACCAATAGATGGAATAATTGAAACAATAAATTTTTGTATAGATTTTAGAGCATTCAATACTACTGAATTTCAGAATATAATAGTTCCTGATTTAGAAATTAATCAAAAATTATCTCTTTTGGATCAAATTGAAATTTTGTAATGCATATCTACGTATTAGTTTATGCAAAGCTAATAGTAATAGTTTAACATATAATAAGGCAATAATAGCTTTGAGAGGATTATAAATGGCCAATATTCCAGGTGCAACAAGTGTAGTTCCAGGCGTGTATTCAGAAACAAAAACGCTTCAGCGTGGCGTTAGTGTACCAACTGGTTCTCGCCTTGCTTTAATTATAGGTGAAGGTTTGAAAGAAGAAACCTTAGTTGGTTCCGCTAACGGTAACGGAAACGATGGTTTCAATCCAACTTACACATCTTCAACAGGCTCTGATGGACGTCACTTTTTATTAGGTATAGGACAAGATGTAGTAGCTCCTGTTGTAATAAATAGATCTAGATTGTTCAAAAATGGAATTGAACTTAACCTGTCAGAAGATGTGGTTGATTTATTATCATTTGATTCTAGATTTGATGCTAGATTAGATCCTGAAACTGGGCAAATCGAATTGCAACCAGCTTCACTTGTAAGACAAACAGGTGATCAATATTATAAATCTTCTACTAATAATATTGGGAATGGTACTATTTCTAATCTGACATTAGTAGATATTAATTCTCCACCTGAAACTTGGACTATACGCTGTACAAGTGTTAGAAGAGATGGTGGTGGAAATCCAATGGATGGATATGCTAAATTTATTGCACGTGGTTCTGAAAGTGGAATTATATTAGATGGATATGGAAATCAAATTTTCTGGCAATCTAATGGTTCTATTATTAGTAATACTATTTTACGATTTTCTATTTTAGAAGGTGTATCAACATTCCAAGAAGGTGATAGTTTTATAATTCAAACTACTGGTGGTCCGTTGGTTAGAGGTGATAACTTAATTGCAAAATATATTTCAGTATTAGATTTAAACGATCCGGAATTCTTTACAGATCTAAATGTTTTAGTAGCAAAACATGGGCAACCAACTGCTGAAAATAGATTATCTCTAGGCTCTCAATTAGCATTTGCAAATGGTTGTCCAGGTGTTTTTGCTATACAAGCAAAACCATCTATTCCAAGACGTATATCTTATACATTAGTAGAATCAGCTGTTGGAAATACAGATCCTGAAGAATTTATATTTGAACTTCCATTAAATATTGTACCAGATGTTGATTCTAATATTAACTTCTTTATAACAAGTATTTCATCCGGAGTAGAAACTCAAATTATTCCAAATAAAGTTGATTTTTATAATCAAGATTTTAGGGATGATCCAGAATCTTTTATTACTAGTGCTGCTTATGATTATTCTTATACTGTGATTGTAGATGATGCTGTTGAAAAAACTGGATATGATGGTTATTTAGTTGTTACTAGTACAACAACTGCAACATTATATAGTGCAAATGTTCAATTTGGAAGTGAGGATTCTGGTAAGAATTTGCAAATTGAAAATTCAACAAGTGGAAATGATGGTCAATGTAATATAGTATCAGTTATAAATGGTATATTACAATTAGAAAGTTTATCACCAATGTTTGGTATAACTGAAACTGGTGTAGATTTCTTTGTATTAAATCCTTTAACAGAAAGTTGTAGAATATTAATAACTGATGATATTGTATTAAGCGCTGGTGATAGTTTAAGAGTAACTATAGTAGATACAAATGATGCAGATTTCTTTGATGCTGGTTGGGTAGAAGCTTATGATTCAGCAGAAAAGATTGAAGTAGACATAGTAGTACCACTTCCAAGTCAAACAATTAGTGTTATTTTACAAAATGGTAAAGTTCATGTCGAAACCATGAGTAATATCAGAAATAGAAAAGAACGTGTATTGTTAACCGGAGCAATAAGTGGATTAACTCCTGCAAATGTACTAGGTACACAAGATGCTGCTGTTGAAGATATTGGTATTCTAGAAGGAATTCAAGGAGATGATGTTTCTGAAATTCTAGATGGAATTACTGAAGATTTAACAAATTATGATGTACAAAATGCTTTTGGAGATAGTTACAGAGTTGTATATTTTTATCCAGATCAGATCGTTATACAAGCTGGTTCTAATAATGAGCTTATGGATGGTTTCTTTATTGCAGCAGCTGCAGCAGGATATTTTTCTGGTAATACTGCAATTCAAGAACCATTAACTAATAAGACTTTATCTGGATTTTCTATTTTAAGAGATAAGATGTATGCTCCATTAGTTCAAGAAAATATTTCTAAATCTGGTATTACATTGTTAACACCAGTAGCTGGTGGAGGAAAGGTTGTATGGGGAAAGACAACTACAATTAGTCTTGAAGCTACAGAAGAAGAAATTAGTATTGTATTTATTAGAGATAATATTTCCAAAACTATGCGCAGAGCATTTTTACCTTATATTGGAAGAGCCGAAAGTATAACAATGAAAGCTACATTATTTTCAATAGCTCAAGGATTAATGAAGTCATTTATACAACAAAGATTAATTACTGCATATGATGGTTTGGTAGTAAATAAAGATTCAGTTGAGCCAAGACAGTGGAATGTATCAGTAGCGGTACAACCTACATATCCTACTAATTGGATTTTCATTGCAATTAATGTTGGGCGTTTAGATTAATTTGAAGTTGAGATGATTTAAGGTTAAGTTATAATAAATTTGACCTTAATAAAAATTCTTTATTTACAAAAAAAAATCAAGTAATACTATAGTACAAATTAGGCATAAGGCAATATAAAATATAGAGGGTAATAAATGGTAAATTACAGTCCACACACAGAATCTCAATTAACAAGTTCAACTGGTCGTAATGCTACTAGAACAGGTGTTAGTACAAATATTATAATCAGTGTAGATGGTAATCCTGTTGGTGCCGTTACTAAATTATCAATCTCTGAAAGTCGTCAAATTGCAATGATTGATGAGGTAGGAACAGATGGTCATGTAGATTCAGTTCCAAAGTCTTCAACAAGTATTTCAGGCAGTTGTACTAGAACAAGATTTGATAATCTAAGAATTGCAGCAGCTTTTTCTCGTGGATTTGTTCATGTATGTGCACAACGTGTTCCATTTGATATTTTAGTATTTGATATATTTGCAGCAGAAGAAGATTCTAACAATGCCAGTCTTAGTGGTATTACAGGTCATATGATTACAACTGAGATTAAAAATGTGTGGATTAATAAAATTGATGTAACATATAACTCTGGTGATTTTGTTATTGTTGAAGATATGGGTTGGGAAGCTGAACAAATATTTTCTTATCTTACTGATGGAAATTCTGCATATGCAGGATCAGCTACTTCGGCTCGTAAACTTCGTTCTATATTTACAGATCCCTTTGAACAACAAGCTGATACTGGTAAGAGACGAGGTGCTCTAGATGCAGCTGGTCTAATTAATGCGGTTGAGTCAGCATAATAATTAAAATTTTAATTAAAATAATAAAACCCACATTATAAATTTGTGGGTTTTCTTGTTTAATTTTCTTGATATATTAAGATAGAGAAGATCTAAATTTTTTAGATTTATAAATAAGGATATAATAAAATATGGTAAATATACATAGTTCTATTGGAAGTAATAAACAACGTAGTGGATCTGGTCAACAACAATCTAATCGTAATTGGAGTATTCCAGATGGACAAGATGATACAGAAAATTATGCAAATATACCAAATGATTTTACACAACAACCTACTAGACAAATGATAAATCCAGCAGAAGTTGCACATAGACGACAAATAGCTATGGAGAAATCTGAACAACAAGAACAAAAATCTAGTAAAGAGGCAATGCGTAGGGTTGATTTTATAACTGGAATTGGTAGAAAAACAAAAGAAGTACCTATTACTGATGATTCTACTACAACTGTTTTTACTTTAAGATCTTTAAAGTCATTTGAACAAAACTGCTATGCACAAGCAGTTGAACAAGCAGAAAGAATTGTATTATCAGATGGTAGAACTACATTCAAACCAACAAGTTTATATAATATGAAACTTGTAGCATTATCTTATTCATTATTTATGATTGATGGACAGCTAGCGGATCTTGTATTAGGTACATTTGATTTATCTTATGAAGAACAAATTGAAGCTAAAAAAAGTTTAATATCTGAAATGGATGGTGCATTAATAGATCATTTATTTAATAAGTTTGATGAATTAAGTACAGAGGTTTATGATGGTTATATACCAAAAACTCAAGAACAAGTTAAGGAGGTAATACAGGCAATCAATAAAAGTAGTTAGAACTCCAGAACATCAATTTATAAGATTTTTAGTTAAAACTTTCGGAAAATTACCAGATGATTCTTTTTATGAGAATATTAACCCATATTTAAGAGTATGGTTATATGAGAGTTGGATTCATGATATGGAATTAGAAGATGAAAAATTGAGAAATCAAGCAATATTTATTGGTTCTTTTTCTAATCCTGAAATGGCACAAAAGATTATTAAATCTGATAAACCTGATTTTGAGGCAACTGATTCAGAAGAAACCGCAAAAGATATTCATAAAGAAATTGTTAAAACTGAAAAACAAACAAAACGTAAAAAACGAAAAAAACATAAGGTGGTTGATTAATGGCTGATGACGTAATTTCTCTTGAAAAATTAATAGATTTCGCTAAAACATTAAGTGGCGATGCTTTTGATTCGGTAAATAGATTTGTTGAAGGTCTTAAAAATTTAGGTCAAACAACTACTAAAACCTCAGATGTAATAAAACTTTTAGGTTATGAATCTGGTAGTCAGTTTACTGCTATGGCTAATGGTTTAAAAACAGTTACTGAAAATTGTGAAGAAGCTTTTGATAGATTTGGAGTATTAAAACAATTTGGAAAACAAGCTGCTGAAACAATAACAGAAGAATATAAAAAACTTACTTCACAAATGAATATTACATCTCATGGGTCGGTTACAACTGGAGTTACAATGGCTATGGGGTTAGAACCCCTTATGGGAATTATACCAAGAGTGATTACTGGAGTAGGTAATATTGGACAAGCTGGGTTTGAAGCAGGTTCAAAAATAAGCACAGCATTTGAACCTTTTTCTACAATATTCCCTAAGGGTGTTGCTGAAATGATTAAAGGAGCTGATGCTGCATATCTTATAAAAAGTAAAGTTTTAGAAGCAGCAGCTTCTCAAGGTCGTTTTAGTGATACTATTGATGCTACTGGTCATGGTTTTAAAGATCTTAATATTCAATATAATGATTATGTAATGTTATCTTATAAATCTGCTCAAGCTACTGGGCAGACTATATCTTCTATGAACGAACTTCAGGATAGTTTAAAAGCTATTCCAGGTGCGTTGAGTGAGAATATAACTGTAGGAAATGTACAAATGAATCAAATGGTTGCTACTTCAAAAGTAGCAGCCGCTTTTGGCAAAACTCAAGAAGAAGTTGCTTTAAAATATAATGAATTATATACCAATATGGGTGTAAGTGGTCAAGCGGCATTTGAATCATTATCTAATATATATAAACTTGCAGCAGATTCTTCTAAATTACGTGGAGCATTTGTTACAACAGTATTAGATATTGCTAAATCTTTTAATATTCTTGGTGATAATACTGATGCTGCTACTAAAGTTGTAAAAGCATTTGATCAGGCATTTGAAGATAGTAAATTATCACCTGATGCAATACAAAAAGTAATTACTGGTCTTACAACTGGTGTACAAAAATTTGATCTTGCACGTGGTGCTTTTATATCTGGAGCTACTGGTGGTCAAAGTAGTTTAGCTGGTGGTTTGAAGATGGAATACGCTCTTCAAACTGGTAATCTTGAAGAGGTTATGGCTAAAACGCTTAGGGGTATTGAAAATCAATTTGGTGGACAAATTGTTACATTAAAAGAGGCGGTGGAAAATCCGGGTTTATCTAGTGAATATTTAAAGCAAATGGAAATGATATCACAAATAACTGGTATTAATGATGAAAGACAAGCATCTCAAGTTTTGAATGCAATGAAAGAAGGAGTAATTGGAAAACTTGAAAGAGGTGAAAAAGATGAAACAACAGAAGCTCTTGTACAAGCTATAGATCTTGGTACTCAAAAACAAGATCCACTTCGCAATTCTATAATGCAAGTTTATCAAGAAGCTGAATTAATACGTTTAACACAAGATTCAATGTATCAAACAGCTTTAAAACAATCAGACAGTGCATTACGTTCAGCTTTGGGTATTGAAATGATGGCAGCTGATGCAGCTTCTAGAGAATCTTCTAGAGGTGGTTTATTTGTAGATACTACAGCATCAAGAACTGATAAAAAACATCTAACAATTAATGAATCAATTGATGAAAAAATTGGATGGTTTAATAAATTATATGAAAAATATACTAGTAAATCAGAAGAAAAAAAAGAAGAACCAACTTTAACAACTGAAACTGTTAAAATAGTTCCAGAAGTAGTTCCAGAAGTAGTTTCAAACCTATCAAACCCCAGAACACCTGGAATTCCAATTAGTGAGAAATTACCATCTACAATTCCGGTAGTTCCAGGACCACCACCACCAGAACCAAGTGGAGATATTTTACCAATACCACTAAAACCTGAAAAAATATCTTTAACTACTAAGATACCACCATTAGTTACACCTTCACCATTTAATATAGCACATTCCATTACACCACCACCTGTTGTATCAGGAGTTGGAATACCTCCATCTGCAAATATACCATCATTAACAACTAGAGAAATAACACCAACAACTTCTAATTTTATTGCTGAAAGAAGTTCTCCTATTATTACACCTGGACTTCCAAAAGCCACATCAACTGAAAAGATTGATAAAATAAATAGTGCAACACCAGATGTAATAAATGAGATGAAAGTTTACAATGATAGAGCTGCTAAAGTAGCAGATCAATTTGAAAAATTAGACTCAATTAATAAAGAAGATAAAATAAAAGAACCGGTACAAACAATAATACCATCTAAGACAGAATATAAAGTTGATAAAACAATTAATTCAAAAGAAAATGAAAAAACATTACAACAACATATAACTTCTATTATTAATAAAAACAAACATGAACAAGAAATTAAATCAACAGCATTACCTCCTATACCTTATAGAGAATCTATAGTTGAAGAAATAGCTAAAGGTACTAAAAAAGAATCTGAAGAAAGAAATGGTTTAACTACAGAACCTATAACTTTTAAATTTGATCCATTAGATCTTACTGTTTCATTTAAGATTGAAGATCTTAATGGATTGGAGGAAGTTGTAAAAACTGTTGTAACTAATATGAATTTAAATACAAGTTCAGGACCTTATAATGGAAACGCTAATGGTTAATATTTTACACATATAGGAACGTTAATGGTCAGTATTCTATACATAAGGTTTAATCGAGGTGTTAAATGAGTGACTTTTTAGAACAAATTAATAATAGAATTGATGGGTCATACAATAATGCTAGGGGTATTGTTAGAGGAAGTGGTGGAAACGCTCAGGGCTTTAGTGATTTAGCTGTAATACCACCTCCAACAGGAAGTGCTGTACGCCAAGCTCAAATTGCAAATGAACGTGATGCTATTGCAAAAAGAAATATGGTTCGTTGGTTTCTTCCAGAGACTGGTATTGTTGAAATGTATATAAATCCTAAAAATATAGAATATTCATATAAGAAACATATAACCTCACCAGTAAGAACACGTGGTGGGTATTCAATACAATATTATGGAGAAGATTTAGGACAAATTGTTATTCGTGGTACAACAGGTTCTTCTGGTGTTGAGGGTATAAATGTTCTTGAAGATATTTATAGAAACGAACAAGTTTCCATGGATGCTTTAGCAATGGCTGCTGAAGCTGCTAGAAAAAATAATTCTAGTAATTATGCAAATGTTGATCTTGGTTTTGGAAATTTTATAGCAGAAGGTATTGATGATATGTTTGATACAGTTGATTCTGTTATAAATACTGGAAGTGCAGATCCGGCAATACAACAACCTACATTAGCATCAATAGCATTTCAAACTGAGATGTATTGGTCTGGTTGGGTATTTAGAGGGTTTTTTATAAGTTTTGGAGTTACTGAAAGTTCTGATAATATTGGATTATTTGATTATTCAATTAATTTTACAGTTACACAAAAGCGTGGTTTACGATTAAACTATATGCCTTGGCATAGAAGTGCTGTTCATGGTCCATCATATACAGATCCATTATTTGGTAGACCATATTCATTTGGAACTTTGAGAGATCCTTCATCAAAGACAAGTTATTCAGCATCTCCTATAATAAAAAGAGTAGTAGCTACTGTTGATGCTGCTTTGACAAGTTATCGTCCGATTTAATTTAGGTTAAACCTGATATATGGTAAAGTATGAATTTCTTATCTTCACTTGGTAATATTATAAACGATCAATTTGGAATTGGCGAAAATACAAAAGGTACTGTTAAAGTTTTAGGCGATAAATCTGCTGAAAGGTCTTATATAGAAAATGGTTTTATACGAAATTTAAGACCAAGAAAAAGATCTATATTATTTCAACAACCAGATATTTATGTTGTAGTAAAAAAAAGGATGTTTTCTTCTTTAGTAAATAATTCTAGATTAGATTATTTAGAAAAAAAAGAAAGAATACTAATTGCTGCATCAAAAAAATTATTTCAAAATAAATGCAAATTAATATCAGCTTATGAAAAACTTACTAAAATTGAAAAATTAGCAATTGATAGTGGTAGTTTTAATACATTTTTAGGACCTTCATTTATTAATTTAATAGATAGTTTAGATACATTGGGTGGAGCTACTGGTTTATTTTCACTTGATGCTAGTACAAAATCAGCTATAGAAACTCTTAGAAAAGTTTTATCTTATTCTATGCCAACTGATTTTACTAGTTGGACAACTAATGATTGGGATGCTTCTTTTTCTGATGAAGTTGGAGAAGGTCCAGGAACAATGGAATTAACTATTGTTTCTAGTATTAGTACTAAAACATCTGTAGAATGGGGAGGAGGTAGTGCTAATTTAACACTTGAAGATCCTTATAATTTATTAACAATTACTGAACAAGATATTGATCAGGCTTTAACTGATGTTACAAATGTATACAGAGAAGGTGGATTTTTTAAATTTACCAAAACAGAATTAGAAAATACAATAAGAGATTTACAAGGAGAGTTAGCAGTTGAAAGAAGGTCTAGGAATGCTAGCAATATTACATTTAAAATTAGTCCAGGAACAGTTGTTTCTAAAAGAGTAAGAGCGATTCTTGATGATGAAAGTACTGATATAAGATTTCAATATTCTACTGGTTTATCAGGAGAAGATGGAAGTGTAGGAGAAGTTTTATCAAGTGTTTTTGTTTCTATTGGTAATACAATTTCAGGTGGCAATGTAGAAATTGAACCTGAATTTTTAGAAGGATATAATTCAATTAATGTAAGTATAAATAATCAATTAACAAAATCTGAACAAAAGAAATTTGTACAAATTATAGGTAATATTTTTACTCTATTAGGATATAATCAAACAAGTAAAGCCGAATTAAATCAAGCATCTGCAGAAATTAATTATGCACGTAATAGAATGAGATTATTTTTTAATGGGAAATATGTAATTCAACC
>Ga0172380_10005385_pt1 | contig 15551 bp, 6 predicted proteins | sample Leawe162metaG_FD_119747 | JGI IMG/M metagenome (GOLD analysis project Ga0172380, IMG submission 119747) | Leachate microbial communities from a municipal landfill in Southern Ontario, Canada - Leachate well 162 metaG | ecosystem: Engineered > Solid waste > Landfill > Unclassified | place...
GTCCCGCCCTGCCGCGGCGCGGTCCAGCCTTCGTAGCCAAGGGCTTTACTACGGCGGAGTAGGCCCGGAGGCCGTCGCCCTACCAAAGATGCCCTGTCCCGACCTCTTCGAGTCGGGACCGCAAGGTTCTTCACTATACTGAAAAAGAACTGCTATTAGGCGTAAAATGGGAATCCAGATGATTGGAATGTAGTAGCTATGGCCGGTATTCCGCCAAAAGCGGATCCGCCGTTGCGGAAAAACCGGCCCTACTGGATTCCCGGTTCCGGCCGAAGCGTCCGGCCCGGGAATGACGGCATTGAAGGCGGCTGGACCGAAAATGACACACGGCATTGGTCATTGTCATTCCCGCTCGCCTCGGCGAAGCGCTTCAGCGAAGCCTGGGAGAACGCGGGAATCCAGATGATTTTTCCGGATCTTGGATTCCCGGTTCTGCCCGCGACGGGTTGACCGGGAAAGACATGGGTTTTTGGGGGATTGTAGTAACGGAATGAAAAGGATGAGTAGGGGGCTGTCATTCCCGATCCGCCTGCGGAATCGGGAATCCAGAGTTTAAAAAAAAAAGCCAAAATAAGTTGTAAATATTCAGGCCGGGTGTTATATTTATTTGTCAGTAAGGGTACGTTTATTTGCATTCAATATCATCATGAACCGGAACCTGAAAATCCAGCGCGGTGTGGGCCTGATTTTGGCCGGGTTGCTTTGTGCTACGGTCTTAAGTGGTTCTGCGCAGGCCGTTGGTCTCAGTTATCTTTTGAACTGCTATAGCAATAACACTATGTCTGAAGCGGATTATGAAAGTGCTTATCAAACAGTCATAACTCATAGGCGCTGGTGGGCGGTGGCAATGATTACTCATGGACCTTATAATGGCGATATGGTTCACATTGAAGGCGAGCCTCCTTTAGGAACGTATACCATTTTATTTCAACGAATTCGCGACTTTTATCCAATAAAAAATGATACTTGGATTGTATCTAGTGACCATTATGATACCAACACTTATTACATGTATTCCAATTCCCTTTCGGTTTCAATTAACGGCATAGTAGGCGGGGCTAGTGCAAGTTGGCGAATGACACCACCTAGAGAATATACAAATTCAAGTGCTTTTAGTTCATTTGGAACGTCTTTCGTAGACAGTGTTATTCTTTCAACGATTCCTACAGGTACCTATGCGGCAACATTCAGTAGAATTGTTGATCACTATATGCCGTCGAATAACAGCATTGCTGTAATCGGCAGTCCGCTTGATGTGCTGGCTGTTGAAACATATCAACCATATACAAATGATTTATACATTGACACGGTGGATCAAAATACAAATCAGATAAATGCAGCTTGGTCAATACGTGCATATCCTCCTGAATTTACAAACTCAACAGCTTGCATTAATAATGGTACTAACGGGGCTGGGTACGAAGAATATACTACAGTTCCCACCGGAACATATCAAGTGGCCTATCATTCTATGACTGGATATTTCGGTCCGTCACCAGTCATCGAAACCCAGACAATCGTCGGTGTTGCGGCGGGCAATTTTACCGGAAAATACACGCGCGCCCGCGGGACTATTACGATAATAGTTTCACCCACTAACGGTTCATGGGAATTTACATCCTATCCGAATGACTATACAAACGCGCCAAGCGGGACTGGGAGCGCGACGCAATATAATGCAGTGGTAGGGACATACAGGATTCATTTTAATGATATAGGCAGTCCATATGTTGCGCCATCTGATCAAACAAAAACAAACATTGCGGTAATAGGTTTTACAAATTTAGACTTTTCTGCCTCCTACACCACAAATGCGCAAAGCAGGCTTACAGTTGATTTTATGCCATTGGATGTTCAAGGTCTTGCACGATGGACTATACCGGGAGCTATGCCAGGATGGCAAACTCACCATACATCTGTTTTGCTGAATAATGGATATGATTATTTAGTCCAATTTTCACCAGTTAGAGATTATTATATTCCCTCTTCGCAAATCCTTTCTAATATGTTCGGTGACAGAACGATCACTAACACTTATTTGCCTTACACAAACTCCCTTTCTGTTGTGATCGAAGGTATAACTGATGACTCAGAAGCGTCTTGGTATTTTAATGTACCTCCGACAACATCGGAATTAACAAACAGTAGTGCTTACAGGCGATCTTATTTAGACTCGCAGTATAACATATCGCCAATTCCGACCGGATCATATTCAATTTCTTTTAGTAACTTATATGGATATACAACGCCGGCTGACAGCGTTATTAATATTAGCGGAGATGAAAATCCATCTGTCACGGGAAGATATGCGCGTTTGACTGGCGACATTGAAGTTTGGGTAAATCCCACAAATGGTGTATGGCAATTTATTGATTATCCAAGTGATTTTTTGGCATATAGCAGCAGCCCTTTAAGCGGTACGGGCAACGCTTTGCTAACAAATGCTCCTGTAGGTAATTATACCATTGAGTATGTAGACAGAGTGCCTGGGTACGATCCGCCTATTCCGCCAACTCAAACCAAGACTAACAGTCCATTGGTGACAACAATTTTTGAAGGAACATACACAATGGGGTGGCGCCTGAATGTCCATGTTGTGACGTCGGCAGAAACCAATTTGCTTGGTCTTGGGGTTGGATCAAACACGATTTTCCCTTCAACAAATGTTTACTTTGACGGTGTTGAAAATTGGTATTTCAGTAGATCATATACTCCTAATGTCACCATCCAGGCTTATCCAAGCACAAACACTGCCTGGAAAAACTTCTTTTATAGATTTGCTGGTGATATTGGCAACGCAAATCCAAGGAATAATCCTATTATTGTAAGGATGGATCAAAATAGAACCATCCGGCTTTATTTTTCACGCGAATATCAACCATATGATAATTATGGCGATATAGATGGTGATGGATTGCCGGATGAGTGGGAAGTCAATAATTTTCAAGAAGGTTTAATTGCAGCTGAATCCAGAGAAACTCCATATGGGCATTTTGATAATCCTGATAATGACTTTATTCCATCAATATCTACCAATCCGCCTGAGCGTATTACGGTTAATGCCTCCAACGGCCTTGTCACCGTAACCGGCCGCGGCGGGTCAACGCCCGGGTACCCGCTTCAGCGCGACCGGCTCCTGCAGCACGGGGATTGGGAGCTGCCGGCGGGAAATAATTTGGGCTATGCCAAGGGTTACGCCTTCAACAATTTTTATGAGTGTCGCGGACTTGACGGATATTATCGCACTAATATGCCACCAGGCAGTCCGGTTTTCGCATCACCATACGGTGATGATCCACTAAGCAATCCTGAAAAGTTTGATACATACAGCACTGATGCCACAACAGGTATTTCCGACGGTTGGAAATATTATTTCTGGTATTGGCGCTCCGCGAACGCTTATAATGCCGGCATATCCAACAGCGCCAATTTGAGCTGGGTATCATGGATTCGCAGCACGGAATATGGTGTTAATATTGACGAGGGCCATGACAGTGACGGCGACGGCTGGTTTGACAGTGAGGAATATTCCGACTCCTGGACCGATCCCACCCACTGCGATACCGATAATGACGGAATGGACGACCGGTGGGAAATAGTAGGAATCAATCCCAGCTCCAATAGCAATGCGCTCGATTACGCTAACAGCGCCTTCAACCCCGATGGCGATTTCATGGCATGGGTCAGCCAGGGCATCCTGACCAACGGCATGGCCGGGACGGTGCTTGGCGTGAACATTTACTGGATCGGCGGCACCGTCGCCAATCCGGCGGGCGCATGGCAGGATGTTTATACTGCAACCGGAGCTGGCATTTTTGATCTGTATCAGGACACGGTGCTGAAGGCATCCCCGGCGCTGACCAACCGCGCGGCCGGGAATCTTTATGCCTTTACCTGTTATTTCGGGACAAATGCCGGCCTGACCTACGCCAACGGCTACCCGGTCTGGGTGGATGTTGACGGGAGCGGTGCTTTTTCAGCCGGCGATTACCCCCTTGTCAACCCCAGCAAGAAACATGACTGGGTATATGTCATGTCCCCGGCCGCCATCTATCCCGGCGTGTGTTCTTTCGACCCGCGCACCGCCTGGACAAACATGGTTGGCGATGAAGCCGCTCCCAATACGATCGCCTATACCATTTACCAGGAGTATCTGGGAGCCGATTATATCGGCCGCATATCATGGGATGCGGGTGGGCAGAGGATTGCGGTCAACGACGATCCTTTCGCCCTCAACCGTAACAGCTACTCCAATCCCAATAATCAGGATTCCGACGGCGACAGGATGCCGGATGGCTGGGAGCTTTATGTGGGCCTGAACGATAATAACGCGGGGGATGCGGGCACGGATGCGGATGATGATGATCTATCCAATGCCGAGGAATGGGGTAACGCCACCCATCCGCTCGGGAGCACGGCCGCCATCTGGCCTTCCAAACTCTGGCCAACTGATCCGGGTGTGATCGTGGCGCCCCAGCCGAACGATCCGCACCCGCGCGACACCGACTGGGACGGCCTGGCTGACGGAGCAGAACAGCCGGGATCAAATCCGTCTTCTTGGGACACTGACGGCGATCACCTGCCGGATGCCTGGGAAATTTATGCCGGGTCTTCGGTGACGAATTCGGACTCTTCCGCCGACCCGGATGGCGACGGCCTCCTCAACTACCAGGAATACTGGTGCGGTACAGTGCCGGAATGGATGCTGTGCGATCCGTCCTGGCAGGATATCAATTTCTGTGTTCGCAGGGCCATGCCATGGGATTCAGCGTTGGAAGATCCTCCGGAAAATACAGTATTTATTCCTCCGGATTTTCTTTCGGATCCTTGTTTCATGCTGGAAAATAATGTGTATACCAATTTGGGGCTCCTGAGAACAAACTATCCGGCCGCGTCCGCCATGTCAACACCGCTGGATCCGCTTTCAGCTCCCTATTACAAGACTCCCTTTGCTAACAATGCCGACAGCGACGGCGACAACATGGACGACTACTGGGAGGTTTACCATGGCCTCAACCCCTGCCGGGGTGTGTATGCTCTGGAAATTGATTACAGCCCGTATGCTATACTCTATGGCAATGTTGATATTGTTGACGCTGATCCTTCTGTGCCGGGTTATCAGTTTGGCGTTTCAGGGAGTCCTTTTTATTCACTTCTGGAGTTTGTCGAATATGTTTATCCTTTCCGGCATGATCCGGACGGGCGTATAGGTCAGATGACGCAGATTGTCGGCCCATTCAATTTCGGCCTGAACGGCATGGATCCGGACGGGGACGGTTTGCCGAACTTGGAAGAATATAGTTATATTTCTAACCGGCCATTTTACCACACTGATCCCACGCCAATCTGGCGCACCGAACAGGACGATGGGGCCAGTTTTGCAAGAAGAAACTACAGGTTTGAATTCATAGGGGGAATGACGCTGGTGCCGTGGTGGGAAGATTGGGATGATAATGCAATTTATCCATTTAAATTCGATATGGTTGAGGGATACGATACGGATAACGACGGCGTGAGCGATTATGCCGAAATCAATAATGCTGCCGGACAGATCGGCATCAATCCCCTGGACGAGCGCAACCCGATCCGTAACCGAGCCCTTTATTTGAACGGCACAAATGATTTCACGCGCCAGGCCCGGACGCGGGCAAGACTTAGTGAGTCCACTCTAACCCGGTTTTGCGTGGAAGCTTGGATCAAGCCGGACAACCCGACCCGCAACGCCAACCAGGTTGTCTTGGAAAAAGCCGGAATATATGCTGATCCACTGAACCCTGGTAATAATCTGGTTGGCGCCAACTTCCGTATGGGGATCACCAACGGCCTGCCTTATGTGCTCTACAACGGCCGCGGCAGCCTGCGGAACTACGAGGCCAAGGCCCAGACCAGGCACCGCATCACATCGAACACCAACTGGACGCACATTGCCGGGTCCTACGATGGAACCAGTCTTATCATCTATGTCAACGGCGAGGAAAGCACTTCACTGCGTACGGCTGAAGTCCCAGCCAACGGGTTCAATGTCCTCATGCCGGACGGAACCATCTTGGGGACGGCCCATACCATCATGGTTGGCGCACGGGACGATCTGCCCGGCTATGCGGTCCCCACGTTTGCCGGCGGCGGGTATCTATATCCTGCCCCCGCCAATCATTTCGGCGGATGCATTGACGAGATCCGCGTCTGGAACGGTGCGCGCACCCGGGCCGAAGTCCTGGCCAGCAAGAATCGGCGCCTGACCCAGTCTGATATAACCAACAGCGCCATCTATAACTATTACACCTTTGACGACGTTCCCGACGTAAACCGTGCGGGAGAGGGCGCCTATCCGGACGGGATGCAGTCCGTCAGCCAGGACATGCACCCGACCATAACATGGTGGAATTCTTACGCCATGCGCTCGACTGTGTATACCGGCATAAACAACACTTATAATTACATGGTTCTGGCCGGCGACCATGCCTGGCACAGCCGCGCCATCACGCCGGCCGCAGATGACAGTTACCACTTCAACACTAACGTGTTTCCGTCATTATCGGGTTATGTCAATCCGGCCAATCCTTATTACGAAGATTTATTCAACCGTAATCGCATCTACGATCTTGTTTTTATGTATGGCGCGCGCAGCACGGCCACGAATTCCTGGCTGAGTGGCTTGACCGCAGATCCGGATTCGACCGATACCGATGGCGACGGCCTTCCCGACTGGTGGGAGCAGCTCTACAACCTGGATCCTTACGATGCCACGGGCGACAACGGCGCCTGGGGCGACGTGGACAACGACGGCCTCAACAACCGCGCCGAATACCTGGCCGGTACAAACCCGCGCAACTCCGACACCGACGGCGACGGCATTGGCGACTACGACAGCCGCCCCAGTCCCTATTCGCGCACTTACGGCGAAATGTACATGGACGGCGACGGCATGCCCGACCTGTGGGAAATCCAGCACGGGCTGGATCCTTACCACTACGACGCAAACCTGGATTCCGACAACGACGGCTGGAGCAATTATTCCGAATACCAGGCCGGGACGGATCCGAACGATGCTTCGTCATTGCCGACTCCGATACTTGGTGGATATTTAAAATACTCGGGTAATCTGACAAATGGTATATGTATAATAACAGCTTTTCAAACTAATAGCATGGATGGAATACCAGCTGCATCAGGAAGATCGGGGCAAGGGGGGGCGCCTATTGCAGCGAGCGAGACAATTGGATTAGGGGATGGCACCACGCGTGTATATTCAGGCCAATTGCAGCATGGGTATATCGTTAGAGGGAGTGTGCGGGTAATTCGCCGTAATAATCAGTTTGTTGCTCCCGATTATGATTTTGGCGATGATTCCAGTGGTAATTGGGTGTTTTTCGGTAATTATACAACACCAGTATCGGCTGATAGCTTCGTTCAATTTGACTATATTTCCGGCACATATACATTTACTTGGCCAACCGGTGCTCCAAATAATTGGGATGCACCTTGGAGTGGTGATATAATAACAATTCAATATCAATGGCAGGATGTTTCTGCGGATACTTTTCAGATTACAGGAATCAAAGAGGGCGATGTTTACTTGAACGGTTTTCGCGATGTTAATGACAACGGCCAGTGGGATGTTGGTGAGCCAATGGGTATTGCCGACTCTCAACCATTTAATTTGGACTGGAGCACTCCTGTCAATATGTATATTAATTTAGGATTATCCGATTTATTGCCGGGATATGGAAGGTTTACATGGACGGCGAGTTCGGCTGGAACGAATGATTATCTGGTTTACATCAACAGGCTCAGCGAAGCCACCACTCCCGGGACGCCCGGTGCCCCCAACATCATTACCCGCAGCATGCGCTGGCCGCGCAACATAGTCCACGAATGGGATTACATGCTGGCCGGCTATTACGGTTTGAGCGCGGGCACTTACCAGTGGTGGATGAACGGTCAGCAGGGGACTTTCGATATCACCTGGCCGGCCTCGGTCAGCACGCCCGTGCTTTCCTATCCGCGCGGCGAGATATTCAACTATGCCGATAACCAGTTTAAGTGGGCCATGGATTACTATTCCACCATGTACCACCTGCAGATCGCAAGGCAGGCTAGCAACCGCAGCCTGGCGTTTGTCTATGACGCCTATCTGCCCGCGCCTTGCCGCGATCGCAACGGCATTTCCCAGGCCGATATGCCGCTCTATGGCGGCGAGCTGGGCAACGGCGTTTATTACTGGCGCGTGGCAAGCTGGAGCCCGGCCGGGGAAAGCGCGTGGTCCGCGCCGCAGACTTTTGAGATCAACATGAGCTCCACCAACTCCCGTTGGATCGCCGGTGAAGTTTACTATCACGGCAAAGCCGATTGTTCCAACATCGTCGTGGAAGCCTTTAATAACCGCGGCTTCAGCGGCAAGCCGGAAGCGCGCATCCGGCTGACAAACGCACCCGGATTCCCGACAGCCCTCAAGGGCGCTTTCGAACTGCGCGGGCTGCGCGAGGGCAGCTATTATATACGCGCCTACCTCGATGTTACCCCGGCCGGCGGAACGCGCAGCGGAAAGCGCGACAAATACTGGGAATCGTGGGGCTTTATCCGGGATCCGAATAACGATTACCAGCCGCGCAACATCCTGCTGCTGGACACGATGTTCGTCGACGGCACCAAGCTGATCATCCGCGACCAGGATACCGATAACGATCTCCTGCCGGACGCATGGGAAATGTATTACTTCGGCAACCTGGACCAGACCGGCGACATGGACTACGACGGCGACGGAGAGACCAACCTCGAGGAGTACATCCGCGACGGCGTCAACACCAACCCGGCCGCCTGGGATACGGATGGCGACGGCCTGAGCGATAATTTCGAGTTGAATTACATCACGCCCTCCTTCGGCTTCTCCGCCCGGACCGGCCAGCAGCTCGATCCGACCGCATGGGATACCGATGGCGACGGGTACTCCGACGGCGCCGAAATCAAGCGCTATCAGACCGACCCGCTTAATCCCGCCAGCTATCCTGGCTACCGGCCGCTGTGCTTTGATGCCGCCCGCAGCCCGGGCGACTACGACGGCGACGGCCGCACCGACCTCGGGGTCTATGACATCACAACTGGCGACTGGTATTTGATGACCGCCGGCGGCCAGTTCTACCAGTTGCCGTTTGGCAATGCCGCCACCCAGCCCCTGCTGGGCGATTTCAACGGCGACGGCTGCGACGATTTTGCGGTCTTTGAGCCTGCCACCGGCGCCTGGCACCTTTACAACGCCTGGGCCGGCCAGGGCTACAGCATGAATTTCGGAGATTCGGAAATGATTCCCGTGCCGGCCGATTACGATGGCGACAGCAAAACAGACCTGGCCGTGTATTATCCCGCCCAGGGCATGTGGTACGTCTACAGCGCCTGGTCAGGGCAGTTCTTCAGCCTGAATTTCGGCGGCCCGACTTGTGTACCCGTGCCGGGGGATTATAACAGCGACGGGGCGGGGGACTTGGCGGTGTATGAACCCAGTTCCGGCAACTGGAACTTCTTTATCTTCGACCATTACCGCCACGTCGGGCAGTATATTGCCGGCAATTTCGGAGGCCCGACCATGACGCCGGCTGCGGGTGATTATGACGGCGACGGCCGCAACGATGCCGCCCTGTTCGAGTCATCCACCGGCAACTGGTACATCCTGACCTGGCGCGGCCAGTTCGTCAGCGGCCAGTTCGGATGGTATGGCTGCATTCCCGTGCCGGGCGACTACGACGGCGACGGCCGGACAGATATTTGCGTGTATTATCCGCCCTCGGGCACATGGTATATTTACTGCTGGTCCGGCCAGACCATGCAGGTGCAGTTCGGCTTCCCGGCGGCCTTGCCGGCGCTTAAGGGAAGATGAAAATTTCTCTCACAGAGCGCACAGAGATCACAGGGAGAAAAAATAGAAAGAGCTTAAGAATTGATTTTATTTTTTTCGCTTGGCGAAACTAATAAAATCAATATTCTTTTCTGTGTTCTCTGTGATCTCTAGCGAGTTTTACGAGCGAGTGAGAGAAATCTGAAGGGAAAATATATGAAGAAAGTATTATTGCCGTTATTGGCTTTACCATTTCTTTGCCTGGTCTTTTCCGGCTGCGAGTGGTCGACCGGCGGCGGGGCGACCACCTGGAACGACCGCGAAAATTTCGTTGATTTCAGCGGGGACTACAAGAATTCCGACGGCGGCGTGCTGGTCCGGACCTTCGGCTCCGGGTCCGGTTCGACCACCAATACCACCACCACCACCAACACCGTTTCCGGCGAATTGCTGGCCACCGGCGACGGCACCACGACCGCATTTTCGGGACGTCTGGCCAATGGTAAGCCACTTCCCGGATCGACCACAATCGTCGTCGGCGGCTACCGGTTCAGCGATCCTGGTTCGGCCAGCGCCGGGACCGTTGCGTTTACGGTCACGCCCGCGGACGGTTCCTCGGGAACCCTTAACCTTGATACAGGCGTGTGGGTGCTTTCTTTCCCGGCCCCGATTACCAGCGGGACGCAGTTCTTAGGCGCCTATCGCTACTATTCCTCTTCGAGCACCGTGACGCCCTCCCAGGGCAACCACGGTACCCCGATTTATGCTTTCGTGCTCCAGCAAACTGGCAACAAGATCAAGATCATAGACAGTTGCAACAGCTCGTATGAAGGCACCATAGGTTCGGTGCGCACGACCGGCGGCTACCCGATCGACCTTGACCCTGCGAACATGTCGGCCGTGCCGACCACCGGCCCGATTGTGGCCCAGTTTTCAGCCACCGGATATTCGCAGGGTTACAGCGTCCAGATCGTGGGCGTTTTGCAGGGAACGCTTACGGCGGCGACCACCCTTTCCGGGCGCACTATGAAGGCCACCTTCATCGAAGCCGGGGGCTACGAGGCCGATGTAAACGGAACGGCGCAGTAAAATAAATAATTTCGAAGCACTAAATCCGAAATTCGAAACAATCTCAAATGACTAAAATTTCAATGTGCCGAAACAAATAATAGTTTAAGAATTTTCCGCCGGAGGCGGACAAGCCTACGGCTGGTGATTTCAACATTATAATTTGTTTCGGATTTCGATATTCGAATTTCGGGTTTTCGATCAGGTGTAGCTCTTGTGGAACTTGGCATCCTTGGGCTGTTCTGAAGAGGGTTTCGTGCCTGTTTTTTGCTGTGCCGAATGCTCGGAGGGCGCATTTTCCGGTTCCTCAGGTTTTGCTGGCTCCCTCGGTTTTTTATTCTGCCTTCTGCCTTCTGCCTTCTGCATTTCTTTCGTTTCCACGAAGTTCATCTTCAGCATGGCGAGAGTTTCCTGCATAATGCGCTCTTCATCCTTGTCCAGGTTGCCCTTGGTCTTTGCGGCGAGCATGTCAAGGGTGTCAATCGTGGCCTGGGCGGCGTCCAGGTTGATTTCCGCCTTCCCGGCGGCCGGGTTGACCAGCTTGCCGAGCTGCTGCATCACCGACATGGAAAGCATGGTCGCAAGGTTGATGAAGAGGTACTTGTTCATGTCATTGTTTTCCGTCATGTATTTTACTCCTTTAATGGTTTTGGGCTCATCCCAAAAATGAATTAATTCCGAAATCCGAATATCGAAATCCGAAACAAATCAAAATGTTCAAAATCCCCAGCCACAGGCTGGTCCGCCTCCGGCGGAAAAATTCTTATACTATTATTTGTTTCAAACATTGAATATTTAGTCATTTGAGATTGTTTCGAATTTCGGATTTAGTGCTTCGAATTTACGAGCCACATTCATTTCCCCGGCTTCACCGTCACAGTTACCATCTTGCCAACCTGCAGGATTTCCGCGGCCGCCCGGCGGATGTCTTCCGGATTCAGGAGGCTGAGGCGTTTTTCAGTCTCAAGCGCGTGCGCAAATCCAAGGCCGTAAAGCTCGCGCAGCGCGCAATCCATTGCCAGGGATGAGTTTACCTGGAGCTTTTCGCGGTGCCCGGTTACGGCTTGCAGCCTGGCGCGCTCGAATTCTTCAGGCCTTACTCCCCTCGAAGCTATGCGTTTGATTTCGTCAAGTATAAGCGCATTCACCCTGCCGGCGGCATCGAGCCGCGTTCCTGAATAAATCGCCATGTAGCCCGGTTGAAGGCCGGCGCGATGGTAGGCGCCCGTATAGTAGGCCAGGCCCTTCCTGTCGCGGATGTTGATCATCAGGTCGGAAGATAGACCGTTGAGCGTGTTCAGGATTATGTCCAGCGCGTCGTTGCGCCCGTCGGAAACGGCCAGGCCGGGAAATCCGGCCAGGATAATCGTCTGCTCGCGGGGCGCGGTCAGTTCGATATGGCCGGGAAATCGGGCGCGATCTGCATTGTTTGTCATTCCCGATCCAACCGGGAATCCAGGACCCTGCTTGTTTCCGGACGGCACACGGCCGAAATGCTTTTCGGCAATGTCAAGGGCTGTGGCGCAGGAAATATCGCCGAAAACAGCCAGAACCATGTTGCCGCCGCCGGTGGCCTTTGCATGGTGCGCCAGCAGTTGTCCGCGGTTGATTTGCCCGAGGCTTTCGGGCGACCCCTCGGTGTCAAAGCGGTAGGGGTGGTCTGGAAACATGGCCTTTCGCAATGCTTCCTGGCCCAGATAAAAGGGTGATTCGCGCTGCTGTCCGATCCTGGCAATTTGAATAACGCGTGCCTTGGCGATTTCATCCTCCGGAAAGGCCGGGTTGAGCCGGCAGTCGGCCAGGAGTTCCACGAAAAAGTTCGCATCCTGCGCAAAGCAGCGCGCCTTCAAGCCGAAACTGTTCATGCCGGAAAAGGAATGAAGGGCTCCGCTGCGGGTTTCGACTTCCTCGGCCAGCTGCTTCTGGGTGCGAGTGGCCGTTCCGCGGGTTAAAAGTTCCGCCATGAGGGATGTTATCCCGTTGTTGGAGTCGTTTTCAAGGAGGAGGCCGCCGCGGGATGCGAGGCAGAATTCCACGAACGGCAGGCGGCGATCCTCGCGGCAGAGCAGTACGAGTCCGTTGGGCAGCTCCTTTTTTACGACGTTGATCTCGGGCGCCGGAACGTTTGTTCCGGGGGTGGGGGTGTTGGTGCCGGCCGGGGAAAGAATGGCCAGGCTCCGGTTGCAGGCGGACAGGTATTTTTGCGCCGCATGCTGCAGTGATGCCGGCGTTACGCCTTCAAGGCGCCGGAGGTATGTCCTGAAATATTCCGGGGAACCGGCATAAAACTCACCTGAGGCCAGCATGTCCGCCATGCCGCGCGCGGTTTGAAAAGAGAGAAGGGTGTCGGCCGTGATTTTATTGCGGGCTTTGTCCGTTTCCGCGGCGGTGAATGTATTAGTTTCAGTTTGTACTGCGGACTCTCTGTGATTGTCATTCCCATGACAACTCGGATCGTTATTCGTTGTGCTTTTTGCGGAAAAATCCTGGTCATAGCCCCGGGTATTGTCCCGCCACGCGGCCATTTCTGTTTCAATGGCCCGGACAAGTTCCTCCTCCTTCGCCGGATCATAGGTGGCGCTTATGCCGAACAGGCCGGCGTCCTTTGGGGTATATGACCAGGCGTCTATGCTGTGTGCGAGCTTGCGGCGCTCCTTGATTTCCTGCACGAGCCGGGAACTGTTGAGGCCGCCGGCAAGGACGGCGAGCACGTCGAGCGCGGGCGCATCCGGGTGGCTGGAGCCGACCGTGTGCCAGGCCATTTCCAGGCGGGCTATGTTGTAAGCCCCGCTCTGCCTGGCGGAGCGCGGCGACAGCTGTGGCGGCTCGGTTGTCTGGCTGGGAAGCGGCCGGGAGTGCCGCCCGGCAGCGCCGAGGCAGTGCTTGATTTCCGCAATGGCTTTGTGTTCTTCAATGTCTCCCGCAATCGCGATGATCATGTTGTCGGGAGTGTAATGCTTCCGGAAGAATGCGAGCAGGTCGTCGCGCGTAAGGGTGTTGAATATCTCCTCCTTCCCGATAACCGGGAAGCGGTAGGGGTGCACAAGGTAAGCCGTCCGCCAAAGGAGCTTCGAAAGCACCGTGTCCGGCCTGTCGTTGCCCATCGCCATTTCACGGCGGATAACTTCCTTTTCGCGCCGCCATTCGCTTTCCGGGAAAGAAGCGTTCAGCACGGCATCGGAAAGAACATCCAGTCCCTTCAGCCAGTTTTCGGAGGGCATGTCCGCCCAGAAAACCGTGCGGTCAAAAGTAGTGTAGGCGTTGATTGACCCGCCGGCATCGTCAATTTCCTTTGAAATATCAGACGGTTTACGCCGCGGCGTTCCCTTGAATATCATGTGCTCGACAAGGTGCGACAGCCCTCCTCCGAGGTATTCGCCCTCCTGCGCGGAACCGGTGCCAACCCAAACTTGGATCGAAACCAGAGGCGCAGAGCGGTCCGCCTTGACCAGGCAGACCAGTCCGTTATCGAGCTGGTGCCGCGTTATGCCTTCGGCCAGGGCGTCAAGCTGCCGGGCTGCCGCCTGCAGGGACAAAGGCTCGGAACTGCTGGCATCAGGATTTTCGCGGGTGGCGCCGGCTTCAGCTTGGGAGCTCGCTGTGCCCATGGCCGCGACGCCAAAGGCGAGCAATACGGCACAGAGTGTTGTTTTCGCGGAAAACGCAGCCGCGACGCGTCCGGATGGCACGGCCGGGCGGCCGGAGGTGTTCCGGCATGACAGGTGAAATCCGGATTTCATGCGCAATCAGGGGCCCGCCCCGGGCTTTGCTGAAGCTTTTGGCCGGGGTGATTCTGGGCTGGAATGACATTGCGTTTTGCAGGATGACAGGTATGGATTCCGGAAAGCCGATTCAAAGTCGTAGCCGCGGTCAAAGTCATGGATTGAATCGCTTTCCGTTTTCCGGAGAATGTTTTTATTCACGAGGTTGAAAACGATCTGGCCGAAATCGGGGCAATTGTGAATTCCCCAGGAATTGATGACGGTCTTGGCCATGGGGCCGTATTCGCGCAGGGCGTACTGGCGGATGGCTTCGAGCAGCTCGGCGGCCGTGAAGTGCCTCTGCGGGCCGCGGGCGGGCTTTTTCATTATTTTGGATGCGAATTGAATAGACTCGCGTATGAAAAAATAGGCATCCGCGTGGTAGCGGGCATCCTCCGCCAGTATCTGCGCCAGCGCTTCATGAAAGCTTGTGTTTTTCATGGCTTAAGAAAGGCAAAAAGACACATCGGCAGAAGGCGCAAAGGAAGAGCAAAGACAACTTAAGATAACTTTGTGCCTGTTTGCCTTCTAATCCTTCAATGTTTTGACGATCTTATCAGCCAAATTTTGCATTTCATTGCTGTCGGCGTATTTCTGCGCCCTCCAGTTCCAATGATGGCCGTCGGAGGCAAAGCGGGGTATGACGTGAAAGTGAATATGGTCCACCACCTGCCCGGCGGCCCGGCCGTTGGATTGCATGACGTTGATTCCGTCTGCCCGGAGGGCCTTTTTCTGGGCCGCGGCGATTTTCCGGACAACTCCCATGAGCTCTGCCAGCACGGCGGGCGGCGTCGCCGCCAGGTCGGCATAATGTTCCTTCGGGATTACAAGCAGGTGGCCCTTGACAATCGGGCCGATGTCCATGAAAACCAGGGCTTTGCCGTCTTCGTAAA
>Ga0172380_10005386_pt1 | contig 15551 bp, 7 predicted proteins | sample Leawe162metaG_FD_119747 | JGI IMG/M metagenome (GOLD analysis project Ga0172380, IMG submission 119747) | Leachate microbial communities from a municipal landfill in Southern Ontario, Canada - Leachate well 162 metaG | ecosystem: Engineered > Solid waste > Landfill > Unclassified | place...
CCACCTGATCGGGGGTCGGTACCACGACGACGGTTGGGGCCTCCTGCTCAGCCGAGACCGACAGGCGCTGCTCTTGAATATCCATTACGCCCGGGTCACTTCTTTAGATAGGGTGACTGTGCCGTGCAGTAGCCGCGTCACAACGCCCGACCCGCTGATCACCTCCAGATCGTAGACCGCATTCACGAAGTCCAGTGCCGCCGTTGCTGTGGCCGACGCGAGCAGCGTGATCGTGCCTGCCGTGCCACCTAGCGTGATTCCGCCGTTCTCCGTGGTCAGCGATAGCAGCGTGTCGGTAGCTTCCACCGTCTCGCGGATTTGCAGCCGAGCCGTGTACCCGGTCAGGTTCACCGGAGCGCGGTACAGCAGTTCGCCCCCGGAAGCGTACGCGTTCATGCGTGATGTGTCTACGTTTAAACGCATCGTGTTCGCATCCACATAGTACCCGTAGTAGGCTGCGGAGGCGTCCTGCAAGTCCTCCGGCCGATGGTTCAGTTGGGCCATGCCAACCACGCCGACCACATACACCGGCCAGTCGGCGGCCAGTCCGTGCGACGCGGCCGTGACCAGCGCCTGACCCGACTTGGTTACGGCGGTGATCGTTTTCACGGTGAGCTGCGGTGACTGGTACTTCAGCACGGGGTTGAACGTCGCGCCCTGTTGAATCACGAAATCATATTTGCTTGACATCTAATCCTCCTGTAGTCCCAATGCCGACTCAGAGCTTGACCGCAGCGCCTTCGGCAGCGTTGCCATCGTGCGCTGATTCAACGGCATATTTGCCAATTGTATCTGACGGCGCATGCTAGCTGACGAGATCGCAATCGGCATCTCGGGGTGAACCGCGTTCCACGCGATCAGCGCCCGTGTTACATCGGCCACGTCTTCTGGCTTGTTGTCACGGATCGCCTTCGACAGGTCACGCTGGAAGCCCTGCTTCGCCTGCGCGTAGAATGCGCTGGTCTGCTTGTCGATTTTGTCCGTCTCGTACGCCTCGCTGAGCGCCGATGACGAGAACCCGAGCGCCTGCCAGAATGCTTCCATCCCACCCACGTCGATCAGCTTGCGCCCCCCAATGTCGGTGGCGAAGCCCTTCTCGAACTGCTGCCAGCCCTTGATCAGATTCTGCCCAGCGAGCGGCAGCGCTTGGCGAGCGGCCTCAGTGAACTGCCCTTTGCTCAGGGAGTCCGCGCCGCCCAGCACGCCAGTAACCAACGAACCGATAGGCCCCAGTATCTCACCCACTACGCGCTTATAGTCTGCGTCTGCCGCACCGATGCGAGTGCCGGGGATCAGGTTACCCATCCCCACGCGGCTGGCAAACGCCAACTCGGTCAGTTCATTGGCGACGCCGTGCATGAACACGGACGACAGATCAGCGCCGACGACCGCCTCGCTGGCCGCCTTCAACGTGTTGCGTAGGGCGCGCTTCGTGTTGAATGGCGAGCCGAAAATGCGCTGCGCGATGGTGTCGATCAAGTCCTCGATATCCTCGGCAAACGGCAAGCCTTCCAGCCCGGCCATCGCCACCAGCGACATCATCATGTACGCTGCGGCACGAGGATTCTCCTTGGCGAGGAACGACATCGTCTCCAGCATGAAGATCGGGTAGGTCTTGAACGTGAACAGCAATGAGCCCACGTCGCCCCGGGCCAGCGCCGGACGGTTCGCTTCGTCGTATCGGAACTGCGTCGAGTGCACAGTGTCTTGCGCGAGCTTGTATGCAGCCTCGTTGTCTAGCCCTTTCGACTTCGCCACATTGTAGGCGGCCACGAAGGTGGACACGCGGTTCAGGTTCTCGGTCAGCCGGAACGGGGCCATCCAAATGCGCACACCCTTTTGCACCTTACCTGAGAGTGAGTATTCCTGCCCGCGAGACAGACCCATGATCTGGTAAATCTCAGTGTCAAGGATCGTGCCGTCCTGAGCAGCGATCTGCAACGCCCGGCGCAGGCCGTCCACGTTGTCGATGCCTTCCATCCGCACGTTTGCGTCCAGCAGCTTCGGCAGGTCCTTGATGGTGTTCAGGTGCTTCGCAGCCAACACGGTGCCGGCGTACACCTTCGCCAGTGCATCGGTATAACTGGTATGCTGGGTCAGCCACGGGATCGTATTCATCGGCAATGAGGTCAACTGCACGATGGCTGCCGCGGCGGAACCGCCGAGGAACTGGGCCGAAGCCGCAAGCCGCAAGCCGCTCGACACCTTGCTGCCCTGACGGGGCGACATCACGAAGTCGGTCGTCTGGTCCGCGATGTTCCGGTAGAACCCGCCTTGCTCGCCGTCCGCCTCCCAGAGGTTGTTCTCATAACTGTTCACTTGCACGTCGCCCGACGGCGTGAAGCTGATTTGCTGCTCCTTGCCCAGCAACGCGTCCTGAATAGACCCGCCCAACTCGGCGTAAGCAATCTTGTTCGCCATGGACACGCCGAACTCGGCGAGCACGCGCATACCATCCTCGCTATAGCCGGCGACGTTCTTACGCCGGAACACGCGGTTGCGGCGGGTGCTGTCCGCGGCGATCAGAGCCTTTCCAACCCGCTCCTTCTCACCCTGCGTCAACTGGATGCCATGGCGATTCGCGGTGTCCACGAACTGCGCAAAGCTGATCGAGCCGTCGTAGTCGGCTTTGTAGCGATAGCCGTATTCGAACTTCAGGCCCTGATCCGGCAATAGGCGCTTCAACTCGGCCAGCTCATTGCGGGCGTCCGCCTCGCGCTCGTGCTGACTGTAGTAGGCCGTGACCTTCTTGTTGTCGCCTTCAGCGTAGGCATACACCACGTGGTCGCCATACCGGCGCTCAGGCATGTACCCTTCGGCCTTCAAACGCTCCACCTGCGCGGAACGCTCGGCGTACCACTCGGCGTACTGCTGGTCATCCGTGAACAGCGAGCGATACACCGCGGCGTCCGCCTTCAATTCAGCATCGAGGCTGTTGGCGATCATGCTTGTCGCTTGGTCAAACATCACCCGCTGCTGTTCGTTTAAACGTCTACGGATCAGCTGGTACTCTGGTGACGAGGTCGTCAGCGACTTCTCAGTGCGTTCCAACAAGGCGCGGGAAGCTGCCTGCTTGTCAATCTGGTTGCCGGTAACCCAAGACGACAACTGCCGCTCCACGGCGTCGGCGATCAGGCGGTTCTTGCGCTGGGTGTAAGAAGTCAACGCGTTGAACACGTTCTTGAACCCGACGCTCTTGCGGGCGATGTTGTGGCCGGACTGCACCTGCGTCAGAGCGCGCTTCAACGAGCCAGCGACACCTTTTAGTTCCGAGACGGCCGGGCGCAGATACTCCTCACGCAGGCCATCGGGCACGGTGGGGTCGTCCACCATGGAGGCCCACATGGAGTTCAACTGGCTGCGCGGGGCCTCGCCGGCTTGCACGCGCTGGGCTACATCGGCGAGCGTCGCCGCCTTCGAGAAGAAGCTGATCTCGCCGTCCGTGTACTTGCCGAACGCGATGTCGTTGAATAGGCCCGCTGCAAATTCAGGGCGGTCGTCCAGACGGTTCAGTTCCACGGTGCCATCGGCGATGTCGCGGAAGGCCTCGGCGTAACTGTAATTCGCCTTGTCGAAGTCAGCTTGGCTGAACGGCACGGACAAGGCCAGACGAATCCAGTTGACCATGTAGTCCGACTCGTACTGCTTCTTCAGAGTGTACTTCGCCCGGCCGCCACCGCCACCGAACAAATCATCCGTGCGATTCTCCTGCACCACGTCGGCGGTGAACCAGCCATTCGCAATGCCCTCCTTGCGCGCCGCGGCACGAGACGTGTTGCCCCGAGCCTTGATCGCGACCCAGATCGTGGCTTGCACTTGATCCGGATCGTAGCCGGCTTCGCGAGACAGCTTCTTGATCTCGGCGTCGGCCCACCAGTAGTTGGCGTCGCTCAGCTTCCCATCCATAGCCCCGAAGCCGAAGATGTGGGACATCCACATATCAATCGTGGCGTCTTGCGTCTCGCGGGGATAGGAGACGGGGTCGATCTGGAACATCATGTTCTTGAAGAACGAGTTCACCTTCGGCGCAGACTCGGGGTTGCCCGGGAGGCTGTACTTGTCGAGGTAGTCGCGGTGGCCGCGGCCCTCCAGTATCTCAGTACCGTAGGCTGCTTGGTGACGCGTGCCGCCGGCGTTGATCTTCTGCCCAGCAGCCCATTGCTCGTAATGCTGGATGGCCTTGCGCAAGTCCTCGCCGACGGGGGTGCGCGGAGAATACATCGCGACCAGCGCGGCCAACTTGGCAGCCTTGGCTTGATCACCGCCCGACCACGCCATAATGGCGGCCGAGGAACGGCGGTACCAATTGCGGGCTTGTACGCCTTCGTTCGCCAATGCTTTCAGCAGCCCGCGCAGCTTGCGTACATCCGAAGCGGACTGCACCCAGCTTGGGCGACCCTTCGCGGTGCTGGCTGACTTGTTGCGGTTCAGCACCTGCACTTCCGGCAGGGCGTCCGGCTCGATAGAGTCGAGATAAGACTGGTCCGCCTCGAATGTCTTCAGCGCGCTCAGTTGCCGTGTAGCGTAGTCACCCCGCTCCACCGCCTCGAACACGTCAGAGTAAGACGTGAAGCCCTGCCCGGAGATGAAGTTCGTGATCCGCTCCATGACCCGCTTCAGTGCCGCGAATGCCTTGGCGACGGGGCCGCGGGCGTCCAACTCACCACGACGCCAGAACTCGAACCCGTAGGCGCGAGCTTCTGCTGGTACGGCCAGTATCTCGGCCTCCAGCTGTGTACCGTTTAAACGGTCATAAGACCGTGCCTTCTCCACCAGCTTCGTGTGTAGCGGCGATCCATACTCGAATGCGCGCTGCACAGCGACGCGGTCCTGCGCGCTCAATACCCGGTTCTCCAGATAGTGAAAGCCCTCGTGGGCCGCGACTGAGAGCACGTCTTGGGACTGTAGCGAGACCGATATCACGGCCTTGGCTTTGGTGAGCGTGGTCTTACCCGCGCCGCCTTCAAGCCGCTCCACAACACCAACCTCAAGGCCTGCCGGCGTACCGAGCACCTGTTCCAGATACTTGAGCACGGCTTGGCCCTTGGCTGATGCTACTTCGTTGCGGCGAGCAGCGACGGCGGTGCGCGTCGAGAACACGTCCTCTACGAGCGGACGCCATGCAGTCTCCGGCAGTAGGTCGGCCTTTTGGTCGGCGTACGGCTTGTCCGCGGGGGCCTTATCTGCGTTCGCGGCATTGAAATTCACCCACATATTCTGGCCGAGCGTTTCCGTGATCATTGCGGGGATGGCCGCATTACTGTACATCTGCATGTGCGCACGGGTGGCGTTGAGTTCCCCGCGAACGCCGAACTCGAACCCGGTCTTCGCGTGGCCGTAGAGATCGTGCACGGCGCGGAACTTCCAGTTCTGTTCAGGCGTCATGTACGGGTGGACCTCGCCGCCCTCGAACACCCAGAGGTGCTGGTTCTCGAACACGTCTTTACGCATCTCAGCGCTATTCTTGTAGGGCTGGCCCTCCTGACGCCATGGTTCGATCTTGATCGCGGCGGCAGCTGCTTCGAATTGTTGCTCCGTCTCCTTCGCGAGCGCAGCATAAGCGGCCTGCGTTTCGGGGGACGGATTAACCTTCTGGAGCCGTTCATAGGCAGCCGCGATCTTCGCGCCCTGCTCAGGATTAACCGGGGCATATTCAACTTCTTGGATCGGGGGCATGCCGTTTGCCGCGTTGTAGGCCTGCGCCGAGTCAAACACGGGGTGGCCCAGTGAGATCGTGGTAGACGTACGAGGATCGAAAACATAGCCACGGCCAGCGCTGCGGGCTTCCATTATCGCCGCGGGTAGGCTAAAAGCGGCCTTGGAGAACAGGGTCTGCTGCTCGCCCGTTGTGGGGGCACCCATGCGCTCAGGCACGTTCGACCGTAGGGCGGTGTCGCCCGGGACGCCGGCTTCCCGCGGCAAGTTCGAAGCGATATGGTCGGCGAGCTTCTGGCGGAACGTCTCCACGTCCTGCTTCAGAATCTTCCCCTTCATCGCCTTGTCGAAGGCCGCGTTGAACACCGTCGTCGCTTGTTCAGGCGTAGGCTGCTGAATCGCGAGTTCGACGCCGCGCTTCAGGATCGTGCTGACCGTGGACAGCGTGCGCGCCTTCATGGCCCCAGACTGCTCCAACTGCTGCACCAGCGTGTCAACGCCGGATGAATATGCGTTCGCGAAATTTTCCTTGCGGGTCTGGTCATCGAAGACGCGAGACACGCCCCGGGAGTTATTGCGGCCCTCTACCACGAGTGGAGTAGCAGCCTTTTCGAACTCGCGGACGCCTTTCGCCTCCACGTCGCTGAGCAACACGCCTTGCTGGCGCTTGATTAAGCCGAGCTGCGTATCAAGGTCTATCCCCGGGGTCGCGTCGTCAGTAAAATTGCCGCGACGTGCCACCGCCGTAGCCTCACGCTCGGCAAGCTGCAAACGCTCCTCGTCCTTAAGGCTGATCAACGGCTTCGCGGGGGCAGCAACCGCGGGCTCGCCGCCAATGATGATCGGCTGCGTAAGAGAGGTCTTCTCGGCGGGCTCGGGGGTAGCTAGCTCCGCTTGGAGGAACCCGGCGCGCTCTGTCAGGGCCTTCGCCTGCGCGATGATCTCGGGGGCTGACTGTGGGCCGATGTTCAAAGCGTCAAGCTGCGTCTGCACCGCTGATAGTTCATCGGCCAGTACGACCTTGCGGGGTGTCTCCGAGGTATCCACTATACGGAGGGAGTCGGCGCTGTAGATAGTGCGAAGGTCTTCAGGTTTAAACGCCCTGAACGCCGACTCCACCGGTGTTTCGGCGGCGGGGATCGGCTCAGCTGGTGCCGCTGCTGGCGGTAATGCTGGGGCCGCTACAGGCTCCACTGGTGCTACTGTGGGTGCTGTGCTGCCCCCGATTGCGCCGAGTGCCCCAACAGGACCACCGACCACGGTACCACCCACCACCCCAAGAGCGACGCTGTTTGCGTAATCGCTGATCGCCTCTGGGCCAGTCAGTTCCTTCCCTGCCGCTTGACGGGCGATGGCCGCCTGAACGCCCTCGGTACCACCTTCGACTGTGGCTCCAACCGCCGCGCCCTTTGCGCCGCGGATCAGAATGTCGCTGAGCGCCCGGCCCGGGTTGGCTACCTTGCTGCCGAACACGCCAAGCATGCGGCCAGCGAGCAATTCCGGCACTAGGTCAAGTCCACCGGCGAGTGTTCCGCCAATCACCGCACGAGCGGCGGCATCCGGCAAGCCGGCTTCAACGGCGTCAGGATAGATGCCGCCGGCTTCCTGTGCGATGCTTGATGCCGCGAGAGCAGCTGTCATCCCGGCGTTGCGGGCGAGTAGCCCAGCGGCTGGATCAGCCACACCGCGAGCCAATGCGCCGCCACCTAGCCGGCCAAGCACGCCTGCGGTAAGGGAGGATGCGAGATTCGGCACCAGATACCCGGCTCCGTACTTCGCGAAGTCCACAGCGGAGCCGAGGCTATCGACATTTTCGACTGGCATCGCTACCGCAGCGGCATCCTGCGCGGCGCTCTTGGCGGCGGCAAGGCCGGCGGTCTTCATTGACTCCACGCCGAGAGTGTCGCCGACGAGCGCCATGGCACCCGCGGCCGAACCCTTGAGCCCTGCCACACCTGCTTTTAGTCCACGCTTGAATGGCCCCGGGGCATTCGGATCAGCGAAAAGATTGCTACCCGCCACCGGCTGAGCAGCGTCGAGACCTTCGCTCGGCGCGAACAGATTTGTGCCTGCCATTGAACCCCCTATTGTATTTTTGCACCGGTAGTGGCGTCATACGTGCCGCCCGCGAATCCGCCCCCGGTCATACGGCCTTCTGCTTCAAGCCGAGCGATGACCTGCGCCCGTGTCATCTTGTTCGCTTTCATTGTCTCCGTAATATCCGCCTCGGTCACAGCCGCCTGCGGCTTCAGGATCGTGGCCTTCCCGTCCTTTACCTCAATCGGGTTGCCGGCGGCATCCTGAACTACCTTGCCGGTATCTTTCATGGCGGCTGCAACGCGGGCTAGCGCAGTGATTCGTGCCGAGTCCGCGTTCGAAGCGCTGATCTTCAACTCCGCGTCTTTCTGCTGAAGCGGTACCAGTTTCGCTGCGCGCTTGAAATCTTGGCCGGAGTTCGCCGCTGCCACCTTCGCCCGGTTCACCTCGTTCACGAATGGTACCAGATTCTGGAAGATGCCGCCCTCAGTGCCAATCTGCGGGGCCGTAGCGCGCTTGGCGGGGGCTGCGGCGGTCGTCGGCGCAGCAGCGGCCGGAACGCCTGTATTTGCCCGGTAGACCGCGCCGGTCGTGTTGTTCCGGATCACACCTGTACCAACCCCCGGAACGCCAGTGCCGTCCAGTTCGGCGCTCGCGGCAGAAGCGTCAGCGCCCATAACCCGGTTCACGCCGAATGGCGCTGGTGTGGCGACCGGTGCGGGGGCGGCGTCGGTAGAAGCCGTAGTAGCCACCGCTGAAGGCTTGCGCATCAACATGCCCGGCAACCCCAACAGGAGGTTGTTCGCAAAGTCTGAAGCCACGCCGAGAGACCGCACGCCGACATCGCGGAGCACGCCCGGTTGAGTGTTCTCCAGCCCGAAGCGCTTGGCGTAGTCCTCCGTATCAGTGTTCAGGCCTTGCCCAGCTGAGACAATGGCTGCGCCCGGGACAAATCCGCGGGCAACGGCTCGCCCGGTTTGAAGTAGCCGCTGACCGAAGCTGGGCTTCGCTGCCGCGTTCGAAGCCGCCATCGGGGCAGGGGTCTCCGGCGTAGAAACAGAGGGGGCAGCGGTCGGCTTCGCAGCAGCGGCAGCCCCCCGAATCAGCTTGGCACGCGCCCGTACTTCATTGTCGTACGAAGACGGTGTTGCTGCCGCCGTGCCTGACTGGTACCCCGGGCTCAGTCCCAGATCGCTAAATAGATTTGCCATAGCCGCTCCTTACGCGTTTTCGATCTCGGCCGCCAGTGTCGTGATCGAGCTGAGCACGGACTGCGCGGCGGCCGAGTAAAAGTTGGCACCAAATTCGGAAGCGTGTGTGCGGACGTTCGCAGCGGCCACCAGCGCCTCCAGTCTGATCTTCGTTGAAGCCACGTTGACATCGGCCGACTTGATATTGGCGTCGATGTTGGCGGCCAACTCTGATATCTCCAGTTGGTACGCGGACTTCAGCGCATCGACTGAAGTAGCGAACGCGCTGATGTCCGCCCGGTAAACCTCAGTGTTGGCGCGGATAACTTCCATCTGGCCGGTCAGTTCCGCCTTGTACTGCTCGATCCGAGCCTGATACCCGACCAGCTTCGTACGAGCCTGCTCCACCTCCGCGTTCAGGTTCGCCACTTGAATGTCGGCTTTTGCCTTCGCGCCGGTCACCTGCGCAGTGTAAGCGCGGACCTCTGCTTCGAACGCCGTAACCTTCGCAGTCTCGCCCTCAATCTGGGACTTGAACATCCCAAACTCAGCAACCTTGGCCTGCACCTGCGCCGAATAAGCATCCACCAACCCGCGGTATGCCTCCAGACGGGTACGTTCAATCTGGGCCTGCACCTGAGCGGCCTCCATGCGCGTGCGATACACCGCCACGACCGCATTCACGCCGTTCAGTTGCGCGTTGTAGATTTCCACGGCGGCGCGCTGCATGTCTACCGTCAGTCGTGCGCCTTCGATCTGCGCCTTGTAAATCTCCACCTGCGTGAGCGCGGCTCGGATTTTCGACTCGAAGACCGAGGCCTCGGCTTGGTACGCATTGACGCGGGCGTTGTACCGGGCGACCAGTGCGTCAAAGATGCGCACTGAGGCTTCGAGGGTGGCCTTGGCAACATTCAGTGCGCGCTCCATCACCGAGTTGTGGTAGCCAACCAGCATAGTCTCCAACTCGCGGACTTGACCGATGGTGAACTTGCGGTTATCGACGTACAAGTCGCCGCGCTTCAGCATGATCTCGCGGTTCACGTCTGACATCCGGTTGGCACTATCCTGCTGCGCCCGTTCTACGGCCACTGTCAATTCGCCGGGCGGCAGTACAAACCCGCGGGACGCGTGGTAGACCGTTATCTCGGCGATGGCCTGCGTAGCCGTGGCAAACTCCCGGGCACGTGCCCGTTCCCACAGCGCTTGCTCGTCGCCGGGCTCGATACCGTAGCCGCCATTTTCGAGGTTGTCCAGCAGCTTCGTCTGCACCGCGTCCATCAGCGCCGACTGGTACGCCACCTCGTAAAACTCAAACGTGTTTGTCGGGGCAACGAGATCGTCCACCGGGGCTGTGCCTGAGTAGTACGGCAGTTGAATTGTCGGCGTGTCAGGCAACGCGGGCATCGTCAGCGTCGGCGCAGTCGGCAGCGTGATATCCGGCGCGGTCGGCAGCACCGGGTCATTGATCGACGGCGCGGTCGGCGCGGTAGGCAGAACATTCGACGGCGCGGTAGGAATATTAAGCGCCGGCGCGGACTTGACAAAATCCAATACCTCAATAGGCACCACCGCGGTAAAATCAAACTCAGGGGCCTCGGGGGCAGTAGCCGTAACCTCGGGGATCGTGATGCGATCCGGGCGCAACGCGGACAGCTTTGACTCCGCGCCGTCGGTAATTCCAGTGCGGCCATACCCCAGTATCGGCGGATTGACCGGGAACTCAGTATTAGCGAGGTTCGCTACCTGATTGATGAACGCGTCCGCCTGCGTCACCCATGAGGTCGCATACGCTTGCTGACTCGCAATAATCTCGGGAACGGCCATTATTCCTCCTAACCTGCCAAGTATATCACGGCGTCAAAGGGTCTATGTCAGTGTTCGGGATGGCCGGCTGAGTGGCCGTATATCCGGCGTCCGTGAACACATGCTCCGTCAACCGGTGAGTCGCGCCGCGCTTAGGCTTGAACACCGCGCTGTAGGCGGGGTAGGCCAGAGACGATATAGCGGCCGTCAGGCACAAGCTCTCCATCTGGGCGTCAATAATCTCCTGTGTGTACGCGCCCAGTTCGGTCAAGAAGTCCGCCTCGGCGGAAGCATCCGTCAGCCCGTAGAGACCGAAGTATGGATGCGCCCGGTAACCAGAAAGCTCGTCGGTCGTGACACCAAGTGAGAAATACGCGGACTTGAATTGGGGCCGGGCGGTCCGCAGTGTGAACTCTTTTGCCTCAACATCCCAAACCAGCTTGTACGGCGGTTGAACCGCGTACGTCCACGACCGGGTCGGCGTGCTCTCAGTCGGCGCGGTCAATGTAATACCCAGAAGACTCGCGAGGTTACTGTACTCCTGATAAGAGGTGTGGTAGTCGTACGTGCCGGAATGCCCATAGGCATCCGCCCACGAGAACTCGGCCCGAGAGCGCACCGGGAACACGAGAAGATCAGTGAACTGGTTCACGAGGTGAGGACGCAATTCTGCGACATCCATGCCGGTGCCAAACCGCTTAGTGTCCATCTCTGACGTGATGAAATCTATGATCTCCTTCCACCGATTGAAGTTCGCGGTGTCCCACGCCGCTTTAACCGCGGTCGTGGCGGAAGCCGCGGCGGCGACTAGGGCCGCGTAGGGGTCCGGGTACCCCAGAATATAGGTGTATCCGGGTGTCGGATTGGGGCTGCCGTATGGGTCATAAGTCCCGGCGGGGGCGTACCCTACGCCACCAAAGCCGGCCACGTTACCCATATAGTTACCGGATATAGCCACAACCGCCGGGGCCATTGCGTCAGGATCGTCCAAGGTGGTTTTTGTAGCGGACGCCGTGCCAGAACTACTGCTGTCAATGTTGTTCGCGGTCTCGAAGTGATAGGACTGATTTACAACCACCGGGCGTACACCGGGGTCAGCCGCGAAAGTGCTATCAAATCCGCCCACGTCGAAGACAATAGAAACTGTATACGTGGTAGGGCGCGGGCCGAGATCGTCCGTCAGGTACCCCCACGGGTTCGCTTCGGAGATTGCGATCAAGCCGTGGGGAGTTTCCGTCTCCGTCGTTGCCCCCTCTGCGTCGGTGTCCTGCGTAGTGACAATCGTGTCGTCATGGGACAAATACTCACCGGTGATGGTCGTTGTCACCTCGGCGAAAGCAGTGTATGTCGAGCCTGACGGGTGGAACGTAGCGACGCAATCATTTTCCACGCCGAACTCGGCCTCCGTGAACGTGGTGTCTTCGAACTCATAAAACAAAGTACCATCCAAAGAGAACCCCTCTTGCGGATTATCTTCGGTGCCCGGCTCCGGCACTACACGAGTCTCAGGGGCGTATTCTATCGTGATCGTCCCGGCGTACCAGTCGGTGCCGTCTGCTTCGAACAGAAACTCCTCGGAGGGGGTGAAGGTCACCGAATCAGCGCCGCCGCCAAACTCGTCAAGAAACTCCGCCTCGGTGTATACGTCGCCGTCGTAATAATAAAGCGCCCCGTCTTCCGATATGCCGTCATACGGCGACCCGGGGGCCTCCGGAACCGAAATCTCCACGGGGTTAAACACTATGTCTATAGTGCCGCCCTGCAACTCGAACCCGCCCGTCGTCTCCCGCGTGCGGGTCTCTGTCCATTCATACTCGGCCACCCGGCGGCAGTAACGGCAGATCACCAACTGGTGCTTTACTGTGTACACGAGCGCGTTGGCCGTCGGGTACTTATATTCAATATGTTGTATAACCGGCGTCCACGGAATAACCGAGCCCATGCTCGGCAAAACTGCACTCGGTATAGACCACAGGTCCTGCTCGGGGTACTGCTCTGTCCACCATGGTGTGGTCGGGCCACCGGAGATATGGATAAACTCCCCGCCTCGGTCGAAGCGCAGGTCGATGCGTTCCTCGGCCGGGCCGTATATTCGTTTAAACGCCGCAACCATGGGTGTGTGACGCATCCAGTTGGCAAGATGGCGTTTGGCGAAAGGGATCAGATACTCCGTCCCGGAATCAACGCGGACTTTAGGAGCCCGCATTACAGCACGCGGCGGCTCAAGACCTCCGGATAGAGATCAAGGTGCTCGATTAGGAAATCGCTGCCCTCCTCGTTCTGCACTTCAAACTGCCAGTAGGGCGACTTTGGTCCGCGGCCGACGGGCACCCGGCGTTGTTGTACCCCGCGGATGCGGTTGTCCGGGAGCTGGTAGGTGCGGCGTCCGTCTTGTGAGGTAATGGTCACGAAACGCAATGGGCCGGTGGCCTCGTAGCCTGCATAAATCCGCGGTACCCGCTTGTTGAATGTGGTGCCGAACATCTGTTGCCCGGTCCGAACCACCGCGTCGATCTCCGTGCCGGCGTCGGTATCCTCGGCAGCGAGCTTAAAAATACCAGCAGAACTGGCCGCGAGAGTGACTCCGTTGAACCGGGCATAACTGTTGAAATTGAAATTGTCGTACTCGGTAAGCGCCTTCTTCCGCGTGTTCAGCACCCACGTACGGAAAGCCGCAGCAAGGGCAATGAACGCCTGAGCCTCCACGCGCACGTGCGGGAGGGTGACTTCAATGGTGCCGGTGTACGGACCGTAGGAAGAAAGCTCGGGGGTAACTGCCGGTAGGTCAACAACGATTGTGCCAGAAACGCCATTGACCGCTGAGGCCGAGACGAGGACAGGGCTCAACGTGACCGCGATGCTGCCTATGACCCCCACAGTCGCGCTGGCGGTCATCAGGAAGGCCGGCAGGGTGCGCGCAAGTGTTGCTTCCCCCGAGGCTATCAGAGACCCAGAGATTAATACCGCGGGGCTTGTGCCGGCTAGGGTGCCTACGAGCCCCGGGTCGCCCGACGCCTCCATCGTGGGGGCGGGAAGCGTGACCCCAAGAACATTGCCCTCAAGAAGCGCGGCTGTGACCGCGGGGAGGATCGAATCCAACGAAGCGCCTACCCCAGTAACCACTTCTAGCGTGGCCGTGGGTGGCGGCAGTTCCCCAGCCATGGCTACTAGACTTAGGGTGACATCTATCTCCCCAGTAACCGCTGGGGCGTCCGCGCTGATACCCGGGGCCTGAAGGGCACCGGTGACGGCGGAGAGTGTTACTGAGATATCGTTCGACATAAATGAAAATCTCGCGGCCAGCGCGGGCCGGTCGCGAGATTGCCTTTAGCCCGGTGTTACGCGGCTGGGAAGGTGAACGACGCCGAGTTCAGCGTCACCGTGGCACTGGACGTGATCGAGGTGCTGGTCATGTTCAGGTCCGCGCCGGAAGTGGCGATACTACCGTCCATCCGGATGTACACTTCTGAGGAGTCCGCTGTGCCGGCGTCGGAAACCGCCCCCACGAATCGGAACCACCCGGCGGTACCGGTCGCACCGGCAGTACCAGACCACGTCTCCAGCGGGTTCTTTACCAGAACGCCGGCTGCGGAATCGCCAAAGGTGAGCCCGTTCACGGCACTGACTCCGGCCACGCCTGAGCCGATATTCACGGCAGAGCCGATAGCCGCGTCGCCGCCAGTTACCGTACCGCTCGGCACCCACCCGTTCATCGTTGCCCCGATGCCCGGGAGGCCAGTGAGCGTAATCACGCCAGACGCGCCGGTCGTGGATGCAGTCACAAAAATGTTGGCCGGGTTGTTGTTGATCTGCGTCGCCATCTTCGTCGCGGTCACCGCGAGGCTGGTATCGAACGCCACCGCGCCGCCGAGGATGTCGAACGCGGTTCCACCGCCGACAGCGAGCTTCACCGTCGAGTAAGTGCCCGATGTACCGCTGATGGTCACGGACCCGGTCGGCAGAACCTCGGCCGTATGAGCACCAGAGGACTTGGTCAGTGTCACGAGCAAGGTACCAGCGACAGCATCATCAGCCAGCGTGGGCTGGGAACCGGTGTAGACCAAAATCTTGCCGTTGGAGAGAGCACGCTTCCACGCACCGCCTTCCATCAGAAAATTGCGTAGGCCCTTCGAGAAGCGTAGCGACATGGTGATCTCCTGTTGTTAGATATGTTGAACGCTTTAGAACGCGGTATTCGCGTCCCCGGGGTCACCTTGCAGAGTGACCACGTATTGCACTGCCCCGCCTTGATTACGGACCACGCCCGCTCCGGCGGAGGTGACGGGGTAGTTGAACCGTTCCTGCGTCAAATTTACGAAAGACCCGCCGTCAAACCCGGCACACAGGCCCTGCGCAGTCGCAAACATCGCGGCGAGCCCGGACTGCTCGCCCACATCTTCAGCGGCGATGTAAGCCAAAGTGCCGGGGATCGCCCCATAGTCGGCGCGGATGACATATTCCCACTTTGCCGGGTCCTTGCCGCCGGCCCAGCCAATTTCATATCCTGTACCCAAGTATACCCCGTCCGATACCGGGGCCACAAGGGTAATCGCCCCGGGTAGAGCGATTGCTTTTCGCAGATCGAACAGTTCAGGCGCAAACGGCTCGCTTGGGTATAGTCGGTCTCCGGAGGCCACCAACGTACGCCCGGCGAATACTGCTATGGCCGACCCGGCTGGCGGGGGGCTCAAATGCTGAGTAGTCAAAGGCCGCTCACCAGTACGTTCGTTCGTGTATATTGCGGCCGTCGCCCCCGCAGCCAACTCGTGGATAAGATAGAGTGCATCTCCGTTCGCGGGGGAAATATACAACAGTTTGGATACTACGCCGGGGTCCGGCGACACGGGGATATTGGTGAAGCTCAAG
>Ga0172380_10005387_pt1 | contig 15548 bp, 14 predicted proteins | sample Leawe162metaG_FD_119747 | JGI IMG/M metagenome (GOLD analysis project Ga0172380, IMG submission 119747) | Leachate microbial communities from a municipal landfill in Southern Ontario, Canada - Leachate well 162 metaG | ecosystem: Engineered > Solid waste > Landfill > Unclassified | place...
GGAGGAGAGCATGACGACTTACAAGGAGTTTCATCAGAGATCAATCGATCAACCCGATGCCTTCTGGGCCGAAGAAGCCAAGCTGATCGACTGGCACAAGCCACCGCAAAGCATCCTGGATTTTTCCAAGCCGCCCTTTGCCCGGTGGTTTAGCGGCGGTGAAACCAACCTCTGTTACAACGCCATCGATCGTCATGCTGCAACGCGTCCGAACGATCGCGCCCTGATTTTCATTTCGACCGAAACCGACCAGGAAAAAATCTACAGCTTCGCCGAACTCAAGCAGGAAGTCATGCGCATGGCCGCGGCAATGCAGGAACTGGGCGTCGGCAAGGGCGATCGCGTTTTGATCTACATGCCCATGATCGCCGAAGCCTGCTTCGCCATGCTGGCTTGCGCGCGTATCGGCGCGATCCACTCGGTGGTGTTCGGTGGTTTCGCTGCCAATTCGCTCGCCACCCGCATCGACGATGCCAAGCCGAAGCTGATGGTCTCGTCGGATGCCGGCATGCGCGCCGGCAAGGCCGTACCCTACAAGCACCTGGTGGATGAATCCTGCAAGCTGGCGCAGTTCCCGCCCGCCAAGGTGCTGCTGGTGAACCGCGGCATCGACAAGGAAATGAAAATGCTGGCGGGTCGCGATGTCGATTACGCGACGCTGCGCGCCAAGCACATGGACACCCAGGTGCCGATCACCTGGCTGGAATCCAACGAGCCCTCCTATATTCTCTATACCTCCGGCACCACCGGCAAGCCCAAGGGCGTGCAGCGCGATGTCGGCGGTTATGCCGTGGCGCTGGCGTCCTCGATCAAGCGCATCTATTGCGGCGAAGCCGGGGAAACCTACTTTGCCACCTCCGACATCGGCTGGGTGGTCGGCCACTCCTACATCATCTATGCGCCGCTGATCGCCGGCATGGCGACGATCATGTACGAAGGTACGCCGCTGCGTCCCGACGCCGGCATCTGGTGGAAGATCGTCGAGAAGTACCAGGTCAATGTCATGTTCTCGGCACCGACCGCGATCCGCGTCCTGAAAAAACAGGATCCGGCCTACCTGCACAAGTACGACCTTTCCAGCCTCAAGCACCTGTTCCTGGCCGGCGAGCCGCTCGACCAGCCGACCCATGAATGGATCATGACGGAGTTGCAGAAGCCGGTCATTGACCACTACTGGCAGACCGAAACCGGCTGGCCGATGCTGACGGCCGCCCCCGGCGTGGAGAAGACCCAGATCAAGTACGGCTCCCCCTCTTTCCCGGCGTATGGTTACAACCTCAAGTTGTTCCGCGAAGACGGCAGTGAGGCGGGTAACGACGAGAAGGCCGTGGTCGGCGTCTTGCCGCCGCTGCCGCCTGGTTGCCTGTCGACCGTGTGGGGCGACGATGCACGCTTCGTCAGCACTTACTTCACACTATTCAAGTCGCCCCAGGTGTATTCCTCTTTCGACTGGGGCATCCGCGACAAGGACGGCTACTATTTCATCCTCGGCCGTACCGACGACGTCATCAACGTCGCCGGCCATCGCCTGGGCACGCGCGAGATCGAGGAGGCAGTGCAGGCGCATGCCGCCATCGCCGAAGTGGCGGTGGTGGGAGTTGCCGATCAGCTCAAGGGGCAGATGCCGATGGCCTTTGCCGTGGTCAAGGACGCCGCACTGGTCGCCACGCCCGAGGGCAGGCAGAAACTGGAAAAGGAAATCATGGCGACGGTCGACGGCCTGCTCGGCGCGATCGCCCGGCCGAGCCGGGTGCATTTCATTTCCGGTTTGCCCAAGACCCGCTCCGGCAAGATGCTGAGGCGTTCGATTCAGGCCCTGGCGGAAGGGCGCGATCCAGGCGACCTGACTACGATTGACGACCCCAGCACGCTGGAGCAGATCAAGGCTTCGCTGGCCGCCAAGTAATTATCGGCGGCGCTGGCAACGGTTTTCGGTTAGAATGCGTCCCGTTTCAGGCGCGTAGTTCAGCTGGTTAGAACGCCACGTTGACATCGTGGAGGTCGTTGGTTCGAGTCCAATCGCGCCTACCAGAATTCTTCCTAATATTCAATCTCTTAGGGCGGGTTCTGGTCTTCTGGGGAAATTCCAGGGAAGAATTCCTGGAATTTCTACTATTTCGACGCATCGCGGCAGCCAGCATTTGCTTGGCTGTCCCGTGATCGTTAGCTGGAATCCAGAGCGCGTACTTTTCCAGTAGCATCTTGACGCTGTGTCCCAATTGAGCGGCAATATAGGCCGGTGGCACACTGGCCATAAGCGCCACTGTAGCGAAGGTATGCCTAGTGTTGTACGGCTTGCGCCAACGAATGCCTAGTCGCTTTAGCGTCGGGCGCCAGTAGTTATCCCGCTGACTGCGTTCGTCGTGCCAAGCTCGGCCGGTTACAGGATTCTGGAAGATGTCCGCAGCCTGATCATCGTCTTTGCCGCGCAGCATGAAAGTGTGTGACTTCATAGTCTTCAGTGCCTCGATGGCTTCGGGCACCAAATCGACATCGCGTTCGGTGTGCGTCTTACTACCGTCGCGCTCGCCCCCCTTGAAGGTGCGTACTCGTTGAATTCTGACTACTTCGCGCACCCAGTCAATATCTGACCAGCGCAAAGCGATGGCCTCCTCTGGTCGCATGCCGGTATAAAACATCCACTGGAAATAGGCATGCACCCGGGCATCGTACTTGGCAAGCATGTCAGAAAGTATCTTGTCGCGTTCGTCGATGTTCATCGGGTCGGGCAACTTCTTGACTACTGGCATATTCTCGATCCCAATAAGTGGATTGCTCATAGCACTAACGCCGCGATATTCCAGCCCGAAGATGCCGCGCAATGCAATCATGTAATTGTTGTGAGTTTTCGCAGACGACCAAGGATAACCACCGATCTTTGATACCAAAATCTTATGGTCAATGTCTTTTACAAGTGTCATATCTCCGAGCAACTTTTTCCAGAAACGCACAGCTGTGCCGTACTGGTCGCGCGTCGCCTCAGATAACCGGCCTTGGGCTTTGTGCCAGAAGTCGGCCAGAGTCGCAAACGTTTGCGATTCTTCCTTAGTGATCTTGGCTCGTGGTGAGTTTGGAAAAAATTCAAAGAATGTGAATGTACCGATTTCGATTTTCCGACGAATTTCGCCGGCAGTACGCATAGCGAATTTTATGTTTGAAGGCGTGGGCGGCAGCGGTTTACCGTTCACGCCCAAGGTTTCTTTGACGACTTCTCCATTGGCCAAGACGAACCGCAGGCGAATGCTATTCGGTCGAATCTCTACACCGTTGCCTGTTCTACCCACCGCATGTATCCTCTCATACTGATAAATATTCCGCCGTCCGGCGACCGCCGAAACTCCCGCCCTTCGATCCATTTGCCATCTTCGATCTTGCGCCGGATTGCCTTCTCCGTCAATCCGGTGATCGTCGCGGCAAGTGCTATCGTCACATACGGAGCTGGCGCGATAAGCTGGGCCTCAATCGTCGATGTCATGTAGTCTCTTTCTCTAACTCGACGCGGCTGTTACTGAAGCGATTGGCCCTGGGTTGATTGAGACCGAGCAGGCCCCGTAAGCCGGATCTCGTTTTGGGTCGTACCAGTGACATGGTCCCGCAAGCCCTGGGTCTGCAATCCCCAATAGATTGAAAAGTTTTTGTGCGCATAGTCATAGAACAGTTACAACCGCCCTCACTCCCGAGTGACGTTGCACGATGATCAACTTCGCTAATTGTAAAGTCGTCAATGCAGAGTAGATTGCCTTCCGCCCGCAGCCGGCAATCCGCTCAATTTCCCTAGTTAATTTCACTGTCTGAGAACCTTTGACTCCAACCAAAAACCACAGTGCCAATCCCACTGCGCCGGCTTTACCCGGCAAAGCGTTGGCTTGTGCAATCCATTCCAGTGGAATTGGGCCTTTGATAAACTTTTTTGTGGGCATGCGAAATTCGTGCGTCCCAGTGTGCGGGTTGTATGCCAAACGCTTCATCGGTCCAACATCTGCATCCTCTGTGCTGCTTGATTTTTCGGCCATAATCAACTTCTTAAACATTGCTAACCTTCCGACTTTCGAGGCCAAGCTGCTCCATGACCATATTCCACATAGATACGCCGCGTTTGTCCATGAATCGCTGCAGTGAGCGAACGACCTTAGCGTCACTCTCCAGTGCGAACCCGTCAAGCACAGCAGAACTAGCTGCACGCATAATGGCCTGCGTGTGATCTACGACATCATCCAGATCGGCAAGCGGCGCCTCGATCAGGATCGCGTCATGGACAGGCGCACAGATGCGCACGCCGTCAGCGATAAGACGAATACAGGCTAGACGCAACATCTCTGCGCCATTCGCTTGCATGGGGAAGTTACAAAGACTGCGACCATTGGGAGCGTCGTCAACGAATAGCTGCCAGCCGAATGCTGTCCAAAGCCGTCCGCCGAGCAATCCTTGGTGAAGTGCATCCTCCGACCATGCCCAAAAGGTGTGGTAGGCGCGGCGATGTAGATTTAGTAACTCGCGGGCGCGGGCCACAGGTTTGTTGATGCGATAGGCAAGGCTTTCGGCGCCCATGCCGTATTGCACCGCCAGGACGCATGCCTTGAACTGTTCGCGCTCAGCGGCGTGGGTGTGTTTTGTGGCGCTCTTTGGTACAGCTCCCGCCTGTTTGGCGAAAGAAAGATAAGGGTCGCCGGACGCATAGGCCATCATCATCGCCTGGTCGCCAGACAGCGCAGCGGCAATACCAAATTCCTGCTGTGCCCAGTCAACATATGCGATGCCAAAGCCCGGCTGAGGCTGGATTAAACCGCGTAGCCAGACGGACGGCCCGAAAATGGACTTAGTATTGGATGGCTGGTTGCGGCCGGTCTTTGAGCCAAACATCGACAAAAGAAAGCGATTTCGGCCATCGTCTCCAACTTGAAGGTCAGATAACCGCATTTGTGATAGGGCACCGCGCAATTCGCGCAGCGGTGCAAGTGAAGGATGCATGCGTGCCATGTCCTTGAATGTATTGTCCTGAAGATCAAGCGTACCTGTAGCTAACCGCGGCCAGGAGATACCATCACGAATTAGCAGCTTTTCAAAACGATCCCGCTTGAAGGTGGTGCCCTCATAGACGCCGAATTCGGCGTCAACGGAAGAAATCAAGCTATGCTGAATACCCTGCCAACCCGATTTGAGGGCCGCCAGTGTGTCGGTATCGATGGGCACACCATTGGCTTCAATGTGCGCCGCAGCGACTGCATAGCGACCGCGCAGCAGCGCGCGCGGCCAGTCAATGTAGGCTTGCATCACTGGCAACAGACGGGCTAGCGCAAGCACGTCGGACTCACAGTAGTCGAGAATGCCGCGTCGCTCAGTTTGACTCCATGGCCCACCCGTCAATATTAAATCTCGCCATGTGTGTTTTTCGTCGGCTTCCATGGCATCCAGCCCGTGTGCGACCAACGCACCAAGCAAGCCGTTGCCAGCGACCTTGGGTTTGCCGTTTGTCTTGCAGCGGAATTCAGCAAACAGATCGAGTAAATTAACTGGCGTGGGCCAGCCCAAAGCGATAAAGCACCCAATTTCGGCACTGGCGTAGTAGGCAACAAACAACGCCGACTGGTCAATTGGGAAAGGCGCCGCCTTGAGACAGGCTAAATCGTCCTGCCCCAGGCGAAAGGTACGACGAGTATTTAGCTCCCGAGCCACCATGCACACTGGCACGGGAGGATTACCCTCCCTGCCGTGCGCTGGGTGGAACTCGAAGTCCGCCAGCCAAATGCCTCCAGCATATTGAGGCATTGCCATTAGGAACGTCCCAAGAGTTGCATGATCACCGGGTGATCTGGCGTCTGGATCAGGCGCTCGCGGAAAGCGATCTTTACCAGTTCTTGAAAGCTCACTTCGGGCCAATCTGGGTCGGGCAGACTGCCTTCCGCAACAAGCATGTCGTAGCCACCAACGGCTTTGTTGGCGACGATGCGCACCCAATTGGTTTCGGCCATCGATACGACTTCAGCGAGGGACTGATGCCACGAATTGCGGCGCCCATCCTCCCCGGGTAGTGGTACTGGGATCATAAAAAAATTGTTACGACGATCGATGGCAGTGTGCAGCATGGCCGGGCGCAGTAACCCTGGTACAACACCCCAAACGGCAGGCGCCACCAGAAAGGTTTCACCATCATCCTTGAGTTCAAGAATCATGGTCTGGAAACGCCAATCTTCGCCGTGACGCACGCGGAAAAAATCCGTCTTCGATGGCTTTTTGACCGGTACACGTGTAATAAGGCGCTTGACGCAAAGAGTTTCCCCAAAGTTCTGCGGGAGGCGTAGCGCGTCAAGATTGAAGCCCTCAATTTGAAGCGAAGAGGGTTCTGCCGGGTTTGGTGCATCCGTTACATCGAAGGCGTTGTTTATGGCTGTGGCCATAGCACCCTTCGTGCTGCTAGGAACTGAATCTGCCTGCTGTTTCTTTGTACAACTGTGTTTCTGGTGCATAATGAATCTCCTATAAGTAGTTAGTAGTTGCCCCATCTTGGGCGCGTCCATTTGCCGATGGCTGCGCCCTTCCTTTTTCAGCCTTGTGGCTGTTCGCTCGATCTGTCCGTCTTGAGACAATTCGATTGAATTTGTTTAACTGTGTGGCCATGGCTTGTCTGTTCTTTCCGAAATGAATTCATCCAACACCGATCGTCTGTGCTTGATCAATCGCCCGATCCTGACAATTGCAATCTTGAATCGTCCGGTCGAGGCCCATGCGGCAAGCGTTTTCGGGGATATACCGAGGTAACGCGCGGCTTCCTTCCTAGAGAAGAGGTGGTCGTCGCGCAAAATTGAGTCCTCCGGGCAATCTTCTTTGTTCATGTGCATTCCTCCTTAGTCAGCAGCCACGATATTGGCCAGGGAATAGGTGCCACGCAGTTTCTCCATCGCAATCGCGTCTTGCTTCAGCGTAAGCGTCAACTGCCTAAGCTCCCGTTGCAGTGGATAGACTCTCGTTCGGATCACAGACTTTAAGTACCAGTCTTTTCCGCCCCGGATCAATTCGGCCATGGTTGCGCCTTGGCCAAACTTATATGCTTTAGCCCATGGACCGGATGATCGAAATAGGAACGTTGCGCCCAATCTATATGACTTCGGTATTCCAAGTTGAGCAAGCTTTGCTTCAGCTTCTGAAGCAAAGCTGACCAGAGACTCCGAATCGATCACATTGACCCTGGCCGATTTTTGGATTTCCTGAAGTTTCTGGAAAAGCGATTTCGAATTCTGTTGCGTAATCTTTACTTTGTTCTTCACGGTCATTTCTCCTAAGTGGTGCTCCAATCAGGTAATACCATTTATGTGCTTCTGACTTGAACGAGTAACTCATACCCACTTGTTCATAGCCATAATATCTTTTAAGCGGATACTGTAAAATATTATAGAACCATGTAGAATAAGATCATATTTCGTTTATGTAACATTATTTAATTACTTATTCGGATACGATATGGGGCGAAGAAAAAAAACATTTGATGAACTGCCGACCAAGAAAATGCGCGGTCTTGCTTGGTCACGAGACGTAAAGCAGAAACTCTTGCCAGGTACAGACCCGGCAAAGCCATATGCCAATAGGATTGACGAAGCAATCAAGAAATTGATTAAAGAGGCTAAGGGACTCCAGAAGCAGGCTCTGGAACGATACTGGTCAAGCAGCAACGATAGAATCGTCTCGTCGGGGCGTTGGCAATCTTGGTGGATGGGCCGTGAGCAACCGACGCCCAAGAAAATCGAATTATTTGCTTTGCTCTTCCCGGGAACCCAAGCGTGGTTTTCTTCAGGAATGCCGGAGAAAGGGCAGAATCACCTGCTTAGCTTGTTCCATGCTGTCGATCTATGGGCTTCAGAACTGGAATCGAGCGATAAGGCGATGCAGTTGTTGGTGCATCTTGGAAAAACATGGAGGCCGAAGAACATTACAGAGCGAACAGCCAAGTCAAATCAACAAATTGGTTGGTACATAGAGCCCTTCTACGACAAAAGAATACCTTCTGAAATTGCAATGGACCACTACCGATCGCTTGAACCGTCAAGTCTAATTGAATCGATGATTTGGTCCGGTTATTTCTTTAAAGTACAGGAGGATCCGGAGCTTTTTATCAGATGGATTCTTGACCTCGTTATTGCAAGCTTAGCAACCAAAACACTCCTACAAGAAGTAGTAGGTGATGAGGCTGCTCTTTCAGCTGGGAAATCTGGTGATGTAATGGGTTTTGTTCTGGAAGTGTTCATCTACAATTCTGAGCTGTACTTGGCTCCAGAAACTGCGGATCGCTCAATAAAATATTTAGCTCGTCTTGCTAACGGTGTTAGACCCTATGCCGCGGGCCAGGCAACCAAACTGCCTTTGGAACAAAATTTTCTTGAATTAGTTCTATCTGCAGCATATCGGTTTGATGCGGAATTAACCCAATATGGGATTTCGGTTGATCACATTCGAGCATTAGATCGTCACCTGCCTTGTTTTAGAGTGAATCCTGATTAATGGGCATAAACTAAACCATTTCCAAACAAGTATCCTCTTCGTCTTCGACATTCATCCTCGAAAACTCTGTGGCCGTCACTTTTTGCCGGCTTCGTTCCATTTGGGCCTCGATTACAGCGGCCTGCTCTTCGGCCACAAAGACACGTAATTCCTTGCGATGCCGTGACGCCGCCACGTAGCTCCATTCCCTATTCGCCATGGTATCTGACATCAGCAAGAAAACATTATCCACTGTCTGCCCCTGTGCTTTGTGTACGGATAACGCGTAACCATATTCAAGATACCGATACTGGTCAGAATTCACAATCACTCGGTTCCCGTCGTCACAAGCAATGGTGTATGTAATACTACCTTCACCATTTACCGACCAACCTTCTAGCGTTCCTGTCTGTCCATTTTTCACCCCGAACTGCCGGCTGTTCCTTGTAAACATCATCCGCTCACCGATGGCAAATTCACGAGGCCCCCGATCCGTCTCGACTTTGGTCTCGGAGTGAAGTCGATTCGCTTCCTGGATTTTTTCACGAGCCAGCACATTCAGTCGGTAAACGTCACTGCGTGTGCCGGCCAGCATGATTGTGGCTTTGGGATTCATGAAATCATAATGATCTGACCATGAATTCACCATGATTTCGTGCAGATTCATCCCCGGCTCAGTGGTCAGCATACCGCGCAGTGTCAGATCGGCAAGGACTTCGTGCGCATTGCCGTCAATCAAAGCACCGATCATTTCCCTATCGGCAACTTTTTCTTGTCGGCGGATATCCTTGAGTTCGGCATACCCCATACTATCTGCCAAGTATCGGAACATCCCCCCGGCCTCGATGGATTGCAGCTGTTTAGCGTCTCCAACCAAGACAACCTTCGCGCCCGCTGCATGCGCGCGGTCAAGGATGTGCTTGAGTTGCCGGCTGCCAACCGTGCCTGCCTCATCGATCACCAATACATCACGCTCGGTTAGTTGGCGTCGCCCATCATCAATGTCTCCAATGAGACTATGCAACGTTTGACTTCGAATACAACTTCCCTGCTCAAGGCTGTCTGCTGCCTTGCCAGCCAACGCTGCGCCGATGACATTCAAACCGCCGGCTTGCCAGGAATCTTTTGCTGCTGCAAGCAACATGGATTTTCCAGTACCGGCCAAGCCCTGGATCATCGATACCGCGCCTTCGCCCTCGGTGACATGCTTTAGTGCCTGAATCTGCTCCAGACTGAGGGATGGATGGCTTATCAAGCCTGGTCCGGCTGACACCTGGTGGCGGGTTTCACTTTTCCTTCCTACTGCCCCAGTGACTATTGCACGTTCGATGGCCAACATCTCATTCGTTGTGTAGCGTTCGACACTATGCTCCCGCCGACTATCCGCCATCGGAACACGCAACTTGACCAGGCCGAGGGGATTAAGGTCTTTCTGCCGATTTTTGATTTCAGTGTCGACCAGTGCCTCAATGCCATCTGCATTCAACTGTCCTTGCGCTTCTGTCGCAGCAGATGCCTCCAGTTGCATTCTCGTGAACGTTGACGCCGTTTGCGTCAGCGATTTCAGGATGTCATTAATCACCACCGAAGATGTACTGGTAGGCAAATGAGGATTACGGTGCAGGGAGGACAGCTTTGCCGCATCCAGTCCCACCGCTGCGGCCTGGTCGCGCCAAATGGGCATCAATGTCTGGCGGTCGACGTCCTGCTTTACCTGGCGCGTGTGGAGCGCCGCGACACTTGCGGCCTTGGCGCCGGTAAAGCCAGTTTGTTTCAGCGCTTCAACAATCTGGCGCCGGCGCGTGGAGAAGGCTTCAGTCATTTTCTTGTCAATCCCGACGATGCCGAAACTGCTGCCATCGCGCTCGATACCGTAGCCAATCTGTTGTAGGCGACTGGCCAGCTCCGCGCGGTAGATGGCACCGGCGGCCATTTTCCATCTTGAGTCAAAATCCAAGGCGCACCAGGAACCATCAATTCGCTTGCCCAGATTGGCCACCACGGCATGGGAATGCAATTGTGGGTCCAGCTCGCGGCTGGTGCCATGCTGATACACGGCGGCAAGAATTGAGCCTCTCCCCGAGTGCGGATCGCGTCTGTCTCGGGAAGAAAATGCACGTTTTTCCAGGTATTCCAGTGCTCTGGCGACTGCCTGATCATGCGCTTGCGCAATCTTTGTCTGATGCTCTTGACCAGATACAGCCCACATCAGGCTTACAGACTTTGGTGCCGAGAAGGTTAAGTCCCACCCCGCTTTGTGTCCATCACCGGCATTCCCAGCCAGGTCTTGCTCCGTCAGCGGATGCCGGCCTCGGAAGGCCTTTGCCAACTGACCAGACTTCACATTGCCAAACAGATCAAGGTGGACAGCTAGACGCCCATGCCAGCGCCCAGGTGGTTCGCCGCCCGCATAGTAATAGTCGTCACGTGCGAGCGATTCGTAATAGGCAGCCAAGTCCGAGTCGGCGCTGCCGAGTGATTTGATGCTCAGCATTCCAGTTCCTCCTCTACGTACCGCTCGACCTGCTTCTCCTTGGAAAATTGCAGCACGTAATCACTGATCTGTTCTGCATCTTTCGCGGCACGGAACAGTTCGTTGTGATCCTTGCGTAATGCAACTATCCAACTCGCGATGTAACTCGCATGCTGGCCAGGATCATGCGCAATACCCAGATTGCTGGAAACAAAATAACTCGCCATCTCAGCGCGCAACTCTTCTCTGGCATAGTCCGCTGTGCCGAACTTATGCACCAGATCACGGTTCAGCCGATCAGAATGCCCTGTCCAGTGGCCCAACTCATGCAATGCAGTGGCGTAATAACGAGGCGCATTTTCGAACGCAGGTTTCGGTGGCAAGTGAATCTCATCTGTTCTTGGCGCATAAAATGCTGCATCACGTTGATCGTGAATGATGCGTGCCTCGGAATTGGCCAGAATCTTTTCTGCCTGGAGATCACCATGCCAGACCGAAACCGGTAACATCCGTTCCGGCACGCCCTCCATTTGACTGACATTAAAAATGTGCGCGTAATAAACCCTTGGCACATCTAGCTTCAGTCGGACCCGGTTACCATTGGCGTCCTTTTCTTCTTTCTCCCACTGCCAGTATTCCACTACACTGGCACGCTCGCCCTTCCGAACTTGCCAGTTGTTTTCTGCTGCTTGTTTGTAGGTACACCAACGGGGATCGGCATAACTCTGGCAATCCAGCCATAATCGGTTGCCACCCTGGTAATTCCTCATGGTGATTGCATTGAACGGCGAGCCGGCGGGCACGTTCGCCGGATTCCAGGGTTTGATCCAGGGTGCCGTTCCGGCCTCTAGTTGTTCAATAATCCGTGCGGTCAATTGTTTCCGGTATTCAGCAGGATTCATGATTTCCTCCTACCGGAGTGTCGGTCATGGCCATAGCCGGCTCCGCCCCTGCAATTATCGAAGTACCACACGCGGCCAAGGCAATCAGTTCCTCATCCTGCTGTCTCAGTATCAGGCGCTGTCGTTTGGGTGGATTGGCATCCGTCGGCGCCTTGGTATCGACGGATGCTTCTATCGTAGGCTGCACATGATTCGAGGCGCTTTGTGTTAGCCAAGTAGCTGGCACGGCTGGAGATCGCAGCTTTTCAACAGTAGTGAAAGGCCAATGCAATATGAAGGCATCACCGTAACCCAGCAGAAGAGCATTTACTCCTCTTTTATCGGGTCCAAGATCGCTGTGCAGCTCCGATGGCTCCATGACTAGAATGTCCTCCCTCACTGGCGCCTGCGGTTTTCCTTCATGCATCACGGTTCGGTCGATACTGCGATAACCGATTACCTCTTTCGCTAAATAGTTTGCGGTTTCTCCAGCATTGATTCTGACAATAATCTGTGTACCGACCATGCTCATCCAACTCCGAGCAATATGGTCTCCGTACAATTCCTTGATTTGCTCCGAGTCCTGCGCACCCAGGACAACCCGAATGCCCTTGGAACGCCCTATTTCCAGAAGTGGGGCCACCTGTTCCAACTTGCCAAGCTGCGGAAACTCATCAAGGATGAACCAGAGCCGACGCTCGCGACTTTCCTCAAACTCTATTGAGTTTATATGCGCAGACATCAATGCCAGAATGGACTGGATATATGACTTGGCCAGGGCCGAGTATTTGCCTGACCCTTGTAGTACCAGCACACGCCGTTTAGGGTTGGGATCCTTCAGCCAATCAACAAATGAAAAGCCGTTATCCAGCGTAGGATTTCCCCATGCCTTTGCCAGATCAGAAATTAGAGTCATGTGCGCACCGAAATTAACCAGGATGGATTGCGCGGTCTTGCCAGGTGCATCGACCACATGACGAGCCTCAGGAAGGTGCCTTTGAACAATGCACATTAATTCCTCTCTCGGCAAACAAACGATTTGGTACAACGTGTGCCAACCCCAGCTCGTTCCGTACTCGGATTGGCACTTGATAATGATGGCCTTCAGTATTTGTCTGGCCGCCGTGTGCCAGAGTGGATCCAGGCCTTCCGGAATTAGGCGATCTGCGAGTTCTCTTGCATCCTGGGCATTACGGCAATCCATGCCGATATCCCATTTCGCGCTACGTTGATCCCATGGCGCAAGCAATACGCCATGGGGCAGCCAGGAGGTAAAGTCACCCTTGTTGTCGTAGATGACAACCTTGTCGCCACGAGCGATTGCTGCCTTCACCAATGGAATGATGATCGCGGTCTTGCCGCCACCGATACTACCCAGAATCAGGAAGTGCCTTGTTTCACGATCATAGGACAAGCGCCACTGAAAATCAGGGTGCATGAGAAGACCTGCCCAGCTAACTTCGCATTCTTTGCGACTAAGCTGTGACAGTAAATTCTGGGCATCTTTCCCGCGCCATAATTGCCGGCCAACGACATGGCGAATCGCCGAGTCAGGTTTGCCCGTCAGATAACCAAGCCAAGCTCCGCAAAAGGTCGCTAGACCCAGCGCCAAATCAAAACGAGCTGTGAACCATAGTGGCGATGTATGTGACTGGATGCGATCAAAGTAGGATTGATATTCGCGCGCCGTGTCGGTCAAGAAGGGTAAGACGACATATAGACGCAATGCGGCCCAGTGCTTCAGGTGAACTATGTATTCCGACATCGCATAAGGATACGGAAGTTGCCACAGCAACCAACTACTCACAAGAAATGTGAGGACTGCAGCTATAGCGCCTACGGTGAAACCCATTTCCCAATTTTCGGGGAGCTTGTCTTTATATCTCATGATGATTTTCCCTATTTATTGTGGTTGCGCCATGGACAGAATCTGGCCGATAAGTTGTCCGAGCCGCTGTCCCTGGGCATCGATACGCTCGATAATCCGCTGCTCTGTGAAACCCAGATGTTCCTGAGCTTGCCGGTCCTCGAAATAGTGCCTCAGTGCAAGACGCACGACATCGGCATCTGAAGTTTTGAGGATCTCGGCTTCGTTCGAGATGAGACTGCAGATTCCAGCAGGAAGCCGATAGGTTTTTGCGATACTGTTCTTCATGTGACATCTCCATAAAATGATGATGGTATGAAGGTATCAGGCTCTGAAACCCTTTACTAGAGACGCTTCCGGGCACATTAGGGATCAAAAAGGAACACCAGGGACATGCAAGGAACTTGAGGGTATGCATACTCCGTGAAAAAATATTTTTATGGAGTGTGCTTTGTGTTGCATGAATACAACATCCTGGAGGGATGACGCTCTGCTTCCCTTGAAAACACTAACTGGTATTCATGCCATATCTGGCATATACTCTAAACCGATGACCAATGAAGAGAGGCCCCTTATCTGGATGGGCAGTTCGCGCAAGGATCTTGGTGCCATGCCAAGAGCCGTGCAACGCGAATTCGGATTTGCCTTGCACCTGGCGCAGATAGGCAGCCGGCATTCCGGCGCCAAAGTATTACGAGGATTTGGCTCGGCAGGTGTGCTTGAGGTCGTTGAAGATTTTGAGACGGATACGTATCGCGCGGTTTATACCGTGCGTGTTGCCGATGCCATCTATGTGCTGCACTGTTTTAAGAAGAAATCAATGAAGGGCCGTGAAACGCCTAAACCGGATATGGATCTGATTCGCAAGCGGCTAAATGAAGCCATGAGCTTGGTAAAGGGAGTTTGATGATGACCAGAAAAACCAGGACCACGAAACTCGACTATGAAGTTAGCTCCGGTAACGTCTATGCCGATCTTGCGTTTGCAGATTCTGATGAGATGCTGGCGAAAGCGCGGATCGTTGCCCAGGTCGCTCGTATCATTGAGGCGCGCAAGCTGACACAGGCGAAAGCTGGCGAACTGTTAGGCATTGATCAACCCAAGGTGTCGGCTTTGCTGCGCGGGCATTTCCAGGGATATTCGCAAGAAAGACTGATCGGATTCCTGACGAAGCTCGGCATGGATGTCGAGATCGTAGTACGGCAGAAGGCGAAGAAGCGTCAAACTGCGGGAACAGTGTCGGTGTCCTTCGCGTAAGTGATTTCAGGCTCGGAGCAGCCGACGTTTGCCCACGTGGGCGTCGGGTGTGAACGTCATCAGATTTGTAGTTGAATCCAATGACAACTCGATGATAGTTTGTCGCTCCCTAGTGCCGGCGCAGGTTTAGCTTTGCGCTCCTATGAACTTTAGTGTGTCGCTTCGATGATGTGAGACGAAAACAAGGTACACATGGTCACATTGTGCAGCATTGGTACCCTTGAGCGAGACCTATGCGATACAAGTGAACCTGAGACACACAAGGACACCTTCCTGTCCCCACAAGTGCCACCCGTACAGTCTTATCTATATAGTGTACTAAGTAAGTAATAAAGGGGTGCCGGCATCCACTACCCAAATCGATAAACACGGCATATTGAACAAAAGAGTATGTGGCGAATCTCTTGGCGCAACGGATAACTCTAGCGGCTACCGCAAATTCCAATCCTCCGTAGCGGACACTCGCCAACTTCGGCTACCAGCAATAAGCGGCCGTCCAGACTACTAAGGTGAACAGCCGGTCCCAGCAGTGCAGCGGACGTTCCAGTGCTGTCGACGGAGGTATGGATCAACAACGACGAGGGGCTGTATAAACTGGCCA
>Ga0172380_10005388_pt1 | contig 15546 bp, 11 predicted proteins | sample Leawe162metaG_FD_119747 | JGI IMG/M metagenome (GOLD analysis project Ga0172380, IMG submission 119747) | Leachate microbial communities from a municipal landfill in Southern Ontario, Canada - Leachate well 162 metaG | ecosystem: Engineered > Solid waste > Landfill > Unclassified | place...
AAATATTTCATAGTCTATTTTAATTCTTACGGTCGGCATTTCCTTCAGGGATGCAACGATGCGAATTAGGTCATCATACTTTGCGGGGGTTTTATAATTCACATGAGCTTCAATTAACGGAAGACCTATATTCTTTGCTTCAAGTTTCGGGTAAGGATAACCCATCGAACGCATAAGCTCGTTTCTGCCTGCTTCAAAGAACTCGAGGTAATGTACATTATTAACCACACCCATAATATCGGTGTGAGTATAAAGCATTCTCAAGTGTGTTTCGTTTGATATCATATTAATCGCTAAATATTTTGCCCGGATTCAGTATGTTGTTCGGATCAAAAGTTTTCTTAATATTTTTTGACAATTCAATTTCTTCCTTTGACAATGCAATAGGGAGAAACTCTTTCTGTGTGTATCCTATACCATGTTCACCCGAAATTGTTCCTCCGAGTGAGACAGTATGTTCAAATATCTCTTTTATTGCTGATTTGACATTTGTGTTCCAGTATTCATCCGTAAGATTTTCCTTAAGGATGTTTACGTGGAGATTGCCGTCTCCCGCATGTCCATACGAAATAATCTTTATATTATACTTCGCAGAAACTTTCATAATTCCGTCGAGCAATTCAGGTAGTTTTGCCCTTGGAACAACAGTATCTTCTTCTTTATAAGTAGAAATGGATTTTACCGCTTCTCCAACAGAACGCCGCAACGCCCATAATTCCTCCATCTTAGCCCTTTCCTCTGCCAGAATAATATCGACGGCATTATATTTTTCTACAGTATCGGAAATAGTTTGTATATCACAATCGATAACATTTTCGTTATTTCCGTCGAGTTCGATGAGAAGCTGTGCTTCGGAATCACTGTTCGGGAAACTTTTGCCAAGTTGATTTTCGGCAGCTTTGATTGCGTCTTTTGTAAGGAATTCGAGAGCTGAAGGATTAACTCCGCTGTGGTATATTTCGGAAACGGAAGAGATGCATTCGCGGACGCTTTTATAAGCAATTAGTAAAATCTTTTTGTATTTTGGAAGAGCAAGAACCCTGAACACAATCTTTGTAACAATACCGAGTGTACCCTCGCTTCCGCATAAAAGCTGAGCAAGGCTGTAACCTGTGACATTCTTTAATGTTCTTGAGCCGGTGAAGATAATTTCACCTTTTGGAGTAACGAATTCAAGTCCAAGAATATAGTTTCTTGTAACGCCGTATTTTGCTGCACGTGGACCACCTGAACATTCAGCAACATTTCCTCCGATGAAGCAGCTTCCGCGTGAAGCAGGGTCAACAGGATAGAAAAGTCCAATTTTCTCAAGTTCCTCCTGAAAAACCTGAGTTATAACTCCCGCTTCAACTACTGCCTGAAAATTATACTCGTCAATCTCAAGGATTTTATTGAATCTTTCCATTGAAAGAACTATTCCGCCATGAACGGGTAATGCACCTCCCGACAATCCGGTACCTCCGCCTCTTGTATAAACAGGGATTAAGTTATGATTTGCAAGTTTGAGTATTTCAGAAATTTCATTAGCAGATGCAGGTTTTACAACAACTTCAGGCAAGAATGATAAATCCTCGGTCTCATCCTGCGAATATTTATCGATATTTTCAGAATCGGTAAAGACATGGTCTTTTCCTGAAATATTGATTAAATAGCTAATTATCTGAGGAGTTATTTTGCCGTACATAGATAAATATAAGAATATTTCAAACAAATAGAAAGTAGTTGTTAGCACAAATCCCAAAAATGGAATTAAGGAAGGAATAAACTTGGAATTGTTGATCGCGATGTGAAATAGAACACAGATATACGCGGATGAAGCAGATTTACGCGGATTAGTGCCGTTAATGACATTAAAACACGAAAAGGGAAAGAGATTAGCACACTGATTAAAAATGAAGGAATATGATTTACACTGATAAGAAAAGAAATTAATACTGCAAGGAACGCAAAGGAAAAAAGAGATTTTAACCGCTGAGAACGCAGAGAAGAGATTTGTTTTATTGCTACGAGCATTACCACCAAAACACGAAAGCACGAAAAGGGATTTTATATATACCTAAGAGCTTTTTACCACCAAAACACGAAAGCACGAAAAGGGATTTTATTTATAACAAAGAGTTTTTACCACCAAAACAAGAAACAGTTGTTAGTTCATAGTTGATGGTTCATAGTTGTTTTGTTTTTTACCATTAGCATATAGCAGTTGATAACAAAAAAGAGATTACATTTTGTCTTGTAGATTTAATTTAAAATTCGTATTCATAGGGTTATATTTATGCTAATTTAGCATTAATGTTATATATTATCAGGGAATTGAACTTTGATATTTTGTTTTAAATAACCAATTAATAATATATTATGGAAAAACTGATTTATAAAGAGGTAAGAAATTATATAGGTGGGAAGTTTATATCAGGAAAAGGAAGTATGCTTGATGTAATCTGTCCGCTTGACGGGAAAGTTATATCAAAAGTCCCATTATCAGGAAAAGTGGAACTCGATGCGGCGGTGGAATCTGCAAAGAATGCATTCGCTGCCTGGTCTACAATTCCTATAAAAGAAAGAGTTCAGATTTTCTACAGGTATAAGACAATCCTTGAGAAGAATATAGAAGAATTATCTTATATAACTCATATTGAGAATGGAAAAACTCTTGGAGAAGCAAGAGCTGAAGTGGAAAAAAGTATTGAACTTACTGAATTTGCATGTTCACTCCCGCAGATTATATCAGGTGAAATATTGGAAGTAAGCAACGGAGTGGAGTGCAGGATAGATTACCATCCAATAGGAGTTGTTGCGTCGATAGCACCATTTAATTTTCCACACATGGTACCGCACTGGACGATACCGAATGCTATTGCAGCGGGTAACACGATGGTATTTAAACCTTCGGAGCAGGTACCAATAACATCAAATCACATCGCTGAAATGCTGAAAGAAGCAGGACTGCCAGACGGAGTGTTTAACATAGTAAACGGCGGCAAAGAAATAACTGAGGCAATATGCGACCATCCTGATATTAAGGCTGTTTCCTTTGTGGGTTCAACAAAAGTTGCAAAGATTGTTTATGCAAGAGCAACTTCAAGTTTTAAGAAATGTGCTGCACTCGGAGGAGCAAAGAATCATTTAATAGTCTTACCTGACGCAAACGTTTCCATGACAGCTTCGAATGTTGCAGCATCAATGACAGGATGCGCAGGACAGAGATGTATGGCTGCTTCTGCAATGGTTGGAGTAGGCCCTGTTGACCAAATAGTCGAGAAGATTTGCGACGAAGCAAGAAAAATAATACCCGGGAAAAATCTCGGTTCTGTTATTTCTAAAGAAGCAAAAGAGAGAATTGAAAGATATATTACTGAGGCTGAGAAGCAAGGTGCAATAATACTTGTTGACGGAAGGAACGCAATTGTCGATGGCAAAGAAGGCGGATATTATGTAGGTCCTACGGTAATAGATAATGTAAAACCTGATATGGCTGTTGCAAAGGAAGAAGTTTTCGGACCAGTGCTTGCAATATTGAGAGTACAGTCGATAGACGAAGCTTTAGACATTGAAAACAGCTCAGAATACGGAAACGCGGCTGCTGTGTTTACTCAAAACGGAAGTTATGCAAGAACTGTTATAGAAAAATCATCCGCAGGAATGATAGGTGTTAACATAGGAGTACCAGTACCAAGAGAACCTTTTTCATTCGGAGGCTGGAATGAATCAAAATTCGGAACTAATGATATAACAGGGATGAGTTCGCTGGGATTATGGATGCAGCCGAAGAAGACAAGCATTAAATGGAATGCTGAAGCTAAAACAAACTGGATGAGCTAATTTTAAATAAGGGTAAAAAATCATGTATAAAACTACAGCAGATAAGAATGAAATACTGAACAATAATCTGAATTACACGCTTACTTCATGGTCGAAGCAAAAAGGATTAAAACCGCTAAACATTAAAAATGCAAAAGGAATATTTCTTTATGATTACGACGGTAAAAGAATATTTGATTTTGCATCTCAGCTAATATGTGTTAACATAGGGCACGGACATCCGAAAGTTGCTGAAGCAGTCGCAAGACAGATGAGCGAAGTAAGCTATGTATATCCGGGAATGATAACGGCAGCAAGAGGAGACCTTGGAAAGAAGCTTACAGAGATTTCACCGAAAAACATGAATAAAACATTTTTCACGCTAGGAGGGGCAGAAGCTGTAGAAAATGCGATTAAGCTTGCGAGGGTTTATACAGGCAGACATAAAATAATTACATTTTATCAGTCTTATCACGGAGCGACGTATGCGAGTGCAGCTGCGGGCGGAGACCCGAGAAGACATACAATAGATTCACAGCAGCCGCCAAATTTTATTCATGTAGAGAATCCTTATTTTTACAGATGTCCGTGGAACAGCAAGACACCGGAAGAATGCAGAGATAATGCAATAGCGCACATGGAAAGAGTAATTCAGTATGAAGGTCCTCAAAACATAGCAGCAATAATGCTTGAGGGGGAATCGGGTTCTTCGGGATGCGTAAAATATCCTGCAGGTTACTGGAAAAAAGTAAAAGAGATTGCGGATAAATATGGGATACTCACGATTGCCGATGAAGTAATGAGCGGATTTGGAAGAACGGGAAAGTGGTTCGGTATAAATCACCATGATGTTGTTCCGGACATTATGCCGATTGCGAAGGGACTGACATCTGCATATATACCATTAGGCGGAATTATTGTGAAGGATGAAATCTCAAAAGCGTTTGAAGATAAACCGCTTCCATTAGGACTGACATATTCTGCTCACGCAGTTGCATGTGCGGCTGCGAATGCAGTACTTGATATATATGAAGAAGAAAATCTTATAGAGAATGCCGCAACGATGGGTAAATATATTGAGGATAAAGTTGAAGAATTGAAGAAAATGCATCCGTGTATCGGTGATTTCAGAAACACGGGGCTGCTTGGATGTCTTGAGCTTGTGAAGAACAGAGAGACAAAAGAGCCTATGGCAAGATGGAATGCCCCGGCATCGGAAATGGACATAATGAATAAAGTTATGGGGAAGATTGCTGAACAGGGAATGTACACGCTGGGAAGATGGAACTTAGTATTTATTGCTCCGCCGCTTTGCATAACGAAGGAAGAAGCGGATGAAGGAATTGAGATTATATCAAGAGCGCTGAAAGTGGCGGATGAATATTGTGTTTAGTTGATAGCACAAAACCCGTAAAATAGAACACGGATTTACGCGGATTAAGCAGATATACGCTGATTAGAACCATAAGAAAATATAACCGTCCGCCGCGGCGAATCTTCGACACGCAGAGAACGCAGAGGATGAGATTTTATTTATTGCTAAGAGCAAGAGATTATTTTTCACCACTAAGGCACTAAGACCACTAAGAAGAAAAGAAGGTTTCAGAGCACTTAGAAAACTAAAAACATGAGAATATTATCAGGAGCAAAAGGAAAACTAATTTTTGTTAATGAAGGCTGAGAAAAACAATATAAATGAAGCAGAGTTAAATTCTTCGCTTTACAGCGAGGATTTAGCGGCTATACCTGAATCGAAAAGGACCTGGAATACATGGAATTACACTGCTCTGTGGATTAGCATGAGTCTTTGCATTCCGACGTATATGCTCGCAAGTTCTCTGATAGAAGGAGGCATGAATTGGTGGCAGGCGATACTTACTATCTTTGCGGGGAACACGATTGTACTATTACCAATGATACTAAACGGACATGCGGGTGCTAAGTACGGGATACCTTTTCCTGTTCTTGCTAGGGCAAGTTTCGGAGTGAAGGGTGCTAACATTCCTGCTTTATTAAGAGCTATTGTTGCTTGCGGATGGTTTGGGATACAAACGTGGATAGGCGGGTTTTCTATATATCAGGTAATAAGAGTCTGGATACCATCATTTGAAAATCTTCCGCAAATACTTCCTGAATTTCTTGGTTTGCAAACAGGACAAGCTATTTCCTTTTTTATCTTTTGGCTGCTAAACATGTATGTAGTTTATTTAGGCGTTGACAGTATTAAGAAACTGCTTGTGTTCAAAGCTTTCTTTTTACCTGCTGCTGCTGTAGCCTTACTATTTTGGGCGATATCTGCGGGAAACGGTTTAGGACCGATATTAGATCAGCCGTCTAAGTTCGTGACGACGGGTGAATTTTTTAGGTTCTTCTTCCCTGCCCTGACAGGCATGGTCGGATTCTGGGCAACACTTTCATTAAACATACCTGATTTTACGAGATATGCAAAAAGCCAGAAAGCACAGATTACAGGACAATTGCTTGGTTTGCCTCCTTCAATGACATTATTTTCATTTATCGGAGTAGTTGTTACTTCAGCAACATTTATTATATATGGAGAAACGATATGGGATCCGGTTGTACTCGCAGCAAAATTTGACAGTAAAATATTAGTAAGTATAGCTATGGTATGCATTGCAGTATCAACTTTAGCAACAAATATTGCCGCAAACATAGTAAGTCCTGCGAATGACTTTGCAAATTTAGCTCCGTCGAAAATAAACTTCAGGATAGGAGGATACATTACCGGAATAATCGGAATACTAATAATGCCCTGGAAACTAATAGAAGACCCGAGCGGATATATTTTTAAATGGTTGATTGCTTATTCGAGTTTGCTTGGACCGATTGGAGGTATAATGATATCAGATTATTTTCTTGTAAAGAGAAAGGAACTTGTTGTAGAAGATTTGTATAAAGTGAACGGTATATACAGCTTTCAGAATGGGTTTAATAGAAATGCGATGATTGCGATGATTGCTGGAATTTTACCTAACGTACCGGGATTTTTTACAACGATTGATGTTATAAATATTAATAGTTTTCCATTGTGGATTTCTGATATTTATCACTACGCATGGTTTGTCGGGTTTTTTGTATCATTTGTAGTTTACTATTTACTGGAAAGAAAACAAATAAATTAAATTAAATATAAAATGTCAATTTTAATTAAAAATGGAAGAATAATTACAGCATCAGCGGATTACACAGCGGATGTATTTATTGAAGGAGAGAGGATTTCTCATATCGGAGAGAATCTAAATATTAAGGCTGATGAAGTTATAGATGCAGCAGGTAAGCTTGTAATGCCCGGCGGTATTGACCCTCACGTTCATCTTGATATGCCTTTCATGGGGACATTTTCATCTGATAATTACGAGACCGGAACACTTGCCGCACTTCACGGAGGAACGACTACCGTTATTGATTTCATACTTCAGAAGCAAGGAAAATCGCTGAAAGCAGCTTATGATGAATGGACCGGAAGAGCAAACGGGAACGCATACGGAGATTATTCATTTCATATTGCCGTAACAGATTTTAATAATGAAACGCAGAAAGAAATTTCTTATTTCATTAATGAACTCGGTATTACATCATTCAAAACATTCATGGCTTACAAAGGTGCTTTGATGATTGATGACAGACAGATGGTAGGTCTGATGAACGAAGTCAAGAAACACGGAGGAATGGTAACTGTGCATGCAACAAACGGAGATATGATTGACTATCTTGTTGCAAAACATAAATCAGAAGGAAAGCTATCCCCTCTTTATCATTATCTCTCTCAGCCTGAAATTACAGAGTCTGAAGCAACAAGCAGGTTTGCGGATATGGCTTTTAACACAGGTGTTCCCGCTTATATTGTACACATGACTTGCGAAGGTTCGCTGAATGCAGTGAGACGCGCACAGCTACGGAACCAGAAGGTATATGCTGAGACATGCATACAGTACCTTTTGCTCGATGCTTCATTATACGAAAAAGATTTTGAAGGAGCGAAGTGGGTAATGAGTCCGCCTTTACGGGAGAAAAAAGATCAGACATCATTATGGGGCGGAATAAATCAGGGAATAGTACAGATTGTTGCGACAGATCACTGTCCGTTTAACTGGGAACAGAAATTAATGGGAAAGGATGATTTTTCAAAAATTCCAAACGGACATCCTGCGATAGAAAACAGAATGGAATTGTTATTTAGTGAAGGAGTAAATAAAGGAAAGATATCACTTAATAAATATGTAGAGGTTACATCGACAAACTCGGCAAAGATATTCGGGATGTTTCCACGCAAGGGTACGATTGGAATTGGAGCGGATGCGGATATAATAATCTTTAACCCAAATGAAGAGCATGCTTTATCAGCAAAAAGTCATCACATGAACGTTGACTATTCAGGATATGAAGGCTGGAAATTAAAAGGTAAATGTAAACAGACAATACTCAGAGGAAAACTTGCTGTTGATAATGGGAAGGTGAGAATAGATAAGGGATATGGGAAGTTTATAAAGAGGGAGAAGCACAAAGAGGTGGTATGATTATTTACCACCAAAACACAAAAACACGAAAAGAAAATATTTAAAGTGAGATTATATACCACCAAAGCACTAAAACACGAAAAGAAAACATTGAAAACGAGAATATATACCACCAAAACACAAAAACACAAAAAGAACTATTATATTGTTTATTTTTAGATATATAAAACATTAAAGAAATGACTTTTGAGCCGATACCGACTGAAATTGATTTATTAGGGAAAAATATAGTTAATTGCTGTTATCAGGTTCATAAGAATCTTGGACCTGGATTATTAGAGAAAATTTACGAAGCTTGTTTTTGTTATGAACTTGATAAATTGAATATTCCTTATCAAAGACAAGTAATTATTCCTGTAATATACGATGGTAAATTATTGGATGAAGGATTGAGGGTAGATGTTCTTGTAAATAACGAGGTTATTTGTGAGTTTAAAGCAGTAGATTCATTATTACCTATATTTGAAGCTCAATTACTAACTTATCTGAAATTAAGTAAAAAACGATTGGGTTATTTAGTTAATTTTAATGTTAAGAATATTGGTGATGGTATTAAAAGATTCGTATTATAAATTATAATCTTTAAGTTGGTTTGGTGTTTTGGTGTTTTAGTGGTAATGTTTTTTGAATATTGAAAATATAAATAATTAAAAGGGTGTTAAATTTTAAATATTAATTATAAAATTATGGCGAGAAAAATAAAATCAGGGTTAATACAGATGTCGCTTCCGATGACGGAAGGCGAAGGAACGATAGAACAGATTAAAGAAGCAATGCTTCAAAAACACATACCGCTTATAGAAGAGGCCGGCAAAAAGGGCGTTCAGGTTTTATGTCTGCAAGAGATTTTTAACACACCTTATTTTTGTCCAGGACAGGATAAAGCATGGTACGAATCAGCAGAACCTATGCCGGGTCCAACGGTTGTTAGAATGCAGGAGTACGCAAAGAAATACGATATGGTAATAATTGTACCTGTTTATGAAAAAGAACAACCCGGAGTATTATATAACACAGCAGCGGTGATTGATGCTGACGGAACAATTCTTGGGAAATACAGAAAGAATCACATTCCTCATACATCGGGATTCTGGGAAAAATTCTTTTTCCGTCCGGGTAACCTCGGGTACCCCGTATTTCAGACAAAGTTCTGCAAAATAGGTGTTTATATTTGCTACGACAGACATTTCCCGGAAGGAGCAAGAATTCTGGGATTGAACGGAGCTGAAGTAGTTTACAACCCCTCAGCAACTGTAACAGGATTATCACAATATTTATGGAAACTTGAGCAGCCTGCACATGCAGCAGCTAACGGATATTTTATGGGATGCATTAACAGAGTCGGAACAGAGAAACCCTGGAATATAGGAAAGTTTTATGGCTCATCATACTTCGTCGATCCAAGAGGGCAGATATTTGCAGAAGCTTCGGAAGATAAAGACGAACTTCTTGTCGCTGAATTTGATCTAGACATGATTGAAGAAGTAAGGGCAACATGGCAGTTTTACAGAGACAGAAGACCTGAATCATACAATAAAATCACGGAGTTATAATGGCAGAATTCAAACGTCCTAAAAACGACAGGGAATTTGAAGTAAATTTTTCTCCTATAAACAAATTAATGAACAAAACGGAAGCCCTTCTTGAGAGTTCAAGATGTTTGTTTTGTTATGATGCTCCTTGCACAATAGCATGTCCGACGCACATAGACATTCCTCTTTTCATAAGACAGATAGACAGCGGCAATGTAACCGGAGCGGCAAAAACCATATATGCCTCGAATTACATGGGAAACCTTTGCGGTAAAGTTTGTCCCGTTGAAGTATTATGCGAAGGATCATGTGTTTATGTAAACCAAGGTGTGAAAGCGATTGAGATTGGACGTCTTCAGAATTACGCGACTAACAAAGTTATTTCGGAAAATATTAAAATATTTTCTGAAGGAGAGAAGGTAAACGGGAAAGTTGCCATAATCGGCGGTGGACCTGCAGGGATATCATGCGCGAGTGAGCTGCGTTCTGCAGGGATAGAAGTCGATATTTATGAAGGAAGGAAATTTGCTACTGGGCTTGCGATTCACGGTATTGCACCATACAAAATTGCAAATGAAGATGTTCTTGAAGAACTAAATTATATACAGAAACAATTTAACTTTGATATAATTTATAACAGATTTATAAAAAGTAAAGATGAAATAGCAAAACTTGAGAAAGAATACGATTTCATATTTCTGGGAATAGGTAATTCAAATACATCTGCTTTAAACATATCCGGTGAAGATAAGAAGAATGTTTTTGGTGCTGTAGAGATTATTGAAGAATTAAGAATGAAAAAAAGTAATGCAGTTTATGGTAACAAGGTTATAGTATTTGGAGGTGGTAACACCGCAATGGATGCCGCGTCAGAATCTGCACGAATGGGAGCCGAAAAAGTAACGCTTGCATATAGAAGGTCGAAAGAAGATATGGGTGCGTACGAATTTGAATATGACCTTGCAAAAAGTGTAGGAGTGAAGGCATACTTTAATTCAGCTCCTATTGAGATTCTGGGTGATGATAAAGTAACAGGAGTAAAATTCATAAAGACAGAGACAAAAGACGGGAAGCTGAAAACAATTAAAGGAAGCGAATTCACTGAAGAATGCGACATGGTAATTAAAGCTACAGGTCAATCGAGACATTTTGAACTATACGAGAATATAAATAATCTTGAGGTTGATGATTTTGGAAGGATTGTAGTTGATGATAATTTCCGCACAACTAATAAAAGATACTATGCAGCAGGAGACGCAGTCAATGGAGGGAAAGAAGTTGTGAATTCTATAGCTGAAGGAAAGGCGGCGGCACAAAGTATTATTAAGTTATTAAATATCAAATAAGAGTAAATAAACATGAATAAGAAATCATCAATAAATAAATTAGAAAGTACTTTAGCGGGGATTAAATCACCTAATCCGTTCTGGCTGGCATCAGCTCCACCGACAAATTCAGGATACCAGATAATGAAAGCCTTTGATGCAGGATGGGGAGGTGCTGTCTGGAAGACAATGGGAGTGCCAGTTGTTAATACATCTAGCAGATACGGGGCTGTTGCATATAAAGGGAACAGGATGTCGGGTTTCAACAACATCGAATTAATTTCTGACAGAAAGCTTTCCGATAACTTAAGGGAAATAGAAGAAGTGAAAAAGTATTTTCCTGACAATGCAGTGATAGGTTCATTGATGGTTCAGTCAAAAGAGGAATGGCATCAGATTGTACAAGATGTTGAGAATGCAGGAGTTGACGGGATTGAGCTGAATTTCGGCTGTCCGCATGGGATGTGCGAAAGAGGTATGGGCTCGGCAGTCGGACAAGATCCTAAAGTGCTTGAACTAATTACTTCATGGGTTATGGAAGTAGCAAAGGTACCTGTGATAGTGAAACTATCGCCTAATGTTTCGCATATTGAAGTCCCTGCAATTGCAGCAAAACTTGGAGGAGCAAACGCAGTTTCACTAATAAATACAATTCAAAGCATAATAGGAGTTGATATTGACAACTTTGTTCCATATCCCACTGTTGACGGGAAGAGTACTAACGGGGGTTACTGCGGACCTGCTGTAAAACCAATAGCATTAAATATGGTGAAGAATGTTGCTATGATACCTGATTATAAGCTACCGATTTCGGGAATTGGGGGAATCGAAAACTGGAGAGATGCGGTTGAATTTATTTTAATGGGAGCAACAAACGTACAAGTGTGTACAGCTGTGATGCATTACGGATTTGGAATAATAAGAGAGATGGTTTCAGGGCTTGAACAATATATGTCGGACAAAGGATTTAATTCTATAGATGAGATGATAGGAAAGGCGCTGACTAATGTAAGGAAATGGGAAAACCTGAATCTTAATTATAAAATAATTGCAGAGATTGATGAGAAAAAATGTATTGGATGTCAATTGTGTTACATAGCGTGTGAAGACGGTGCACATCAGGCGATAAGACTTGATGAAAATGGCGAAAGCCGAATCCCTCAGATAATTGAAGACAACTGTGTAGGCTGTAATTTATGTTCGCTTTTATGTCCTGTAGAAAGCTGTATCACAATGGTTCGCAGAGATAAGGGGGATGAAGAATTAACGTGGCAGGAACGAACAGATATGGGTGATATTCCGACAACGTTTAATGATGAAAAAGCAGGCGGTCATGGACATTTTGTACCTGAACCGAAAAAAGCTATTGAATATAGATTATAAAATTATTTTGCCCTCAGATATTGCAACGGATATTTTATTTCTGCATTAAGTTCTTTTGCTGCATTCAAGGACCAGTAAGGGTTTCTGAGCATTTCCCTGCCGAGCAAAACAATATCTGCTTTGTCTTCCGAAATAATTTCTTCTGCCTGAGCAGCCTTTGTTATTAGTCCAACTGCACCTGTAAGTATCTCCGCTTCCTTTTTGATTTGCGAAGCAAAGGTAACCTGATAACCGGGGGCAAGTGGAATTTTAGCACTGCTAATATTTCCGCCGCTTGAACAGTCGATTAAATCAACGCCTTCTTCCTTTAGTAGTTTTGAAAGTCTGACTGAGTCGCTATTACTCCAACCTCCATCCACCCAATCGGTGCAAGACAATCTAACGAATAACGGTACTAAGTTTGTGATAACTGACCGGACAGCACGAGTTATTTCCAGAGCAAACCTGCATCTGTTTTCAAAATTGCCACCGTATTTATCTTTTCTGAAATTTGAGAGCGGTGAAAGAAATTCGTTGACCAGATAACCATGAGCAAAATGGAGTTCAATAATTTTATAACCTGCAAGAACTGCACTCAGCGATGCCTGTTTAAAATCAGCTATAGCTTTCTTAATATCATCTTCTAACATTTCTACAGGTACAGCATATTTTTCTGAAAATGCAAGCGGTGAAGGTGCGAAAGCTTTCCATCCTCCCTCCTCCATACTCAGAGAGCGGGCTTCTTCCCAGCCTTTTGTTGCGGAAGCTTTTCTTCCTGCGTGAGCAAGCTGAATACCTGGGATGCTATTTTGAGAAGATATAAAATTTGTTATTTTCTTATAATAAACGGTATGGTCATCATTCCAAATGCCAAGGTCGCCGACTGAAATTCTTCCTTCAGGAGAAATTGCGGTAGCTTCCTGCATTACCAGACTTGCACCGCCGACAGCTCTTGAGCCAAGATGCACAAGATGCCATTCAGAGGGGAATCCGTTATTATCAGCTGAATACTGACACATAGGCGAAACTGCAATCCTGTTTTTGAAAACAACGTCACGAATTTTTAAGGGTGAAAAAAGTTTGCTCATAATAAAATTAAGTTATTTCAAAAATCAGAAATAAATGAATAAGATTAAAGTTATTACTGCAGGGGATTAAAAATTAATTTTGGGAATATGTTTGCAATCAGGGGATATCCCTGATTGCAAACATGAAATATTAATTTTTATGTTCGAATTTTGTAACTTTATTTGGAATAGGCACTATAGTTCTTAGATAATCATAAATTGCACTTAAATCTTCATCATTCATATTTGCGAAGAAAGTCCAAGGCATTATAGTATTGAACTCTCCCTGTTTAACTTCGGTCGGAATATAATTTGATTTGCTATATGTACGAAATTTCTGGATAAACATTTCTTTTGTCCAACTTCCGATACCTGTCTGCATATCGGGAGTAATATTAGCTGCCCTTAAAGTAACACCTCCCGGCATATTATATTCTTGTCCGCCTGCAAGGTATTTGTTCATTTGGAACTCACCGTCCACCTGTTGAGTGTGGCAATCATTGCATCCTGCAATATCGGTTAAGTATTTTCCGTATTCCTTTGTGTTCGATTTATCGGGGATACTTTTGAATTCACTCTTTTGAGGTATTGACCTCATGATTAGATTAACAGGAAAATTTGCCTTGCTGACAGGCACGTTATTTTCAATCGGCTGCAGAGTTTTCATGTATGCTATAATAGCATACACATCATTCTTATCCATTTTACCAAAGGTCAGGTACGGCATTAGCGGGAATAATGGTTCATCGTCTTTATTCACACCTTCAGTAATAGCCCTGAATATTTCGCCGTCAGTCCATCCCTTCAAACCTGCCGGAGTAATATTCTTAGCGTAAAATTTCCCGGGAAGTCCGAGCTCTTCGTTAAACTCGAATCCACCTTTCCCAACCGTTCCCTCAACTAACGGTCCTGAAAACTTAGAGTAATCGCGTGTAGAGTGGCAATCAGCACAAGCAGCCACAGTATGAAACAGATACTCACCTCGTTTTAAAAGTTCGGGAGTGGATTCAATCTTGATGTCGGGTGCAGCCGCAATCTTCGGAAGTGCACTCATAATGTAAAAATATCCTGCTATTGCTCCCACAATAAGAAACAGGAATACAAATAAAAGAATTTTGAAAAGTTTTTTCATTTTGTTCTCCTTTCCGATTTTAAGTCGGTTGTTGTTTTTCAGTTATAATTTAATAATTATAACGGAAATATTCAATAATTGTTTCACTTTGAAAACGGAAATGGGTAAATTTTTTGAATAGAATGCTTGATTTATTAAAAAATATTAAAATTTTTAATTCACTGATGGGAAAGACAGATAAAATTTCGAGAAGAAGTCATCTGAATAAAGGTCAGAGAAAAACAAGAACGCACACTGATTTACCTGATTAGTTTAAGATTTCCACTGATAAAAGAGATTAGTTAAAGGAAAAAATAGTAAAAATTATGCGCACTTTATGCGCACTTTATGCGTACTTTATGCGCACTTACATATTATTTTTCACAATATGCACAATAAAAGATACCGGGAATTGATTTTATGTGCATAAGTTTACTATAAATTAAATAAATTTACGTGTAAAGTGAAAAAATTGTGCATTTGATTTAAGATGCATAACGATTATTTTTGAAAGTAATTATGATATTCCACACCTGTTCAAGGCAACATATTGACAATAAATTTTACAATTCAATTTCGTTATCCGGGGTGGGCAGACCGAGCATCGAAGGCAGGGACTATTCACTCTGCAAAGCACAAATAAAATAAAACTATGAAGAAGAAATTATTAATAAGAGATCTTACACTCCGCGACGGACAGCAATCATCGTTTGCAACACGAATGACACAGAAACAAATTGATCTGGTACTTCCACTTTATAAAGATGCGGATTTTTATGCAGCAGAAGTATGGGGCGGGGCGGTTCCAGA
>Ga0172380_10005389_pt1 | contig 15546 bp, 13 predicted proteins | sample Leawe162metaG_FD_119747 | JGI IMG/M metagenome (GOLD analysis project Ga0172380, IMG submission 119747) | Leachate microbial communities from a municipal landfill in Southern Ontario, Canada - Leachate well 162 metaG | ecosystem: Engineered > Solid waste > Landfill > Unclassified | place...
GAGCTGATCGACCACCCGGTGGAAATGGGCACATTCACGCTCGCCAGTTTCAAGGCTTGTGGCGTGCCGCACGAAATCGCCATCACCGGCCGCCACGATTGCGACCTGGAGCGACTGACCGCCGACCTGAAGAAGGTCTGCGAATGGCAGATCCGCTTCTTCGGCGAACCGGCACCAATGAAGAAATACGTCTTCCTCGTCACCGCCGTCGGCGACGGCTACGGCGGGCTGGAACACCGTGCCTCGACCGCCCTGCACTGTTCGCGCGACGACCTGCCGCACACCGGCATGAAGGGCCTGCCCGAGCGTTACCGCACTTTCCTCGGCCTGTGCAGCCACGAGTATTTCCACACCTGGAACGTCAAGCGCATCAAGCCTGCGGCCTTCACCCCCTACGACCTCGACCGCGAGAACTACACCACGCTGCTCTGGGCCTTCGAGGGCTTCACCTCCTATTACGACGATCTGGCGCTGCTGCGTAGCGGTGTCATCAGCGAGAAGGACTGGCTGGAACTCACGGCCAAGAATATCGACAACGTACTGCGGGCACCGGGCCGACTGAACCAGTCGCTGGCCGACTCCAGCTTCGATGCCTGGAGCAAGTTCTACCGCCCGGACGAGAACACCCCCAACGCGGTGGTCAGCTACTACGGCAAGGGCGCGCTTGTGGCGCTGGCGCTGGACCTGACGCTGCGTGCCGGCACAGCGGGCAAGCGCAGTGGCCCCGTTTCGCTCGACGACGTGATGCGTGCCCTGTGGCAACGCCACGGCCAGACCGGCATTGGCGTTGGCGAAAACGACATCCGGAAAATTGCCGAAGAATGCTCCGGCCTCAAGCTCAAGCGCTTCTTTGCCGACGCAGTGGACGGCACACGCGACCTGCCACTGACCAGATTGCTCAAACCCTTCGCCATCCGCCTGACCCGGGAAACTGCCGGTGAAGCCCCGTCACTCGGCATCAAGACCAGCAGCGAAGGCGGCGAGGTCAAGCTGGCCACCGTCTATGACGCATCCGCAGCGCAGCAAGCCGGGCTGGCAGCCGGCGATGTACTGGTCGCCATCAACGGCTTGCGGGTCACGACAGCGACACTGGACAGGCAACTGGCACGCCACCAGCCCGGCCACACGATCACCGTTAGCGCTTTCCGTCGCGACGAATTGATGACTTTCCCCGTAAAACTGGCGCCTCCCGCCCCCGGCAAGCACACACTAGTCGCCGAAGGCGAGAACGCCTTGCGCCGTGCCTGGCTGAAGGCGCCAACGGCGTAACCCGCCACCCCGCTGACATCTACCGCCGAGGTATCCGCTAAGATGCGTCGGCCAGGATGCGTCAGCCAAGCGGCAGCAACGAAAAATTTCAGGAGTGGAAAATGAGTTTGTTTGAGCAGCTGCGATCGATCGTCGGCAAGAAAAAAGACGCGAAGGAAAATCCGGGAATCGCCCCGATTCCCGATGCCTCCCTGGCCGAAGCCACAGAGGCTCCGGACCGGCGCCAGCGCGAACGCACGAACGCACGGGAAGGCACGCGCGTGCTGATCATTGATGATTCGCCGACCATCGTCGCCGCACTGAGGAAGATTCTGCGTTCCGCAAAGTACGAGGTGATCGAAGCCGATGATGCCGAAACCGGCCTCGAACTCGCGCGAAGCGCCCAGCCCGAGCTGATCTTTCTCGACATCGTCCTGCCGGCGATGAACGGCTTTGCCGCATTGCGCATCATGCGCAAAGACCCGGCGCTGACACAGATCCCGGTGATCATGATCAGCGGCAACGAGCAGGCGACCGAAGAGTTCTACGCCAACCGTATCGGTGCCGACGATTTCATGAAGAAGCCATTCAACCGCTACGAAGTCTTTGCCCGCGTCGAGCGCCTGCTCGACGACGCACGCGTGCCGCGCCGCCGGCAGGCAGCGGAAGCCTGAGCACCGCGCACTACTTCCGTTCGCGCAGCACAAACGGCGCCGCCATCGCCTCCTGCACGGACGCATCCCGGTTCAGTGCCTTGTCGAAATTGGCACCCCAGACATCGGCATTGGCGAAACCGGCCCCGGCCAGATCGGCTCCGGCAAACACCGCATGCCGCAGCACCGCGCCGGCGAGGCGCGTGCCCTTGAGCCGGGCGTTGGAGAAATCGACTTCCTCCATCGAGGCGCCAGTCAGATCCGCCCCGGAGAGATCGGTGCCAACCATTCTGGCACCGACGAAAACCCCGCGAAACGTATAGCAGTTGCGGATCGATCCGCCAGAGAGGTCGATGCCTTCCATCAGAATATCCTTCAGATAGGCACCGGAAAAATCGGCCTTCACGGCCTTGGTATCAATCAGGTTCGCGCCGAACAGGTTGGCGCCTGAAAGATTGGCCCCGGAGAGATCGGCCTTGTCGAAGATGGCATGGAAGAGATCGGCGTTGCGCAGATCGGCACCAAGCATTTTGGCGTGCCCGAACTGTGCCCACTTGGCGTTGCTACCGCGCAGGTCGGCCCCGGACAAATCGGCCTTGCGGAAATCCGTGCTTTCCAGCTTGGCCCCCGCCAGCTTGACGCCGCGCAAATCCTTTCCGGCCAGTTTCTGGCGGGAGAAATCGCAGCGCGAGAGGTCGGTTTGCGCACGCGGAGCAGCGCAATTGCCTGTGGGCAGGTCGGCAGCCGACACTGGCGATGAACAGGTAACGCTCATCAGCGCCAGCCAGGAAAGGGTAACTGCAGCAGTTCTGGTCATCACACCTCCAGCCGGCGCAAAGGTCGGAAGCGGTCGATTGTAGGCGCATGGCCGCCTGTGGCACAGCCGCATTTTTGATCCATGCACGGTCACAAAACGACATGCGACTTGAATGAAGCGCACAGCACCGATATTCTGGCCACTCACCCCAAACGTACCGCCCCCCGAACAGGAGTCCTCATGAACAAGCTTGCTGCCACCCTCTCCCTCTGCCTGCTCACCGCCCCCGCCTTCGCCCGGATGTCGTGCGAAGAACTCAAGTCAAACATCGCCGCCAAGATCGAAAGCAAGGGCGTGAAAAACTATCAACTGGAAATCGTCGCCGCCGACGAGGCAAAGGATGCAAAGGTTGTCGGCACTTGCGAGGGCGGCAAGAAGAAGATCACGTACAAGAAATCGTGAGGCGAGTGCCTGTCGGCACGAGCATTCTGGCGCGCGGATTTCGGCGCAGATGTTGAGTGAGTGCAATCGGCCAAGAGCAGCCATTTGCCAGAAGAGGCACATAGCGGACATAAACTTTCGAACTGCATGCCAAACTGACCCCTTATAACAGGCAGTCGATTAGGCACGACTGTAAGCAGCGGAAAGCACGCGTTAGGCTGGCAAAAATAATGATGGTATTTTTGCTATTACATTTCGTTCGAAAGCAACAAAGCTGGCCAAGGCATTACGACTCTTTCAATGAAGCTTGTATCAAGGATATTGAATGTGAAGAAAAATTTCATTTTTTGCTGTCTGCCATTAATCATTTCTGGCTGTGCAACTTCGTTGCCAAGGTACCAATCGGCTGAACCTCTTTTGCCAAATAACTCATTTGGGATGCGTGTTTCAACGAACATGGGCGAAGTTAGAGCCTATAAGTTTGACAACAAGACGTGTTCCGTTGGTGGTGCTGCGATTATCGAAGCTGCAACTAATTGGGGGTTAATACCTAAAGCAACAGGTGGCCCATTAAATCAAGGGGATAAAGGACTTCCAAAACTAAAAGAAGGAAAGAACCGCTTGGCTGGCGAATTAACAATCAAAGCACAAGAGGAGTTCTATGTTGCAGTTGCAGCAAACTCTCTGACATATATGGCCGCATCTAGCTGCATGGGATATGTTGGTTTTTCTCCGAAAGCAGGTGCTACTTATGAGCTGAGTATTGATAGTGTCGGTAACAAATGCATGATCGGCTTGGTTGAGATTGTTCAGCAAGGGTCGGAAACTTTTATGCAAGAGCCTGTTCCTCGACTACCTGCTGAAAAAAAAGATTGTCCGGCGGCTTTCAGCCACGCGAGTGGGGGATTTGTCCAAGAAGGCAGAGTGTTTTAGAAACTGTGCACTTGAATAATATGCCATTTGATTAGCAACGCTCGGCACCGGGTGTCAGCTTTTCAGAACACCGACCGGCAGCTTAGGGTCGATAACAGCCAGTGAGCGACGTGCCGACAATCGCCATGCAGATGGCGCTAACGCAACCTCCCCCTACTCCACCCGCCCCCGCCCGGCCTTGATTGCGCCGCGCTTGGCCTTGCCCTCCAGCCGCCGCGTTACCGAACCGCGCGTGGGTTTGGTTGGCCGCCGCTTTTTTGGCGCGGTGGCCACGCTGTCGATCAGTTCCTGCAAACGACGAATGGCTTCAGCGCGGTTTTTCTCCAGACTGCGGAATTCCTGTGCCTTGATGATGACCACGCCTTCCTTGCTGATGCGCTGGTCGCCGAGTTTGAGCAGGCGCTCGCGGATGTCTTCCGGCAACGCCGAGGCGGCAATGTCGAAGCGCAGGTGTACGGCGTTCGACACCTTGTTGACGTTCTGCCCGCCGGCCCCCTGGGCACGGATGGCGGTGATTTCGACTTCGTCGAGACTGACGGAATAAGCTGGGGACATAGCCGTCAGCGCAGCAGCACGACAAGCGCCACAACAAAGACCAGTACGATAACTGCCAGCCACCATGGCGAGCCCGAATGGACGGCGGCAGACTTGCTTCTCGGCGCGCGCGCACTTTTGGCTGCTTCGAACAGTGCCATGCCGCAGCCAGAGCAGATGGCGTTCCATGGCCGGGGAGCATCGAACACCGTGCTGCATTTCGGGCAGCGGCTGAAAAGCTGGCGACTCGGGGTTGCGGGTTCTTCGGCGGGCTGGGGCGAGACTGCAGGGGCGGGCATGGGCAGCGAAGTGACCGCCAAAGCGGCCAACGACGCGGCTGGCGGCGCAGCGGCCGGAATCGCCACAGGCACTGCAAGCGCTTTCTCGCGCGCTGCATTGCCCGCTGGCGGCAAGCTGACGGTGTAATCGGCTGGTGGCGGGGTGCCATCGGCACGCGGCAGGATCATCGCCAGCATCTCGCGCAGCGCCTCGCGGAACTCGGCGCCATTGCGGAAACGCGCCTCCGGTTTCTTCGCCAGCGCACGGCGGAACAGGCGGTCAATAGCTGGCGGCAGCGTGCCATTGAGCGACGAGGGTTCCGGGTGCGGCTCGCTGACGATGTTGTGGGCGATGGTGATCACCTCGCCACGAAAAGGCTTCGTCGCGGTCAGCATTTCGTAGAGGATGACGCCAACCGAGAAGAGATCGCTGCGGCCGTCGATCGGTTGGCCGGTGATCTGCTCCGGCGACATGTAGGAGGGGGTACCGAGGATGGTACCCACCTGCGTCAGTTCGGAGGCGTCGGTGCGGGCGATGCCGAAATCGGTCACGGTGAGGCGGCCGGCGGTGTCGACCATGATGTTCGCCGGCTTGATGTCGCGGTGGACCACCCCGCGCTCGTGGAAGAAATCGAGCGCCTCCAGCAACTGGTGCGCCAGTTCCAGCGCCTCCAGCAAAGGCCATGGCGCGCGTTGTGTGTTTAGCTCGCGCAGCGATTGGCCGTCGATCAATTCCATGGCCATGAAGGCCTGCCGGCTGTCTTCGCCGAACTCGAAAACGGTGACAACGTGCTTGTGCGACAGCCGAATGCCGGCGTTTGCCTCGCGCTTGAAGCGTTCGAGCATCTCGGCGCCGTGGGGGCCGGTGAGCAGATCCTTGTGCAGGGTCTTGATCGCCACGCGACGATCGAGGTCGGCGTCGAAACCACGATAGACGACACCCATCGCGCCCTCACCGAGGACGCCATCGATACGGTACTTGCCAATTTTCTCGGGAAGGGCGGAGGCGTTCATAAGCGAGATGAAACCACTATTTCATCGCGGCGGGAATGTTGGCAGCAATCTGCCAACGCCTGATTCGCGAAAATCGTGCAAATTGCGCCAAACCAAAAACAGGCGGAACCACGCAACCACGGGCGATGCGCACACAACATTGCATAATCCGCCATATTCTGGCGGTACTCATGGCCCCTCACGCTTCGCGCACCAGCCGCATTGCCCGCCACAGCGGCCCGCCGATCCGCACGGCCAGCCTCGATCTGGCTGACCAGCGAGGCTCAACACGTTGCGCGGCTGTCGCAACTGGATGCCTTCGAACGCCGCTATCGGCTCATGCTTGATGCTCATCGCCTTTTGGTGCTGGATGAGGAACACCCGGAACACAACCGATTGGAGACGGTTCCAAGCAGCCTCCCTTTCCAACCATCACTCCCCCTTCGGCCATTCTCCGCCGGATTCTGCCGCCTCCTTGCGCAAGCGCCGCGCGGTATCTTCCTCGCGTGCCGCTTCGATCACCTGCATGACTTCGCCCAGATCGGCCAGCTTTTCATTACGCTTGAAGTGGCCGGTGAGTTCGCTATCCGGCCGCAATTTTCCGGTTCCGTAGAGCGCCCAGATTTCCTTGCCATAGTCGGTGGTCAGAAGCTCGGGGGCGAACTGGCCGAAGTAGGTCGCGAGATTGTCGACATCGCGCTCCAGCAGGCGGCTGGCGTTATTGTTGGCTGCGGCATCGATGGCCTGCGGCAGGTCGATGATCACCGGCCCCTCGCTGTCGACCAGCACGTTGTATTCGGAAAGATCGCCGTGCACGATCCCTGCACAAAGCATGAGCACCACTTGCCGCACCAATACCGCGTGGTATTGGCGAGCAACTTCGGCACTGAGCACGACATCGTTCAAGCGCGGCGCCGGCTCGCCTTCTTCGTCGGCGACCAGTTCCATCAACAAAACACCCTCGTGAAAGTTGTACGGGGTTGGCACACGCACACCGGCTGCAGCCAGGCGATAGAGCGCATCGACCTCGGCATGCTGCCACGCCGCCTCCTGCTCCTGGCGCCCATAGCGGGAGCCCTTGCCCATGGCTCTCGCCTGCCGGCTGTTCTTGACCTTGCGGCCCTCGGTGTAGTCAACCGCCTGACGAAAGCTCCGCTTGTTGGCCTCCTTGTAAACCTTGGCGCAACGGATCTCGTCGCCACACTGAACGACGTAGACCATCGCCTCCTTGCCGCTCATCAACTGGCGGAGGACCACATCAACGAGCCCGTCGGTGACCAATGGCTCGATCCTGCTTGGGGTTTTCATGCCGGCGATTGCTTCCTGCTCACTGCCTGAGCCTTGATTGCTGCGTAAAAAAATACGACGAATAGTGTGACGAGGCAGTAACGCTATTTTGCCGCGCCCTAATCGACCCGCCCGCCCCGCCCGCCCCCTGGGCGCGGATGGCCGTGAACTCGACTTCTTCGATCGGGGCGGCAATCGACATGCGCATGTTCCGCTCAGCGCCCGGTGTCGCGCACTGCCCGCCACAGCAGCCCGCCGATCAGCACGGCAGCCACGATCAGGCTGACCAGCGAGGCCAGCCAGAAACCCTCCACCCCCATCGGCTGCGGTGCCTTGAAGGCCAGCCACCAGCCACCGAAGAGGCCGACGCCCCAGAAGGCGACGGTGTGCACCAGCATTGGCGCGAAGGTGATCTTGTAGCCGCGCAGCGAATAGGCGGCGATGGTCTGCACCGCGTCGAAGAACTGGTAGAGGGCGATGTAGGCGATCAACCCCATCGACACCGCACGCACGGCGGGATCTACGGTGTAGGCGAAGACGATCGGTTCGGCCGCCAGCCACAGTGCCACGCCAAGTATGGTCGAGAGGCTGCCGGCGAGCAGCAGGCCGGCGGCGATGGCCGCGCGCGAACGCGGCCAGTCACGCGCGCCGGCCGCCTGGCCAACCTGCGCCAGGGTGGCGATGGCCAATGCCAGCGGCAGCATGTAGCAGAGCGCCGCCAGGTTGGCGACGATGCGGTGGCCGGCCACCGTGGTCGCCCCGAGCTGGGCGACGAAAAGTGCGATGAGCGTGAAGGAAGTGATCTCGACAAAATTCGAAAAGCCCATCGGCAACCCCAGGCGCAGCAATTCGCGGATGGGCTGCCAGCGCGGGCGTTGCCAGTGGGTGAATGGCTGGTATTTCGCCAGCGCCGGCGAAAAGCGCAGCCAGGTGGCAGCGGCAAGGCAACCAACCCAGTTCACCAGCATGTTCGAGACGCCGCAGCCAATGGCACCCATCGGTTCACCAAACTGGCCGCTGACCAGCGACCACGCCAGCACCCCATGCAGCAGCGTGTTGCACAGGCTGATGAGCATCATCGGCCGGGGCCGGCGCAGGGCGTTGGCAAAGGAATAGAAAGTCCGGTAAAGCAGCGCTGCCGGCATGCCGCAGGCGAGGATGCGCAGATACAGGCGCAGCTTTTCCTCAACCGCCGGCTCGATCGTAGACAGCGCCAGGATGGGATCAGGGAACCACAACACCAGCATGCCCGGCAGCGAGATCACCAGCGCCAGCCAGACCGTCTGCTGTAGTGCGCCGGCCACTTCCTCTTCACGTTTGGCGCCAACGTGATGTGCCACCGTCGGCGCCACCGCCTGCAGGATGCCGACCAGCGCGAAAACAACCGCAATGTAGATGCCGCCCCCAACCGCCACCGCCGCCAGATCGACCGTGCCGTGGTGTCCGAGCAGCACGGTGTCGATCACCATCATGCCCATCGACGCCAGTTGGGCGATCAGGATAGGCAGGGCGTGACCGACGATATTCCGGGCTTGCTGACGGATCATTGCTTTGTTGATGTTGAGGTAGGGTGGCTTGGTGCAGCGAAACGAGGGCTGCAGTATCGCACGGCGCGTGCGGCAGAGGGCTGCATGGCACCGAACCGGATGACTACGCTTGTAGTCGCACGGGCCTTGCACCACATACCCAATATGGATAACCTCTCCCCCCAACAATAATCGCTCGCCGCCAAGGTGAGCGGACAATTCAGGGAGACATCGCTTGAGTGCAACGCCCATCACCTGTCATTACACCGCCCTTGGACTGCGCCCGGAGGCCACGGCCGAGGAAATTGCCAGCGCTTATGGCCGGGCGATGTCGCGATTCAAGCGCCGCCTGTCGGCTGGCGACCCCTTGCCTGCCGAGCATCTCGATACGATACGGGCCGCCTACCGGACACTTTCCGTTGCCAGTGCGCGGGCGGCTTATGACGAGGCCCGCCGGCCTGCAACGCCCCTGGGGGCTGCAACGGAAGCGACGGCAACGACTGCCGCAAGCGCTGCGGCCCCGAGCATGGCGACAGGCGCGCCGATTGCGCCGGCAAAGGGCGCGAACGACCCGGCCAGCGAGTTTGATACAAGTGCTGCCAGCGTTGAGTTCCGCGGCGAGGGCCGCGAGTATCTGCGGATCTGGCTGGTCAACGTGGCCTTGAGCGTGGTCACGCTCGGCATCTATTCGGCCTGGGCCAAGGTTCGCCGCGAGAAGTATTTCCACCGCAATTTCATTGTCGATGCTGCTGCCTTCGATTATCACGGCGACCCGCGCGCCATTCTGGTCGGGCGCATCCTGCTGGTGGTGCTGCTGGGTTTGATGAGCCTTGCCGAAAACATCGATCCGACCGTGCATCTCATCGCCTCTGTTGCCGCCATGTTTGCCTTCCCCTGGCTGCTGGTGCGTTCGATGCAGTTTCGCGCCCGCAACACGAGCTACCGAGGCATCCGCTTCGCGTTCGTCGGCACCTATCGAGAGGCGCTGGTGCTTTACCTGGTGCACGGCGGCCTGACAACGATCACCTTCGGCCTTTATCTTCCGGCCTTCCTGCAAAAGCAGAAGGCGTTCCTCGCCAACCGGCTGCGGTTTGGCGATAGCCCCTGCACTTTCGAGGCCGGCGTTGCTGCGTTCTATCGCGGCCTGAAAGTCCCGCTGGTATTGTGGCTGTTGTTGCCCGTCGCAGTGCTGGTGCTGGTCGGTGCAGCTTCGGCACTGGGGCCAGCCGGCGGTATCCTGCTGATCGTACTGATTCCCCTCAGCATCCTGCTGGTCGTGTTGCTGCTCAGCCTCCTGCTGATCCCGTACATTCGCGTTGTCGGCACCAACCTGCTGTGGAACCACACCCGGCTCGGCGAAACCCGCTTTGCCAGCACGCAGACCGTGCGCAGTTATCTCAATCTGGTCGTCGCCAACTGGCTGCTGGTGCTGCTGACCCTGGGTTTCTACTGGCCATTCGCGCAGGTGCGGCTGGCGCAATACCGGGCGCGCAATCTTTCGGTCATCAATCCGGAAGCGCTGGCCAGCGCTGTGGCCGCACAACAGGCCGTTCCCGCTGCACTGGGCGACGAAGCAATCGATGCCTTTGATTTCGATATCGCGCTGTAGATGCTGACAGCGCATTACTACGATGGCCGCAGCGCGCAACGAAACCCGGTGCGGCTCTACGTGCGCGACGGTGCGTTGCAGGTCGAAGGCGAGTCCTTTAACCGCAACATTCCGCTCGGCGACATCGTTGTCGATGAACCGCTGGGCAATGCGCCACGCTGCATCACGCTACCGGATGGCGCCCGCTGCGAGGTAGACGATCACGAAGGAATGAAGCAGCTTCTGGCCGATGCAAAAATCGGCGAGACCCTCGTCGTGCGCCTGCAGAAGCGTTGGCAGTGGGCACTGGCGGCTTTCTGCATCATTGTCACCGGCGCTGTTTCCGGCTATTTCTGGGGCCTGCCGGCCGTGGCCAAGGCACTGGCGCCGCAGATACCACAAGCCGCTTCAGCCCGGCTCTCGGCCGCTGTGCTGGCCCGGCTCGACACACAGATTCTGCAGCCCAGCCGACTGCCACCAGCGCGCCAGCAGGCCATTCTCCGGCTGGCCGAAACCACGCTACGAGAGCCGGGAATGCCGGTCTGGCGCATTCATTTCCGCAGTTCGACAAAGCTGGGGCCGAACGCCCTCGCCCTCCCCGGTGGTGATCTCATCATTCTCGACAAGCTGGTAACGCTGCTGGAGAGCGAGGACAGAATCAATGCCGTCGTCGCCCACGAGATCGGCCATCTGGCGCACCACCACTCGATGCAGCAGATGATCCAGGGGGCCGTAGTCTCGCTGGTACTGGCCACCTGGTTTGGCGATATCTCATCGGCTGCGGTGGCGATCAGCGGGCAGTTGCTGCAGTCGGGCTACTCGCGCGATGCCGAGCGCGAGGCCGACCGCTTCGCTGCCCGGCAACTCCTGCGTTGCTGCGCTGGCAGCCAGCCGCTGATCGAGGCACTGGAGCGGCTGGAGAAAAGCGAAGGCGGGAGCGGATCAGCGTTGCTTAGTTCGCATCCGGAGACGGTCGAACGTATTGCGGCGATACGGGCTTGGGCACCACCCGCCGGCATCGCACGGCCGTAGTGAAGGTGACATGACGGCGGCTTCACACCTGGCCACCGACACCTCCTGATCCAGATCAAGGCAGAAAAGGGGCTGAAAAGCCAGACTGGCCGGCTCTGGGAGGATGTCCAATGACCGATCGCAACACGCTAGAACCCATCGAAAAAGCCAGCCGCGACGAGATCGTGGCGCTGCAGACCGAGCGCCTGAAATGGTCGCTGAAGCACGCCTACGACAACGTGCCGCACTACCGTGCCAAATTCGACGCCGCCGGCGTGCACCCGGATGACCTGAAGACGCTGGCCGACCTCGCAAAATTCCCGTTCACCACCAAGCAGGACCTGCGCGAAAACTACCCCTTCGGCATGTTCGCCGTGCCGCGCGAAGAGGTGGTGCGCGTCCATGCTTCCTCCGGCACCACCGGCAAGCCGACCGTGGTCGGCTACACGCAGAACGACATCGACATGTGGGCGACGCTGATGGCGCGCTCGATCCGCGCTTCCGGCGGCAAGAAGGGCGACATTGTGCATGTGGCCTACGGCTACGGCCTGTTCACCGGCGGCCTCGGCGCCCATTACGGTGCCGAGAAGCTGGGCGCCACGGTGATCCCGATGTCCGGCGGGCAGACCGAGAAGCAAGTGCAGCTGATCATGGATTTCAAGCCGGACATCATCATGGTCACGCCCTCCTACATCCTGAACATCGCCGACGAGTTCAAGCGCCAGGGCATCGACCCGCGCGAAACCAGCCTGAAGATCGGCATCTTCGGCGCCGAGCCGTGGACCGACCAGATGCGCAAGGAGATCGAGGCCACCTTCGGCATCGACGCGGTGGACATCTACGGCCTGTCCGAAGTCATCGGGCCAGGCGTCGCCAACGAGTGCATCGAGACCAAGGATGGTCCGGTCGTCTGGGAAGACCATTTCTATCCGGAGATCATCGACCCGGCGACCGGCGAAGTGCTGCCCGACGGCGAGCATGGCGAGCTGGTGTTCACCTCACTGTCGAAGGAAGCGCTGCCGGTCATCCGCTACCGCACGCGCGACCTGACCCGCCTGCTGCCACCGACCTCGCGCTCGATGCGGCGCATGGGCAAGATCACCGGCCGCTCGGACGACATGCTGATCATCCGCGGTGTGAACGTCTTCCCGTCGCAGATCGAGGAACTGATCCTCAAGCGCGAACGGCTGTCGCCGCACTACGTGATCGAGGTCTCGCGCGACGGGCATCTCGATGCGATCACCGTCAACGTCGAGATGAAGCCGGAGTTCCAGTACGCCACGGCGGTGGAAAAGGAATTCGCCGCCAGCGACCTGCAGCACCACATCAAGTCCTACATCGGCATTTCGGCGAAGGTACGCGTGGTCGAGGTCGGCGGTATCGAGCGCTCGATCGGCAAGGCCAAGCGGGTCATCGACAAGCGACCGAAATAGTCGGCCGACCTTGCGCTATCATAGGCCGCCGCAATCGTTGAATTGCTGGCGCAGCGAGCGCTGCGCAATCAGCGGAATCAGAGATTACGGCGGCCTCCATTTTTCGTAGCGCAACTTTCATGTTACCCACCCCGAAACACACGGCCGATGTCATCCTTCCGGCCGGCAAGAGCAAGCCCGGCGCCTGGCCGAGTGAAAAGATCGTCGCCATTGGCACCTCCACCGGAGGCACCCAGGCGCTCGATACCGTGCTGCGCATGTTGCCGAAGGAAGTGCCAGGCATTGTCGTCGTGCAGCACATGCCCCCACAGTTCACTGCCACCTTTGCTGAACGGCTCAACGCCCATTGCACAATAGCGGTACGTGAAGCACAGCATGGCGATCGCGTTGAACCGGGGCTGGCACTGATCGCCCCCGGGGGCAAGCACATGGTGGTTCGCCGAGGCCCCAGCCACTACTATGTCGATGTCGTTGACGGCCCCCCCGTCAACCGCCACCGCCCCTCGGTTGACGTCCTCTTTCGCTCGGTTGCAGCGTGCGCTGGCCCGGCAGCAACCGGCATCATCATGACCGGCATGGGCGACGACGGTGCCCGTGGCATGAAGGAAATGGAAGAGGCCGGCGCCCACACCGTTGCCCAGGACGAGAAAAGCTGTGTGGTTTTCGGCATGCCAAAAGTGGCGATAGAGCTCGGCGGCATCAAGCAGATTCTGCCGCTTGGCCGCATTCACGAAGCGGTTGTCGCTGCCGGTCGGCGCTAATGGTCCGCTTCGCAAGTATCCGAAAAGAAAGTTTCACCAAGAGAACCAAACGTTAACTTGCTGCCTTGGTGATTTACTTTTTCCCGTTGACTGACTGTCAGGTGTCTAACACAGCGCACTACGGGTAGCGGACCCGGCGTCAAGCCGGAACATGCCGACCGCCCTGACCAGCCCCTGCGCCTGCTCTTCCAGACTCTCTGCGGCAGCAGCGGCCTCCTCGACCAGCGCTGCATTCTGCTGCGTCACTTCGTCCATCTGCGATACCGCCAGGGTTACCTGGGCAATACCGCTTGCCTGCTCACGACTGGCTTCGCTGATTTGCTCGACCAGCTCGGCAACCTGCTGGAAGCTGCTGACCACATCGGCAACAGTGGCCCCTGCTTCATGAACCAGTCGGGTGCCGCCCTGAACAGTTGCTACCGAGCCTTTGATCAGCCCCTTGATCTCCTGTGCCGCATCAGCGCTGCGCTGTGCAAGCGCACGCACCTCGGAGGCCACGACCGCGAAGCCGCGCCCCTGCTCTCCGGCTCGCGCCGCTTCGACAGCGGCATTGAGCGCAAGCAGATTGGTCTGGAAGGCGATCGAGTCGATGACGCCAATGATGTCGCTGATCCTGCGCGAGCTGGCCTCGATCTCTTCCATCGTCGCCACGACCGACTGGACGAGCGTTCCCGAGCGCACGGCGAGGACGTTCGATGATTTCGCCAGCTCGCTCGCCTGACGGGCGTTCTGCGCATTCTGGCGAACGGTGTCGTTCAACTGTTCCATGCTCGATGAGGTTTCTTCGAGGCTGGAAGCCTGCTCTTCGGTACGCGAGGAAAGGTCGGTGTTGCCGGCGGCGATTTCCTGCGCTGCCGTGTTGATTGCATCCGCCGCTTGCTTGATGCGACCGACAACATCGCGCAACTGGCCGACGGTGGCATTGGTATCGCCCTGCAACTGGCCAAATAACCCGTGGTACTCGGCATCGACATGGTGCGTCAGATCGCCGTTGGCAACGGCCCGCAGCACTGCGGCAACGTCCTGCAGGGCATGTTCGGTAGTGGCGGACAAGGTGTTGAGGTCGCGGGCGAGAGAAAGAAAGAAGCCCTCCTTGTCGTCTTCCAGCAGGCGCAGGCTGAAGTCACCGCGTGCGGTGGCACTGATCAGGCAGGCGACTTCCTGCTGCGCCTCCTGCGTTACGCGTTGGCGCTCGCGTTCGCTGCAGGCATTGGCTTCCATAACGCCGAGCGACTGATTACTGCCGTCGAGCGCTTCGCGAAAAACACCGTGCAGCCCGACCGGCTGCGCCTTGCGGAAATATTGCCCGGCACTGGCCATGCGCAAGACGCTCTGCTGCTCGCGGAAGCAGGTTTCGAGCTGATCGAGCATGTTGTTGATGTGCCAGCAAAGCTGACCAAGCTCATCCTTGGCACCGATGTTCACGATGCGCCCGTCCACCTTGCCGGCAGCCACTTCGGATACCAGCGTCTGCAGGCGTGCCAGGCGCGGGTCAGCCGCCACCTGACGTCCGCGTGCCAGCAGCACGATCAGCACGGCGGCCAGCAGCAGGCCGAGCAACAGAAAATCGACGCCGTGGAGATAGAAAACCCACAGCACACCAACCGCGAAGAGGGCGCAGGCTACGGCCGCCAGGCCTTTAGAGGGCGAGGACGAGTTCGTCATAGCGCATTCCTTTCTCGTTAAGGACGCTGATCAGCAGCGCCAGCGAAGCGTCGCAGGCATCCTTCGGGCCAGCCTGCTGCTCAGCCGCCAGCATCTGTCGGTAGAGCGGCTCCAGCACTTGTATCGCCGAGCGCCGTGGTGCGCGCCGGACGGAAAAATAGCCGATGATGTTGCCGGCAGCATCGTAGTCCGGCGTCACGTTGGCAAAGACCCAGTAGAAGCTGCCGTCCTTGGCCATGTTCTTGACGTAGGCAAATACCTCGCTGCCGGCGGCGATGTTGTCCCAGAGGAATTTGAAGACCCCGCGCGGCATGTCCGGGTGGCGGATGATGTTGTGCTGCGCACCGAGCAGCTCGGCTTCCGTGTAGCCGGAAAATTCGATGAAGATCTCGTTGCCGTAGGTAATGCGCCCCTTGAGATCGGTCTTCGAGACGATGA
>Ga0172380_10005390_pt1 | contig 15544 bp, 12 predicted proteins | sample Leawe162metaG_FD_119747 | JGI IMG/M metagenome (GOLD analysis project Ga0172380, IMG submission 119747) | Leachate microbial communities from a municipal landfill in Southern Ontario, Canada - Leachate well 162 metaG | ecosystem: Engineered > Solid waste > Landfill > Unclassified | place...
AAACCCGACCTGCCCTACGCGGTGGCGATCGTCCAACTCGACGAAGGCTTCTATCTGACCACGAGCATAACCGGTTGCCCGGTCGACAAGGTGCACATCGGCATGCCCGTGGAAGTCGAGTACGTCGAGGCGACGGAGAAGATCACGCTGGCCAAGTTCAAACCGAGGAGTCCCGTCGCGTAAGACGCTTGAAGGAGGAAAAGCTCATGCATGCGTATTGTGGAGCATTGTTGTTCGTGAACCTATCGACCGGAGAGACGCGGGTCGAAAATCCTGGTGAGGACTTCTACAGCACCTACTTCGGCGGTTACGGGCTCGGCGCCCGCATACTGTACGACCGGCAACGCGCCGGCGTCGATCCGCTGGGGCCTGAGAACATTCTGGGGATCGCCACCGGGCCTCTGACCGGAACGCAGGCGATCACCGGGAATCGCTCGATCATCTTTGCCAAGTCGCCCAAGACGGGGACCTGGGGAGACGCGAACTGGGGAGGCACCTTCGGCCAGGCGTTGAAGCGCGCCGGCTTCGACGCCGTTTTCATCAGCGGCGTCGCGCCGCGCTGGTCGATATTGCGCATCGAGGACGGTCGGGCCGTCATCGAGTCGGGCGAGGACCTGGTCGGGATGGACTGCGTGGTTACCGAAGACACTTTGAAAGCGCGCTTGGGGAAGGGTCACGAGGTCGCCTCGATCGGCCCGGCCGGCGAGAAGCAGAGCCTGATGTCTGGCGTCGTCAATGACCACAGCCGCATCGCTGCGCGCTCGGCCCTGGGCGCAGTGATGGGATCGAAGCGACTGAAGGCGATGACCGCCGGCGGCACTCGTGCGCCCGGCATCGCCGATGCCGAGAAGCTGCGCCGGCTGGCCATCGATCGGGCCAAAGCCTCGGCGAAGGCCAATCCTTTCTGGAACTACTTCAGCAAGCTGGGAACCTGCGCCGGCCTGGCGGGCAACGTGTTGAAGGGCGACGCGCCGGTGCAGAACTGGAAAGGCGTGGGCCAACGCGACTTTCTTACCGCATCGAAGATCAGCGACGCGAACATCCTGCGCTTCCAGAAGCGGAAGGACGGCTGCTGGCATTGCGCGATCCTCTGTGGTGGACAACTGAACGTCGAGGAGGGGCCGTACCCGATGGCGGTGACGCACAAGCCCGAGTACGAAAGCTTGGCCACCTTGGGGTCCATGCTCTTGAACGACGATGTGTATTCCGTCCTCAAGGCCAACGACCTGTGCAACAAGCTGGGCCTGGACACGATATCCGTCGGTGCGACCGTCGCCTTCGCCATGGAGTGTTGGGAGAACGGCATCCTGACCGCCGCCGATACCGGGGGCCTCGACTTGAGTTGGGGTCGCGGCGATTCGCTGGTCGCGCTCGTCGAGCAGATCGGCCACCGTACCGGGTTCGGGGCGGTGCTGTGCGATGGCGTCAAACTCGGCGCGGAGCGGATCGGGCGGGGTGCCGCGCAATTCGCCTTCCACGTCCACGGTGAGGAGGTACCGGCGCACGACGCGCGATTTTCGCCGGGTTTGGCGCTCACCTACCAGGTCGATGCGACCCCCGCGCGGCATACTCAGGGCGGTACCGGGATGTTCGAGCGCTTCGGCCCGCCACCTGCCTCCTTGGGTGCACCGAACTACGACAAGAACGACTATTCGGGTAAGGGCGAAGCGCATAGGATCACGGTCAATTTTGCCCACATCGTGAACTGTGGCGGGCTGTGCTCCTTCGGCAGCATGGCCACGGACCCCGAGATGACGCGCGAGGCGCTGGAAGCTGCCACAGGTCTTCCCCGGTCCATACCCGATCTGTTGCAGATCGGCGAGCGCATCGGCACGCTGCGCACGCTGTTCAACGTGAGGGAAGGGGTGCTCCCGGCCCAGCCGGTGGTTCCGGACCGGATTCTGGGCATTCCGCCGCAAACCGAGGGACCCAACGCAAACGTCACGGTGGACCTCGACGCCCAGCGGATCGCCTACTTCCGCGCGATGGGATGGGATGAGAAGACAGGCGTGCCCGGCCTGGAAGCGCTGCGCCGGGTGGGCCTGGAAGCGGATGCTCCGCACTAGCGGGAGACGTGAATTCTTACTCCATCAAGGTTCTTATGCATAGCATGACCGTGCGCCTGATGGGCCTGATGGAGCGTTATCCGCCCGTTGCAGAAGGCGGGGTGCTGGAGGTGGACGTCGATCAGTCAGACACCGTTGCCGAGTTGATGCGGCGTGTCGGCGAACGGGTCGGGCAACACATGCTGCCCGGCTTGTGGAACGCCGACACCCGGGTGTTTCACCACGCCGTACACGTGTTCTTGGATGGGGCGAGGGTCGAAGATCGCCAGCGGTCTGTCGGCCAGGCGCGCGAGGCGGCCCTGCTATTGCAGGTGGTGGGTGGATGAGTGCCTGCGAACGTGAGAGCAGGCTCCGGTAACGAATAGATGGTTTCTAAAGCGAGGACGACATGAACAAGTCTTACCCAAGCGCGGCAGCAGCCTTGGCCGGCATCGTGCGCGACAAACAGACGATAGCCGTCGGTGGATTCGGGTTGTGTGGCATTCCCGAAGCGCTGATCGCGGCGCTGCGCGATACCGGGGTCAAGGATCTCACCGTGATCAGCAACAACGCGGGCATCGACGACGTGGGGCTGGGACAACTTCTGACGACGCGACAGATCAGCCGGATGATCTCGTCCTACGTCGGAGAGAACAAAGAGTTCGAGAGGCAATATCTGAGCGGAGAACTCGAGGTGGTCTTTACGCCCCAAGGCACACTGGCCGAAAAGTTGCGCGCCGGCGGCGCGGGAATTCCCGCCTTCTTCACGCAAACCGCGGTCGGAACCAGCGTCGCCGAAGGCAAGGAGGTCAGGGAGTTCGATGGTGTCCAGTATGTCCTGGAGCGCTCGCTGGTCGCGGACGTGGCGCTGGTCAAAGCCTGGAAGGGCGATGCGCTGGGCAATCTGGTGTACCGCAAGACGGCACGGAACTTCAATCCCAACTGCGCGATGGCGGGGAAGATAACGGTTGCCGAAGTCGAAGAGATGGTTGAAGTGGGAGAACTGGATCCCGATCTCATCCATACTCCCGGTATCTTCGTCCATCGGGTGGTGCACAACCCAAATTCTGAAAAACGAATCGAGAAGAGAACCACTCGGAGCTAACAGGAAAGGAAGACGCTATGGCTTGGTCGAAAGAGGAAATGGCGGCGCGCGCCGCCAAGGAGCTCAGGGATGGTTACTACGTCAATCTCGGGATCGGCATGCCGACGCTCGTTGCCAACCACGTCCCGGAAGGGGTCGAGGTAATTCTTCAATCGGAGAACGGACTGTTGGGAATCGGCCCGTTTCCTTTGGAGAACGAGGTTGATGCCGACCTGATCAATGCAGGTAAGCAAACGGTCACCGCGCTGCCTGGAGCGAGTTATTTTTCCAGCGCCGATTCATTCGCGATGATACGCGGCGGCAAGGTCAACCTGGCGATCCTCGGCGCAATGCAGGTCAGTGAGCGCGGCGACCTGGCGAACTGGATGATCCCGGGAAAAATGATCAAAGGGATGGGCGGCGCGATGGACCTGGTGGCAGGTGTCCAACGCGTGGTGGTCCTCATGGAGCACACAGCCAAGAACAAGGATGGCAGCGAAGAGCTGAAGATCCTTCCCAAGTGCAACCTGCCATTGACGGGCATCGCTGTGGTCGACTTGATCATCACCGATCTGGGCGTCCTGGAGGTTACCAAGGGCGGGCTCAAGGTGCTGGAAGTCGCACCCGGCGTGACATTCGAGGTGCTGCAAGCAAAGACGGGTTGTGCACTAGGGAAGGCTGCCGGCGTGGCGTGACGGCCGGAGCCTTGGCGACTTGCGGCGGTCGCAGGCGCAAGTCGCGCCTAGGGGATGACCGCCCTAGAGGTCGAGATCTTCCTCGTCGCCACGCTTCAAGCCCAGATCGTACATGATTTCATTGGCCGCAATCGTTCCCATGGCGGAGATCCCGGCGCCGGGGTGAGTTGACGGACCCGTCATGTAGAAGCGCTTCACCGGGCCTCGGTAATTCGCGTAATTCGGGAAGGGTCTGAACACCCCCATTTGCGCCAGCGTCCGTTCGCCGCCGTTGGTGCTGCCGCGATAGAGGCACAGGTTATCGCGCGCCATACTCGGTCCCGTTTGCACGTAGTGACCGAGAATGTTGTCATCGCTCATGTTGGTGGTGTGTTTGCGCAGCAGGCCCAGCAGCTTTTCGCGCACGAAGGTCTCGGCGATATCTTCCCAGTTTTCGCCGGAGGCCAGGTCGATCGGCACGAAGGTGTCCATCGCCAAGCTATGCTTGCCTGCCGGGGCGCGCGTCTGATCCGCCTTGGTCCAGCAGGCGGCCCATAGAGCGGGCGCGGTCGGCGCAATGCCGCGAACGATCTCGCTGTAGTGCCGTTCAATGTCGTCGACGCTGCCGCAGATGCGCTGGAACGGCGTCTCGTCCATCGCCGCACCGTTCTTGAATTTTGGCGGCTCGTTCAATGCGTAGTGCACCCGCGTCATCGTCACGTTGCTGAAGCTGTAGTTCTTGACCATGTCGACGAAATCGCCTGGAAGCACGCCATCCTCGAAGCCCTTGAGAAAGGTCTGCACCGGATCCAGCGCCGATACGACGCCACGGCTTGCCGTGATCTCTGTGCCATCCTGCAAGCGGACTCCGACGCAGGTCCCGTCGCTGACGATGAACCTGCTGACCGTGGCGCGAGTCATCACCGAGCCGCCCTTGGCCAGCAGGTATTTCTGCATGGCATCGGAGAGCATTTGGCTTCCGCCTTCGGGAATGGCTTGGCCAAAATTGTGGATGCTCGGGATCATCACGTAGATGCCGGCCGCGGTACCGAGTTGATCGGGAAGTATTTGCGGCGCCAGCGCCCAGTTGAGCAGGCAGGCGCGGACATGAGGATTTTCGAAGTTCTCGAAAATGAAGCGTTTCGCACTCAGCTGGTAGTCACGCAAGCGCTTCAGTCCCTTGCGGCTCTTCTCCAGGGCCTGATACAGGTAGCTCGGCGGTGCCGGGGGCGCAAACATGCTCTTGACGACACCGGCCTTGATCTCCGCGAACTCCTCGCAGATCTCGCGATATTTCCTGGCATCGGCGCTCGCATAGGCTGCGATCGAATCACAAGTCTTGTCGATATCCTTGTAGATGATGATGCCGTCACCCCCATCACTGATGGGATGTCCCTGAATGGCACCTTCAGACCAGATGTACTTGAGCCCGTGTTTCTCCAGTTCGGACCTGAGCTTCTTGAAGTCAGGGTTCAAATGTATCCACAGATGGGAAGAGCCGAACATGTCGTGCTTGAAACCGGGCAGCGTCACTTCGCGCGTCGCGGTTCCGCCCCCAAGCGATTCGTTGCGCTCGACCACGCAGACCTTCAGGCCTTTCTGGATCAGGAGGCAAGCGCAGGCCAGCGCATTGTGCCCGCCGCCCGCAATGACCACATCGTAATCGGCCATTTCCTAGTCCCTCCTTGCGTCGACCGTATTGTTCTCAGCCGCCCTTTTCATCTTCCTCAGGCGGTACTTGATGAGAAAGTATGGAAAGCCCAGCAGATAGGCCCACACCATCGGCGTGGCCAAGGCCTTGCCGGCGATCGAGAGGATATCGTCGGGGCTGACGTAAACCTTGCTTTGCAGCGACTGCGACGCCGCGCTGTGAATGATCAGGTGGTCGCGCTTGTACTCGAACCTGCCGACCTCAAAATCGACATCGGCAAGTTGGCTTCTTATCTTCAACGATGGCTCCCCACAGCTTTGGCCGCAAATGGCGGCGAGAGCAGCAACGCTTCGCTGCCGCGCATATCCTGCAGCCAGACTATCCTCAAGACGCCGCGCGGTGCGTTTCTTCCTTGAGCCGACCGCGGACGAACTCGGTCAGCTTGTTCTTGGCGATCTTGCCGCCCGCCGACTTGGGAAGATCCTCCATGAGCTCCAGCCGCTCCGGGAGCTGCCAGACGGACAGCTTGCGTTCTTTCAAGAAAGCGATCAGCTCCTCGAAGCCGAGCGTGCATCCCTTCTTGAGCACAACAAAAGCGCAGGCACGCTCGCCGAGCACCGGGTCGGGCATGGAGGCAACGGCAACCTCGAGGATCGCCGGGTGCTCGATCATCGCGTCTTCGATCAGGCGCGGGCTGATGTTGCGGCCGCCGCGCAGGATCATGTCCTTCACCCGGCCGATGATCATCAGGTAGCCATCCGCATCGAATCGGCCGAGGTCGCCGCTCCTGTAAAAGCGATCGGGTGTAAAAACGGCGCGTGTCGCCTCGGGATCATTCAGGTAGCCGTAGGACTTGTCGGGAGCACGCCAGTAGATCTCGCCCGGCTCTCCAGGACCCACTTCTTTGCCGCTCGCATCGACGAGCTTCACCTCGCGCTCCTCGCAAGGGCGTCCGACGGTGCTCAACCTCTTCTCCCGAGGATCATCCATCTCTATTGAGGCAACTGCTCCCGCATCGGTGGAGCCGTAATGGCAGATGACCCGGCAGTTCATGCGTTCTTCGATTTGGCGGGCGACCTCGTAGGGCAATGGGGCACCGGCGTTGAAAAACGCCCGGAAGCCGTCGAATTCTGCCGGCGAATGCGTCTCCAACGCGGGCAGCATCTGGGTCAGTTGCGCCGGCACGCCGACACCGTAAGTGCAGCGATGCCGCAGTATCAGTTCCACCCCCGCGGCGGGATCCCAACGTTCGAGCATCACGCTGGTCGCGCCGTGCAGCAACGGGGCCATGATGGGAAAGGAATAGCCGACCCCGCCGGTCCCTGCGGGTGCCAGGGCCGCGACGATGTCGCCGCGCACAACACGAACAGCTTGCACGGAGATACGCACCAGGGCGTACAAGTTGTTGCTGCTGAAGACGCTGATCTTCGGCAGGGCCGTCGTACCGGACGACAGCATCACCGCCCCCGGCTCGTTGGGATGCGGGCGGCGAGCGTCGAGCGCCTTGGTGTCCACCGCGACATCGTCGAGCAGCGGCTCGAAGGCGGTCGAGTGCGGGCCCGCCCCGCCGATGGAGAAAATCCTGGTAAGGGCGGGCAGCGCGCTGCGCATGCCCGCCAGCATGGCCGGATAGTCGAAGTCTTTGAACTTGAGCGGCGCTACGACAGCCACGGCGCCTGACTGCTTGAGCAGGTGGCCGACTTCCATTTCTCGCCAAGACTCGTGTATCGGCAGGCACAGGGCCCCGATCCGATTCAAGGCAAAGTGGATCAGGGGCAATTCCGCCCAATTCGGCACCTGGACGGCCACCACCTGTCCGCGGTCTATCCCCATGCCGAGAAGATTGCTTGCCAGATTGTCGACCAGCCGCGCCAGTTCCCCGTAGCTGTAGCTCTTCTTGGCGTCGATGATCGCCAGCCTTTCGGGCGACTCGGCGGCGTGTTTGCGGAAGCGCTCGACCAGCGTCAAGTCTCCCCACATACCACATGCCAAATAGCGCCTTTCCTGATCGGGCGTGGTATAGAGCATTTCCATAGATCCGTTTCTCCGTGTCACCAGCGGCGAACGCCAGCCATGCGCAAATTGCGCGATCGAGTATTTCACCCGGCGCAATACCCAGTCAAGCCCGCAATTTAATCTATCATATAAAGGATGGCGTGACCCCGGCGGCACCTCTGTTATCACATGAGTGATGTTCACCATCGCCATCTTGACAAAACACGCTTTGTGGCAGAGGCTTGCGGTAGCTAAACGTTTGGCAGACGCCTCTGCCATTGGCGATCAGAGAGTTCTCTGGTCTGGCCCGAGTTACCGCGAGTTGACGTCATTGGGAACATGGGCCAGCGCCTTGCCCAGCAAGGCGCGACGCTAGATCTGTTCTCGTGTTTCTGGAGGGGGAGGCCGTATTTTGTTGGAGGAAGCGGTGAAGTCGATCTTGTCTCTGAAAGTGAATGGGCGCCTGCGGACGGACCTGGTGCCCGATAACATGTTGCTCCTGGACTACCTGCGCGAAATGCTTGGCCTGATTGGGGTGAAGAGCGGCTGCGATGGTGGTGAGTGTGGCGCCTGCACCGTGCTGGTGGATAGCGAACCGCGACTCTCCTGCTCGACGCTGGCACACCAGGTCGCCGGCAAACACGTCGAGACCATAGAGGGCATGACACGAGGCGGGCGCATGGACGAATTGCAGACGGCCTTCCACGAAAAGCTCGGAACCCAGTGCGGCTTCTGCACGCCGGGCATGATCATGGCTGCCGAGGGCTTGCTGCGTCGCAACCAGCAGCCGTCGCGTGAGGAAATCAAGGAGGCCTTGGCCGGCAACCTATGCCGCTGCACGGGCTACGTGAAGATCATCGAGTCGGTCGAAGCCGCCGCTGAGGCCTGTTCCAAAGCGGGTGCGCAATGAACTCCCGCGATTTCAAGGGAACCATGGTCGGGGTGCCGGCACCCTTGGTCGATGGGCCGGAAAAGGTCACTGGCCGCGCCAAGTACACCGCCGACATGCCGGCAACGAACGCGCTGGTCGGACGCATTCTGCTCTCCCCGATCGCCCATGGCCGGATCCTCTCCATCGACACCAGAGCCGCCATGGCGCTCGCTGGGGTGGCCGCGGTGATCACCGGGGAAGACTGCGGCGTTCCCTTCGGTGTGCTGCCGACCGTCCACGACGAATATGCGCTGGCGCGCGACAGGGTGCGCTTTCGCGGCGAACCGGTGGCGGCCGTTGCGGCCGTGGATGAGGCCACGGCCGAAGCGGCGCTCAAGCTGATTCGGGTTGACTACGAAGAGCTGCCGGCCTATTACGACGCCACCTCCGCCACGGCGCCGGGGGCGGTGCTGATCCACGACGACAAGCCCAACAACGTGGTGCGCGAGGTGCATTTCGATTTGGGCGATGTTGCCGGCGGCCTCGCCGCGGCAGATCTCGTCCTCGAGCGCAGCTACAAGTTCGCCGAGGTCAACCACGCTTTCATGGAACCCAACGCGGCGCTGGCCGAGTACGATCCGCTGCGCGACACGCTCTGTCTGCACACGACGACCCAGGTTCCCTATTACGTACACCTGACCGTCGCGAAATGCATGGGCATGGATCCCTCACAGGTGCGGGTGGTCAAGCCCTTTCTCGGCGGCGGCTTCGGCGGCCGTGGCGACACCTTTCATTTCGACATCGTGGCCTGCGTGCTGGCGCGCAAGGTGGGCGGCGCCGTGCGCATCGTCCAGACGCGCGAGGAGGTCTTTCTCGTGCACCGCGGGCGGCCCTACACGGAAATGACGCTGAAGCTCGGGATGACTCGGGAAGGAAAGTTGACGGCCTGCCATTGCCAAGCGCTGCAACTCGGCGGCGCCTATACGAGCTACGGCATCGTCACCCTGCTCTACGTCGGCTCCTTGCTCTATGGGATCTACGATATTCCGGCGATCAAGTACGACGGCAAGCGCGTCTTCACCAATCTGCCGGCGGCGGGCGGGCAGCGCGGTCACGGTACCGTCGATGCGCGGGCGGCCTTCGAAGTGCTGCTCGATGAAATGGCGTCCGAGTTGGGGCTCGATCCGTTCGCGGTGCGGCGCGCCAACCTGTTGACGACGATCCCCTATACCACCGCCTATGGCCAGAAGGTGATGAGTTACGGCCTGGCCGAATGCCTGGACAAGGTGGAGGAGGCCTCGGGCTGGATAGCGCGAAAAGACAAGATGCCCAAGGGGCGGGGACTGGGCATGGCCTGCTCCCACTATGTCTGCGGCACGACCACACCGGTGCATTGGACCGGCGAGCCGCACGCGACGGTCATTTTGAAGCTGGATTTCGACGGCATCGTCACGATACTGACCGGCGCCGCCGACATCGGCCAGGGCTCGACGACCATGGCCGCCCAGGTGGTGGGCGAGGTGCTGGGGCTCGATTGGAGCCGGATACGCATCATCGCAGCCGACAGCATGCTGACGCCGAAGGACAACGGATCGTTCTCGTCGCGGGTCACCTTCCAGGTCGGCAACGCCGCGCTCCAGGCGGCCACCGAACTCAAGGCGATACTCGTTCGGGCCGCAGCAAAAAGGCTCAACTGCCAGCCCGAAGAGGTCGAGTGCCTGGGCGAGTCCTTCCGCATCTCGGGCAGCGAGAAGACACTATCGTTCAAGGACGCGGTGGCCGAAGCCCTGGTCGATACAGGAACCCTAACGATAAAGGGAACGTTCACCAGCCCGATGGAGTTTCGCGGCGACAAGAAGATCAAGGGTAGCGCCATCGGCGCCTCGATGGGCTTCAGCTACGCCGCCCACGTCGCCGAGACCTCGGTCGACGAGGTCACCGGCAACATCAGCGTCGAAAAGATCTGGGTGGCGGTCGACGTCGGCCGTGCCCTCAACCCCTTGGCGGTCGAAGGCCAGATCCAGGGTGCGGTGTGGATGGGCGTGGGGCAAGCGCTGTGCGAGGAAACCCTATTCAGGGATGGTCGCATGATGCACGGCAATCTGCTCGAGTACCGGGTGCCGACGTTCATGGATAGCCCGGAGATCGAGGTGCACATCGTCGAGAGCATAGACCCCAACGGTCCGTTCGGTGCCAAGGAGGCGAGCGAATGTCCCTTGGCCGGTGCCATCGCGGCGGTGATGAATGCGGTGGCACAGGCCGTCGGCAGGCGTCCGCGAGAATTGCCCATGACCCCGGACCGGATATTCGCCCTGATCGACAGCAGAGAGGTGGCATGATGAAGGTGATGCCGGATTTCCGTTATTTCCGTCCCGGTTCCGTCGCAGAAGCGGTGAGCCTGGGAACGGCGCATCCTGAGGGCCGCATCCTGGCGGGTGGTACCGACCTGGTGGTCAACCTGCGGCGGGGCCTCGCCAGTCCCTCTGCGCTGATCGACCTCTGCGCCATTCCAGAGCTCTCGGGCATCGCCGAAGCGGGCAATGATCTGCGTATCGGCGCCGGCGTGACCCTGGCCCAGCTCGAGAACCATCCCCTCATTCAGCGTCGTTATCCGGCGCTGGTGTCGGCGGCGGCTTCCGTGGCCGGGGCGACCCATAGGGTTGCGGCCACCGTGGGTGGCAACCTCTGCCAGGACACGCGCTGCGTCGTCTACAACGAGAGCGATTGGTGGCGCGAGGGCAACGACTACTGCCTGAAGTGCGAGGGAGAGGTTTGCCACGTCGTCGAACAAAAGGATCATTGCCACGCCACCTACCACGGCGATCTGGCGCCGGTGCTGATGGTGTTGAACGCCGAGATCGAGCTGATCGGCCCGGCCGGCATGCGGCGCCTGCCGCTGCCGGCGCTGTTCCGCGAAGAGGGGAACCACCACTTGACGCTGTTGCCCGGCGAACTCATAAGCACCATCGTATTGCCCGATGCGGCGGGGGCGGTCGCCGGCTACGCCAAGGTGCGTATCCGCAAGGCGATCGATTTTTCCTTGGCTGCCGTGGCCATCGCCCTGGTGCGCAGCGGCAAACGCGTGGCGAGCCTCAGAGTGGCGATCAGCGGCACCAACTCGGCGCCGCTCTTGGTGCCCACCGATGAGATCGTCGGCCAGGACTGGAGCGAAGCACTGCTGGAGGGGTTGGCCAAGGCCATACGCAAGACCTCCAGTACGGTGAAGACGACCAACGTCAGCCCCAGCTATCGCCGTCGCGTATTGTTGACGTCCGCCCGGCGATTGCTCGGGCAATTGTGGCAACGCTCTGCTTGAGTCACATATGTGATATCTGCCATCGCATGCTTGACTCTGTACTTGCTGTCTAGGTATCTTGATCCCGTGTTCCATGGAGCGACAGGAGCCGTTGTGTCCGAGGCTTCGCCGAGCTCACCAGCGTCATCACCACATGAAGAGGAAGGGTAAATGTAATGGCCTACTACAAAGATTTGCGTGAATTGATAGCCGAACTCGACAAGCGGGGCCTGCTGGTCCGCGTCACGAGGAAGATCAACAAGGATACGGAGCTGATGCCTCTGGTCCGCTGGCAGTTCCGCGGGCTGCCGGATTCGAAGCGGAAGGCGTTCCTGTTCGAGAACGTGGTCGACTCCAAGGGCAAGGCCTATCCGAATCCCGTGCTGGTGGGCGGATTTGCCGCCTCGCGCGCCGTTTATGCGGCGGCGCTGCAGTGTACCGATGCAGAAATCTACGAGAAGCTGGTTCAGGCGCCGCGCACCCGCATTCCGCCGGTGATGGTGGACAAATCCAAGGCGCCGGTGAAGGAAGAGATCCACATCGGCGAGAACCTGCTGGAGCACGGGGGATTCGGGGAATTTCCCATCCCGATATCGACGCCCGGCTTCGATCCCGCACCGTATATCACTGCGCCGTGCTGGGTGACCAAGGATCCGGACTCGGGGATACGCAACATCGGCACCTATCGGACGATGATCAAGGCGCCGGACCGCACCGGGGTGATGATCCATCCATCGCAGCACATCGGCATCCACTGGGCGAAGTACAAGAAGTTGGGCAAGCCGATGCCGGCCGCGCTGTTCGTAGGCGTCTCGCCGGCGGTGGGGATAGGCAGCGTGACCAAGTACCCGTACGACATCGACGAATTCACGGTGGCGGGCGGTATCGCCGGCGAAGCGATCCAACTGGTGAAGTGCGAGACGGTGGACCTGGAGGTGCCGGCTACGGCGGAGATGGTGTTCGAGGGCTACATCTCCACTGACGAAGCGGAATGGGAAGCGCCGTTCGGGGAGACGACCGGCTACATGGGCCACATGCTGCTCAACAACTTCTTCGACGTGAAGTGCATCACGCACCGCAAGAAGCCGATCCTGCAGGCCTACATCAGCCAGTTCCCGCCCAGTGAGAGCACGCTGCTGCGCGGCATATCGGCCGAGGCGGCGCTGTACAAGGCGCTGAAGTACGACTGCAACATACCCACGGTGACGGACGTTCATCTGCTCGACAGTTGCTCGGCGTGGTATTTCGTGGCGATCAAGATGAAGAAGACCAACACCGCGCAGGCCTGGCAGGCGCTGCATCTGGCCGCCGGCTTCGATGCGGCGATGGGCAAGATCATCATCGCCGTCGACGAGGACATCGACATCCGCGATGCCGACGCGCTGATCTGGGCGATGACCTTCCGCACCATGCCGCATCGCGACATCCAGATCGTGATGGGCAAGATGAACATGATGGATCCGTCGGCGGTGCCTATCGAGACGGCCTACGACGAGACGATCTATCCCTCGCCGAACGGCACGTCGTGCATGCTGATCGACGCGACGATGAAGTGGGAATATCCGCCGGTGGCACTGCCGCGCAAAGAGTACATGGAAGGCGCGAAGAAGATCTGGGACGAACTGGGCTTGCCGGCGATCGAAAAGCCGAAGTCTCCCTGGCACGGCTACGAGCTGGGCGGCTGGACCGAGGAGAACCGCATCGACGCCGAGCGTGCGGTCAAGGGTGACCACTACATCACCGGTGCCGAGCGGGCCAAGACTAGGCAGAAGACGTCGGACCGCAAGCTCTGAGGGAGCGCTCTGCCGCTGAAGAAGTACGCTACTTGAATGCCGGTACCGTCGCCGAGAGGCGACGGTACCGGTGTCGCTTCACTTCCGCTCGCATGGCAGCGATGGGGTCCGGGAACAACTAAGGCTCCGCGTGCGAGAGCATTGAGGGTGCACGCGAAATCAAACGAGAGGCGCTGGACGAATACTATGGACTTTCAATTCACCGAGGAACAGAACGCGCTGCGCGACAGCGTGCGCAAGCTGATGGACCGACTCGCAACGCCGGAATACATCCGGCGCCTGGATCGAGAGCAGTCCTATCCTTACGAGCTGTACGAGGCCTGGGTGGACATGGGGCTGTTCGCGGCGCCGTTTCCCGAAGAGTATGGCGGCATGGGCGGCAGCGTGCTGGATATCCTGGTCATCTCGGAAGAACTCGCGCGCAAGTCCTATGATTTTGTCGGCGCCTACAACGGAACGCTCTTCTGCGGACTCAATGTCTTCAAGAACGGCACCGAGGCGCAAAAACGCTACTGGATACCGCGCTTGCTGAGCGGCGAAACACGTATGACGGTTTCCATGTCGGAGCCGGATGCTGGCTCCGACGCGGGCGCAATGCGCACTACGGCCCGGCGCGAGGGAGACCACTATGTAATCAACGGCCAGAAACTCTGGTCTTCCGGCGCCGGTGCGAAGAACAACGTGATCAACCTCTATGCCCGCACCGATATGAGCGTGGGCTACAAGAAGGGCATGTCGCTGTTTCTGGTGGATAACGATACGCCGGGCATCAATATGAAGAAACTCGACATGCTGGGGCGACGTTGCGTCGGCACCTACGAGATCTTCTTCGACAACGTCAAGGTGCCGGCCGATCGCCTCATCGGCGGCGAGAACAAGGGCTGGGATTGCATGCTCTCCGGCCTGCAATACGAGCGCTGCGTGGCCGTGTCGGCCTATGTCGGCGGTGCGCAGGAAGTCGTCGATATGGCCCTGGCCTATGCCAAGGAACGCAAGCAGTTCGGCCAGGCGATCGGCAGCTTCCAGGCGATCGCCCACATGCTCGCCGATATGCAGACCGAGGTGGCGGCCGCGAGTGCGCTGATGTGGCGCGCCGCATGGATGGTCTCCGCCGGCCAAAATGCCCTCAAGGAAATTTCGATGGCAAAACTGTTCTCGTCCGAGACCTATGCGAAAGTCGCAAATCTAGGCATGCAGATTTTTGGCGCCGCCGGGTACAGCATGGAATACGACATGCAGCGCTACTTCCGCGACGCGCGCAGTTCGACGATCGCCGGGGGAACCTCGCAGATCCAGCGCAATCTCATTGCCCGACTGATGGACCTGAAGGTCAATTAGATCCGTACAGGAAGAACAGAAACCATCCGGAAGATTTATCGGGCACGGGTACTCCCGGGTCCGGGTGCTTACCGAGCGAAGGAGGCTGTAGAGCTATCATGCCGTTGACCGTTGGAGACATGCTGCTGCGCAACGCCGAGACCATACCGGACCACATCGGCCTCATCGACGCGCATCACCGCTTCACCTGGCGCGAGACGAACGAGCGCGTCAATCGCGTCGCCAATGCGCTCCTCGGCCTGGGACTGCGCCATGGAGAGCGCGTCGGCATCCTGTCGGGCAACTGTCACCAGTTTCTGGAGAGCTATTTTGCCCTGGCCAAGGCCGGGCTGGTCGGCGTGGCGATCAACGCCCGCTTCAAGGCGGGGGAGGTCACGCACTACCTGAACGATTCCGGTTCGGCCGCTCTGATCGTCAGTCGGGAATTCGCGGAACTGGCACGCGCGGCGCTGCCAGGCGTGCCGGGTGTCCGCCATATCGTCGGCATAGGCGAGAGCCACGGTTTCGATCTGGACTATGAACGCGTTCAGCGCACTGCCTCGCCTGAGGAGCCCGACTGCGTCGTGGCCGAAAACGATCTGTTCGTGCTCGCTTACACGAGTGGTACCACGGGCCGTCCGAAGGGCGCGATGATGACCCATAGAAACAGCATTGCCGCCGCGAGCGGCTTGGCCTTCGAGTACCGCCTGCTGCCGCATCACCGCTATCTGCTGGCTGCCGCCTTCTACTTCGCCAGCGCGGGAGGATCGCGCTTTCCACCCATACTCCGCGGCTGCACCTCGGTGCTGTCGAACTTCG
>Ga0172380_10005391_pt1 | contig 15543 bp, 17 predicted proteins | sample Leawe162metaG_FD_119747 | JGI IMG/M metagenome (GOLD analysis project Ga0172380, IMG submission 119747) | Leachate microbial communities from a municipal landfill in Southern Ontario, Canada - Leachate well 162 metaG | ecosystem: Engineered > Solid waste > Landfill > Unclassified | place...
CCCGAACTAAATCGGTTCGTCACTGTTCGCACCTCTTCTGCCCGCAGGAGCAGACGACAGGGGTTACCTGCTACCTTCTTAACCGATTGCTCGGTAGATGCCCGGACTTTCCTCTGTGTCTTGCGACACAGCTATTGCCTAACGCGCTGATGTTATTGTACCACAACCTTTTGCCCCTCGGCAATACCCTGCCTTGCGGCATACCCGCCGGGCAGCTCCAGCACATAGCGCGTGGGGCCTGTGGGAGCAATCGCCTGCGGGTAGGACTCCGGCTGTACCTCGTGCGCAATAAACACAATCGTGCCCTCGGCGTCTACCCACAGCATGTCCAGCGGTATAAGCGTGTCCTTCATCCAGAAGGGCCATACTCCATCCTCATCAAACACAAACCACATGCCCGTGCCCTCTTTAAGGCTCAAGCGGCCACTCAGACCTTTCTCGCGCAGGGCGGGCGTGTCGGCTACCTCTGCCACAATGGTGGCGGTGCCTATGATGAGTGTTGTGGTGGCATAAGTACTTTCCATTGCGGGTGCGGGCGCTTTGGCATGAGGTGGTACAAGCACATAGAGCACAAGAGCCGCCCCAAGGGCGGCCAGTGCCAAAAATCCATAAGGCCGGAGAGCCTTACCCATGGGCTTAGGAGAGATGCTTGGAGACGAGCTTGGTCATCTCAAACATGTTTACCATGTCCTTGCCGCCAAAGACCTTCTTGAGGTTGGCGTCGGCATTAATGTTGCGCTTGTTAGCAGGATCCTGGAGGTCGTGCTTCTTGATGTATACCCAGAGAGCCTTAACGACCTCGGAGCGGGGCATAGGGCCCTTGCCTACTACCTCTGCGAGATCATCGCTGATCTGCATCGGCTTCATAAATGCTGAGTTTTCTTTTGCCATAGCGTAAAGTTACTTATTAAAACAGCCGGGGCTGCTTGTCCATAAGCCTAGCACCCCCTGCTATAGAGCGCTAGAGGGGGTTTGGGACAACACACAAGGCTACGGCTTGTCCACTTCCTTCATCTTTTGGTCCAAATACTCCTGGGCCTCGGCAAGGTGGCCGCGCATTTTCTTAAGATAGGCCGTGTCCTGGGGGGTTATATCAGCCCTCATGTTGGCTTTTTGGAGGCTTTTGTCCTGCTTTTGGAGGTTTTTCTTGAGCGCCTGGAGGTTCTGCTTGGTCTCGCGCTGCACCCGGCCCACGACCGACTTTGACGACCTCATTCTCTCGGCCCGGCTCTGTGAGCGGCGCAGCATCTTCCACAGCACCAGGTTCATAAGGAGAGACAGGCTCGACAGCAGGAGCGCGGCTATAAGCAGGAGCCACATCGGGCTGACGCTTAGCGCCGACAGCTTGTCCCATAGCTCCTCAGTCCAGGCAGGCTGGTGCAGGACAACAAACTGCGTTTCCCCGGAGTCAGCCTGATTGCCGGCGTTGTCTATGGCGCGCAGGCTGGCCGAGTGCTCCCCGGTTGTAAGCGTAATAGGCAGAGTATACGTAACCTGATGGAAGTCCTCGGCCGGTATGGCCGCGGACACCGTGCCGTCTATCACAATCTCCAGCTTGGCTATACCCGACATGGCATCCGTAACCGCGGCGTCCAGAGTTATGCCCCCGGTCGAGTCAGCCTCTGCAACCGCGCTCAGCACAAGGGTCTTGTCGTCGCCGTTGTAGGTAATCTTGACGTGGCTAAGCTCCGGCGGTGTGGAGTCCACCTGTATCCTGCGAGATACCACAGGGCCCCAGCCTCCGGCCGTATGTGCACGCAGGTTAAAGTACCAAACGCCATCCTCCAGGGTTGTGGTTGTCTTTTGCGCTATAGCGGGGCGGTATATAACACTCGGTGTTGCACCCTTGAGCTTGCTTACCAGTGTCTGCACGGCATCGGCGCCCACGGGGACCTTCCACGACAAGCTGGCCTCAGAGACCGAGTACCACAGGTCATCTTGAGGATGGGTTGCCGATGAGATGTCTATACTGCCTGCTGTAGCTTTAGCAGCCGGCTCTGCTGCAGGGGCCGCCGCGGGGGCTGGTGCGGCAGCCGGCGCCGGCGTGGGCGCGGCTACGGTTATAACTGCGGCGTTGCTGGTCCGGAGCACATCGGTCCCCAGTCCGTCGTTTGCCCGCACCGCTCCGCCCGCAACGGCAAACGCGGTCACGCCCGCCGCCTTGGCGCGCAAGGTGACAGAAAACAGCCTCCCGTTAGAGCCGGTGTAGCCCGGGGCCGGCAGTCCGCCGTTAAATGACACTCCGCTGCCGCCATACGAGGGCGATTGTATCCATAACGTAAATATTGACGGGCTCTGGCTTACCGACACAACATCAAACATGTCGGACGAAAACGTCAACGTGCCCTCCGCGTTGTTTATGGCGATACCCTCGCTGTCTACCTGCACATACGCCACTACCGTGGAGCCGACCGCAACCAGGGAGCTGGCCGTCCCCACGGAAAGCGTCGCGGCCTGTGCCCACACAGGCAACATGAGCATCGGCAGTATCGCCGCATACTTGTAAAAATTCCGCACGGTGCTCATATGATGGTTAAAACTGCCGCTTCTTTTTGTGGCTCCGGTACATCAACAACAAAGCTAGCACTACCAGTATACCTCCCGCTATCATCTTCCATGCGCTTTGCGGGTGCGCGGAGGGGATTTTTTTCGTCACACTGTTGCCGTCTGCGTCAGTTGCGCGCACCCAAAGCGTCTTGCTCTGCTCTTGGTCGGCAAGTACGTAGTAGCGCTCGGCGTCTTTGTACCTGCCGAGCCAGCCCTCCTTTACCTGGTAGCGGCTGACACCGCTGTTGTCGTCGGTCGCAAAAAATGTCAGGTACCTGCGGCCGTCAAACAGCGACTGGTCCTGCCCTACCTCGACCGACACAAACTGCGGCGCTGTCGCGTCTTTAACTTCTGTCATAGCGGTACCCGGGCCGGTGCCCACAGATACGGTCTTGGATGAGGCCGCTATAGCCACGGGCGTGCCGCGTCCGTCGCTCTTAAAGGCCCGTGCAGAGCCCACCGAGACTTGGTATGAGCCGGCAGACGGCGCCTTGGCCACAATAGTAAACAGCGGCACATCCTCGCCCGCGGCAATACTGCCGGGCAGGCCGCCCGCAAACTCGATACTGCGGCTGCTTAAGGAATACTTGGGCTCCACCGGCCAAAGGCTCATAGCAGAGCCGCCCGTGCTGACAGACACAACCTCCAGCCCACTAAGCACGACAGAGCCCTCGGCGGCGTTAAGCGCGTCATCCTGCGTATTAAGACGCACCATAATGCTAAACGGCTCACCGGCACCCGGTGTGGCCGGCGTCGTGCTTACCGTAATCTGCGCGGCATGCGCCGGGGTACCCACAGACCACAGGGCCGCAGCCAAAACAACTGCCGGCAGTATTTTTATAAGGTGTGCAGATAGGTTCATATAATTATTTGCTCCAGCGGTACAGGAGTATCGAGAAGTCGACCGAGTCTACCTTGTTGTCATCGTTCAGGTCGACGCCGGCGTTCTTAAACGGAGGCGCAGTCTTCCAGAACGCCAGGAGTATGGAGAAGTCTATGCCGTTTACCTTGGCGTCGCCATTTATGTCGGCCGGGGTACTGCTTGTGGGTACTGCGGCGGTACTTGTGTTTGAGGATCCCCCGCCTCCACCACCTCCTCCCCCGCCGCCGCCTCCACCGGAGCCGCCCTCTTCCTCTTCACCCGAGCCTGCAGGCGCGGTGGCATCAAACTGGCGCGACGCGCCCGATGAGTCGGTACCGAAATATGCAACCGTTTTAAAGTAGTAGGTACCCGCAAGCGGCACGGTTGCCGTCAGCGTCGTATCAAAGTCGGCCCCGGGCTGGATAAGCTTGGCTGCAGAGGCATAGTACGTGTCGTTGCCGCCGCCGCAGGCGTTGTTTATGGATGAGACGACGCACCACTCGTACTGATACTCGTAGGCTATAGAGCCCTCGTTGGTGATGCGTATGTTGGCCGATATTGTCGGCGTCTCGGTCGTGCCCATGCTCTGCACCAATACTTGGGCCGGTGCAGTCGTAACATCCCAGTAGTCGTTTGTCTGTATAGTACTGCCGGAGGTAACCTCGGTAGAGACAACCGACTCCCATACGCCCTCAGCCCCGCCGGACGACACTGTGTAGGTGTACTCGTACACGCCCGTGGAGAGGAGCGTCATGGCAACGCCCGAGGCCACCGTGTTGCGGTCGGCGTCATAGACCGTAATAGTGGGCGCGGACTCTGGAGCCGCGAGCGTGCTTGCCTCGACAACCGTTACGCGCGCGCGGTAGGTGCCGCCGGCCAGCACGCTCGAGAAGTCGGACATCGAGACCGACCACCCGCCGCTTGATGCGGACATGTTTGATATCGCACTGCCGAGCGAGGACGAGGCGGCAGTTACGACGCTGGTGGTGTTGGCGTTAACGACAGCGGCCACGGACGACGAAGCGCTCTCAATATCAGACAGTGTGGCTAGCGAGCCGGTGTCCAGCCCGGCTCCCGTCAACGTGCGGGCAGCGGCGCTCCATACGTCGGTTGCAAGCGTGCCGAAGGTGGTGAGGCTGCGGGTCCCCACAGCCCATACGGCAGCCGGTATGCCGGATACCGAAGATGCAACCGAGGACAGAATCGAGCCGATTGATGACGACGCCGCCAGGACTATGGAGTTAGTGTTGGCATTAACGACTGCGGCAATAGACGAGGAAGCGGTTAGGATCGCCGCGTCGGTGTTTGCATTAACGTCGGAGGTGATGCCCGCTGTAGCCGAGTTTGTGTTGGCGTTAACCACCGCCGCCACGGATGACGAAGCGCTCTCAATATCAGACAGTGTGGCTAGCGAGCCGGTGTCCAGCCCGGCGCCGGTCAGGGTGCGGGTTGCACTGCTCCACACGTCGACAGCAAGCGTGCCGAACGAGGTAAGCGTCTTGGTGCCGTATGCCCACACATCGGCCGGGATAGACAGGAAGGATGAAATGACCGACCCGAGAGTCGCGCCGAGCGATGAGGATGCGGCGGTCACTACCGCATTGGTATTGGCATTAACAAGTGCGGCAACAGACGAGGACGAGACGATGTTTGAGGTTATAACAAACGTCTTGTCGGCTCGCACCAAGTCTCCCGCACCCTCTGTCCCGCAGGATATAAATGCCGGCCATGTGCCCTCCGTGGCAGCCGGAGTAAAGGAGTAATGATGCCACCCGCTTGCCTCTGCGGTCAGATCCTCGGCATCCACCACCAGCGTGCCGGAGGGGTTATACACGCTCACCGAGCAGTTGTCGGTGGTGGTCGCAACAAAGTCATCGTCATAAACAAACTCGCCAATAAGGACGCTTGCACCCGGCTCAAACTGCGGATACGCCGCTCGCGCCTGGCCAGGCACTCCCCACGCAAAAAGCGCCCCAAGCACAAAAAATGAGGCGCTCACGGTCCTGATAAGGGAAAAGGATTTTTGCATGGAACAAACTCTCGTGCCCGGCTAGGCTGCCCTTAGCGCTTCTTTGCTCCCGTGTCGTCGTCCTTAAGTGCGCCGCGCAGGTGGCGTATAGCCTCTACGATGCTCTTGGTAAGCTCCGGGATCTTGCGCGCGCCAAACAGCAGTACTATTACGACCGCGATGATTATTATTTCCTTTGTGCCGATGCCAAACATATAAACAGTAGGTTATGTTATTAAAACTCCGGCCGGCGCAGTCTTTTTGATATAAAAACAGTGCCTTCATACATGGCAACGAGCGGGACTGCCATTACTACAAAGGATAGGCCATCGGTCGGGGGAAGTAAAGCAACCATAAGGAGGATAACTACCGCAGCGTGGCGGCGCTTGCCGGCAAGAAACTCGGCGCTTACAACCCCCAGCCTCGCCAGGAATATAAGCACCAGCGGAAACTGGAACACCAGCCCCAAGAGCATCGAGGTAAGCGCTATCTGGGAGACAAAGCGGTTTATGTCCCAGAGGTTGGCGACGCCCAGCCCCTCGTTTATGCGCGCTATCGCCCCCAGCGCGTAGTAGAGCACCGCAAACCCGTAGGCAAACCCGACCAAAAACAACAGGAGCCCGAGCGGCAAAAGTATAAGGAACACCCGGCGCTCCCCTGCGGCCAGGCCGGAGTAGAGGAACGCGTACAGGTTGTACAAAAAGAGGGGCACGGCCACAAGCATCGCAAAGAAAAGCCCCGTATTCATCGCAAGGTCCACAAGCTGGAACGGCGATGTGGTGGTAAGTACTACGCCCTCAATGGCAAACAGCCCTATCCCCGCCTTAAGAAAGAAGGGCGTTGCAGCAAACCCCGCAAAAAATGCCGCGACAGAGGCGAGCACGATGCGGTACACCCGCCGGCGTATATCCTCCAGGTATGAGCCGTATCGCGTAACGTATATGCTGACGGCCTCGCTCATACTATTCCGATATTACGAAGATGCGCCCCTGCGCGGGAACCTCCAGCACCGGATATTGCGCGCTCTGCGCCTCAGTCACAACATCACTCAACGCGCCGGAATATACGGCCACAGGCAACTCAAGGAGAAAATCCTGCCCCTCGCCCTCTTGGAAATTTACATCAGTAAGGGCCATAGGTTATGAGAGGAGTTTTTTGCGGATCTTTTTTGTTATAAGACTGACGATTTCGTCCGTAGTAGTCGCGGCATCGGCTGGCGCCTCAAGTGCCGGTGTCGAGGTAGCTTCCTCTAGCACCTCTATGACCGCAGGGGTCGTACTCGACACGTCTGCAGCCGGAGGAGGAATTTCTACCGCGGGCGCCTCCGGTTCAGGTTCCGGCTCTGGTTCGGAAGGCTTATCAGATACCGTCTCCTCCTGCGGCTCGGCCCGCCTTTCCTCCATCGCATCCTGCTCGGTACTCAGCGCGGTCTCGAGCGATGCCGGCTCCAGCGAGCCGTTGTTCATCTTGGCCAGCAGCTCCTCTGTCATGCGCACATAGGAGGCCGCCGTGTGCGTGGACTTCGGGTCAACCTTCAGTATCTCCTTCCCCAGCTCGACGGGGTCATTGTACTGGTACACCAAATTTCCGTATTTAACGTACTGCGCCTGATACGAAGCACCCACCGCACCGGATGTACCGGTGCTATAGCACTCAACAAGGTCATTGTCCTCGTAGTCGCCGGTGCTTGAGGCCACCACAAGCCCGGCGTCGCCTGTCACTGCCTGGTTTTTTTCAAGATGTATCATCCTAGTCCTGAGTCAGAAGCGCGCGTACTTTTATGTTGTCCGCCAGAGACGTCGGCGTGTAGCGTATGTAGGTCGTCTCGTTCGCCTTGTCGGTGGTGTCATAGCTACTCCAGGCGCCGCCGTCGTTGGTCGACTTCTCAAACGTCCCCAGTGCATCCTCGGGCTCGGCATTGGTAACATCATCAAGAAGAATCCCGCCGGTCGCCGCGTTGTAAAGCCGTATGCGCAATGTCGGCACGGTACCGCCAAACGCCGTCGAGAACCTCCACGCAAATATCTTGCTGCTTATGGATGACTGCGCCACGGACGGCTGGTAGTGGCTGTCCGTGGTGTTGTCCTCGTACACCACAGTCACGCCGTAAATTCGCGCGGGGATACAGAACGAGCCGATAGTCTTAAACTCAAACATCAGCTGTATCTCGGACGACGGAGTGTTGTCGGTAAACGAGCCCGTATCGTCAAGCAGGGTCCACTCGCCCGAGTCATCGTCTATGCCGGAAACACGATAGTACACCCGGAAAGGCTCCGGAGGCAGACCCATAGTCAGGGAGCCCAGCTGCCGTGCGGCGTTGACATATACGCGTGTCAGCGATGAGGCGTTGGGTGTGGCGAGCGAGGGGGTAATAAGCCGCTGATAAGGTGAAGAGCCCGCATATGTCCAATGGGCACTTAGCGGGATTGCATACAGCTGGTTGAGCGCAGCCGTAGTGCCGTTGCGGCATACATAGGCTATGCCTCCCTCCGACCACACAGAGAGAGCCGTGGCGTTAATCGTCGGATGTATGACGCCGTTGGCGTCGGATGTGCTTTGGTCGAGCTGCTTTGAGTCTACAAGAAATATGTGGTCAAAGGGGTCGGAGTTTGTGTTGTATTTGGTGACATAGCTGCGCACGCCGGCGGCGCCCGTTGATATTACGATAAGCCTGTCTATCTGGCCCGCAATTTCGCAGGAGCTTAAGACGCTCGTTGCGGCGTATGTGTTGGCCCCGCCGGGCGGTATCTCGACCATGGCGTCAGTCTGCCACGCAGTGTTGCCGCTGGTTATGCCCGCCACCTCTGCACGATACACGCGCGTTGTGGTGACAAAGTAGATACTTTTGTCGCCGCTCCCCGGGCCGTGGCTAAGCGTATCGAGCCGGCCGTTATTTGCCTGCGAGGCGGTGCCCGTGGGCGTTTGCGCGCCGGTGGTGAGAACCCATGCCGATGTAGACTTGCCCGACGAGAGGCTGCCGAGTGTTGCCCGGATATTGTATTTGTACACACGGCACGTGGTGGTTGTGCCGTCGATTATATAAATGTGGTGCTGCGTCCACGAGTCCTTGGTGTCGGTCGCCAGGCCGCAGGCTATCGTGTTGGTAACCGTCGCGGCGTCTGCGAGCCAGTACACGGCACGCAAGCCGTCTGTTGTCGTGGCGGCAGCAATAGTCGTGCCGCCGGGGGCAAAAATTTCCTCCCGCAGGCCCTTAGCCACAAACAGGCCTCCGTTAGTAGTTGTCGCGTTGGATGTTGATATAAGCACGCGCAGGTCCTCTATGACATACGGCCCGTCGACCACAGTCCCTGCAGACGCCGTAAGCGTAATGCTTGTATCGGACCCTATAGCCGATATCTCGTACCATGTGGTTATGGCTGTGGGGTCTGCAGATCCAAAGCCTATGCGGCACCCGACGGGCAAGTTTGACGAGTTCCATGCCGTTGTAGTCCCCGTAACTGCGGTGCCGCTTACCGCAGCCGTACCGGTGGTGTATAACTCCCTGTTCATCCGGAACCCGCGCACCGTGTGGACCGTGGCAGTCGGGAACGTAAGGGTTATGTATCCGTTCCAGGTAAAAATGCCCGTTGATTTCTCGTAATTGTACTTAACAATTCTGCGGGTTGCGGCAGCTGTGCTGTTCTCGGCCAAAAAGATCCAGTCGTTGTCGCTGTCCCACGATATAACGTGCGGATATGCAGAGGCTATAGCAACGCTGGACTCCATGGGGCGCGCAAGCGCAAGCGGCATCGGCCCGGCAAACTTGTCTGAGGCGGCGGCACCCGTGCGCTGCTGTATAAGTACGCCAAGGTTGGTCTTGGCGTCGTCGTACGCCGTATATGCCGTCGTAAGTCCCGTAAAAAGGTGCTCAATTGCGCGTTTTGCCATAAAAATAATTGGTTATACTTCCGCGTAATCAATATTAACCTGCACGCTGGCGCTCCCCGATATCACGCAGTACAGCACCTCGTCTACCCCGCCCTCCACATAATTGGGATGATTGTTGGAGCCGTACAGGCCGCCGGTCTTGGGCGCCAGGTACAGCTCGTGGTTGGTGCCTCCCGCGCCAAACCGGAATGCAACGCTTGTGAGGTCCGCTGTCATGGAGAAGCGCGTGCTGTATACCCTGAGCTTTTTGCCGCTGCCGGGCGTGTGGACCGTGCCCGATGACGCCAATGTAGCGGTCTTTTTCTCTACCTCCTGCCCGGCGATAATTTCCTGCAGACTTTCCTCGGTCGCCGGGTTAACGCGCGTGTTTGACGCATTTTTTACCCCGACCACGCCGGATGTAGGCGCGCTGCCCAGCACATAGCCTTGCGCTTGGCGCGGTATAACCGTCGAGGCGATAACGCCCAAACCCGCCACACCAGCAAGCTTCAAAAACGTGCGCTTGTCGGCGTCGGTCGTCGCCGCACGCTCCGGCGTACGCGTACCATGCTCGCTACCGAGACGCGCCGGGAGCAGCGTGCTCTCTAAGGTCTGCCGGGTAACCAGCCGGAATGAATATATATTGGGCAGCAACATAAGCACCGGCCACGTAAGTATACCAGTACAATTTCATGTTTTCTTCACAAAAAAGAAAAATTACGCCTCTTTAACCTCGCGTGCTTTAAGCGACGAGTATATCTCTATAAGCGCGAGGCACAGGCTCACAACCAGCGGACCCAAAAAGAAGCCTAGAGGGCCAAAAAACGCCAACCCGCCCAGCACCGCCAAGAACACCAGCAGAGGATGCAGGTGCATGCCCCGGCCTATAAGCCGCGGTCCCAACAGGTTGTCCACCAAGCCCACCGCCACAACACCCCATATCAAAAGGCCCAAGGCGCCCGCACTGCTGCCGGTCAGGAAGAGGAACAGCACCGCAGGAGCAATAACAAGCGCGGTGCCCACAGCCGGCACAAGTGCCGCTATAGCCGCCACACTGCCCCATAGCGCGGCGTTGGGCACGCCAAATATCGCAAAGCCCACACCTGTAAGTATGCCTTGTACCAAGCCGATGGTCAGGCTGCCCTTAACCGTGGCCGACACGGCCGACTGCAGCCGCGAGACAATCATCAGGTCGTCGCGGTCGGCAAGCGGGCTGGTGGCGACCAGGTACTCCTTAAGCCGCGCGCCGTCCTTAAGCAGGAAGTAAAGCGCAATCAAGAAGACAAACGTGTTAAGGAGTATCCCCGCCAAGCTCGAGAATATCGGCCCCAAGTTAGACGCAAGCACGCCCAGTGCTTGCGTTGCGTACTGTCCTACGGAGAGGTCTACCCCGGCCGGAATGGGGAGCACTGTGCGCGCGGAGGCCAGCGTGCTCTCAACAAACCCTATAAAGCCGCCGCTCCCGGAGCCCGCAAGCGATATGTAGAGCTGGGTGGACTCCTTAAGAATCTGGGCGCCCAAGAGCCCTATAGGCACCAAAAGCACTACGACAGCCACAAGCGTGGTGGCAAAGGCGGCCAAACTTTGGCGCCCGCCAAACTGCTTAGTGAGGCTCCCCTGCATCGGCTGCAGCAGGTAGGCAAACGCTGCTGCGAGTATGAGCGGCGCCAGAAAAGGCTCGAGTATAAAATACACGACCGCAAGAGACGCTATAAGGCAAAAAAGAAGGAAGTAGTTGGAGTGGTGGTCGTGATGCATACAGTAGAGTATAGCCTTAATGTTGCGGAGGCGGTGAGATTCGGTCAGGCGTTCAGTTTGTGCCGTCGCACAAACTGCCGCACGACCCTGCCTCGCTCCCACGCGTACTCGCGTGGGGCCCGCTCCGGCTTTCGAATCTCACCCGCAAAGTGTCCCACACTTTGCTCGCCTCCGCCAACAAAATATGCCCCCTGCGGGGCAATTTTTTGGGCGGAGGCGGTGAGATTCGAACTCACGGTAGGTTGCCCTACGCCGCCTTTCCAAGGCGGTGCACTAGACCGCTATGCGACGCCTCCAATGCCTGCTTAAAATACCCTTATTTTGGCCAAAAAGAAAGACCGGACCCTTGTGGGTCCGGCCAAATCAATGCGCAAAAACTGCGCTAAACCCTGAGGCTCCTGCCATGCTTGGCCCTGCGAGGGGTGCCAATCCAGGTCTTTGGAGCGCTGGCGGTGGCAACATTGTGGATATACCCCTTTTCGGCATTCCAGCGAGCAAGCGCCGCATGCTCCTCTTTTGGATCCGGCCCCGCAAAATTGTCATATTTTGCGTAACGGTCTTCGCTTGAATTGGGCATTTCTATCCCCCGTTTTGCCTCTCCCCATGGAAGGCTTACTTAGCCTAAGTTAGCACACTTAGGCAATAACGTCAAGCGGCACTGTAGTTAGTGATGCAGAAGCGCCTTGACCCGCGCCTCTATAGGCGGGTGGGTCATAAAGAGTTTGGCTAGGCCACTCATGGCCGCCTTGGGGCCAAACGGGTTTGATATATAGAGGTGCGCCGTGGCGTTGTTCGCACGCTTCATGGGTGTGGCGTATGAGCCTATCTTTTGCAGGGCACTTGCCAAGCCCTCCGGGTAGCGGGTCAAAAGGGCGCCCGATGCGTCGGCCAAAAACTCGCGCTTGCGCGATATGGCCAGCTGGATGAGCATCGCCACAATGGGGCTGAGCACAATAAACGCCACAGCCACAATCATAAGTATCGGGTTTTTGTTGTCGCGGTCGCCTCCCTTGCCGCCAAACATGACCGACCGCAGGAAAAAGTCCGACACAAGCGTGACAAACCCCACCAGCACCACCGCCACGGTCGAGACGAGCATATCGCGGTTGCCTATGTGGCTAAGCTCGTGCGCCAGCACGCCCTCCAGCTCGGTGTGCTCCATCATGCCTAAAAGCCCGGTGGTAACCGCCACGGCCGCGTGCTCTTTGTTGCGGCCTGTGGCAAAAGCATTAGGTGCCGGGTCGTCTATCACATACACGCGCGGCTTGGGCAGGCCCGCCGTAATGGCAAGGTTCTCTACTGTGTTATTTAAATCGGGGTACTGCGCTTGCGTGGCCGGCTTGGCGCCCGACATAGCAATAACCACTTTGTCGGAGTTCCAGTAGGCAAACACGTTTGTCGCCACCGAGAATATCACCGCAAACAGGAGTATCCCCGGGCTGTCGTAGTAGTACGACACGCCCCAGCCTATGGCCATAACCACGGCAAAAAAGCAGGTCATAAGTACCCACGTCTTGGCGATATTAGACTCCTGATGAGTGTAGAGTGTTGCCATAGATAACAGCCGTGCCTATTTTTGCAGCTCTATCTAGAACTTGACCGCAACGGGCTGGCGCGCCGCCTCCTCGCCCTCGCCAAGCTCAAAGAACTCGCGCGGCTCAAAGCGGAACATGTTGGCAATAACATTGCCGGGGAACGACTCGATAGAGGTGTTAAGGTCGCGCACATTAGTGTTGTAGAAGCGGCGCGACGCCTGGATCTTATTCTCGGTGTCGCTCAGCTCGCGCTGCAGCTCCAGAAAGTTGGTGTTGGCCTTAAGGTCCGGGTACGCCTCCGCAACGGCAAAGAGCGACTTAAGCGTGTCGGTCAGCATGTTCTCAGCCTTGGCCTTGGCCTCCACACTGCCGGCGTCCATGGCGGCAACGCGCGCCGCGGTCACTTTCTCAAAGGTGCCCTGCTCGTGCGTGGCGTAGCCCTTAACGGTCTCGACCAGGTTGGGGATAAGGTCGTACCGGCGCTTGAGCTGGACGTCTATGTCAGCCCACGCCTCCTTAGCACGCTGCACCAGGCGTACAAAGCGGTTGTACGCGGCAATAGCCCAGACTACGAATAATACGGCAACCCCGAGCACTATGTAGCCTATGATGTCCATGGCGTAATTGTAACAGGTCTACCCAGATTGCAAGGGGCTCTAAGGCAAGGTCCGACCTTGCTAGTAGTCCTCGCCGCCCATCACCTCCCCTTGGCCCGGGGCTTTTTCGTCCTTAGGCTCGTCGGCTATGGCCGCCTCGGTTGTCAGCAGTATCGCGGCTGCCGAGGCGGCACGCTCCAACCCGGTGCGTGCCACCTTAAGCGGGTCAATAATCCCGGCCGAGAGCATGTCCTCTATAACAACGTCGTTAAGCGCATCGTAGCCCGTGTTGCCCTTACCATTTTTAACCTTGTCTACGACAACACCCGCATCCACCCCGGCGTTAAACGCTATCTGGCGCAACGGCATCTCAAGCGCCTTAAGCACTACCTCGTAGCCCACGCGCGCAGCGGCGTCCATCTTCTCGCGGCTCTTGGCAAAGCTCTCGGCCACCTTCTGCGCTGCCTTGATGAGTGAGGAGCCGCCGCCCGGCACAATACCCTCCTCTATAGCGGCCTTGGTCGCGTTTACCGCGTCCTCAATCTTGAGCTTGAGATACTTCATCTCGGTCTCGGTTGCCGCGCCCACGCGTATAACCGCCACGCCGCCTTGGAGTTTGGCCAGGCGCTCCTCAAGCTTTTCTTTATCAAACTTACTCTTAGTCTCGGCAATTGTGGCGCGTATCTGCGCTACGCGCGCCTCAATATCCTTCTTAAGGCCTTTGCCGCCCACCACCACCGTCTTGTCTTTGGTGGCAATAACCTTCTGCGCGCGACCCATCATCTCGAGCGTGGCGTCCTCAAACTTCAGCCCCGTTTTTTCGCTTATCACCTGGCCTCCGGTCATAGTCGCAATATCCTCGAGCATCTCGCCTTTGCGATCGCCATAGCCCGGTGCCTTTACCGCCAAAACGTTGAAGGTGCCGCGCAGGCGGTTAACCACAAGAGTGGTCAGCGCCTGGCCGTCAACATCCTCGGCAATAACCACAAGCTCCTTCTTGCCGGTCTGCGCCACCTTTTCAAGTATCGGCAATATCTCCTCCACGCTCGATATCTTTTTGTCGGTAATGAGTATCAAAGGGTCGCGCATGACGGCCTCCATGCGCTCCGGGTTGGTGACCATGTAGGCGCTCACGTACCCGCGCTCAAACTCCAAGCCCTCTACAATCTCCTTCTCAATACCAAGCGACTGCGACTCCTCTACCGTTACCACACCGTCCTTGCCCACCTCTTTTATAGTGTCGGCAATAATGGCGCCCAACTCCGACGACTCGGCAGAGATGGTCGCCACCTGCCGTATCTCGTCGTCCGTCTGTATTTTTTTGGCAAGCGACTTAAGCGCGGCGACGGCCTCGGCGGTAGCCTTTTCTATCCCCGAGCGCACGCCCATGGCGCTTAGCCCCGCCTCGGTGTGCTTCATCCCCTCCTCCACCAGCGCCTGCAGTAGCACCACGGAGGTGGTGGTGCCGTCACCGGCTATGTCGTTGGTCTTGGTCGCAACCTCTTTAACAATCTGGGCGCCCATGTTCTCAAACTTGTCGCGCAGCTCAATCTCCTTGGCGATAGAGACGCCGTCGTTGGTAATGGTGGGGCCGCCATAGGCTTTATCCAGCGCCACATTGCGCCCGCGGGGGCCAAGCGTCACCTTCACAGCATTAGATGCCTTGTCTATGCCGGCCTTAAGGGCGCGGCGGGCTTTTTCATTAAAGAGGATTTGTTTAGCCATGTGAGTTAGTAGTTAGTCATTAGCCAATAGCCACTAGAAAATGTAGGTGATGCTGTCTTCCTTAACAAGGTAGTACTCGGTGCCGTTAATTTTTATCTCCTCGTATCCGTATTTGTTAAACATGATGGTGTCGCCCACCTTAACGCCAACGGGTATGAGCTCGTTGTCATCGCCCCGCTTGCCCGGGCCCACGGCCACCACTACGCCCTGCTCCGGCTTTTCCTTAGCTTGGTCGGGGATAATGATGCCAAACGATGTCTGCGTCTCTGCAGCTTGCGGCTTTACCAAAACGCGGTCGCCGTACGGCGTGCCGAGCGTATTCTTTTTTACTGTTGTTGCCTGCGTCGGCTTTTTTGTCAGCTTCTGAGCCTTCTTTACAACCTTCTTCACTACTTTCTTCGTCTTTTTAGGTTTCGCCATAGTGCTCCTACTGTAGTTGAAAACCCTCGTTTTGCAATATTGACACAAGTGTTGCTTTCTTTTTGCCCTATTGCGGGGGTTTTTTGCTGTGGTATGATGTTCCCAATGACTCTCGCGGGGATCCTCCCCTACATCCAGCTGGTGCTTAGCGTGCTGCTTATCGGCAGCGTCCTTTTGCAGCAGACAGGCGCCTCGCTAGGGGGTGCCTTTGGCGGCGACAACTTC
>Ga0172380_10005392_pt1 | contig 15543 bp, 11 predicted proteins | sample Leawe162metaG_FD_119747 | JGI IMG/M metagenome (GOLD analysis project Ga0172380, IMG submission 119747) | Leachate microbial communities from a municipal landfill in Southern Ontario, Canada - Leachate well 162 metaG | ecosystem: Engineered > Solid waste > Landfill > Unclassified | place...
CGGATGTGCCACGCATTTCTTTCGAAAAGGGTCGGCGATTTTGCCGCATCTGTCTGCTTCCGGCGTTTGCGCGGATACATATCCAGCGCGTCCCGCCGCGCGCCGCCATCTGCGGCAAACTTGCCGATCCTTTTCGAATCCCGAGGCGGGAACCGAAATGCGTGTCACAGACGCCATCGCGCCTGGCAGCCAGGCGCGATATTTCCCCTAGAATTTGCGCTAAAAAAAATTGTTGTATCTGTTTTGATACAATGACTCCTTGGAATTCATCGAAATATGGCCTGTTTTCAAGTTTTTATGTCCCTATCAAAAATTTTGTCTTACACCCGGCGGCAAGGGCAGTTGTTTTCGTTCTTGCCGGGTCCGAAGCCGATATGGTAATTTTTACCGGATTAGTCGCCGCCAACCGAGACCTGATTACCTTTTGACCGAGCATTGCTTCCAGGAGAAATTCATTATGGCTTCCGAACTTGCTTTTGTTTTGATCAATCCCTACACGATCGCCAAGTCGCGGACGGGCGGCGTCATCGGCCGCTTCATGAGCCGCACCGGATTGGACCTGGTGGCGGCCCGGATGTTTTCCCCGGGGCAGGAACTGATCGAGGCCTACGCGGACATGGTCAACAAGGATAAAAGCCTGTCCGCCCCCGTTCGCCGGCTCCTGGCTGACTACGTGCTCTGCTCCTATGCGCCCGATCCCCTTAACGGCCGGCGGCGCCGGGTGCTGATGATCATGCTGGAAGGCGAAGAGGCCGTTAAGAAAGTCAGGGACATGGCCGGCCCCGTGACCATGGGCGGCGGCGAGACCATCCGGGACACTTTTGGCGATTACGTGGTGGATGAGAATAAAAAGGTTAATTATTTCGAGCCGGCGGTGCTGATCGGATCAAGCCGGGAGGAAACGGGAGCGGCGCTCAAGCTCTGGAGCCGTTACGCGATATCCGACGGCGGATTTATAAAAACCTCAGTTGATAATAGTCCCGACGAAAAGGGCTGGCAACGCACGCTGGTGCTGATCAAACCGGACAGCTTCCGGTTCCCGAGCGCCAAGCCGGGCAATATCATCGACCTTTTGTCGCGTTCCGGCCTGCGGATCATCGCCGCCAAAGTCCACCGCATGAGCGTGGCGCAAGCCGAGGAATTTTACCGGCCGGTGCGCCAGGTATTGCGCGACAAAATGAAGAACACGGTTTCCGAAAGGGCCACGAAAGCCCTGGAAGCGGAGCTGGGCATCGCCATTCCGGACAACGTCCGTAATGTGCTGGCAGAACAACTCGGGCCGCTTTTCGGGGACGAACAGTTCAACCAGATCGTCAAGTTCATGACCGGCTGCTACCCGCCGACCTGCGCCCCGCAGGACAAGACCAAGGATGGTCCCAGCAAATGCCTGGCCCTGGTATATGCCGGCGTGGGCGCCGTGGAAAAAATCCGCACCCTGCTGGGCGCCACGGACCCGAACAAAGCCCAGCCCGGCTCCGTCAGGCGCGAATTCGGACTGGATGTCATGGTCAACGCCGCGCACGCCTCCGATTCCGTGGAAAATGCCGAGCGCGAAATCGGCATCGTCAAGGTGGAAGAAGACCTGATCACCCCCTGGGTTCAAAAGTATTACGGTTAAAAAGTTTAGTGTGGTGTTTCATAATTAGCTGTATTTATCAAACGCTGTTTTAATGAGGTAGGGCCGGTTTTATACCGGCCAAAAGCCGACCTAAAGTCGGCTCTACCAAAGAAAGACGCGATTTTCAGCATACATCAACATCTGTGTGAAACACTACACTAGTTGCATTCCTGGCGGAATGCCGGGGCGCTTGAACATGCTGCAAACCAGCGATATCCAGATCCGCGACCCCTTTATTTTTTCCGAGCCGAAGGAGCGTTGCTACTACCTGTTTGGCACGACCGACAAAAACTGCTGGAAGGGCGCCGGTCAAGGCTTTGACTGCTTCCGGAGCAAAGACCTGTGCCAATGGGAAGGGCCGCTGCCCGCCTTTCGGCCGCCGCCTTCCTTCTGGGGCACGGAGAACTTCTGGGCGCCCGAGGTGCATTGTTTCCAGGACCGCTACTACATGCTCGCCTCCTTCAAGGCCCCTCGCCGCTACCGTGGCACCCAGATTCTCTGTTCAACCCATATCGCCGGGCCCTATGTTCCCCTGACCGCCGGGCCGGTTACGCCGGCCGACTGGGAATGCCTGGACGGAACGCTCCATGTGGATGCCCAAGGCCGCCCGTGGATCGTCTTCTGTCACGAATGGGTCCAGGTGCACAACGGCGCCGTGTATGCCATGCGCCTGTCGCCGGATCTCAAACAGCCTGCGGGACGCCCGGTCTTTCTGTTTAACGCCTCGGAAGCGCCCTGGGTGAATCATCCCGGCTGGCCGGGAGCAGGGGAGGCGTTGCGTTTCCCGACGTATATCACCGACGGGCCGTTTCTCTTTCGCAGCCGCAACGGCATTCTGCACATGCTCTGGTCCAGCATGGGCGGCCGGGGCTACGCCATGGGCCTGGCCTGCTCCGCGTCAGGCGCCGTCACGGGACCATGGCGGCAAAACGACGCGCCGCTCTGGGCGGAAGACGGCGGGCACGGCATGATTTTCCAGGGGCTTGACGGACGGCTGTTCGTTACCTTTCACACACCCAACCGCACCCCCGCCGAGCGGCCCGTATTTATCGAGATTGAAGATGCGGCCAACGGCATCCGGCTGAAAGCAGGCGCCCTTCACAAGGCCGGTGCCGGCGACCGGTAGCCGCCCGGAGCATGCCAAAGATCCCATGCACGACCATAAAGAACATACGGAAGAGGTCAAATCGCTTGAGCTGCGGCTCATCTTCACGATCGGGCTTAACGCCCTGATTGTCGTTGCCGAGGTTATCGGCGGACTGGTTTCGGGCAGCCTGGCCCTGCTTTCCGACGCCGTTCACAACCTGAGCGATGTAGCCTCGCTGATCATCGCTTTTGTGGCGCGGCGCCTGGGCCGGCGAGCGCCTTCGCACCGGCACACCTACGGCCTGGGCCGCGTCGAGGTCATGGCCGCGCTTTTAAACAGCGCCACGATCCTGGTCGTGGGCACCCTGATCATCAGGTCGGCAGTGATGCGGCTGATGCATCCGGCGCCGGTGCTTGGCGGCGTGATGTTGGCCGTGGCGGTTGTCGGGCTCGCCGCCAACCTGGTTTCCGTGCTGCTCCTGCGCGGGCACAGCCACGGCGACCTGAACATGCGGGCGGCCATGCTGCATTTGCTGCAAGACACTATTTCCTCGGTGGCCGTGGTGGTGGCGGCCCTGTTCGCAGGCTGGAAATACGGGCCTTACCTGGACCCGCTCATTTCGATCCTGGTGGTGGCGCTGGTTCTTTTCAGCGGCTGGCAATTGCTGCGTGACGCGATTCGCGTGTTGCTGGAGGGGACCCCGGAAGGGCTCGACCTGGAGGCGCTGCGGCGGGATGTGCAGCAGCTCATCCCCGGCTGCGACCTGCATCATGTTCACGCCTGGGAACTGCGCCCGGGGCAACGGATCCTGACGGCCCACTTGCGGGTGCCGGACGGGCCGCTTTCCGGGATGGACGTGATTTTACGGCAAATCCGGGACCGGTTGCATACGAAATGGGGCATTGCGCACAGCACCCTTGAGATCGAAACCCTCGGATGCGGCAACAACGATTTGCTGGGCAGGCCCGCGCGCCGTTGACGGCAAGGCAAGCAAGGAGATGATGGCATGAAAGCACTGGTCGTGGTGGATGGCGGGATTTGCGGTTTTCAGACACGGATTCATGCCGGGAGCGACGATTCGCAGAACGTGACCTTTCGCATCGCGAGCGGCTGCGAAAAAGCGCGCAAATTCGGGGAGACCCTGATGGCCAAGGGACCGGTGGATGGCTATGCCGAAATCGGCGCGGGCGCCGATGGCGTGATTTTGACCGCCGCGCGTGAAAATCTGAAGGGCTGTTGCGCCGCCTGCGCCGCGCCGATCGGCGCCTTCAAGGCCATGCAGGTGGCCGCCGGCGTGGCTTTGCCGCAGGATGTAACCTGCAAAATCTCGGCCGAATAATGCCGGCTGATAACCGCCGGCATTGCCGGGACGGGCATCCTGCCGTTTATGAACGATCAGGGCGCGCGGACGAGATCATGGCTATGGATCGGCCGGTTATCCGGCCCCATTGCTTCCGGTAGGCCCTTGGCGACATCCCCATGGCCTTGTTAAAGCGTTTGCTGAAGTATAATTGATCAACGTAGCCGAGCGCAGCGGCGATGGCCTTGACGGGCTGATCGGTTTCCAGTAAAAGCCGGCAAGCTTTCTGCATCCGGACATGTTTGCCGTAAGCCACCGGTGACTTGCCGGTTGCCGAAAGGAAAAGACGGCACAGGCCCGACACGCTGACATTCAGGCGTTTGGCCATCTCGGCATTGCGCAAGTGCCGTTGCGGGTTTTCGTAAATCCACCCCAGCAGCGCGGCAAGATTACGCTGGTGTTCTCTCCTTTCGCCGCCGATCTCATAATGCGCATTAATGAGCAGGCTCTCCACGATCAGCGCGGCGCGGAGGTGGCTTTCGGGCATCATCTGCCGGGCGAGGGCAATGGCCAGCTCGATGCGTTCGGGCTCGGAAGGCGCCACAATCGGCCGGCCGGCATCGATGATGCCCGCGCGGCGCATCTGGTCCGCCCACGATCCGGTGAAAGTCAGATAACTTTCATGAAAATAACCGGAACGGACCATGTACCAGTTCCACTGGCCGGGGCAAATCAGAATCATACAGCCGGGCGCGATCGAGATTTCACCGGTGGCCTCGCTCCAGAACACGCCTTTGCCGCCGCCCTTAAACCAGCAGAGGCTATAAAACTCAAACATCCTTTTGTCGCCGGGGTGATAGGCCGGCTGCTTCAGATCAAGCCCGGAAAATAAAATGCGCAACGGCAGGCGGTTGAGCCCGTTGGCCGGATCCAGCTCCAGGCGCGAGACGCGCCCTGCGCTTGTCTGCCGGTTGCGGACGCAAAATCCGGCCCCCTCGTAAATGAGAAGATCTGCCATATGTTTGGTCATATCTGCCATTACAAATTACTTCGTTTTTATCCGGAAAAGAGGTATTTTTAAAAATAAACCGGTATTTCGGCGTCTTAAGTTATCGGAGCGAATATGCCATAAATTCGGTAACACGGCAAGAGGAAGGCCTGGTTATGCTTAAGCAATATCCCGCAAGGAGCGCATGCCGCCAAACGGTCCGGCCGGTGGGCCTGCTGTTTTTTATTCTGGCCGCGCAATGCCTTATGGCCCAGGCCGCGACCTGGGGCGTAAGCACCAACCTGCAGGTCGAAGACCTGGGCACGCCGGTGCGATTCACGGGTGAACAGGGACGGGTTGTCTTCCGCTCGCTAAAGACCGGCGAGCTCCATCTCCTCTCCCTGTATTTGCCGTACGTCGGCATTCAAGGCCGCGACCATCCTTTTCAGATCCATGATCTGAACCTGACGAAAAATCAGGCGGTCATCGTTGCCGGCATGGTCGGCCGGCCGGCGCCAGCCGGCTTTCTTTTTCACAGCAACGGGAAAGTTTACATCGGCACCGCGCGGCCGTGCGCCCTGCTGGAATACGACCCGGAAAGCCATGCCGCGCGAGCGCTGGGCGAGTTGAGCGCCAACTATTATCATGGCGTTCAGGCTTTTGCGGAGGGCAAAGACGGAAATATCTACTACGGCACTTATGGGCGATGCATTGGACGCTACAATTTTCAAACCGGCACGAACGAAAACTTCGGGATTATCGGCGGCGCCGACAATGTCGGCCTGGGATATGTCTTCTCCATAGGTTCGGACGGCGAATATGTCTACTGCGGGATGGGGAAAGCGCCCTATTATCTCTGCGTCTACGATATCAAAAACAAAACCACCCGGGACTTTTTCAAGCCGAAAGGGACCGGGAACCAGGCGACCAAAGACTATTATGTCCGGAAGGGGAAAGACGGCAACCTCTACTATCCCCGCGACAACCGCAATCACCGCCTGCAGAACGGCCGGCCGGCCGAAAAGGAAACCAAGGCCGCGGATCTTGAGACCATGCTGCGCAGCGAGACGCTCGCGGACGACCTCGATGTCAAAACAAGCGCCAGCGCCGTGGAATTCGAGACATCCCCGGGCTGTCATCCGGACAGCGCGGCGGCGCAATTCGGCGTTAATATTGATGCCGCCCTGGCCAATCCCAGCAGCTTCAACGCAGGCGAAGTGACCATCCGCTTCAAGCAGACCAATGCCGCCGCGTGGACGACTTCGACCATCCAGGGGATGCCGATTTACCCCTGCGCCGTCAAGCGCCTGCTGAAACTGCCGGACGGCCGGATTCTGGGGACCACTCCCTTTGTGGGGCCCGCCTTTGTCCTGGATCGCAAGACGAACGCCGCGGCCTACCTGGGCATGTTGCCCAGCAGCGTCTACGACATGCTTGAGCATGACGGGAAAGTTTATTTTGCCGGCTACGTGAATGCCTTCGCGCAATACGATCTCGCCAAGCCCTGGACATTGACCGCATCTCACGATGCAAAACCGGGGAACCCTAAGAATCTCCAGCTTAACTTCGGCGGGAAATACAACTATTTTCTCGCCGCGGCAAAGGACGGCCGGATCTATGCCGCCGGCCATCATGAGCGGGATTCCCTGGGCGGTTCCCTGGCCTGGTATGACCCGCGCAGCGGCGAAAGCGGCGGCCTCCGGGAGCCCCTGCTCCGACACGACGTTTCCGACCTGCTCGGCCTGAATGACGGAACGCTTATCGTTCTGAGCGCGTTTGCGGTTGGCGGCGCGGCCAGCGGTCGGATTTTTGTTTGGGACGCCGTCAATCACGCCCTGGCCGCCACCCTCGAACCCTTCCCGGAACTCCCCGACACGGGGAAGATCTTTCCGGCCGGGAAAGACCTGGTCATGGGCGTCGCCCGCCTGAAGGCGCCGGCCGACCCGGCCGAAGCCCGGCTCAACCTCGTATACAAGTTAAACGTCAAAACCGGGGAGGTCCTGCTTAACAAGAAAGTGCCGGGGAGGTTTTTTACTGGTTCCTCGGCCGATGACCTGCTAAGTTATGACTCGCGTTTCGAGCTGGGCCCGGATGGCTGCGGCTGGCTCTTTATCGACAACTGGCTCAGCCGGATACATCCCGCGGACGGCCGGATTGAGCCGATTCTCGAGATGCAACTCAAAGGCCGCCTGTTGTTCGCCGATAACGATCTCTATGTCTATAATGGCGGCCGCGTCTTTTTCGGCGGATTCAGCCAGGTGCTGCGTATTCGTAACGTGTTTGCAGGCGCGGCTGGCGCTCAACAAACGGGGAATTGACGTGCACTATCTCCCGGTAATCTGTCCCAGAACATTCCGCGGGTGCATCCGGAGGCACACGCCGGCGTTTCTTGCCTTCCTGGTTCTGCTGGCCGCGGGGCTCTGCGCCGGACAGGCCTGCGGGGAAAATATCACCAGCGCGGGCGGCGGGTTCTGGGACGTTGCGGCGACATGGACTCCATCCCAGGTGCCCGCCAATACCGACAACGTCACCATTGCCGGTGGCTGCACGGTGACGAATCGGGACCTGGCCACCCGGCATGCCGGCAACCTCACGATTCAAAGCGGCGGGGTCCTGACCCACACCTCGAACACCACGGCGGAGGCCTACAAGATCATTCTGAACGTTGCGAGCAACCTGACGATTGAACCCGGCGGACAGATCAACGTGAATGGGAGGGGGTACAGCACCGGCAACGGGCCCGGCAAGCCAAGCGGCGCTTATGCGGGCGGCAGTTATGGCGGGCTCGGAGGCCGTCATAAAAGTTATGGCCCCCCGGGACCAACCTACGGATCGATCACGGCGCCAACCAACCTTGGCAGCGGCGGCTATAATATAGCTGCCGCCGGCGCCGCCGGCGGAGGCGCGGTTATCCTGAACGTGAGCGGCGCAACCACGCTGAATGGCGAGATTCTGGCCCGCTCCGGCCACGTTGCGGGGGGCTACGATGGTTCGGGTGGAACGGTTTTCCTGACCACGGGCACATTGGCCGGCAGCGGCACGATCAGCGCCAGCACCACCAACGGCGCCACCGGTCCCGGAGGCGGCGGCCGAATCGCCGTGGTCCTGACCAATTCCACGAGTATCGACAATGTCAGAATGACGGCATATTCAAGCATCAATAACTCCGACCATAAGAATGGCGCCGGGGGCACGGTGTACCTGGAGCGCCAGGGTGACTTTTCCGGACGGGGGCAATTGGTTGTCGACTATAACGACATTCTGCCCGGTGACCGCCTGACGTGCTTCACTTTGCAGTGCGGCACGGGCGTGTCCTCGTATGCCTTCTCGGAGATTGTCCTGACCAACGGCGGCGTGTATGGGCTGGATACGAACGACACCCTGGACATCACCGCCACGACCATACGGGGAGACCCGTCCGACCGGAATGACGGCATCTATGTGATCGGGGGGACACTGAGCGTTCCGGCGGCATTTACTTGGACGGGTGTTTTTATCGCCATCGGGGCCACGAACACGACATTCAATCCGACGGCGTCGTTGACGGTGGGAACCAATGCCGCGCTCAGGATGGACGTGCCCTGGACGATGAACTATCCCGTAACGGTGGCCCCGGGCGGCATCATGGATCATTCGCAGAACAGCACGAATGAAGCCTATAAGTTAAACTTGACCATCAATGGAACCCTGGACATTCAGGCCGGCGGGGCCATCGATGTGGATGGCATGGGGTATGCCTGGGGCAATGGGATCGGCAAGGCCGGACTGAATTCCGGCGCGGGTTATGGCGGGATGGGTGGGCATCACAATACGGCTGGCACTTTCCCGGGGACGACCGACGGGTCCATTACGGCGCCGACCAATATTGGAAGTGGAGGGTATATAGCCGGCAATGGCGGGGGCGCGGTCATCCTGACCGTAAACGACACGATTACGCTGAACGGCATGATCCTGGCCCGGCCCAACCTTGCGGGATATCAGGGTTCGGGCGGAACGGTTTTCCTGACCACGGGGACATTGACCGGCAACGGCACGATCAACGCCGGCGCCCTGGCTGGAGCCACCAGCTCCGGGGGCGGCGGCCGGGTATCGGTTATCCTGACTAACGGGAACGACTTTGGCAATGTCACGATGCTCGCCACCAGCGCTATGGCATCGCACCGGCCCGGCTCGCCCGGCACGGTCTACACCCAGACCAGGGACCAGGGGCCGGGAGGCGGCACACTGGTGATCAACGCTACCAATATCGTAGCCGCGGCGGTTTCCTCGACGCTCATCAGCAGCAACGTCACCGATTGCCTGGTCGGCACGGTGGTGATTACCAATAAGGCTAAATTCCAGATTGACACGAACCAGTCGCTGACCGTGAACGGCAGTTGGACCAACAAGGCGGTGTTCATCGCGAACACCAACAGCACACTGATCCTGGGGAGCACCAATACGGCCGCGGTATATGGCAGCAACGCGTTCTACAACCTGACCTGCACGAATGCGGGGAAGACCATCATGTTCACCGCCGGAACGACCAATTTCGTGAATGGGAAATTATTGATGGGCGCCGGCGTGACGCTCAAATCAACCTCCGGTGACGCCTGGTGGTATCTGAACCTGGCGCCGGGCGGAACTCAGCAAGTTGGCGCGGTCAGCGTGCGGGACAGCAACGCCGACGGCGGGCAGAAGATCATAGCCAACAAAGGTTCGTTCGATCTGGGAAACAACCGCAACTGGGTCTTTCTGAAGTATCAGGGAACGGTTTTTCGTTTCCGGTGAGCAAGCGGATCGGATGGTATGCGCTCACCGGCAGCCGGAGTTCCTGTAATTGCCGCGCCGGATTCACTCCACCACACAAGCCGCGACTATTGAGCGTTTGCCTGACCGGGCCATGTTGATTGACAAACCTTGCCGGCGACGAAGGCCTGTAAACGAGGAATTTGCCGCCGGAGGTTTCCCGGCGGCGATGACCGGTTCGATGCGCAACGCGTTCCCCGCGAAGCGGGATTTAAAAAGAAAGGCATGATGCTATGGCCCAACAACACAATCCGCTGCTGAATAATTTTCCGGAATCATGTTTTGACGCGCCCCCCTTCTGGGTCGGCGGGTTGCAGGAGTGCCATGACTTCATGCGGAGCCTGCCCGGGATTGAAATCATGGAATTGGGCAAATCCGCGGGAGGGCGCCCCATCCTGGCCGGCGCCTACGGCGCGCGGGAGCCGCTGGAGCGCACCAGCACCAGTTTTTCTTCGTCCATGGGCGGCTTCGGCAAGGACGCCTGGGATCTGGATAAGTTTTATCCGCCGTCGTTTTTCGGCAGCAAGCCGCGCGCGAAACCCGCCTGGGTGTTCCAGGGCAATATTCACGGCAGCGAGATTTCCGGCACCGTCGCGGCGATGAACCTGCTCAACCTGCTGGCCCGCGGCGTCGACCTGCGGGGCCAACGGCACGATCGGCTCCTGGAAGAGGCGCGCCGGATGCGGATTGTGGTGATCCCGCATGCCAACCCGGACGGCCGGGCGCGCTGGGAACCTGCCAAACACCTGCTGACGGTAACAACGGAGCAACAGCAGCGGCTGACCCAGGGATATCTTGCGGACGGCACCCCCTTGCGCTGGCCGTCGTCCAAGAGCTTGTTTCCCATTCCGCAGGGCGGCATCCTGGGCACTTACTTTAATGATGACGGCATTAACCTTAACCATGACCGTTTCCTGGATAGCCGCCGCGCCCCGGAAACAGACGCCCTGCTCCGTTTCTATCTTGAGGAAATGCCCGACCTGGTGATATTGTCGCATTCGGATCAGGGAAGCTGGGTGAACAGCGCCTCGGAATATGTCCCGGTGGAAATCCAGACGCTGACCGCCCGCATCGCGGGGGCCGTGGCCTTGGAATTGCGGCGCCGCAAGATGTCGATAATTCTATATCCGCACAACAACCGGCCCAACGCGGGCTCGCGCGCCTTCACGCAGGTGGATGCGGTTTATCACCAATGCGGCGCACTGCCGCTCTTGATCGAGTTCCCGACCGGCGTGGATTGGAATCCTTACACGTTTGAGCAGGTGCTGGACGGCGGGCTGGCGGCGCTGGAGACGATCATGATTTTCGGGAACGATATCGGCTTCCGCCTGGGGGTGCGCAAGCACCTGACGGATGGAAGGGTCATCCAGCACTATGGGCCGATTCAATAAGGATCCCGGCCGTTTCCCCATCGGACACAGGCTGTCGGACACAGACTTGCGTTTCCGGCTCTGTTCTGGCAACTTCTTCCCCGCGCCGGCGTTTTGGCAGTCCCGGGCCATGCGGCCGGTTGGCCGATACGACCCCTGCATGTTTTTCTTGCGCTCGCCGGCGGCATTTGCGCGGCAGAGCGCTCAACTGCGCGTGGAGATAAATGTATGCATGCCCGCACTCCCCAGCTCATTGTTCACGGCGGCGCGTGGGATATTCCCGAACAGGAAGCCGCCGGGCATCTGCTGGGCACCAGGACGGCGGCCGAAATCGGCTGGGCGATCCTGCGCCAGGGCGGAACGGCGCTCGATGCCGTGGAAGCCGCGATCCGGTCGCTGGAAGACGATCCGTCGTTCGATGCGGGCCGGGGGGCGTGGTTAAACCAGGCGGGCGAAGTCGAACTCGATGCCATCATCATGCGCGGCGCGGATTTAAGCAGCGGCGCGGTGGCCGCCGTGCAGCACATCCGCAATCCGATCTCGCTCGCGCGCCTGGTCATGGAGCGCAGCCCGCACGCTTTGATCGCCGGCCGCGGCGCGGAAAAATTTGCCCAGGCCCAGGGCCTGCCGCTGGTCGATGATGCCGAATTATTGACCGGGCCGGAACTGGAACGCTGGCGCGCGATCAAAGCCCGGCCGGGGTTCTCCGTGAAGGCCGCTTTTGCCGGCGATGAACGGCCGCACGGCACGGTCGGCGCCGTGGCGCTCGATGATCAGGGCCGCATCGCCTGCGGCACCTCGACGGGCGGCACGCCGAACAAATTGCCGGGGCGCGTGGGCGACACTCCCCTGATCGGCTGCGGCGCATACGCGGACGATCTGAGCGCGGGCGCATCGGCGACGGGCTGGGGCGAATCGATCATGAAAGTGGTGCTGTGCAAGACGGCCTGCGATTTCGCCGCGCAGGGACTGCCCGCGCAAGCGGCGGCCGCTAAAGCGATTGGCGTGCTGGCCGACCGCGCGCACGGCGTCGGCGGATTGATCGTGATCGACCGATCCGGCCGCATCGGCTGCGCGTATAATACGCCGCGGATGGCGCGCGCCTGGCTTGAAGATGACCGTGTGATTGCGAAAATTGAGCGCTGATGCCTAAGACGTAACCCGTATCAAAGAAAGGTCCCGCATGAACCCGCGCAACATGTTTGCCGATAACTCCCGCAAGGATCATAACGAACACAACTACCGCCGGGATTGGGAAAACCAGGACGTTACCCAGATCAACCGCGAGCAGATGCATGCCCCCTGGGGCGCCTATGAAACCGTCCGGCAGGCCCTGGCCTGCGACCGGGATGCCTCCGCCAACGTCCTGGCGCTGGACGGGACCTGGCGGTTCCATCTGGCCGCCGCACCCGAAACGGTTCCCGCCGGATTCTGGGAAAAGGACTTCGACGCTTCCGCCTGACACACGATCCAAGTACCGGGCAACTGGGAAGTGCAGGGGTTCGGCAAACCGATTTATACCAACGTCCTCTACCCCTTTGCCCGGGACAAAGATGAGCCTTATCTGCAAAAGCCGACGCTGTCCGGAGCGAAAGCCTGCGACAGGTTGCTGATGAATCCGCCCCATGTGCCGCGGACCAACCCGACGGGATGTTATTTGCGAACGTTCGAGATCCCCGCCGCCTGGGCGGGAAAAAGCGTTTTTATTAATTTCAACGGCGTGGAGTCCGCTTTTTACCTTTGGGTCAACGGCCGGGCCATCGGTTATTCCCAGGACAGCAAACTGCCGGCGGAATTCGACCTGACCTCGGTGGTGCAGGCCGGGACCAACACCATCGCCCTCCAGGTAATGCGCTGGTCCGACGGCACTTGGCTGGAAGACCAGGATTACTGGCACATTTCCGGCATCTTCCGGCCGGTGCGCCTGATCGCCAAGCCGCGCCTGCATATCCGTGACTGGTTTATCCGGGCGACCCCGAACGACGGCAAAGCCGGGGCAGTCTTGCGGGCGGAAGTCCGCCTGAAGGAACTGGAGGGCTACGCCGATTACACCGTGCGCCTTGAATTGCTGGATGCCGCCGGTGCGTCCGTGGCCCGGGCCGAACAAAAACAGATGTTGAACCCGGCCGGGTATGCCCGGGAAGAGTCCGGCATTCATTTCCGCCTGGATATTCCATCCGTCAAAAACTGGACGCCGGAAACGCCCTGCCTCTATACCACCGTCCTGACGCTGATTGCGCCGGACGGCAGGGAAATCGACTTCGAATCCAGCCGGACCGGTTTCCGGCGCATTGAAATCAAGCAGGGCGTGATTTTGCTGAACGGGGTCCGCATGATCTTTCGCGGGGTCAATCGCCATGAACACGCCCTGGCAACCGGACGTTATGTCCCCCGCGAACATATGATCCGGGAAATCATCGCCATGAAACGGCTGAATTTCAACGGGGTGCGCACCTGCCATTACCCGGACGACCCGGCCTGGTATGACCTGTGCGATGAATATGGCATCTGCCTGATTTGCGAGGCGGATCTGGAAACCCACGGCGTGGGCGGGCGCTTAGCCAACGATCCCGCCTGGGCCCAGGCTTACCTGGAGCGCGCCATCCGCATGGTCATGGTGCACAAGAACCATCCGGCCATCTTTTCCTGGTCCATGGGCAACGAATCGGGCAAGGGCCCCAATCACGCCGCGATGGCCAACTGGATCCGTTACTATGACGGCAGCCGCCTGGTCCAGTATGAAAGCGCGCACCCGGAGGCCATCATCTCGGATCTGCGCGGCGACATGTACGCCCAGCCCGACTCGATCATCAACATGCTGGCCGATGCCATGGACCTGCGTCCGGTGGTACTGGTCGAGTACCTCTACCAGATCCGCAATGCCGGCGGCGGCATGTACTGGTTCAGCGAACTCATCGAACGGTTTGCACGGTTTCAGGGCGGCTTCGTCTGGGACTGGCAGGATAAGTGCCTGGTGGCCAAAGACGCAAGCGGCCGGGAGTTCTGCGGCTATGGCGGCGATTTTAACGATGATCTCGTCGAATGGGTCAGCCCGACACACATGACCTGCAATGGCGTTGTCCTGCCGGACCTGACTCCCAAGCCGGTCGCCGGCGAGATCAAGAATTTCCAATCGCCGATCCAGCTTGCGATGCTGGACGGCGCATCCGGAAAATTCAGGCTGCGGAATCGCCACCAAGCCGTGGATACCACGGGGTATGTGCTGGCCTACAAAGTTCTGGAAAACGGCCTGGGCATCCGCGAGGGTAAGTTGCCCACGCCGCCGGCCGGGCCCATGGCCGATGCCGACTTCGAGCTGGATCTCAAAGCCCTGCTGCCGGCTAAGAAAGCCGGCGGCGAGTATCACATCAATTTCCGGGTAACCCTGGCCCAGGCCGCGCCCTGGGCCCCGGCCGGTCACGAGGTCTACCATACCCAGTTCAGCCTGGCAGGCGGCGAGGCCATCACCGTGCAGGAACCGAGCAGGGTGGCGGCCGGCTTGTCCGCGAGCGACACGGAATACCGGATTACCGGCAATGATTTTCTCGTGGCTTTCAGCCGCCGGACCGGCCTGATCACGCTGTGCCGGAAGGATGGGACCGACTATATCGCCGGCGGCGCAACGGAAAACGTTTGCCGGCCGCAAACCGGGATGGACACCAACCCGCACTGGGGCTTCTATGACCTGTGGCTCCCCTTGACTCCGGGCAAGCTCTCCCGCCAGCCGGGCCGGATTGCAGCCTATGCCCTTCCCGACGGGCGCATCCACGTCGAGGTCGCTTCCACCCTGGTTTCGAGCGCCAGCGCCTATGTCATCCGGAACGAAACCGGCTACACTATTGCCGGCAACGGGGAGATCGGCATTGATGCCCAGGTGGATATCGCCCGGAATTTCCAGCATGTGCCCCGGGTCGGCATCGGCCTGATTTTACCGGCCGGGTTCGAGACCCTGGAATGGTATGGCCGCGGGCCCGGCGAAAACTACGCTGACCGCAAAGGCCACACCCTGATGGGCGCATATAAATCCAGCGTGACCGACCAGCACTTTGCCTTCATCCCGCCGGCCGAGTGCGGCGGGCACGAGGATGTACGCTGGGTGAAACTGAGCAACCCGCAGGGCCGCGCCCTGCTGGTGGAGAGTCCGGCGCCGTTCCATTTCGATGCCCGCCATGCGAGCATCGCGGATTACGGAAACGCGGCGCATGACCACGAGCTGCCGCGCCGGGCCGAGACCTTCCTGAACCTGGATTGCCGGCAGGCCGGCATCGGCGGCAACCTGGGCTGGTCCACCGCCCTCGACGAGCAACACCGGGTGCCGGCCGGCTGTTACCGCTTCCGCTTTGACCTGCGGCTGCTCTAGCGCTTTTTTCGAGCGCAAATTTCCTGTTGACC
>Ga0172380_10005393_pt1 | contig 15543 bp, 10 predicted proteins | sample Leawe162metaG_FD_119747 | JGI IMG/M metagenome (GOLD analysis project Ga0172380, IMG submission 119747) | Leachate microbial communities from a municipal landfill in Southern Ontario, Canada - Leachate well 162 metaG | ecosystem: Engineered > Solid waste > Landfill > Unclassified | place...
TATGATATCATCGTCATCGGCGCCGGCCATGCAGGATGCGAAGCCGCCCTGGCGGGCGCCCGCATGGGCTGCCGGACGGCGGTGCTGACCATCAATGCCGACACCATCGGCGCCATGTCCTGCAATCCCGCCATCGGCGGGCTGGCCAAGGGCCACCTGGTCAAGGAAATCGATGCCTTGGGCGGCGAGATGGCCAAAAATATCGACGCAACAGCCATCCAGTTCCGCCGGCTCAACACCAGCAAAGGCCCGGCGGTGTGGTCGTCCCGCGCCCAGGCCGACCGCCTGCTCTACCGGCTGCGCATGAAGTCGGTGCTGGAAAACCAGCCAAACCTCGATATCCGGCAGGCCTTTGCCGACCGGCTGCGGGTGGAACAGGGCAGGATCACCGGGGTAATCACCTCCCTGGAAGAGACCCTGTCCTGCCGGGCGGTGGTCATTGTCACCGGCACCTTTTTAAACGGACTGATCCACATCGGCCTGAAATCCTTTCCAGCCGGCCGCCAGGGTGACGCCCCATCCATCTCCCTGGCCCACAACCTGCGGGAGCTGGGCTTTGCCATGGGCCGCATGAAAACCGGCACCACCCCCCGGCTCGACGGCACCACCATCAACTACGAGGGCCTTGAGCCGCAGTACAGCGATGATCCGCCCAATTTCTTCTCCTATGCCACCACCGGCGCGCCCATACTGCCCCAGCGGCCGTGCCACATCACCTACACCAATGAAAAAACCCACGAGATCATCCGCGGGGGCACCGACCGTTCGCCCATGTACACCGGCATCATCGAAGGGGTGGGCGCCCGCTACTGTCCGTCCATTGAAGACAAGGTTATGCGCTTTCCGGAAAAGACCCGCCACCAGATCTTCCTGGAGCCGGAGGGGCTTGATACGGTGGAGGTCTATCCCAACGGCATCCCCACCAGTCTGCCGGTTGATGTGCAGCTGGCCATGCTGCACAGCATCAAGGGCCTGGAACAGGTCAAGCTGATCCGGCCCGGCTATGCCATCGAATATGACTATGTCGATCCCCTGGAACTGCACCCTTCCCTGGAAACCAAACGCATCGGCGGGCTGTTTCTGGCCGGCCAGATCAACGGCACCTCGGGCTATGAGGAGGCAGCGGCCCAGGGGCTGATGGCCGGCATCAACGCAGTCCAATACTGCCGGGACGAAGAGCCGCTGATCCTTGACCGCTCCCAGGCCTACACCGGCGTGCTCATTGATGATCTGGTCACCCGCGGCACCAAGGAACCGTACCGGCTATTTACCTCCCGGGCCGAATACCGGCTGCTGCTGCGGGAAGACAACGCCGACCTCAGGCTGCGGGATATCGGCCGCCGGCTCGGCCTGGTGGACGACGCCACCTATGCGGCCTTCTGCCGGAAAAGGGATGCCATCTCGGCGGCCTTCATCTGGCTGAACAATACCCAGGTCAAACCCCATGACGCCGTCAACCAGCGGCTGGAGGCCGCAGGCCACGCCCCCTTGAAACAGATGGTTTCCATGGCCTCGCTGCTGCGCCGGCCGGAGCTGACCATTGCCGATCTCGGCCCGCTTACCGGTATGGAAATCCTGGTTGAGCCGCAGATTGCCCTTGAAGTCCAGCAGCAGGTCAAATATGAAGGATATATCAGGCGGCAACTGGAGCAGGTTGAACGCTTTAAAAAAATGGAGAATATCAACCTGCCGGAAGAGATGAATTACACCGGCCTGCCCGGTCTTTCCCATGAGGTGGTGGAAAAACTGAACAGAATCCGGCCTCGCTCACTGGGTCAGGCATCCCGGATATCCGGGATCACTCCTGCCGCCATTTCCGTGCTGCAGGTCCACCTGAAAAAAGAGGGGTTGCTGTAAATGAAGCACATTCTCATCGTTGAAGACAGCCCCCCCATGGGGACTATGACCAAAAAAAGGCTGGAAAAAGCCGGCAACTACGGCGTCACCTGGGTAACCAGCAGGCTGGAAACCGAGAAACTGCTTGCCGCCGGGGAAAGTGAGCCCTTTTTCGCCGCCCTGCTCGATTTCAATCTGCCGGATGCCACCAGGGGGGAGATCATTCCCCTGGTGGTCGCAAAAAATATCCCGGTGATCGTTTTTACCGCCTATGTCAGTGAAGAGGTGCGGCAAACGGTCTGGTCATACCAGGTCGTTGATTATGTCCTGAAAGAGGATGTGCTCAGTCTTGAGTATATTCTTTCCCTGCTGGACCGTCTGGAAAAAAATGCGGAAACCCAGATTCTGGTAACGGACAAGGACACGGAAAAACAGGAAAAAATAGCAAGCCTGCTGCGCGTGCACCGTTACGATGTCCTCACTGCGGATTCCGGCAGGGAAACGCTGAAAATCCTGGCGGCCAATCCTAAAATCCGGCTGGTGATAGCGGCCTCTGAAGTCAACGATATGGACGGGCTCACCCTGATCCAGAAAATCCGGCGCAACTGGGGGAAAGAGGACCTGGCCATCATGGGCATGGTGTACGCCGGGGACCATATCACGGCCGCCCGCTTTCTCAAATATGGGGCGAACCACTGTCTCGTCCGGCAGACCTTGCTGCCGGAAGAATTCTACTGCATGGTAAGACTCCTTGTTGAAAACATTGACCATATCCAGCAGCTCCGTTCAACGTCCCTGATAGATTTTCTCACCGGCCTCCATAACCGGCGATATTTCTTCATCACCGGGGAAAAGCTGTTCGCCAGCGCCAGACGGCAGGCCCTCACCCTGGTCTGCGCCATGCTGGACATTGACTTCTTCAAAAAGGTAAACGATCAATATGGTCATGAAGCAGGGGACCGGGTGCTGCAGCATGTGGCAAACATCCTGCGCAACCGGCTGCGCAAAACCGACATCGTCGCCCGCATCGGCGGGGAAGAGTTCTGCATTCTGGCGGTCAATATGGATACGGCGTCTGTGCACAGAATTTTTGATGAACTGCGCCGCAAGATCGAGCAGTCGGTGGTGGTGCTCGATGACGGCCTGGGTGAGGTCAGCATCACGGTCAGCCTCGGCATCGCCACGCGGCTGGGAGACAGCCTGGATCATATGCTGAAAAAGGCCGATTTCTATCTCTATGAAGCAAAGGAGGGCGGTAGGAATATGCTTGTTTCCGACCTGTGATTTCGACATTTTTGACGAGGATACGGAAAGTGTCGAACCGGGCAAGGCGGCGAGCACCCCGGCCCTGCATCCTAACAAGCCGGAATCGCTATTAAACCGGCAAACCTGAGGCAGATGGCGCAGAAGTTGCAGAAATCTTTTTCATAAGGAGCCCTCATACCTATGCGTTTCATTTTTCCGCTTTTTCTCATGATCATGCTCATGCCGCTGCCACTGCGGGCTGAATACTTTCTCAGGGGCAGGGTCATTAGCGTGGACCGGGAAAAAGGTGAAATCACCCTCTCCACACTCAACTGCGCGGATTGCAGGCGGCGGGGTCCTGTTGCCGGGGCGGAAAAAACCGAACCGGCCAAGGAGCCGGGGGAGGAAAAGATCTATGTCATCTCAGCCGACTTCATTCCTCCCTGCGCCGCGACCGACTCCATCATCCAGGTCTGGGGAGAACTGAGCAAGGAAGGCGAAAACCGCCTGCGGGCGACACGCATAACCGGCCCCGGCTGGCGGCACGGGCAGGACTCAACAGGGGTGCGCTCGCGCATCCGCAAACGCTGCTTTATGAAGCCTCCTCCCCCGGAGCCCGGTGAGCCATGACGGCCTCCCCCCCGGAAACAGACACCGCCGGCCAACATCAGCCGGACCCCGCGCCCCTTGGCCCATCCTGGAAAATCAACCTGCTGGTAATCGGCGGCCTGATTTTTGTCGTTCTTGCCTATTCCCTGTGGCAGATTGGCCAGTTACGCCGCAACTTCCAGAATTATGCCCGGGAGCACTCCCGGGTGGTCAGCAGCGTGATCGAGCAGAACACCCGCACCGTCCGGCTGGCGGAAAACGCCCTGCAGCAGACCATCAAGACCTTTCTGGCCAATACCGCCAAATTCATCGACTACCTTGACGGGGTGGAAGCCTTTTCCGCCGCGGAGCTGCAGGCCTTTGCCGGGGAGGCGGGGCTTGCCGCCATCCGCATTGAGCGTGACGGCAGCAACCACAACACGATCAGCACCGGCGCCGCGCTGCTGCCCGCCCTGCCATGCGATAAAGCCGGACTCGATTATATTCCGGGGAAAAACCTGTATGTCATGACCTGGACCCGGCCGGAAAAAGGCTGCATCATGCTGGGGTTTTCCGCCCAGAATATCGAGGAGCTGCACCAACAGCTGCGCATGCCGGCCCTGCTCAAGGCCCTGTCGAACATGCCGGGCATCAGCTACGTCAAGATCGACGAAAGAGGGGCAGAGGGCTCGCCGCCGTCCGGCTTGGTGGTCGAACAGCGCATCAGCGCCGGCGATACGGTGCTGCGAGTCGGTTTTGATGCCAGCCAATATTCCATGAGGGTCCGGCAGATCTGGCGCAATGTGCTGATTTTTTCCCTGGTGCTGGCCTGCCTAGGGGTCTTCTTTTCCTGGCTGCTCTACCGTTATCAGAGCGCCTATCTGCAGAAGATAACCGATTTTGAAAGAAAACTGGCCAGGGAACGGGAGGATGCGGCACTGGGCAGGGCCACGGCCACCATCACCCATGAGATCAGAAATCCGTTAAATGCCATCAGTATGGGGCTGCAGCGCATTGAGCTGGAAGCCGACGAGCTGAGCCCGGAACACCGGGAGCTGGCTGCCAGTATGCGCCATGCGGTCAAACGCACCAACACCATTGTCGGCGATCTGCTCCGGTACAGCAGGCCCATGGCGGCCAGGCGCGACCCGGTCAATCTCAGGGAACTCGTTGACGGCATTCTGCTGCTCTACAAACCGCAGTGCCAGGGGAAAAACATCACCGTCTCCCACCACAGCACCCTTGACCGTCCGGTGCCGGGTGACGTGGAACTGCTGGGCCAGCTCTTTGAAAATATCATCAAAAACGCGGTGGAGGCCCAGCCCGGCGGCGGATATATCACCGTCAACAGCATTGTTGAAAACAACCAGGCGCAGCTGAGCATTGACAACGCCATGCCCCGGGGCAGCGTTGGCAACCTCAGCCAACTGCTTGAACCTTATTTTACCACCAAAACCCGGGGCACGGGTCTTGGCCTGCCCATTGCCAGCCGCATCGCCCAAGCCCATAACGGCGCGCTTACGCTTGCCACCCCGGACCCAGACATTTTCCGGGCGGTCATCACCTTACCGCTTACCTGAAATAATAGATGAAACCATGAAAATTCTTGTTGTTGACGATGAACAGCTGCAGCGCGAGACCCTGAAAGGCTTTCTGGAGAAGAAAGGCTATCAGGTTTTCAGCGCGGCCGACGGCGCCGAGGCCCTGCAGATTTTCAGGGACTACCCGATCCAGCTGGCCCTGCTTGATCATAAAATGCCGGACATGAACGGCGATGAGCTGCTGGGCCGCATGAAGGAGATCAATCCGTTCATGCACGCCATCATGATCACCGCCTACAGCGCGGTTGAGACCGCGGTCAAGGTGATGCGGCTCGGGGCCGATGATTTTCTGGAAAAGCCGGTTGATCTGCTGGAGCTGCTGGAAAAAATTGAAAACATCGAACAGCAGGTGGCCACGGAGGAAGATGTGGCCGCTATTGCCGAAACCATTGACAGCGGCAAAGGACTGCCCCTGCAGGTCATCGGCGACAGCCCGGCCATGCGTAAACTGCTGTCCACCGTGCAACGGGTCTCCCAGACCCCCTGGACCGTGCTCATCCGGGGCGAGACCGGCACGGGCAAGGAGCTCATCGCCCACCTCATTCACCTGCTCAGCGCCCGCAGCCAGGCCCCGTTTATCGAGGTGAATTGCGCGGCCATCCCGGAAAACCTTTTTGAATCAGAGCTTTTCGGCCATGAAAAAGGGGCCTTTACCGGCGCCTCAGGTAAAAGGAAAGGCCGCTTTGAACTGGCCCAGTCGGGCAGCCTTTTTCTCGATGAAGTAGGGGAACTGCCGCTCAACCTGCAGGCCAAATTACTGCGCGCCCTGCAGGAAAAAAAGATCAGCAGGGTGGGCAGCGAGGTGGATATCGAAGTGGATGTGCGGGTGCTGACCGCCACCAACCGTGACCTCAAACAACTGGTGACGGAGGGTAAGTTCCGGGAAGATCTTTACTACCGGCTCAATGTCCTGGAAATTGACATCCCGCCCTTAAGAAACCGCAAAGAGGATATTCCGCAGCTGGTCGACTTTTTCCTGAAGCGTTACAGTCTGCGGCCGGTGCGCTTTGATCCGGAGGCCCTGGCCACCCTGGTCAAATACCCCTTTCCCGGCAATGTGCGCGAGCTGGAGCACGTCATCCAGCGGACGGTGACCATGGTCCGGGGACCGGTGGTCCGCATAGGGGATCTGCCGACGGAAATGCGCTATCACAAGGCGAGCGAGCAGGGCAATCTCGGCGATCGGCTGGAGGCCATGGAACGGGATATGATCCTTACCGCTTTGGAAAAAAATGACTGGGTACAGACCAGGGCCGCTGATTCCCTGGGCATCAGCGAGAGGGTCCTGCGGTACAAAATGGGCAAGCATGGGATCAGGAGACTGTGAGGAGGAGGAGGAGGGACGGTTCGCGAACCGCCCTGGGGGAGATGGGTAGGGGCTGGCCTTGTGCCTGCCCTGGGAGGAGTGAGGAGAATGGCTAACGGCTTGACCGTTGGCTGTCAACTATTCATTGTTTCATTGCCGGCTGTCCAGCACCTTGCGCACCACCCCGGCAAGCTCCTTGCGCACCACGGGTTTTAAGATAAAGGCATTGATGCCGGCCTCCTTCAGTTCTGCTTCGGAAAAACCGGTATTATACCCGGTGCAGAGCAGGATCGGCAGCTCAGGCCGGATTTTCCGGATCTCCTTGGCCAGATCAAGGCCCGTCATATGCGGCATGGTAAAATCGGTGATAACCAGATCAACCTCGCCGGCATGCTCCTTGAAATAGGCAAAGGCCTCCCTGCTGTCGGTTTTGCCGACCACCCGGTAACCGAGCATCTCCAGCATCTGCTGGGCGATATCCACGATGAATTCCTCGTCGTCAACAAAGACGATATGCTCTTTGCCGCCGGGTATTATTTCCTCGTGCTCTTCCTGCTTTGCCTGCTGCCTGGAGTGGATGGGCAGGTATACACTGAAGGAGCTGCCCTTGCCCGGTTCGCTGTATACCACGATGGTGCCGCCCAGGCTTCTGATGATACCATGCACCACGGAAAGCCCCATGCCGGTGCCTTCGCCCTCCCCCTTGGTGGTAAAGAAAGGATCGAAGATTCTTTCCTTCACGTCATGGCTCATGCCATGGCCGGTATCGCTGATGGTCAGCCGCAGAAACTGACCCGGCTTTATCTCAGGATGCACCCGGGCAAAATCATGGTCCAGTTCCACACTGAGCAGGGAGATGTCAAGAATGCCGCCATTCTTGCGCATGGCATGCCCGGCATTGGTGCAGAGGTTCATGATGATCTGATGGATGCTGGTCGGGTCGGCCATGACCGCCTCATTGGCCTGCAGGTTGGAACGGATCTCAATGGTGGACGGCAATGAGGCCTCCAGCAGCTTCAGGGTCTCCTTGACAATGATCTTCGGTTGAATCGGCCGCGGTTTGATATCCGTCTGGCGGCTGAAGGTAAGAATCTGTTTGACCAGGTCTCTGGCCCGGCCAGCCGCCTCCAGTATCTTCGCCAGACAGCGATGCACGCCGGAATTTTCCACTGTTTCCAGTTTGGCAATTTCGGCGAAACCGAAAATGGCGGACAGAATATTATTGAAGTCATGGGCAATACCGCCGGCCAAGGTGCCGATGGCCTCCATTTTCTGGCTCTGCCGGAACATTGCTTCAACCTTGATCTGCTCGGTCACATCGCGTTTGACAAACACATAGCCCATCCGGTTGCCGGCCGGATCAAAAATCGGCGACACCGTGGCATCCGCCTCGGCCAGCCCGCCGTCCTTCCTCCTGGTGGTGAGCCGTCCCCGCCACACCTCGCCGGCCCTGATCGCCGCCCACATCTCGGTATAGGCATAGTCTTCCTTTTTGCTTTCTAAAAAAGAGAAGCCCTGGCCAACGGCCTCGGCCCGGGAGTAGCCGGAAATCTGTTCAAAGGCGGGATTGGCATATTCAATCACGCCTTGGCTGTCGGTGATAATGATCTCCTCAGCCGCCTGCTCAATGGCCGAAGCCTGCCGGGCCAGCTGTTTTTCCGCCTGTTTGCGTTCGGTAATATCCCTGATAACGGCCTGAACATAGGCGGTATCGGCAAATTCAATAAGGCTGAGACTCACCTCCGCCTCGAAAATTGCGCCGTCATGCCGCTGATGGGTCCACTCGAAAAATTGCGGTCTGCCGGTCACGGCCAGCTTGTACTTTTCCAGGCTCATTTCCCGGGAATTCGTGCCATCCGGCTGGACGGCCGGCGAAAACCCCTCAGGCGACCGGCCGATCAGCTCTTCCCTGCTGCAGCCGAACATCTTCAGGGCCTGCTGGTTGCAGTCGATACAGATATTATTCTGGCTAATGATGATGATGGCATCACTGGCCGCGTCAAACAGCGAGCGATAGCGCCGTTCATTCTCCCGCAGCTCGCTCATGACCCGGTTGCGCTCCGTCACCATGAGGTTAGCCGATTCGGCCAGTTGCTGAAACTCCACAAAGTCCAGGGTGGCGCTGTCGAGCTGCTGCGACTCGGCAGCCGCCTTGTGAAAAAACGAGCTGAGGGTGGAAAAATTATTCTTGGTTTTGTTGCTAATGCGGCGGGTGATCACAAAAGAGATGATAAGCAAACCGGCAAGCAGGATAAGGGTGACGGCGATATTTTCCCACAGGCGGGCCACCATTGCCTGCCGGTCCTCCTCCAGGGACTTTTCAATGTCATCAAGATATTCACCGGCCCCCACATACCATTGCCAGTCATCAATGCCCATGACATAGCTGGTTTTCAGGGCCTGGCGCTGGCCGTCGCCCCCCGGCATCACATAATAAATATAGCCGCCCCCCTGCCTGGCGAGATCAATCAGCTCCCGGGCCACCCTGGCCATATCAGGGTCGCCTCCGGTGAGCAGATTCCGCCCCTTGCCGAAGCCTGCCAGGCTCAGGCCATCCCACTGGCCGGCAAAAATATATCCTTCCCGGCCGAAGCTCATCTCCTGGATGCGGTCAAGCACCTCGTGTTTGATCTCCGCTTCCAGATCATCAAGATAAAGTCCCGCGCCGATCAGCCAGTTGAATGGCGCCAGGTATTTCACAAAGGAAACCTTTTTGAAATCGTTGCCTTCGAGCTGCGGCTTGGTCCAGCTGTAGGCATAAAAGCCTTCATCCTGCTGCTGCACCAGATTGATCATGTCGCGGAAGACATAGTGCCCCTCTGTGTCCTGGACATCCAGGACATTCTTGCCCTCAAGGCCGTGGCTGTCAGGGAAAAGCTGGTCAATGCCATCCAGGGATATGGCAAAATAGTAACCCTTGCCGTCATCAAAGCGCAGTGCGCGCAACGCCTCCCGCACCATGGACTGGATTTCCGCGCTGCTCCTCTGGTCCTTATAGGTGCTATAGATATGGGAAGCCAGGGCGTGGGCCTCCAAAACCCGCGCTTTGATATCCGCCCGCAGGATGTCCTCGGTCTGAGACCTCCTGATGCGGATGCAGTCAACCACATTCTCCACCTGTTTTTTCAACTGCGCCTTGCGGGATTTCAGCTGCACAGCCCGCATTGCCTCAGCCTGCCGGTCGAAATTTGCATACTCCTGGAAAATCCACAGAGAACCGAGCAGGCCGATGGCGAGAGCCACCAGCATGCTCATATTGAGGAGAAGCGTGCGGGAAAAACTCTTGGAAAGAGGTAACATAAGGGGGGTGTTAACAGTCTCCTGGCTTCGTGTTCAGGCGAAAGGACGTGCGGAACATCATCTCTATTTTTATATAACGCGGGAAAGGTCCGTGTCAATCATGATAGTTGCTCATTCTTTCAGTGATTTTGTTAAGTTATACATCAGTAACCGCCATCAGGGCAGCGCCCAGCGCATTTCCCACCTCGTAGTATTCCGGAAAAAAGACCTCGGTTTCCAGTCTGGCGGCAAGCCTGGGCAGCAGATAGCGGGCCGCGGCGCCAATCCCGACAATCGGCACCTTGGCCACAAAACGTAAATCAAATAAGGAACTATGACGATAATTCGGGAAAAAGCCGGTCATGGTTTTGCCTGTCTCAATCTTCAGGATGTGGTCGAGAATGGCATCCTCAATCCGCTGCTCAACCCCGGCCAGGACCTGCCGGCAGAATTCCTCCACGTCAATACCGAGAGCTGCGGCCAGGCGCTCCGCCCCTTCCACGGCCCGCTGCCGGTCGCCCAGCTCAAGCTGGCCGAGAACATGCAGGGCATCGGTAGGGGTAAAGCCGGTTTCCACAAGCAACTGCAACTTGACCAGCTCCTTGATATGGCTCAGCAGGGTGATTTCAGCCATATCAAAATGGTCTTTCAGCACCTGCGGGGTGACGGGCCCGTGCTTGACGAGATAAGCCAGCACCTTGTCCTGCTCCGCCTCCGCCGGGGAGATATCCGGCCCGGCCATCAGGCATCGGTCCTGCAGGCCCTTGCCGATCCAGCCTGCCGGGGCCGGAGTCTGACCGGACATGGCCAGGGGCAAGACCCTCACCGGGCCGACAGTAAGCGTGTCCCGCTCGCTGACCGAGGCATGGCTGTCGCCGCCGGCGCCCACCGTGGACATCTTCACGGCATCGACATGGGTCAGCCATTCGCCGATGAGGCTGCCCTGCCCATCAATAACCGGCCGGCCTTCTTTGATCAGGGTGATATCGGTGGTGGTGCCGCCCACATCGACAATCAGCGCATCCGGGGCAGGGGAGAAGGACATGCCGAACCAGGCCGTGGCCGCAGGGCCGCTGGCCACCGTGGAAGCCGCCTGTTTATGCGTGTCGCTGATGGGCATCGGCCGCGCATCCCCGCGGATGATAACGACCTTGCCGGCGATGCCAAGCGAGGCCAGGGAGTCCTGCATGGCGGTCAGAAATTCCTGCATGACCGGCATGAGCCGGGCATTAAGCACGGAGGTTGCCGCCCGCTCCTGGATCCCCGGCCGATCGCTTACCTCATGGGAGCAGAAGACCGGTTTCGGATCAATGAGACTGATGGCCTTTTCCATGACCTTCTCATGGGTGGGATTGACGATGCTCATGGCGGCGCAGACCGCATAGACGTCCACATGGCTCTTGTAACGCTGCACGGCATCCACCAGGCCTCCCATATCAAGCGGCTCTTCCTCTTCACCCAGATGATTATGCCCGCCCCGCAGAAAGGTGGTCGACACCACCGGCAGGCGGAAAGGTTTGGCCCGCCCGGCCACCAGTAATCCCACTTCCGCGCCCTTGCCCTCCACCACCGCATTGGTGGCGAGCGTGGTGGACACGGCCACCAGTTCCACCTCCGCCGGCCGTACCTCGGACTGGGAGAACAGCTGCCGCAGACATTTTGATATCCCCAGGCTGAGATCATGATGAGTAGTGGGATACTTGGAGATGACCATCACCTTGTTGTCCGGCCGCCGGATCAACACCGCGTCCGTATAGGTTCCACCTGTATCAATGCCGATAACGTATGATTTATTGTCCGTTTTCATTTTTTTTGTTCTTTGTTTTATGATAGTTTATTGGTGTTACGACTGCCCCGCAGCTCGGGCAATCAGCGAAAAAACAGAACCTGGCAAACACGTTCCTGACAGCTTGACCCCTGACCGGGATAATACTATGATGGGTTAATTTTTTTTCGCAGGTTATAAGAAAGAGAGGCCAATGGCAAATCCTTTAGACACCAAAGAAGAACTTTTTCGTCAGCTTCGTGACTTTATTGACAGAATGCCCAGTCTATCAACTACGGTAACGAAGGTGATGGAGGTCTGCAACCAGCCCAACACCTCCCCCAACGACCTCAATCGGGTCATTGCCCTTGACCCCGTGCTCACCGGCCATGTCTTAAAGCTTATCAACTCCGCCTACTACTCCCTGCCCAATCAGGTCACCTCATTGACCCGCGCCATCATCATGCTGGGGCTGAACACGGTAAAAAACCTGGCACTCAGCACCGCTGTCCTCGGCACCCTGGGCAAGGAAAAATCCCACTGTTTCTCCATGGACACCTTCTGGATCCACTCAATCTGCGTCGGGGTCACGGCCAAGGCCCTGGCCACGGAAAAAAACGTGCCGCTGACCCTGCGCGAGGAATACTTTGTCACCGGGCTTCTGCACGATCTCGGCAAGATCCCGCTGGCAAACTGCTTTCCGGAACAGTATCAGCAGGCCCTAGATCTGGCCGATCTGCAGCGCTGCAGCCTGGTGCGGGCGGAAAAAATGATTTTTGGCTTTGACCACCGCTTGACCGGGAAAATGATCGGGGAGAAATGGCAGCTCAACCCCGCCATGATCGCCTGCCTCACCCACCACCATAACCCGGAGGCCGTCCCGGAAGACAAACGGGGCCTGGTATCCACCATCGCCCTGGCCAATCTTTTCGCTAACATTTACTCCATAGGTTCGGCCGGGGATATCCACCAGGAGGTCCCGGTGGTAGAGCAGATCATCGCCACGTCCGGCATGCAATGGTCCAAGGTTGCCCCTCTGCTTGGCAGAGTTCAGGAAGAAATAGAAAAAGCGCAGGTTTTTCTGCAAATCGCCAAGGAGTGACGCATGAAAATAAAATTCTGGGGGGTACGCGGCTCCATTCCCTGCCCCGGCCCGCTGACCATGAAGTATGGCGGCAATACCCCCTGCCTGGAGGTCCGGTTCCCCGGGATTGACCGGCTGATTATCATCGACGCCGGCTCTGGCATCCGCGAGCTCGGCAATTTCATGATGAAACATGACCTGCCCAAAGGACCTATTCAAACCGAAATCTTTCTGTCCCACACCCACTGGGACCACATCATGGGCTTTCCATTTTTCACCCCCATCTATATTCCCGGCAGCAGGCTGAAGGTCTACGGACCGGTTTCCTACGAACAGGACACCCTGGAAAAAATTGTCGGCGGCCAGCTCACCTACCGCTATTTCCCGGTCAGGGGGGAAGAGCTCGCCGCCTCGATCACCTACATCGACCTCAAGGAAGGGGAATTCGACCTGGGTGACGGCATCCGGCTCACCACCAAATATCTTAATCATCCGATCCTCTGCCTGGGATACCGCTTCGAATACCAGGGCAAGGTGCTGTGCACCGCCTACGACACCGAACCCTTCCGCAACCTGTTTGTCACCGATCCCGCCCACCCCTCCTATGATGAGGCCATGGCCAGCGAAGGCGAACTGGTGGCCATGGAACAGAATGAGGTGCTGGAAAAATTCGTGGCCGGCGCCGATCTGCTCATCTACGACTGTCAATACACCAAGGCCGAATATGAGGCGGGCAAGGCCGGCTGGGGCCATTCCTATTTTGAATATGTCTGCCCCATGGCCGTCCGTAACCAGGTCAAATCCCTGGCCCTGTTTCATCATGAACCCATGCGCACCGACAAGCAGATAGATGAACTGACCAACATCCATTGCCGGAGCGAGCAGCAAGGGGCCACGGAAATCTTCTTTGCCCGGGAGGGCATGGAAATCACCCTGTAAATCACCACACCCAGCCTGCGGCGGCACACCCCTGACCATTGGCCAGGGATATTCCGCCATGAAAACCAGGCCCCGCCAGCTGCCTTTCCCCACCAGAGAGCGGACCACCGCCACAGCCATTACCGAGGGGTTGCAATCCTCCTGGCCCGGTGGTTGTCACCGGTGAATCACCACTCACAATCAGGGAGATAGCGGGACCGGAGCAGATTTTGCCCACCAACCGTTACCGGAGAAACGGACCCTCGGCAAAGAGCCCAAGAGGGGCGGATGCGGCGGAAGGGCCATGCCTCATCTGCCGCACCGGGTCAAGCAAAATCAGCATACCGATATCGCCATCCAGGCGACCCTGCTGAAGGGCGGCCCGGGCTATGCCCGGAATATCAATGGCTGCCCCGGCGGACTCAACGGTGAAAAATCCCGGAAGAAACCAACCAAGATCAGGGATCTGCCGCATATGCTGAAAATTCTCAACCGGAGGCCGGGCTTCAGGTCGGCTTGCATGGGTGCAGGAGGAGGTCCAAACATTTTTTTTCATTGAAAATTGAAAATAAATGTGATAACCATCGCACTTATTATATGAATGGTCATTCATCTTTTTAGGTATCTTTACTGAAATACGGGGTCCAATGGGGAAAAAACTTCAACAGTTGCTGCTGGAAAAAAAGGGTGAAATCCTGGAAAAATGGGAAGACAGCATTTTAAGCTGTTTTGCTCCGGATGCATTTCATATCTTTAAAAAGCAGAAGGACCAGTTTGCCAATCCCATAGGCCACAAGGTCAGAACCGGACTTGACGAGCTGTACGATGTCCTCTGTGACCCCAGCGAGGAAGAGGTTGTCACCCCGGACCTGGAGCAGCTCATCAAAATGAGGGCGGTTCAGCAGGTTTCAGCTGCAGATGCGGTTTCTTTTATTTTCAAGCTGAAAGAGCTTGTCCGCAAGGAACTCCTGAAAAAAGGAATGACGGAGTTATATAACGAGTGGCTGGCATTTGATGCCAGGATTGATGCCGCAGCACTTGTCATCTTTGACATGTTCATGGCAAGCAAGGAACAGATTTACAAGGTGAGAGTAAATGAATTCCAGCATGGAAGACATATTCTTGTTGATGGATCGATCTGTCCCTCTGCTCTGGTGCGCCGGAACATCCAGACAGCAGCTGCCGCGGCAGGCGAGGCCGGGAATGCCCCTGACGGGGAAAAGGCGCCGGTTGATAACACCTGCGGCTGAACCCCGCAAGTGTTACAGTTTTAGAGGCCCCCGCAAGCTGCGGCCCGAACGGGCTGCGCTTCGGGAACTTTATACACACTTAAAGTGAGGCGAGGTAACGGTAAATGAGAGTCCTGTATCCCTTCATTGCAGTCTTAGCACTGATCGTGGTTGCCTTCTTGGGAGGGAAGGTAACAGGTCTGCAGTATCTGTTGGGGGTGGTGCTACCCTACCTGGCATTCGGTGTGTTTATCGTGGGGTTTGTCAATCGTGTGCTCTATTGGGCAAAATCTCCGGTACCATTCCGAATACCAACCACATGCGGGCAGGAAAAATCACTGCCCTGGATTAAGCCGGACAGGCTTGACTGTCCATCAAACAAGCTGGAAGTCTTGGGCAGAATGATCCTGGAAATATTTCTTTTCCGGTCACTCTTCCGAAACACCAGGGCAGAAATTCATGACGGCCCGAAACTGGTTTATGGATCCAGTAAATACCTCTGGCTCTTCGCCCTGCTGTTTCATTACTCATTTCTGGTTATCGTTCTCCGCCACCTGCGTCTTTTCACTGCGCCCATCCCATTTTTTGTGCCGCTGATTGAATTCGCGGATGGCATGCTGCAGATCGGCGCACCCCGTTTGTACCTGACCGACAGCATCTTTCTGGCGGCCATTGCCTTCCTTTTCCTGAGA